>Ga0307380_10004365_pt1 | contig 19159 bp, 10 predicted proteins | sample UN3MG_FD_202239 | JGI IMG/M metagenome (GOLD analysis project Ga0307380, IMG submission 202239) | Soil microbial communities from Risofladan, Vaasa, Finland - UN-3 | ecosystem: Environmental > Terrestrial > Soil > Coastal area > Acid sulfate soil | place: Finland: Risofladan, Vaasa | collected... | reverse complement strand
CCGAACGGCAATCCTGACCCACTCGCCTCAGGCCGCGACGTCCGCGAAACCTTCGCGCGCATGGCGATGAACGACGAGGAAACCGTCGCACTCGTTGCCGGCGGCCACACGTTCGGCAAAAGCCATGGCGCGGGCGATGCGTCGCTTGTCGGTCCGGAGCCCGAGGCCGCCCCCATCGAACAACAGGGCCTGGGCTGGATAAGCAGCTACGGCAGTGGCAAAGGCGGCGATACGATCGGCAGCGGCATCGAAGGCGCATGGAAGCCCCAACCGACCAAATGGGACCTGGGCTATCTGCACGTGCTGTTCAACTACGAGTGGGAGTTGGTCAAGAGCCCAGCCGGCGCGCATCAATGGCTGGCCAAGGACGTGGCTGAAGAGGACATGGTGGTTGACGCGCACGACCCGTCGAAGAAGCACCGGCCGATGATGACCACGGCGGATCTGGCCCTGAGGTTCGATCCGAACTATGAGCCGATTGCGCGGCGTTACCTGGAGAACCCTGATCAGTTCGCAGACGCTTTCGCCCGGGCTTGGTTCAAGCTGACGCACCGTGACATGGGCCCCCGCTCGCGCTATCTTGGCCCAGAAGTACCGGCCGAGGAACTGATCTGGCAGGACCCGGTGCCCGAAGTTGATCACGAGTTGATCAACGCGCAGGACATCGCAGCCCTCAAGAGCAAAATCCTTGCCTCGGGCCTGTCGGTCTCGGAACTGGTCTCGACCGCTTGGGCGTCAGCGTCTACATTCCGCGGCTCCGACAACCGCGGCGGGGCAAACGGGGCACGCATTCGTCTCGCCCCGCAGAAGGATTGGGAAGTGAACCAGCCGGCCCGGCTGTCGACGGTATTGCAGACCCTTGGGAAAATCCAGGAAAAGTTCAACAGCGCGCAGTCCGGCGGGAAGAAGGTTTCACTCGCCGACATAATCGTTCTGGGCGGTTGCGCCGGCGTCGAGAAAGCTACGAAGCAGGCCGGTCACAATGTGACCGTTCCCTTCATGCCGGGGCGCACGGATGCGTCGCAGGAGCAAACTGATGTGGGCTCTTTCGCCGTGCTCGAACCGGCTGCAGACGGGTTCCGCAACTACCTCAAAACCAGCTACGCAGTATCGGCAGAGGAATTGTTGGTCGACAGGGCGCAGTTGTTGACGCTGACCGCACCGGAGATGACAGCTCTCGTCGGAGGCCTGCGCGTGCTTGGCGCGAACCTCGTTGGTTCAAAACAGGGTGTGCTCACCAAGCGGCCCGGGACGCTGAACAACGACTTCTTCGTTAACCTGCTAGACATGGGTACAATATGGAAAGCAACCTCAAATGACAAGGACTTGTTCGAGGGGCGTGATCGCGCAACGGGCGAACTCAAGTGGACCGGAACCCGTGTCGACCTCATCTTTGGCTCGAACTCCCAACTCCGGGCCTTGGCGGAGGTCTATGGGAGTGATGACGGCAAGGAGAAGTTCGTGCACGACTTTGTAGCGGCTTGGAACAAGGTAATGAACCTTGACCGCTTCGACCTTTCGACTGATCGTAAATAAGGGCTCCTTAAAGGGCAGGGAAAGAGACGGTCAGCTAACAACGGCCTGCACAGCGACGAGGGTGAGGCGCACGGACGCGCTTCACCCTCGCACGTGAGGCCAAGCGTTAGCCTCAGGAAGAAGAACATGAATAGACGAGAATTCAACAAGCTCGCGGTAACCGTAGGAGCAAGCGTGATTCTTGACAGTGTCACTTGGGCCGCAGACTCACATCAGAAGAACAAGAAACCAAACATTCTGTTCATCATGACGGACCAGCAGCATGCCGGCATGATGAGCTGTGCCGACAATAAATGGTTGCATACGCCTGCCCTGGACAGCCTGGCACAGGAAGGGATTCGGTTTGAAAACGCTTATTGCACCAATCCCGTATGCGTACCCAGCCGCACGAGCATGGCAACAGGCGTAATGTCCTGCCGGCTTGGGGCAAGTGACAATAAGGTAGGCATGAGCATCCGTAAGCTCCCTTCAGAGGTTGATACGAACTCACTCGGCAAGATCCTCAAAAGAGCAGGCTACGATACATTTTATGGTGGCAAAGTCCATATGTGCAAATCATTGGCTCCAAAGAACGCAGGCTACGACCAGTTCTACAAAGACCAGCGTGATGAACTACCCGTTGCTTGCCTGAAGTTCATAAAAGAGAAAAGAAACAGGCCTTTCTTTGCTGTGGCATCATTCATTAATCCACATGATATCTGCTACGCTCACATTGCAACCAAAGGTGAAAACAAGCACAATATGCTTCAGCTGTACAGGGAAGCATCTTCTCTTCCGCTCAAAGAACTAACGCCCCTTCCCGAAAACTATGACCTACCGAAAAATGAACCTTCCGCAATAGCAGACCGTCCGATCGGCAAAGCGGTAACTCCCAGCATGCTTATGCGCAAGACGTACGATGAAAAAGCATGGCGGATCTATCGCTGGTTGTACCACCGTCTGACGGAAAACGTTGATAAGAACATCGGCAGGATTCTTGATGGCCTGAAAGAAGCCGGATTCGAAGACAACACGCTGATCATTTTCACCAGCGACCACGGAAACATGGATGCCAGCCACAAGTTGGCATCAAAAGGAATATTCTACGAAGAGTCCGTAGGCGTGCCCTTTATCATAAAATACAAGGGCAATATCGCCCCCGGCAAAATAGACAAGACACACCTGGTATCGTCAGGACTTGATCTCCTACCGACAATCTGCGATTTCGCGGGTGTGAAAATACCCGAGCATCTCCTTGGCAAAAGTCTTCGTCCCCTGGCCGAAGGCAAACCTGTTGAGAAATGGCGGTCCTATGTTGCTTCGGAAAACGGCTGGACAAGAATGATCAGAACCCGGAACTTCAAGTACTGCGTCTTCCTTAAGACGAAAGAAGAATCCCTGGTGGACTTGAAGAACGACCCCGGTGAAATGCGGAACCTAGCCCATGATCAACAATTCAAAGAGGTACTGGCCGAGCATCGCAGGCTCCTGTCCGAGTGGGCCAAAATATCCAACGATAAAGAGGGATTGAAATACATTCAGAATGGCTAACAACACCTTGGAGTTTACGTCGCTATACGCGCTGAAACTCAAGGCAGACTTTGGGCCTCATAATCACAATGATGAATCCTCAAGAATCTAATTGGTGCAAGTTAGATTGGTCATGTTGGATTTCTCTAGATTCAAGACTGAAAGTATACAAAGAACATATTTCGTGTGAGCCAGGTTTTTATCGCGTAAGGGCGCCAAACTGGAGAGGCTTAGTTTACATCGGTCAGACAGGAAGGAGTCTACGAGAAAGAACTAGATCGCTCGCTAGGCATACCCTAAGATCTAGCCAAAGCCCACCATGGAATGATCCGCATACTGCTGCACCTGTTCTATGAGCGTACCGAATTGAAGACAATTATGATTTCGAGATTTCTATAGCAGAAATCAAACTTCCATACGCTGAGCGACAGTGTTTTGAAGATTATTTGATCTTTTCTCATCGAATATTCTACAACTACAGCACGCTAGCCAATTTCGGAGTAGCTCACCCGATGTGGAACAAGCCTTCAAACAAGAAAGCTAAGCGGGCAATGAAGAGAATGCATAGACCCTGCCGATCAACTTCCTTGCCTAGAGCTACGAATACTAATCAATTAAATTCGAACAATTGGCTTGGGCTTGAGTGGTCTGAACCAGCAGCCCTTACAGGCGTATCGCCTCCAAGCGAACCGGGGATCTATAAAATTACAAAAAAGAACGTTTTATTATATTGCGGTGAATCGATGAATCTCAAGGAGAGAATTCACAATCACAAACAGAACCATCTATTCAACAGTGCTAGCATAGCTTTCTTTGCAATGCCTGGAGCACAACACAATCATCTTAAAGAACGTGAGATCGATATGATTGGGGCGTACTATGAATCTTTATCGCAATGCCCATTATATCAATACTCCAACAACCGCAAAAAATGAGGCCCAACAAAACGCTCCAGCGTACGGCGAAATGCCGCCCCTGATTCGCAGCGTTAGAAGTTTCGTAATTGAACCCTCAAGAGATGAGACTGATCTTTTGAGGGTTTCTTTTCTTTGAAGGTGTTCGTGTGGTATGCGTTCGGCGTCATTCTGGCGTCACTTTGATTTGTGTTTTCAGTATGGTTGCAGTATGCAGCCAGTGTGTCACCAATATGGAATCTGTATTACCATACAGAGTCTGCGCCCGTTTATGAGCCGGAATTAGCTCTAAATGCTCCTGGATAATGACGGCCCCCAACCTTGAGATAATCATCACAAGTCATTGGTTTAGCTTTAACAAGTCCAAATCCTCCGATATATATTTTAAGATCATTCATCCTTAACCCCACTGTATTCCGGTATTTCTGATTCGCACGGCAGGGCACGCGGGGTTGCGCCAATCTCCTCGATGAGCCGCGTCAACGGATCGCCTGGGTCAATCTCATGTACATCTTTGAAATTCCACCGCTTCTTCGGATCGCCCGTATTGGTCAGTACATTCTTAACCGCCGCCGGCGATGGATCTACCTCAATGGACTCCTTCCTGACAATGACCATCTCCTCTTTGGCCAATTCCTCGATCCGCCGGTCCAACTTGTAACGAATCTCCGGAATAGTCATTTTCATATTGAGTTTGAGTTTGAGTATATCATTGGCATATCGAACCAAAAAGGCCTTTGTATAGTTTGAAGGCGGCATCTTAGGCCCTTTAATCCGTAATTCACGGTAGATGCGGTGTAGTATGTGCTTCTGAGCCTGGACTATCTGACCGGCTTTGATCCTGCCGGTGTCGATTTCCTCGACCGCCTGCGTTACAGCGATGGCAAAGTCCTGCTTGTAATATGGACTTGATTTCGATCTCCATCGCCGCAGCGTCTCGACGTTCAAGCCCATCACTTTTGCTATCCGGCCCCAGGCAATCTCGCCGCGAGAATTGATGGCTCCCAGTTCGATAATATACATTTTTACCAGCTCGACATACCTTGGTTGATACTTCACCGGGCGGCCAGCTTGACCTTGCTCAGTGTGTGTTTCCGCCTTCTTTTTCGACATCGCTTTTACTCCTTAATTTTCGTCCACATTATCATGTCACCGACTCAGGGAAAAAATAAAAAAACCATATCGTTTGTAAATGGCTTAACGTCATAGGCTTATAATAAAATCTTCATTTTACCTTATATACTATGATGGTTCATAGCCGATCATGGTACTGCTGCAGGCGCTCGATTGATGGTCGAATCGCCTTTTCCAGGCTCTTACCATAGATTTGCGTCGTCGAAAGATGCTCGTGCCCGAGATGGCTTTGAAGCTGTTCTATGCCCCCGCCGGAATTTAGGAAATTTGTAGAATAGGTGTGGCGCATCCGATGCGGTTTTAGCTCCTTTACGCACGCACGCCGGCCGATCTTCCGCATCCGGTCGTAAAGGTTCCGGTAGGTAAGTGGATTGTTCCAGCGATTCAAGAAAACCGGATCTCGCCGCTTCGCGGTTGGCCGATTTTTTCGCATGTACTGGTCAAGCATATCCCGGGCTTGGTCGCTGATATATACCCAGTGGCTTTTCTTTCTCTCTCTGGTCCTCTTGGCGCGCTTGGTCCACTTGCCGTACCTGATGAAGATAGCGGCATTACCGTACTCTATTCTCAAATCCCGCTCCTGCAGTTGGCATATTTCCCCAGGTCGTAGTCCGGATCCCAACATTAGTTCGAAAATCACCCGCTCTTCATCCGACAGTACCGACCTACAGCGCCGGACCTCTTCATCGGACAAGTAATCTCCCGGGCCGATATCGCTCTTGTGCGAGAGGCCCGTTTCTTTCTCTGCCGCCTCAGCGAGTTTCTGCCGCTCACAGATCAGCCGGACCATGCGGGAATACCACCGTTTGCCCGTCCGCGTCCCGTAGCCCTCATCGTTAAGCTCCTGGGCGATCTGATGATAGCTTACAACCAGGCCACCCTTACGAGGCCGACGCTTGCGGGCGATCCGCTCAATCATCTCACGCTCTTTAGCTTTGTATCCGTAAGTTTTCCTACCGGGCTTTCTCATCACTGCCTTTTTCCTATCCGCTTACTCTTCAAGCATAGCCTCGATTAGAAATCCTATCGCATACGCGACGAGTACCCGTCCCAGCTTGTACTTTGTCCGGCCCGACATGAACCATTTGACGGCGTCCGTTCGCGTACTGTTGTTCACAGGCAAGCCCTTCAAATAGCAATAGACGTACTGCATCCCATCCATGAAGTGCCTTTCGAATCCCTCAATCGAGCCTGTTTCAGAGTATTTGGCCGACGCTTCAATATATTCGTCCTCCAGGTCCAGCAGAAATCCAGCGCGGTCCTTTTCCTCGATGTTAACATTTATCCAGAACAGGGCGTAGATGTCGTCTTGCTCCAGAAGTTCCTCCAGCCCGTCGATCTTCATAGCGAGATGAAACATATCCTTGTGCCCGGAGAGGATTTTGTTTTCTGGACCAAGTATGCCTTTTAGTAAATTTGATAGCCCTAATTGTTCGTACAACATAGTTATCCTTTCTTTTGAGTTTGTATGAGCGCCTTGATCGCCGCCTTGATATGCCCCGGCAGTTCCGGCCAGACTGATACGATTTCAGCAAGGTCAGCCGGTAGTTCTGAGGTGTCAATTTTACCCTGTTTTTGAGATTTTGGTGTCCACTGAGGTGTCAACTGCGTTTCGGCAGTCTCGCAAGTCTTTGTCATTTCAGGGCTTGCGTTTTTTGTGCGACGGTCTTGAAAACCGTTTTGCCGAAAGGTAATGGGGGGTTCGAATCCCTCCTGCTCCGTTGGTTGTCAGGTGAGGACACCGCTGGTCTTTGGTCAGATTAAAGAGGTTCGCGGCTTTCGCCGGTTTTTGTTGCGTGGTCTTGAGAATGTGATGAGTGAGTGGGACTTGATATGTCTGACGCACAACGTTTTGAAGCTATTTCGCAGCGGTTTGATGCCGAAAGTAGCGTAAAAGGCATCAGGAAATGAATACGCCAACATAAGAAAGGTGTGTTGTTGACCTATTTGAAAAATCCGGCTTAAAACACCAGATCACCTGATATAAAATGATCAAAACTACTGAACTATGTGAGGTAATCCGACAGACTCATAGAATCCTATTCGAAGCAGAATCCTCAAGGCTACAAACGTTGAACTCTATCGGAGTTTTTTCATGGGTGGTACCCGTACTATTTCCCTTCATAACAGAGGATGGAACCGCACTCAGTGGTCATATACAATTTACCGTTCGCAGCGACCAGGCCGTCGAAGGCCGGCAGGTAGTCAAGTTCCTTTTCGGCCAGCTTCTTACCGTCCTTCTTGGAGAAGACCTGCATGATACCACCATGCTTGCCCGCAAACCACGCAGCCTGCGCTGCCATCTTCTCCTGGAAAATCTTTTCGTTGGAACGGCCCCAGAGCTCTTTTTCGTCCGCCACGTCGCGGGGGCCGGCGACAAAGATCCGGTCATTTGCCAGGACCATGGCTTTTGCCAGTACCTCGGGTTCCTCCTGGATCCAGTTATAGTCCAGGGCACTGAGTTTTTCCTTGGGCTGTTGGGCGAGCTGTTTCCAGTCCACGGTGTGGGCCGCAAGAGGATTATCAGTGGGGTATTTGCCCTTGATCCAGGTTCCTTCAAGCTTGGGGATTCCCACCTTACGCTGAGGCCTTTTGCCTGCGCTGAAGAGCCGATATTCGCTGACAGAAGTGTTGCACAACAGTTCCAGGTCCCGGCCGTATGAATAGGCGTTTTCCTCATCGATGCACATTATACGACCGCAGGGAACTCGTTTGGGCGGCAGTTGGAATTCGGCCCACCCCTCGCCGGCCGCCCGGCCGTAGATCCAGTACGTCCGCTGGTGCCAGCCGTCGTCCAGAAACGAGATGGGCGAGAAGAGGTGAACTTCCTCGTCGTACTGCGTGTCCGGACGCTGAGGTCTGACGCGCACGCGTTTGCCGTCCATGGCGAAGGTCTGAGATTTCATGTATACGTATTGACCGTCGCTGGAGAGGATGTCGGGCATTGCCACGGGCATGTGTTTGCCCATCAGGACGTCTTCCAGTTGTTGTTCGGTACCAGGAATCCTGTTGTCCATGACGTTTTCATAGAGGAGTTCGCCAGTCTCCGGCTGGAGTATCAGCATGCGCAGGCCGCCGTCAAGGAACATGGAGCGACCGGCCACACAGTAGAGCCTTCCGTCCTGGATCAACGTGCTGCCCGGGAGCGGCCAGACCGATTCAGGCTGACCGTAGGACATCAGCCTGCGTGCGCTGGGAGCGGCTCGGAATTTCCAGGCAAGTTCTCCATCTGCGGTGCTCAGGGCGTAGACGCAACCGTCCGCGCAGCCGAATATCGCGAGCCCTTTGTAGATGGTCGGCGAAGAGTCGACGCGTCCGTCCGCGATAAAGTGCCAGATTTCCCGGCCCGAAGCAGCATCCAGGGCGTAGACGGTGTGCTGATCGACAGCGCTGAGGAAGAGTTTTCCGGCGGCAACGGTTGGCTGGCTGATCTTAGTGCCGAAGTCCTGTTTCCACGACTGCTCGACCTCGGCGGGAATATCCGTCCTGGCGTACCCGCTGCGCGTATTGTCGTGGCGGAAAGTCGGCCACTCTGAAGCCGAATATTGGGCCTGCTTATCGTATTTGACGCGAGCCGGTCCCTTGACCCATCTCTGGTTGAAGGGCGGGGCCTTAGCCGACTGGGGCTCCGGCGAGACGGCGTTGAAGCCGTTGAGCCTGGACTGGTAATAGCATGCGCACGCATTCGGGGGGGCGTAGACCATGCCGTTGGCAGGCATCATCCCGTAGACGCAGCCCCCGCGGATCCAGTAGTTGTTGAACCATTGGTCCTTTTCCATGTCGTAGACCTGGGTCCCCATTATTGGTGGCAACTGGAACCTCACGGTGGCTCGGCCGGGATAGCATCTCTGGTGGATGTAGAAAGACTGTATCGGATTACTGTACTCGGCGAGCTTATTTCCATCGGCCAGGCCGTATGTGGTGAAGGCGCCGTTGTTCTTGCGCTGCAGTGCCCATATCTTGTTGTCGATGACGTAGAAATCCTCGAGACTGAAGTGTCCGGAGCGAGGCTTGTCCTTGACGGACCAGAGTATCTCACCCGTCTCAGCGGAAATTGCGAAGATTTGTCCAATCGGTGAGAACAGAACGCGGTCCTGGCAGATGACCAGCCTCGGGCCGCCATATCCAGTTCCGAGCAGCTTCGCTTCCGAGACCTTCGCCTTCCAGAGTTCTGTGCCGGTCTTCCGGTCGAGAGAAATGACGGCACTGCCGTCGTAGAGGCACACCATTCTGCTGTCGGCGGCAAGTGTAATCGGGGCCACAGGCATTTCCCGTTCCCAGAGGAGTTTGCCGGTTTCTGCCTGCATTGCCTTGACAACACGTGTACCCTTATCACGAGTCCATCCCCATATCGCGCTCGCACGGTGCTGCTCTTTCCAGCAGTCCGCATTTTGCTGGTTGTAGTCGTTGGGCTTGCGGTCGGGGTCTACCGCTGCGAAGACGGTACCATCCGAGACGATCAACTCAAAGGTGCTGGTGGTGTCGGCATAAGTGCAAACGGTCTTGCCCGTAGCTGCGTCCAGGCAAAGGAGGCCCTGCCCCATACCCTGGGTAACGTAGACCCTGTCTTTGACGGCAACCAATCTCCTGGGCAACCAGCCCGGACCGCTCTTGAGTGGATAGAGGGGATTGAACCAGTCGCGCAGAGGCCGCTTCCAGAGGACAGTGCCGTTGAAGGCATCGCGTGCCGTGATGAAGAACTCGGGCGGCAGTTGTATAGATTCTGTCGGCCCCTCGTCCATCACGTAGAAGATCCTGCCCGCGGCTGAGACCAATGCCTGCATGCTGGCCGTATGTTCGTGACTCCTGGCCCAGAACGGCCCACCAGTCCATCTCAGACCCTTCGGGTGTCCGGCAATAAGGTCGTTGGACACGGACGTGCCCTGCGGGTCGTGGAGAAAGTGGGTCCACTCGTCGATCTCGTCCGGCCAAGGCTTCTTAAAGGTCTTCCATCCTTTAAGTGTGTCCACGGGAGCCGTTTTCATCCCGGATACATCCTGCCCTTCTTTAATCAGGGCCAGGCCTCCCGGAACCAATACCCGCTTGATCTCATCGGCGGAAAGCTCGCCAACATCAGAGATTACCAGCAGGTTCACCAGGCTCTCTACGTAGGGCAGTTGTTTGCCGTTGAAAAGCCCGACAGAGACCTTCCCGTATGTCAGAGCGGATTTGACCTGTTCTCTGGCTGCTTCGACCGCCTCGGGATCGTCGGAAAGTCCTTGCACCACGAAGGCATCGTTCGCTCCCAGAGAAACCAATCGCTTTCCGTCTTCGCAGCCCACGTAGACGATGAAACCGCCCTCAACGCCCACGGCGTTCACTAAATCTTCCGCCGCGGTCCATGCGCCAGGCACCAGAGAAAATATCAAAACAAGGACAATGATAACACCTTTATTCATAGTTAGTCTCCTATAAGTTGAAATTTTAATATCGACATTGTATTGTATCTGCGTGAATTGTGCAAACATAAATTGATCACCGTCATCATTGCGTTACTTTTTCTTATCGAAATCCGGCACCTTCAATTGCTCACCGCCCTGCAAAGAGGATTGGTGGGCCACGATTCCCGGAGCGGTCATGGCCAGCCCCTCGTATATATCGACGGCCGGTTCCCGCTCTTCGATCAGGGCTGCGATGAACTCATGGGTGAGGAACGTATGCGATCCCCCATGGCCGGATTCGTGGCGTAACGGCTTTGGAAGTCGCTCCCAGTACTTGGGGATAGTCTTCCATTCCGGTGCCTTCCCACCTGACTCTGACGTGGGGGAGATAGTCGTCAAAGTTAGTGCCGAACATGATCGTGGCGTTTTTGGTCACGTTCAGGTTGACATTGTTGTCCAGGTGAATGGGGCCGTTGGTGAGAAACGTCCCTTCCGGTACAACGACACGTCCGCCGCCGGCCTGCGTGCAGGCCGCGATGGCCTTCTCAAAAGCCGGATTGCAGTCGGTGACGCCGTCGCCGACCGCGCCGTAGTCGGTCACCTTGAAATCGCGATCCGGAAAAGTGGGCGGGACAATGCGGTTCAGAATCTCGTGCGGCAGGTCCCAGCCCTTCTTTTCGCCGATCGCCGGTTCCTTCTTTGGGCCGGCGGGCAGTTCCTTCTCCTGGGGGGCGCAGCCGCACGCCAGAAGAAGGGCGAGTGTCAGGAGTACGAAAGATGCGTTTTTTGCAATTGTTTTTCGGAGGATCATCTGGTTCATTGGTTTGTTGTTCCTTTCAGTGAGATTTCTTTAGCGTATGCTTCACTCTTAGAATGATCCGGCGATACCGTAACATATAGCACTGCAAACATTGACACTGCGCAACTTGTTGCAGCTTTACTCGATACAATGCTTTGAACATAACCCACTGTACATTGAAACCACAAAATCTCGAGATAGAAATCACTCAAACATAGGGGTTTTTCGGGCTACGCAAGAAGTTGTCTGTAAATTCTTTCATTATCGACTCTTGAGCAGTTAACTGTCCTTCAGGCAGAACCGCAAGTCATCTTGGGCTCATGACGTGCTTAGTTATGGTCGCAGGAGAAAGAAGAAAAATCGTTATGAAATGAGGTGGCTGTTTGGTGATTTGGTCATGTTCCTCTTGCTCCCAATATCATAGTCGTCCCTGAAAAAGATTGTAAGTCCTTAAAGTCTTTATGAAACAAGGTGACATTGAGGTTTCTATAGGATAGAATATTGCAAGAGGCACATGGAAGTCACTACAATACTTTGCGATATGGATACACACAATGACACCTAAAGCCATCCCGTGAAGTACAAGAATACAGACGCATATAGAATTGTACGCCGATCATCTTGTTTAACACTTGAGATGTCGATAAGTTATGTTATACTTACCGTATGGATAGAACACTTGAGGAAAGCCGCAGAACATATAGGTTTGCAAAGCAAGTTGTTCGAGAAGGATGATATAGGAGAAACACATAACTTGGTGGACGCCGTACCTGACAAATCGCGGGAACTACATCAAAAGTTGATGAACTACCTCAGGTCCGTTCGTTCAGATATTTTGGAGCTTTATATTGCCCTAACCCCAACAAGAAATGACTATGACCAAGAAGAAAGCCAAACCTACGCGGCGACAAGCCAAGACGGGCCAAATCCGCTACGACCCGAAGACATGCACTTACTCCGTGCCTGATTCGGAGCTACAGCGACTACAAGGGAAATACCCTTATGACGATATCCAAGGTGCAATAACCCAAGCTGGCAAGCACACAAAAGGCTATCCTGAGAATGCCCGTCAGACGATAAAGGACGACCCACGGCGTATTCTGGAATTTGACTTGGAATTGTGGCTATGCAGACCGGAGCCGGAACAAGAAGCCGGAACGCTATCCGAGTTGGCACAGCAGATAAGACTCTGCCCCACATTTGTCCGCGAAGCTCTGACCGGCGAGATCGATATGAAGCTGGCCCATCGTGACTTGGCGAAATTCTATCTGAGGTACTGCGAACTCAGCGGTACAGATTTCGAGCCAATGAACAACGCCGCTGACGCTTTGGTGCGTCTGCTGGAGTTATGTGGCGAGGAAAAGAGGCTGCCAAAATTGCAGGAAATTGACGTCAGGATTCTGAAACACTTAAACACAGCCGAGTTCACGAAAATGCAGGCCGATTTGGAAATGGAACTAAGAGTATCCCGGAGAACCATCGGGAAAAGACTGAAGTATCTTCGGGAACTGGGTTTGACCCACCAACCCCAAGGTCAAACAGGTGGGGAGGCAATTTCTATACAAGGTAAGCATTTTCTCAAAACGCTTTAGACGGCGTACTGTACAAAACAATCGTATGAAAGGGATAGCTATGAAAGCAAAGAAGATCGGAAGTGCTGTTCTTCACGTCATCATGGGATCACTGGCATTGGGCGTCGTAGTAGCTTCGCTAAATGCAGTTGGTGCTTCGATGGAAGCAGAGGTTAAGAATAAGTCGAATTCTCTTACGGCTCAACTGATCGTGGACAGAATCAAGCAGAACGTGACCTGTCCCTGGCAGAAGCGGACTGTCGATACGTTCAAGGCGGGAGATCCGGATGCGCAGGTGACCGGAGTGGCAGTGACGTTCATGGCCACGTATGATGTACTAAGGCGAGCGGCTCAGCAGAAATGCAATCTTGTAATCACACACGAGCCGACATTCTATCATGGGCAGGATGATACGAGTCAACTGGATCCAGACCCGATCATCGATGCCAAGCGAGAGTTCATTAGAGACAATCACTTGATCGTGTGGCGCTTTCACGACCATATTCATCGAACCGAACCGGATGGCATTGTTACCGGAATGATCAACATGTTAGGATGGAAAGACTTCCAGAAACAAGAAGAGAAGCTGCACTTTGAGTTTCCGAAACCGATGTCATTGCAGCAGTTTGTTACTGGCCTGAAAGAAAAATATGCCCATTCAGCCATCCGGATTATTGGTGATCCTCAGATGCAGTTCACGAGGTTTGGCCTTGCTGTAGGCGCGCCGGGGTCGATTAAGCAGATGAAGATGCTACAGACAGATGACATTGAGGTGCTGGTTGCAGGGGAGGCACGAGAGTGGGAAACAGTGGAATATGTCCGAGATGCCAAGGACATGGGCCGGAAAAAGGCTGTGATTCTTCTGGGGCACTGCATTTCCGAGGAAGCCGGCATGAAATACTGTGGCGAATGGCTCAAGTCATTTGTGAGCGAAGTACCGATCAAGTTCATTCCAGCCGGCGATCCGTTTTGGACACCCTCAGCTCGCTGAAGGAAGATGATTTCACGAGAACAGAACGAGGTCATCCTTTCATAATAATCTCTGAAAGCATTATTTCTCTGCTCTATAGCACTGGTTGCAGCCCTGATGACCGCATTCTTTATTCGTCTATTGACCGTCCACGACCTCAAACATGGGGCTTTCGTGGGCTAATCGGACTCGCGACGTTGTTCGTACTTGGCGGGCACCCCGGCTTGTGTTCCAGGGAAATATCCGTTGAAATCTCTTGAAATCTCTGCTTGAGTTCGCTACGATCGACCGCGATAGTGAAGTTATGGTAGATTGGAGTCGTGCCTATGATCTGGCATAGAGTATTGATAGGATGGGGCTCGGTCACTGAAAAGGAGAATCCACTGTGCTTACCCGTCTTCTTGTTAGCCGCACCGCTTTGTCTATAATCGCGTTGTTCTTTGTTGCCGTTGCCGGTTATGCCGTTGAACCAGGAATTTCCACCTTTCCCGGCGCGGAGGGTTTCGGCTCTTTCACTCCCGGCGGCAGGGGAGGCAAAGTATATCTCGTTACTTCACTCTTGGATTACGGTCCGGGAGAACAACCGATCCCCGGCAGTATCCGGGAGGCCGTCGAGGCTGAGGGAAAACGGATTGTGGTCTTCCGAGTATCCGGCCTGATCGAACTAAAAGCACCTCTCATTGTTTTGAATCCCTACATAACGATTGCCGGTCAATCAGCGCCCGGCGAAGGTATTTGCCTGAAGAACTACCTTCTTTTGGTCATGGGAACCCATGACGTGGTGATTCGATATATGCGGGGGCGGCCAGGCGGGCATTCGCGTGAGGAACAGGACGCCATCTCTGTTTCTGCGAGCGAAGACGTTGTCATCGACCATTGTTCGGCAAATTGGAGCACTGACGAAGCACTCTCGGTCAACGGCAATAACATCACGGTCCAGTGGTGCGTAATAGCCGAAGGTCTGAATCTTTCTTTCCACCCGAAGGGCGCCCATGGATATGGCGCCTTGATTCGCAGCAACACGAGCGGGATCAGTTACCACCACAACATTTTTGCCCACAACACCAGCCGCAATCCGCGCCCCGGCAGTCGGCACGGGAGTCCGGGCATCGTCTTCGACTTCCGGAACAACGTGATCTATGACTGGGGTTACAACTGCGGATACAACAATGACGAAAGAACGCGAATGAACTATGTCGGCAACTATCTCAAGCCCGGCCCCAGTACAAAAAAGTCCGTAAGCCGGATTGCATTCAAACCAGGCGCTGTCCAAACTCAAATCTTTCTGAAGAACAACTTCTTCGAAGGTTTCCCTGACGGCAATAAGGACAACTGGAAAATAATAAAGATGCCGGAAGAGTGGGCCAGTAAGGTTAAAGAGGCCGCACCCTTTCCCTCCCCGCCAACGCGGACCGATCCTCCCCGCGAGGCTTATCGCTTGGTCTTGGCCGAGGCGGGAGCGTCCCTGCCCGCCAGAGATGCCGTTGACCGGCGGATCATTCGAGAAATCCAAAACGGAACGGGGCGAATCGTCGATTCGCCGGATCAGGTCGGCGGTTGGCCCGAGTACCCATCGGCCAAGGCCCCGCCGGATTCAGATAGAGACGGCATGCCCGACTCGTGGGAAGAGCAGCATAACTTGAACGCCCAGGTTCCCATGGACAACGCAGCGGACCCGGACGGAGACGGGTACACGAACATCGAGGAATTCTTGAACGGAACAGATCCTCGAAGGGCTGAGAAAGCAACTTCGGATTACGCCGCGTACAAGGCTGTCCAGGAACGCATCATCGCAATGAATTTGGCGCTCGAGGAAACACTCCGGATCGAAAGAACGGAAATTGAGCAATCGAAGCAAAAAAAGCCCTGTTCAGATTTGAATATGCACCTCCATCCCCAACCATCCCCCTCAGCCCGGAAAGTCACTCTGTATATTGGGGACGGAAACAATCTCTCGCTCGATCTGGTTCGTATTCCGGCCGGGACCTTTCTGATGGGTTCGCCCGAGAGCGAGGAAGGGCGCAAGTCTGATGAAACACAGCACAAAGTAATCATCAGCCGTCCCTTCTATATGGGCGCCGCCGCTGTTACTTACGCCCAGTTCGACACGGTTCTGGCCCAAGAGAGCAACAAACCCGGCAATCTCCCGGCGGCGGGCGCCGATTGGTTCGAGGCCGTGTGGTTCTGCAAATGCCTTTCAAAAGCGACCGGCCGAACCTTCCGGCTACCCACCGAAGCCGAGTGGGAATACGCCTGCCGCGCTGGAACATCCACTCCTTTCAGCACCGGTGGAACCATTAGTCCCGACAGAGCAAACTACAACGCCACACAAACGTACGGATCGGAAAAGCCGGAAACTATCCTCGATAGAATGACGCCGACAGGGGTCTTTCCCCCCAATCCCTGGGGCCTCTACGACATGCACGGCAACTTGTTTGAATGGTGCAGCGATTGGTACGGTCCCTATCCGAATCGGGAGCTCACGGACCCAACAGGACCTGAGTCCGGGGATCGCCGGGTAATTCGAGGCGGCGCATATACAAGTCATCCGAATTATCTGCGGTCGGCCTCAAGATATCATTACAGCCCGATTGTCACCTTTGGTTTCCGCGTTGTCATGGAAGTGGAAGAATAAGCGTGAATAAAAGAAAGATACACGGGAATGCACACGATGAGAAATATTACCTCTCTTATGATTTTAATTTTTGTCTGCCCGATGGCGTTCATCTCCTGCTCCTATATGGAGAACGGCACTCGAGATATATTCTTAACGGATGAATTCGACACGCTGAAAGTCGGGATGTTTTCCACATTTGTAAAAGCCCACGCCGAGTATCACTACCGGCCCGACGCCGCTCCGAAGGGCAACTGGGTCGTGTCCACGCACGAAGGAGCGGTGGGGAGTCAGCGCGCCTGGTGGATTCTTCAGGAAAACGACGCCAACATCATGACCCAGACCTACGACAATCCCAGCAACTACTCCCACCCGATGGTTATCGCAGGAGACCCCTTATGGAAGGATTACACCGTCGTGGTTTCATTTGCTCCCGAGTCCACCGTGAAACAGAGCGGTATCGTGTTCCGCTATCAAAACGACCGGTGCTATTACTTTTTTGGAGTCAAGGGCGATAAAGCCATTCTCAAGATGGTGCGTCACGCCAAGGCCTATCATGAACCCCATGAAATTGTGCTGGCGGAGAAACAGATGTCCTACTCGGCGGGACGATATCTCATGGCCAAGATTACCATTCAGGGTAGTCATATCCATGCCGAGTTGGATAATGGGATTATCCTGGAAGCCGAAGATGCCGCCTTTCCTACTGGAAAAATCGGATTGATGGCTGACGTCCCAACACGATACCGATCGGTAGCGGTGACAACATCTTTCAAGGAAAAAAGGCGTTTTCTGACGCAAAAGAAAGAACGTGAGGCCGAGGAGGTCCGTCTCGAGGCGGCTAATCCGCGGATGGTCGTCTGGAAGAAGATCCAGACGCCAAAGTTTGGAGTAGGCCGGAATCTGCGATTCGGCGACTTGAACAACGACGGCGTGATCGATGTTCTCATCGGTCAGGTGGTGAATCATGGCCCCAAGGGCTCTTACAGTGAAGTAAGCTGTTTGACGGCTATGACGTTCGACGGCGATATACTCTGGCAGGTTGGGAGGCCCGACCTTCTGAAATACTTCCTGACCAGCGACGTGGGAGTGCAGGTCCACGATCTCGACAACGACGGGCGAAATGAGGTCGTCTACTGCATGAATTCGGAGATTCACGTAGCGGACGGCGCAACAGGAAGAACGAAGTACAAAGCACCGACGCCAGTCAGCAAACCACCGGAGGACTTTTACCCCCGCATCATGGGGGACTGTCTCTTCTTCTGCGATCTGCGAGGGACAGGCTACGATCGAGATATCATCATCAAAGATCGACAGAAACACTTTTGGGCCCTTAACGACCGCCTTGAAGTCCTTTGGAATGGCAGCTGCGGCGATTACAGCCAGACTGGCCACTATCCTTACGCCTATGACCTGGACGGAGACGGTAAAGACGAAGTGGCCATCGGCTACGCGCTCTATGATGATGACGGAACTCAGATATGGACCCACGATGGCAAGTTCGATCAACACGCCGACGGCCTCGCCATTGTGCCTTTCTATCCCAACACGGAAAAAGAGCCTCAGATTTTCTACGCCGCGAGCGACGAGGGATACATACGTCTGGATATGAAAGGAAATATTCTAAAACACCATTACATCGGACACGTGCAGAGCCCTTCAGTTGCCAATTTTTGCTCCGACCTTCCGGGCCTCGAAACCGTCTCCATTAACTTTCACGGAAACCAAGGCATAATCACTTTTTACGACGCCGACGGCAACATCTATCACCAATTCGAACCCGTCCAGCACGGCAGCATGATGCTTCCTTTGAACTGGAACGGAGGTCCCGAAGAATACTTCGTTCTTTCGGCCGATATTGAGGAAGGAGGCGTCTACGACGGCCGGGGGCGGCGAGTGATGCGGTTTCCGGGAGACGGACATCCCGTCATGTGCAATGCCGTGCTCGACATTAGTGGCGACCCGCGGGATGAGATTGTCGTCTGGGACCCGTATGAGATTTGGGTCTACACACAGGAGGATAATCCAAAAGAGGGAAGGCTATATAAACCCAAGCGAAATCCTCTCTATAATATCTCGAATTACCAAGCCACAGTTTCTTTGCCGGGCTGGAGCGAATGAGATTATTTGTTAGGGGATTGGCGTCTCCTCCGGCAAGCATAAAAAACCATGGGTGAACCTTGGTCGCGTGAGTCTGTCCCCATTCGGTCTCGCCCGGGTGGTCTTTCCACTGGTTCTGCAACTTCCGAATTAACAGTTTACAATCATCTTCTGCGGAAACCTCGCGAACCTCCCCAGCCTCTCGATAGACAGTCTGTCCCAGTGCGCCCCCGGTTTGAACAACGATGTCCTCGACGAGAACTTCGAGCCGCGGACTATAAGTGTAGTGAGCTGCAAGGAAGAGCTTGGTGGGATCGTCAAGCCCTGCTGTCGCGAGGCGGCGTGATCATCTCCTAATTCGATGGTTCGTATCATCGAGCGGACCACGTGACCTCAAACATGAGACTTTCGTCGGCTACTGTTGCCACAATCTCTTTTGAGACATCATTATTACGACATATCAGCCAAAATTCACTACTTTCAGTCAGGAACTGCTGGACACATCCGTTGAATACGGTCGTCACAAAGAGTATATTTCGGCAACTAAAATCCATAGCTCTTGCTGTATCCCGGACTGAAATAGACTATCCACTTATCCCATTTTTCGGTATTTACACAACCTTCTTTTTAG
>Ga0307380_10004364_pt1 | contig 19162 bp, 13 predicted proteins | sample UN3MG_FD_202239 | JGI IMG/M metagenome (GOLD analysis project Ga0307380, IMG submission 202239) | Soil microbial communities from Risofladan, Vaasa, Finland - UN-3 | ecosystem: Environmental > Terrestrial > Soil > Coastal area > Acid sulfate soil | place: Finland: Risofladan, Vaasa | collected... | reverse complement strand
AGCGGCCTTCAACATCGGGACTGGGCCGAGCAGCGTAACAACGTGCTGGAATCAGCCGTTGATGTTTATAAACGTAATAAAGCTTTACCAATATCATGAGGTAGGACCGGAGAATTGGTTTTATTGAGAAAATGGTTCGAATTTGCTGCAGAAAGGCCGGAAAGCCTATTTAAACACAGGGGAATGCCCAACTCAAGTAGATGATACCCTTAAAAAACAAGAACTCTTTTCGCATGGCAGGACGTAACTCTTTGTCAACAAAGAAGATACAGTCGCATCCTTTCGTTTGGGAAAATTAGCAAAAAAAGCTTTTTTTGAAAAAAATATTATTGACATTAAGAGGAAATCTTGGTATATTTGACATATTCATTATATTTAGGAGTGATGCGTTGATGATCAACGGCAGGAGAATTATCTCAGCAGTTATCTGTGGATTGATTGTTACAGCGGCAGTTCATGCCAACATGGTGCCGGTGTCACAGCAGGATTCTGGACGTAGGAAACCACAGCCTGTTTGCGATAGGATAAATCTCTATAGCAATAACTTGACCGACTCATATAATTTACCCAGCGTTACCGACCTGAGTTCATGGTCTGTCGGGTTTTTACCACGGGCAAATACTGGTATCGAACAAACCTCTGAGATACAGCAACTGCAAAGCTTGACGGACGGGCCGGGCAGCATCAGTTTATGTCTGTCCGCCCTGATAGGCCTGGGTTTGTGCAGTTCTACTCACTTCGTGAAAAAGCTATCTTTTAGCTTTGTTCCGGAATGGTTCCATGACGGCGGTCCTTTCCAAATTGGCCATAGCCATGCTATTACGCCTGAATCTCTCTGCACCACACCGGTTTGCTGTTTTGTTCAGCCGGTCTGCACAGCAGAGGATTATCTTCCAATATATCACTTGGGGACTATTACGTCCCTTTGGTGGAAATCACAATTCACACCAACTATACTTGTCCCCCGCGGACCTCCTAACATGTCATAAGGAGATTGCCTTCCTCTGGTTTCGATGTGGGAGCAATCATTGGATTGAGTATCGAGTATCTTTACTTGGTCAAACGAAGAAGTTTTTATACTGACATGTTATGGAAGGATAGATAACAATGAAAACAAAATTATTAATTCTCAGTATTGCAGTTCTGTGCATGAGCGCAATGCCTGCAAAGGCTGATTTGTTCTCTTTCACCTACAACGCCCTTGAATCATGGTATGATTCAACGACAAAAGTATTCACATCGGATGAGGTTGCTGGATCTAGCTCCGCTTCAGTGACGAATCTCCAAGGCGGCGGCACGGCTCTGTTTGACACGACATGGGGCACAGACGATTACACACTCACTATGCTGATCAGCAACATTGGCGGTGGCGGCAAGACCGCAGACGGTGTCGGCTCGCTCTTGCTCACCGATGTTGACGGCGACACCATTTATGCAGATCTGACAGGTACATGGGCCCCGCCAAGTATAGGTGCGGCGCTTAAATTCAGCGGCGTTCTGTCCAATGTAGCGTACACGGGCATTGGAGGTGGCGACAACACCAAATTTGATGGTGACTTAGGCACCGCATCGATGACCTTCACCGAGCTTGGGCCATGGAATGGAACTATTGTCCACTTGGTCCTAACTGGTCTTGACTTCAACTCGAGTTGGGGCGACGGCACCCCCGGAGACGGCGCTGGTGGCGTGCAGGACGGTGGTATGACTGCGGTCGTTGTGCCCGTACCCGCGGCTGTGTTGCTTGGCATCCTTGGTCTGAGTGCGGCTGGTATTAAATTGCGTAAATTTGCTTAACAGCAGTATAGGTAGCCCAATAATGGGCAATCCTAATTAGTGATTAGACTATCGGAGGGCGAAGTCTCGGCTGTATGAGGCTTCGCCAGCCATTTGATCTTCGTGATGGAGTGGTGTTTTAGACCGTATACAGAGGTTTTGTGTGTTCTTTCTGTAAAAGCTCTAAATTCAGATCCTGTGCGGGGATTTTGAGGACATACTTATGAAGAAGAAGTTAAATATAATAGTAGTATGTTTGTTATGTCTGCTTATGGCAGCCCCAGTCCTGGCGAATATGCGTATCGAGCTCAATAATGGGATATATGGAAACACAAATGGTGGTGAGTTCCTTATAACAGTTCTGGATTCCGTGAATGGCGGTGGAGATAAGATTGGTATCTATGACGTTGGCGACCCCCCGTTCGAGACTTTTTTTGTATCGAAACGGATGATCTCGTCAGGTACGGTGACAAGTACTACGTGACAATCAGCACTGGCGCATTCGAAGGCGGCAGCGGTGGTAGCCCAGGGACAAATCCTGATCCCCTATCGCCCCAAAGTGCCTACTTGTATAGCCTCTGGCTTGATAACTTAATCGATCATAACACTGGCAATGCAAATGATATCCAGGAGGCAATATGGTACTTTGAAGGTGAAAGCTCAACAAGCAACAATCTGGTTAACCAGGCGGACGCCGCTTTAGCCACAGACGGAAGCGGATCCTGGTACGAAACTTGGGGTAATACCATCGGTGACATACGTGTCATGAATCTATGGACAGATGTGAGTTGTACTGATGGTTTTGCACAGGATCAGTTCGTTAGGGTCCCTGTACCCGGAGCGGTCCTGCTTGGCTTGCTCGGTCTGAGTGCCGCTGGTTTGAAATTGCGTAAATTTGCATGAGAGCCTCATTTGAGAGTTAGAGCAGTCGGAAGAGTATATAGTGACAAGACAAGACTTGCAGGCGAAGCCCCGTTCTAAAGGGGCTTCGCTGCGTGTATTCATGCCCTTTTCGCGTAGGCGTAATCAATAATTATCCTGTCTTGGTTTTTTTGTTTAGTAACGGGGGGCAGTATAACAACATGTCCGGGAAAAGTGTACATTTTTCCTAACAACTCCTCTTTTTTGTTGTTTTTGAATTAGTTTTCCTTGGCCACAGTCGAGGCTTTTTGGCAATATCTCTCACATATAACCGGCTTGAATTGGCTTATTATATAATCAGGGTGTGGACAATTTGCGTGCCGACCCGTGGCTATTTTACATGCTGATTACCAGCCATTAAACATCAGCAAACAGTGGTGTTTAGCCAGTATCAGACAAACCTAAATTTTGTTTCTTTATTACGACTTAATAATTGACAGCAGATTGATCGCAAAAGATCAAGTTGCTAATGATTTAATTATGAACCTTGTAAATGGCTTCCAACATGTTAAACTGGCTAATGTTAACGAACAATAAATCCGAAATATTCCAAAAGGAGTTGTGTCATGCTGAATTGGAATAAATGTGCGAAAATTAACGTAAAGTTGCTCATCATTCTGATAATTATCACGGTAGCAATTGGAGCGTCCTTATTTGCTGCTCGTCAGGTCCGAAGGAAGGTTCTCTCGAAAATATCTCTTGAGGCGGGGCAAGCTGCTTTTGAAAACAAGGACTGGCCGGCTGCATATAAAAACTTCAGGGGATATCTCGGCAGAAATCCCGATGATGTCGAAATCCTCAAGAAGTATGCCAAAGCAAGCCTGTCCATCCGACCACTTGAGAGCAATCATGTCGGTGGAGCAATCGCTGCATATCGTCGTGTCATGCAAATTGCCCCTCTCGACGAGATTGCCTATGACAAGCTCGCTATGCTCTATGCCGCCACAGGCAATTATGAAGAACTTGCCTATATTGCTCGAAAGCGTAATACGGAAGTCCCGAATGACCGACAAGCCCCGCTGTGGCTGGCTGATGCGCTGGTCAAGCTCAACAAAACAGAAGAGGCTCGAAAAACGCTTTATAACTTTATAGATGAACTGAAGGTACTCCCTGACAAACATATCGAGTATGTGCAAGCCTGTATCAGGATGAGTAACATTGCAGACAGCGATAATTCCGTTGAGGCAAAAACACCTCTGGAATGGCTCAACGATGCTGTAAACTACTCCGATCCGGAATCTGTTGAGGCACTGGTCTCTCGTGCTCGGTTTCAGCGCCAAGCGGCTGAAATCCCCGGTACTAGCGAGGAAGACAGGCTGGCACTGCTGGGACTCGCTCGCAAAGATCTCGAGGCAGCCGACAGTCTTGGCACTGAACACCCCATGCTTCTCTATTCCTTAGGTGGAGAATGGATAGTACACGGCGAGCTTGACCGGGCTGAGGCCGAACTGCGGGCTGCTGAGAGTCTTACACAGGAAACTCTGGAGGAACACTTTTTCGACTTAAGTGACTGGGCTGTTGCAAAATTTCGCTTAGCTTCGGAACTGATGATACGGAGGGCAGCCACAACTGAAAGTGCCTCTCTTGCAGATGAAGGGCTGAAATTACTAACAGAAAGAAGACATAGGATACAGGTTCTTCCGTCTGCTGTCAGGCTTTATATTATCGCAGGCAAGGTTCCTGAGGCGCGGAAATATCTGGACGAGTATATTGATATCATGTATACACAGGAAGGGCAAAAAGAGTCCAAGCTGCAGCTTGCCTATCTGCAAGCGCTGGTAGCGAAAGCTGAAGACGACTCATATGCTGTCATTGATGCCCTGCAACCAGCCGTCATCAGTGATGTCTCTAATCCCGCATTGTGGGGCCTGCTGGCGGAGGCCTATAGCCGAACAGACCAAACCCGGCGGGCGATCAGTGCCTTATCCCAGTATCTTCGTATTCGTCCTCGAGATGCTGAAATGACACAGCAACTGACAAAGGAGTACCTCAAACTGCGGAACTGGAGCAAGGCGTTACAGGTGGCGAGGAAGGCAGAATCTTTGAACCCAACGGAATTTATCATCACGCTGCTTCGCATTCAGGCGAGCATCAATATCGTGGCTGAACAACAGGAGGAGGAGGCCACGGCGATACGCCAGGCATTATCAAACGAAGTGAACGAATTAGAAAAATTTCGTGAGGAGCACCCTGATAACGTTAATATCCGCATATTACAGGCGAACATAGCCATTGCCCTTAAAGAGCCTGATAAGGCTGAAAGGGAGCTTAAGATGGCCATCGAACAGTGTGAGGAGCCACTAAGGGCCGAGATGCAACTTGTAAGGTTCTACTACCGAACTAAACGGATGCCTGAGGCGATCAACGTCTGCAAGACTGCCTGTACGCGGCATTCCGAGGTTGCCGAGCCCTGGCTTTCTTTGTCAAGCATTTATGTCGCTAATAAAGACTATGACTCAGCCCTCAGTTGTCTTAGGCAGGGGCTGGGTGAAGTAGTTGGCAAATGGGAAAAACGGAAACTATCGATACAGCTTGCTTTACGGGAGCTCCTGCATGGGGATACGGCATCAGGGATAAAGATCCTGACTGAAGTCGCATCGCAGGATAAACGGGAAGTTCATGCCCGCTCACTACTATTGGGTATTCGTGAGGTTCAGCAGGACCAGGCGAAAGTTCAAGAACTGATCGGCGAATTACGCGATGCCGAGAGAGAAAGTGGAATTATGTGGCGCCTTCACCAGGCGGATATGTGGCTTTCGTCCAATGAATGGCGTTCAAAGCAGCAGGATATTGATAGCTACCTTCAATATTGCATTACTTCCGACCCCGAATGGTCATCACCAGTACTACTCCTCGGGGAAATGCATGAGAAACTGGAAAACTTCAAGCGTGTGGAAGATATATACCGCCAAGCATTGGTTCGCAATCCTTCGGCCACGGATATCGCGGAAAAATTGCTAATCTTTCTTGAAAGACAAGGGCGTTTTTCGGATGCCGAAAAGGTTTTCCTGCAGATTGAGAAAGATTCCCGGCTTGCCAGTGGGTGGAAATTCCGAGAGGCTATTAGAGAAGGAGACTTTTACAGAGCAATCCAGGAGTTGGAGATCAGGGTATCCAATGACGACCAAGATGCAAGCTCACGAATCCTTCTGGCAAGACTGGTTTACTGGCAAACCGGAGATGTCGACCAGGCTTTTGATTACCTGAAGCAAGCCGAAGCCATAACCCCGGGTTCACGTGCACTAACAGCGGTTAGAGCATCAATCCTAAGGGCAGAAGGTAAGACTAAAGAAGCCCAGCAAATCCTCGACGATTATGTGGCGTCTCGTGATGACTTCACTGCTTATTGGATGCGGGCTGTGTACATAACCGAGGCAGGCGAGCTTGAACGTGCTGAGAAGGATTACAGGAAGTTGACAACTTTCGCCGAACAGGGAGCAATAGGTTATGAACTGTTAAGCAACTTCTACGCCAATCCCAAGAACAAAAAACTCGATAAAGCTATAGAGGCACTTGAAGAGGGTTTGAATGTATATCCTGATGATTTGAGATTGAAGCGGAGGCTGATGAAGACATTGTTTTTGCAGGGGCCTACGCAAGACCGACAGAGAGCGTTTGAAATCCTTACAATACTTGAAGGACAATTACCACAGGATCCCGAACTTATGAAACTTCGGGCTTTGCAACTTTTAGATGAGTCGACACCACAATCACGTAAGATTGCCAGAGAGAAGTTGGAAAATGTCATCAAACTGGAACCGACGGCAGTTGATGTACATCTTGTGCTGATTAGTATTGCGATGCAGGAGGGAGATTACGAGACCGCCCGCGATTGTGCGGTTAGGGCTATTGGCTCCAATCCAAACAACCTGCCATTGCTGTTGGCCAGAAGCAGGACTGAGTTTGTACTTGGGAATATACAAATGGCGGTCGATTTGGCTCACTTGGTTCTTCAGAGAGACTCGACCAATACTGGGGCTTTGGGTATACTTTTGGATGTTGCGCTAGATAGCGGCAATAACAGTCTTCTTGGGGATGTGACTCAATTAGCTCGACAGATGCTTGAGGAAGATCCAAACAGTGTTGAAGTCCGAGACGAGTTTGTGGCAGTTGCGCTGAAGATCAGGGAAGATCGCGGCCTTCTTGAGAAGGCCCGGACACTAATCGACTCTGCGCTCGGCAACAATCCTATTGATGATGAAAAGCTGTTGATTTCGCGGGCTCATGTTTTGACTTCCATGGAACTGCCTCATGATGCAATTCCTGAACTAAAGGCCTATTGCCAAACAAAGGGAAGCAGCAGTATTGACGCAATTGTGACACTTGCCGACCTGTATCGTCTCAGCGGTGACATGGAACAGGCAAAACAATGGATTGAGCAGGCAGAGCAGATAGCCTCGAATAGTATGACTGTTATCCATGCTCGATTTTTATGGCTGATAGCACAGAACCGATTCGAGGAACTTGACGGAATCAGTTCTGCATATCTTTCGGCAAAAGAGCAGAATCCAACAACACTTATAAGGGCAGCATCGGTCTTAGCCGCGTTGGATTCGATGACGCTTAAAAAAGAGGGATTAAAGCTATTTGAGCATGCTGTTACCCTATCGCCTACATCAAAAAGTGCACGCCTGGGTTTGGCTACCTCCCTCTATCAGACAGGAAATTCCGAACGTGCAGAGAAGATCTACCAGGAATTGCTCAAGCAGTATCCGAATGACATAAAAATTCTCAACGACCTTGCGTGGATTCTTCAAGAGAATTATCAGCGCTACACCGCTGCACTGGAGCTGGCGAATAGAGCTTTACGCTTTGCACCCGATGATTTGTATGTTCTTGATACGAGGGGTACGATTTTGTCAAATCTGCCGGGTCGGCTTGACGATGCAAGGGGCGACTTTGAAAAACTTGTAGAATTATCGCTCCCTGATACTCCCCAACGGGCAAAGGCACTTCTACAACTGGGCCGCATTTGTGTAAAACTCAATGAAGTTGAGCAAGCAAAACAGAACCTCAATAACGCATTAGAGATTGACCAAAAAATAGATGTATTCACACCTGACGAACGCTCGGAGATAACGAGACTCCAGAGAAGTGAGAAACAAGCTGTTAACAATTAATGCTACTTCGAATAAGATAAGGCCGGACAAACTGAATTAGTTCTGCATTTGTAACAGGGGGATAGGTAAATAAAGTTTCGAAGAGTTACGCTGCTCGTTCTTTAATCCTGCAAAGAAAACATACCATCGAGTATTTATTGGTCGTTACGTATTTTCGGCAAGTTATTTCGGTCTTGTAATGTCAAGATAAGCAACAGGCTATTGAGGATAAAGTACCTTTCTCACATGATGTTACACACGCTCCGGTACCGGGAGCCGTTCTGCTTGGTATTCTCGGCTTGGGTGTAGCTGGTGTGAAGTTGCGTAAATTTGCATGAGAGCCCGATAGCTGGCGATCATATAGTTTGTGATAGAAATTGGGGTAAGCCGCAGGTCAAGAATGTGCTAAATTAACTATCAAGCCATTCGCATATCTATTTAATATTCTTCACAAGAGCATTTATGAAGATACTAAATGTAGTTGGTGCCCGGCCGAATTTCATGAAAATAGCGCCTTTGATGGCTGAGTACGGCCGGCACGAGAACATTCATGCAATTCTTGTCCACACGGGACAGCACTACGACGAGATAATGAGCAACCTCTTCTTCAGAGAATTGGGTATTCCCGAGCCGGATATCAATCTGGAGGTGGGTTCCGGCAGCCATGCCGTACAGACCGCCGAGATCATGAAGAGGTTTGAGCCGGTTCTGGTTGAGCATAAACCAGATGTGGTTGTAGTAGTCGGTGATGTGAATAGTACAATTGCCTGCGGCCTTGTGGCGGTAAAATCAGGAGCCAGGCTTGTGCATATCGAGGCGGGACTGCGCAGTGGTGACAGGACAATGCCGGAGGAAATCAATCGTGTCTTGACTGATTCTATAAGCAACTTTCTTTTCTGCACCGAACAAAGCGGTGTTGACAATCTGATTAAAGAAGGCATTGCAAAAGAAAAGATCCACCTGGTTGGCCATGTTATGATCGATACACTTCTCAGCAATCTTGAGAAAGCTAAAAAGTCGACAATTATTGAGCAATTGCAAAAGCAAGGCTGTCTTGATGGTGATGCTTTTGCTCTGCTTACTATGCATAGACCTTCAAATGTGGATGATCCAAAGACCTTCTCACGAATTCTCGATGCATTGGAGGTCATTCAGGAAGAGCTTCCTATTCTGTTCCCAATTCACCCCAGAACACGCAAAAATCTGGACGCTTTAGGTTTGCAGGATCGTATGCATTCATTGCGAAATATACATCTTATGGACCCAATCGGATATCTTGACTTTCTGAAGTTGAATTCCTGCGCTAAGATTGTTTTGACTGACTCGGGTGGTATTCAAGAAGAAACAACGGTACTCAAAGTTCCATGTATCACACTGCGAGAGAATACTGAGAGGCCGGTTACTGTAGAGATTGGCTCTAACCAGATTGTTGGTACAGATCCGCAGAGGATTCTTGCTGCATATCATAATGCGACAAGTGGAAAATGGAGAGAGCCACAGATTCCTCCGCTATGGGATGGAAAAGCAGCCCAGCGCATTGTAAAAATCCTTCTTGAAAAATTCTAATTTTTTCAAATTCATTTCAACATCAAATCACTGATAGCCGTGGTATCTTTTAATCCGGCTGTTCTTGCCTTTACCCACCTACCTCAAGAGACAATACCACCTCTCATTTGTAAAAGCGGTTACGAAAATATTGGATCTTCTCACATGCCCATAGTCGCTCAATAGGATTTAATTCAGGGTTGTAAACAGGCAGATGCACCAACTTGATATTTATCGGAACCTGTTAGGCCTTGGCAACGTGCCAGCCGGCGTGATCCAGCATAAAAAGACGACATTCACACCTATTCTATTATTTCTACGCATTCGGCTTAATACCAAATAGGCAATATCTGCGCCCAGAATGGCCCATCGAATAATGAAAATGCTACGAAAAAACCGTATAAAAGTTATAATTTGAGAAATTTTATTGTTGACGCTTGTCAGCATATTCCAATAATAACCGCCATTGCGTACGTTCAGGTCAAGCTTTTTTCTGGATTGAGTTTGGCTTTGCCGGATTTTATTCTTACAATTTACTATAGATGGGCTGTAGTATCCTTACTCGGGCTACAGCAAAGAGTATTTTTGCTTTTGGCTTGATAAGTAAACTGGAAGTCTTACATTACCGGCCGTTAACAGTTTGCACATAATGGGGGACAAAATGAGATCAAGAAAACATAAACCACACATAGCTCATCTTCTTACCGTAAGCCTTGTGTGGCTGATATTATCCGCAGATGCGGCGGCAAGCGATTGGTTTGTGCGACCGGCTGGAGGCAGCTACGGCAGTGAAGACGGAACGTCCTATGTAAATGCTTGGGACGGACTGTTGAGCGTGGTTTGGGGCTCGGAAGGGGTTCAGCCGGGCGATAATTTATACGTTTGCGGTATTCACCTTAGAAATAATACCAATGGTCTCTGGGAATTTTTCAAATTAGATGCTAATGGTACGGATGGTAATAGAATAACTATAAGAGGTGATTACCCAGATGACCAAGGAATAATTTGGGGTGCTGGAATAATAGCTTGGGAGGCTTGGGCTGATGAGGAAAGTTATACTTGGAGTATTACAATAAAATCGAATTTAGAATATAATTATTTTTTCGAGGATGTCACCGCTGATTCTTGGACAACTCTTGATAAGGCGAGTAGCCTTTTGGAGTGCCAAGGACAGGCAGGTTCTTATTATAGTTCTGATTATACAGCCAAATCAAAATTGTATATTCATTGTTCTGATGATGGCGACCCTACCGGACGAATTACCTGTAATCGAATGGGGTACAATATACAGTTAAATGACAATCATTACGTAGATTGGGTAAATCTAAAAACGCCTTGCCAATACCGCTGGATTGATTTTTCGAAGTCGCACTATGTTACAAATATGAAATGGGAGGGTGTTACTAACTGGTATGGTGATTTTACGGCTAAAGATTACTCTCACCATCTTGAATGGAATGATTGTGATATTGCATGGGCTAAAGTTGGCATATTCCTTACCGAAACTGCCAGTGGAGCAGGAAATGGGCCATATAATATTACCATTGATGGATGCACAATACATGACATTGGGGTTTTGGCAGCAGATGCAGATTCACATGCTATTGCCATAGGTGGTATTCATGATATTTTAATACAAAACAATGAGATATATAACGCTGGTTCCGGCATTACCAATTATTTATTTCCGACAAATTCAGGACTGGAAAATACTACTATAAGATGGAATTACATACATGATGGACATACTTTGAATGGTGCTAATGCCAGAGGTATCGAATATAACATGTCTGGAAAAAACACCGCTTCTAAAGAAGGAAACGTATGTTATGGCAACATCGTTGCTAATATGGTCGGTAATGAAGCAGACGGATATAGGTCAACTTGGGCGTCAGACCAGATAGTTTTTTACAACAATATTGCTTACAACTGTAATCAATCTTTCTATTTTAATTACACCTGCACTTCTGACCGAGGCCCAAACATTGTATTAAAAAACAACATATCAATAGAATCTGCAAATTACCACATCTATTTCGGTTCGGCTACGAACGAGGGAAACTACACAATTGATTCAGATTACAATCTGTTCTATCCAGATAAGTCAGAGGGTTTTGCATTCAAAGAAGTTGGATATGCGACATATACTAATCTTTCCGGCTGGCAATCGCTTTCAAGATCAAGATGTACCTTCGATCCTCATTCAATAGTTGCTGATCCTTTGTTTGTTGATCCTGAAAATGGTAATTTTAATCTTATACCCGGCTCTCTTGCAATAGATGCAGGAGTTGATGTTGGCTTAGCCCAAGATTTTGGGGGAAATCCTGTCCCCCTTGGCTCTGCACCTGACATTGGTGCTTACGAGGCTGTTATAGATCCTCATAATCCACCACCGGTACTCCAGGCAATTGGCAATAAGACTGTGGATGAAAATACTGCTTTGACATTTACTGTAAATGCAACTGATCCTGATAGTGAACCAATAACGTATTTGGTTCAGGGTCTGCCGAGCGGGGCAACGCTCGATTCACAAACGGGAGATTTTGCCTGGACGCCGAGTTATACCCAGGCCAGAAGTTACCAGGTAAGGTTTATTGCAAGCGATGACAACTCGCACGATTCTGAAACAATCACCATCACAGTAAGCAATGTTAACCGTCCTCCGGTGCTCGGGGCAATCAGTGACCCATCGGTTGACGAAAATGACCTTTTGAACATTTCGGTGAGTGCAACCGATCCTGACGGCCAGACGTTAACATACTCTGTAAGCGGCTTGCCTAATGGAGCTGTATTTGCCAGCCAGACCCTTAGCTGGACGCCAAGTTACGACCAGGCGGGAACCTTTGCGGTTACGTTTACTGCAGACGATGGTCAGGCTCAGGATTCACAGGCAATAACAATAACTGTGAACAATGTAAATAGAGCCCCTGTTTTCACTGCTATAGATAATAAGTCGGTTTGGTCAGATGACCCTTTAACTTTTATGATAGATGCAACCGACCCTGATAGTGATGCTGTAACGTATTCGGCAAATACTGTGCCCAGTGGTGCAACATTTATAACCGAAACCTTTGACTGGACACCTACGGCGGCCCAGATAGGTACTTACAACGTCACTTTTTATGCAAGCGATGGGCAACTTCAGGATTCTGAAGCGATTACGATAACCGTTAACGTTGATAGCCTGGCGCCAACGGTCACTAATTTATCACCGGCTGCCGGGGCGATACAAGTGCCGTTGAACAACCTGGTAACTCTCAACGTTACCGACGCCGGGAAAGGTGTTAATGCAAATTCAGTAAAAATTAAGGTCAAGATCAATGACAATCCCAACAACACTGAAATTTACTTTGGAGATCTGGACCACGATATCACTCTTCTGGGTGATTGCCGAAGAATAGGCAATAATGCCGATTATAAATTCGTTTTTCAACCGGCGCAAGATCTGTTTTATAACGACCAGACAATAACTATCACGGTAAACGCCGAAGACCTTGCCGGAAATGCAATGAGCGAGCAATATTCTTTTGTGACTGAGATGCATTTATTCGGCCAGAATAAACTGGTCAATACAAACTCAGATAATAATGACAGACCCGTAACGGTGTGTGACAGCGATGGTAATATCTGGGCAACCTGGCACACAGGTTCAGCAGGCAGTAGAGATATTTATATTGGCACACTTGCGGCTGGAGCGGATAATTTTGGAAATATCGTCCAGTTAACAAACGATGCAAATGACCAGTGTAATCCCGCTCTTGCATTGGATAGTAACGACAAGCTATATGCCGTATGGCAGGACAACCGGGAAGGTAACTGGGACATATATATATCCACTTCGGTTGATGGAATAAACTGGGTAACCGAAACAAGGGTTAATGATCCTAATAATGGTAATCAGATAAATCCTGCTATAGTTATTGATAGTCAGTCGCCGAATTATGCACACGTTGTCTGGCAGGACGACCTCGCAGGTAATCAGGATATCTGTATAGCTGCTTCGAGCGACGGTTTTACAACGAAAGCTATCTCGCAAATAACCTCTGATTCCTTCGACCAGGTTGAGCCGGCTGTTGCGGCAGACTCTGCCAATACAATTTACGTGGTATGGACGGATAGCCGGAACGGCTCAAGTGATATTTACGGAGCGGCCTCAAATAGCGGCCCCTGGACAAATGTAGCCATAGTAAGCAATGCGAGCAACCAGTCGAGCCCGGTGATTGCCGCCGAATCCACAGGTACAATTTTACACCTTTTGTGGGTTGACGATACACTCGGCGACAACGATATATACTATGCATCATCAAATAACGGTTTGCCGGGTAGCCCTTTGACAGGTAGTAGCATAATTGACGACACCTCCGGCGCCGACCAGTTAGAGCCGACTATTGCAATCACAGGTACAACGAGTGATGAGGATTTGAAAGTATTTGCCTGCTGGCAGGATTGGCGGAATGCAGATACGGACTTATACTTCACTGAGTTAATTGCCGGTTCCGGAACAAATGTTTTCGTTAATGATGGCGGCTCAAATGCATACCAGAGTGAGCCTGCAATAGGAATAGACGAATATGGTTATCCGTATCTGATTTGGGCTGACGACAGAACAGCAAACACAGATGTTTATTACACCGGAAGCACTTTTATAGAACCTGTTGCACTGGCATCATCGCTTGTTAGCGCTTCGGCTCCCAGTAGCACAATAATAGGAGTAGATCCCCAGTCCATAACCGATATTGATGATGTTTCTATCGTATTACCTGCGGGGGCATGTTTGTATGATGTAGATATTTCGATAGTAACAATTTTGAACCAGCAGGTGTTTGCCGCACCTTGTTTGGGCAGTTACGATTTTGGTCCCAGTGGAATCCAATTTAACCAACCGGTTACGATAACAATACCATACGCTTACGCGAATTCTAACGGTTCAACTTCACCTTATTGGTTTAACTCGCTGACAGGAACTCTCAGTCAACAGGGGATCACAAACGTCCAGGACATAGTAATTTCTCCGACATTGCATGCTATTTCTTTCCAAACGACGCACTTTACGCCATTTTACCTGCTTGGAGGAGGCGCCGCTGGTATTCTTGGTGGCGGAGGAGGCGGAGGAGGTTGTTCGGTCTCTGGAGGCAATGAAGGCAATATTGCCGAGTTTGTCCTTCCATATATCGTGTTGATTGTTGTGATGGCAATACTAAAGAAACGGGATGCGCGATATCGCAGAGTACACAGCACGTAATATGACAGCAGGGAAATGTTAAAGATGGGCTATCAATCCGGCCAGTTATGTATTGCCAAGTCAGTGCCGACTGTCGAACCGGTTGGATTAAAGCGATTCAATATTTCCCTGCTGATAGAAACCACGTTAGTAACGATAGCCGCAATCCTGGCAATTCGGTTCTTTACTGCAAGCTTCATCTCCAGAGCCACATGGCTTGTGAGTCCGGGTATTTTTATAGCTGCTGCACTTATCCCGACAGCGATTAGAAAGGCTGAATTTCCCAAGATTGGCCTCAACATCAGGCAAATCGTCCCTACTGTTCTGGTAGTGTGTCGAACCTGTGTCGTGGTTTTTTCAGCTTTATTTGCCGGTTTGTGGCTGCTGAGGTCCTACGGATTAGGATTACCGTTGCAGCCTGTGCCACCGACTGAACAGGGCTGGTTTAGCTGGTTATTTTATCAGTTTATGTACGTGGCAGTAGCTGAAGAACTGTTTTTCAGAGGGTATGTTCAAGGCAATATCCTTAAGATGATAAATCCAGGCAAGGATGATCAATACCGCTTCGGGAAGTGGCTAAGTATAGTATTGTCGGCTGCTTGTTTTGCAGTTGCTCATATCATAGTTCAGGGCAGAATAGCTCTGCTCCTGACATTTCTGCCCGGTTTGGTTCTGGGCTGGCTCTTTATCCGGACAAAGTCGCTGTTAGCACCGATTTTATTCCATGGCCTGGCTAATACCTGCTACTGCTTAATGGCATTTGTTTTTACATAAGCAGTCGATTCGGATAACTGATTCAGACCTGCTTTTTCAACTGGTATTATTAGGACTAATTCAAGCTTGTACAACCTTTGACTGTTCGGGACAGATTTGGTAATATATTCTCAGTCTCATTGTATTAGGATAGATCATAGAAGTAATGTTCTGCAGTAAGTAATATCGTCTCGGATGTATGGAGGCGGTCTTTAGAAGCTCTCAAATGCTTTGTCATACATAGGAATGTAACATTATGATAGTAAAAGCAAAAGCGTACCCTCGTGCGGGTTTAGTCGGTAATCCTTCAGATGGCTATTTCGGTAAGACCATTTCTTTTGCTTTCAGAAATTTTTCTGCAAAAGCACTTTTGTATGAAACACCGGAACTGGAAATTCTGCCAAATAATAAAGACAGCTCTGTCTTCTCAAGTGTACAGGAATTAGTAAATGATGTTCATTTGCATGGTTACTACGGCGGTGTCCGATTATTGAAAGCTACTATAAAGAAATTCCACGATTATTGCCTTGATAACGATATTGAGCTTCACAATAAAAACTTCACTATCCGTTACGAATCTAATATCCCTCATGGCGTAGGCTTAGCCGGGTCCAGCGCTATTATTACTGCCTGTTTGCGGGCGATTATGACTTTCTATGGTGTTAGCATCCCCAAGTACACTCAGGCTAATCTTATTCTTTCTTGTGAACGTGACGAACTACAAATTGCCGCTGGTCTTCAGGATAGGGTCATTCAGGCATACGAAGGTTTGGTATATATGGATTTTGACAAGTCTGTTTTCGCAAAACGTGGCTATGGTATTTACGAACAGCTCGACACGAAATTACTGCCGCCATTATATATTGCATATAGAGAGGACCTGTCCGAGGTTTCAGGAAAGGTTCATAATAAAATCCGCGAGCGCTTTGAGCGAGGTGAGCCGGTGGTAGTATCTGCTATGCAATACTGGGCCAGACTAACTGATAAAGTAAAGTCTTGCCTATTAAAAGGTGAAAAAGAAAAAATTGAGAATCTTTTGAATGCCAATTTTGATCGTAGGAAAAAGATTTATTCAATCAATCCCCAGAACATGCAGCTGGTAGAAGAAGCCCGCTCCGTGGGCGCAAGCGCTAAGTTTACCGGTTCAGGTGGGGCTATAGTAGGGACCTATAAAGACGAAAGAATGTTCAGCGCCCTTAAGAAGAGGCTTCACAAACTCAAAGTCAATACTATTAAACCGCAAATTGCAATTGCTCAAGGCAGGACCTGATATGATTCGAAAAGCCGTAATTCCGGCAGCGGGCTTTGGAACGCGTTTTTTGCCGGCGACAAAATCTCAGCCAAAGGAGATGCTACCGATAGTAGATACTCCTGTAATCCAGTACGTGGTTGAAGAAGCTGTTGCATCTGGTATTACGGATATCTTGATGGTCATTGGCAAAGGCAAGCGGGCGATAGAGGAGCATTTCGATAGAAATTTTCAGCTTGAGAACCAGCTTATTGAAAAGGGTAAACGGGCAGAACTAAAGGCAATCCGTCGAATCTCGCAATTAGCGGATATTCATTTTATCTGGCAGAAAGAACTAAAGGGTCTGGGGGATGCTATAAACTGCGCAAAGCACCATGTAAACAGCGAGCCATTCGTTGTTTTACTCGGTGATACAGTAATAGATGCCAATGTCCCGGCAACGCGGCAGTTGCTGGAGGTGTTTGATCACTATGAAGAATCGGTAGTGCTGCTGGAAGAGGTCGATCAAAGCAAAATAAGCCAGTACGGTGTGATTGATGGCAAACAGATTGATTCCACTATTTACCAGATTAATGATTTTATTGAGAAGCCGAATCCTGATGAGGCACCTTCAAACCTGGTGATCGCTGGCAGATATGTATTTACACCTCAGATTTTCGAGTACCTTTGCCAGATCAAACCCGGTAAGGGAGATGAGATTCAGGTTACCGATGCTATGCGGCTGATGGTACGTAACCAGGCAATGTACGGGATCAAACTAAATGGCAAACGATGCGATATTGGAAATAAGGAGGGATTCATAAAAACGAATGTTGAGTTTGCACTTAAACGGGATGATATGTCAGAACAGATGCGGACCTATATCAGGCAGCTGGCAAAAGGACTGTAGGAATGGGCAACAAGCGAAGAACCACCAGCGAAAACAATATGTTTTATAGAGTGTTTCGACAGCCTGACCTGCGGCCAGAGGATTTCCATTTTGCGATAGCCGATGGTTTGGCCGATAACAGAAGCTAAGGCAAGAATCAAAGAATTGAAGAAATTCTGTCATTCGGTAATTAAAAAATCCTGAATTACAGTTTTGTCTGCAGTTCTTCTATGAGGTAAAAAATATGGTCGTGTTATTAAAATCACTCGCCACTCCTATTATCTGGGTCTTAGTTCTTATGACCCTTAGTTTGATACTCATCATCCGGCCGACGAAGAAGCTACGATTCAAACTTGGCAAGTGTGCATTGTTTCTGGGGATATGTGTCCTATTTCTTTTAAGCATTGAACCAGTGTCGAACTTACTCATTTATTGCCTGGAGTGTCAGTACAAGCTACCTTCCGACGAGGTTCTTTCTGATTTGGATATGGTGGTTATTCTGGGCGGAGGTATGAATATTTCAGGCGGCTTACGGGAGCACGCTGAAGCAAGGGGACTTACCTATGCAAGAGTGTTTAATGGTGTCAGAATCTTTAAGCAAAGTGGCGCACGAAAATTAGCTTTATGTGGAGGTTCCGCCGAAGTTATGAAAGAACTAGCACTCGAATTGGGGGTACAGGAAAGTACAATCATTACTGAGACAAGATCACGTAATACAATGGAACATACCACTGAGCTTGCCAAATTAATTCCTCCGGCAGAACAGAGGCGAATTGGTCTTGTGACTTCAGCATTACATATGCTGCGTTCTGAAAAGACGTTTAAGAAACAGTTTCCCAATGATATTATTGTGCCTGTTCCAGTAAACTATATTTATTCTCCGGAATGGTATTATCTGAGACATTGGATTCCATCCACCAAAACTTTATTAAATAGTAATTACGCTATCCATGAATGGATTGGAATAGTCTACTATTCAATCAGATATTAATCTTAGGACGATATTCTCTAAAAATAAATCAAATTGCGAAAGGTTGACTGCTTAATGCTGAAACTTGACAATTATTTCAAAATTAAAAAGCTGGTCCTTGCAGTTACTTTCACTGCAATTGTTCTCATACTTACCCATATTCCGCAGGAGTCCATACCCTCTCAATTATTGGAGAGCGGTCTCGACAAACTCTATCATGTTGTGGCTTACGGAGCAATTACATTTCTATTCATTCTCTCGCTTAAGAGTTCACCCTCTCTGCTCTCGTCTTTGCTTTTTTTCTTCGCTGTTTTAGCTATCGGCGTGGCTGATGAGACTACACAACCTTTCGTGAACCGACAGGCAAGTTACGCTGACTTAGCGGCCGATGCTATCAGTATTGTAACGGTCTTATTGCTTTCGGCGGTGTGTAAACGTCGGTTTCGAAACACGAAAAAACGAATAACAAAGCAAGACAAACCATAACTGATATTCATACGTCGGGATTTTATTGCCTGGAAAGTATATAACGGTTTGAATGATCAACCGGCTATGACCTTCGAACCACAAGGCCTGAGGTTGTTGATTTATTTCTGGCGAAGGATCTTTGTTAATTATTTTGTCCAGCGTCAATTATAATTTCCCTTCGCGCGTTGACTCATAATTTTTGTTACCGAAATTCCGTCGTTGCCTCATTAGAATGTTACCAAAAACTGGAGGTATACGATGGACAACAAAATCAGCACACAGGCAAAAGGAGAAT
>Ga0307380_10004361_pt1 | contig 19164 bp, 18 predicted proteins | sample UN3MG_FD_202239 | JGI IMG/M metagenome (GOLD analysis project Ga0307380, IMG submission 202239) | Soil microbial communities from Risofladan, Vaasa, Finland - UN-3 | ecosystem: Environmental > Terrestrial > Soil > Coastal area > Acid sulfate soil | place: Finland: Risofladan, Vaasa | collected... | reverse complement strand
CGAGCCAATATTTACTAGTGAAAGATATTATGGAGAAGATGTAGAAGGTTATGAGTTTTATGGACAGGAGATATTTGTCAAAGAGATCCTGTCAGCCCCACCAATGGCAAAACTTGAGCAGACGTACAAAGATCTATGTGATAGGGTAGACGAGCGTCAGAGGGCTGTAAACGACCTTCAGGAGACAAAGAGGGTTCTTGGGCAGGAAGTCAGAAAGCTTGTCCAGCAACAGACTGATCTCAATAGATGCATTATAAATCGTTCTGAATTTAAGGCAGCGAGCACTATAGCTTTATTTGAGAAAGGTGAGATAGCTCCTACAATTCTAGGTGCAGGAAAAATGCATAGCTATAAAATATCTACTGAATTGAGTGTTATAACTGGGCAGGAAAAATCTTGGGTGTATAAATGGTATGGGGATCAATGGTCTTGTGCAAGTTGTATCGACCCTGACTATGGTTTCTTGTTTGATGCAACCGAGGACGTGTTAATGGGAATAGCTCTTGAGCGTCAAAAAAGCAGTATGCTAATTAAAAACTATGTTCTTAACAAGACACCTGATGAATGGTTGTGCGATTCATTATTGGCTAGGAAGAGAAAAAATCTACAAGGTCAGCGTTTAATGGAAAAAGGTAAGATTGAAAAAAAGATTGTTGAGCTTCAAGAACAGATTAAGGTTTTGGATGCATTGGAAGATGGAGACTGTGACAATGATTAAAGATATAATGATTTTTGATTTAGATGGAACTCTCAGTTTGGCAGGGGATAGGTTAAAGTACCTTCAACGTAAACCGAAGGATTGGGATAAATTTTATGAGCGTTGTGGCGAAGATCTTCCTAACGAGAGTATTGTTAAAATATGTCAGGTTCTTTATTATTCATATAAAGTCATGATATTGACAGGGCGTAAAGAATCAGTTAGATCCATAACTGAAAAATGGTTAGATGATAATGAGATTCCTTACTGTGAGTTACTGATGCGTCCTGATTATGACTATAGAGAAGACTCAATAGTTAAACCAGAACTTCTTGGGCATTTTGGTGAAAGAGTTATTGCCATTTTTGAAGATAGAGATAGAATGGTAACTAGGTGGCGTGAGTTAGGGTATACATGTTTGCAGGTACAAAAGGGTGACTACTAGATGAAATCAGCCAGTAATTTTTGTAGAGATGCCTGGAGAGAATCAGTTGGCTTGGAACCTTTGTCCGGTCCAGATGATGATGTAGTAAGTGCTTGTAAAGGTAAGTATATCAGCTATGAGGCACTTAGAGAGTCTGAGCGTGTTTCAGATTTGTTTCTACATTTAATGAACTGTAATCTTCAGATGGGATTTTTTGCTTACCAGCCTATGGCAGACAAGTACAAAGATGAACATCAATATGATTATGTTAAGTTTATACAGGATAGGTTGGATGCTTACAAGGAAACCCATAACACAGAATTTCTTGTGGATGTTAGTAATGGTGGTTTTCTGGAGTTTCAATTCGGCAGGCATCCTGACAAGCACTATAAAGCTGGAGATGCCAATATTGAACGTGCTACAAAAATAAAGGTGAAATAGTTGGATTGTTGATTGACAAGTTGCGAATATTTGTGTAGTTTCAAAGTATCCTATAAACTTTAGTTGGAGTAACACTTCAGTATGATCTCTAGCGGAACTTTATCACTACCCTTTATATTTCATAATTGTGTAGAGCCTCTATGTTTAGGCCATAAAGTTCAAATAATAGTTAGAAAACCTAGCTATTTTGTAGTTGATCATATTAGATGTTCCTGTTGTAACTCTTATCTTGATGACTATGATGCCACGTACTTTTCGGGGTTTGTGTAGTGGTAACTTAACTTAGATAAGAATGAAATAGAGTATATAAAATCGGAATATAAGAGTGAACTCGCTGGGTCGTTTTGTCTTTCTACCAGACTAAGCGACCCAGTTTTTATTGACTTGCGGGAGTGTTCATGAATTACAAGCAGAGTGCATTGATCAAACTACTATTAACTGATACTAGTTTTTTGGGGGAAATGCGAGGTTATCTGGAACCAAGGTTTTTCGAGTCTGAGATGCTCGAATCTATCGTCAATTTTACTTATTCTTATTTTGATCAGTATGCTCAGGCTCCTGGGACTGACATAATGCTTTTGATGGAGAAACATCTAGCCAAAATGGACGTGGACATTATGGCCGACTATGAGGATTATTTGGCTAAGGTGATGGCTGTGGAGGTTCAGTCTAATGGCTATATTCGTGACTACGTTGCAGGCTTTGCACGAAGTGCCCGAGTTAAGGCCTTAATAGTTGACTGCTATGAGTTGGTAGACCGCCAGAAACTGGATGAAGCTGAGACTCTGATTAATGAGTTTTTCCGTAACATGCCTGGACTCGACATTGGTGATTATGCATATCTGGAGTCCGATGAGTGTCGTTTTGCGAATCTTGCAGATGATAGTGAAGATATACTATTCAAGTTTGGTATTAATGCACTTGATATGATTATCAAACCATTACGAAGGCGTCAGTTGCTTTGCATTCTTGGCCCAACTAAATCCAGTAAATCCTGGGGCATGCAGTATCTTGGTTTGCGTGGATTGACACGGGGGTTGAAAGTTCTGCACATCTCACATGAGAATGATGTTTACGAGATAGAGCGTAGGTACGATCAGATGCTTACTAAATGTCTTGATCATCGTGAGGCTGCAGATGTGAATTACATATTACGAAATAATGTAGGGGATGCTGTGGGCATCCATAAGGTATTTACTGAGTCTGTGTATAATTCAGAGGTCTGCTTAAAAGCCCGAAGTGTGATACGTAAGTTGGGGGGTCAACTGAGAATCAAGAAGTATCCGATGGGGAGTGCATCTATGCAGGATGTACTGCGATTGTTAGATAGTCTGGAGAATAAGGATGGCTTCGTACCGGATGTTCTGATTGAGGATTATCCAGACATTATGCACAAACCAGGAAAAGATGATGAACGCAACAAGATGAACAAACTGTATATTGAGCATAAACAATTGGCAGACGAGCGTAATATGCTGGTTATAGTAGGATCTCAGACAAATAGATCTGGCTTTGAGAAGAAGTACTTGGAGAAGTCTGATGTTGCTGAGGATTACAGGAAACTTGCTAATTGTGATTTAGCTATAGGATTTGGTAGGGATGCTGAGGATGCTAAATTTGGTGTATTAAATATGACAGTAATAGCAAATAGATCCGGTCGTGATAGTATGAGTTGCTCAGTGCAGCAAAATCTGGCAACTGGATATTTTTCGACAGCTTCATGGTTGGAACCCTCAACGGCTTCTGTTTGTTACGGGGATATCTCTGATTATGTTTGATTTCAAATTTAAAGATTCCTCAGATGCAGATGTAGCGAAAGCTTTTAGAAATATTGATTTTAAAACCCAACCTACAAAGCATCAATTGGTATCAATTTTATTTGCAATCAAAGTGGCTAAAGGTCGTGTCATGCTGGCTCATGGTGTTGGTACTGGGAAGTCTCTGGTGGCAATTTATGTAGCCCGTTTGTTGCAGGCTAAGAAGATTTTGATAGTGTGTAAGTCAAGTGCAGTCAAAAAAGTTTGGCTCCCCGAAATGCGAAAGCACATGGATTTTGATTTACCTGCCTTGGTGGGATCTCGTGAAGAGCGTCTTGCCATGTTGGATAAGCCCTCCTGGGCATACGTGATTAACTACGAGGGGTTGCGAACTTTGTACTCAGTCAGTTATGGTGCTGGATGTACGTCTATTGAAGCTGACTTGTTTATTGATAATTTTGACTGTATTATTTTTGATGAGATCCATAAATTACGGACACCTACATCTATCATGACATCTATAGGAGCAGAGCTATCTAAGAGAGCCAAGTATGTTATTGGTTTGACAGGTACAATGATGAACATAGAGTACTACGATTTGTGGTCGCAATATTATGTTTTGGACCTGGGTAGATCTCTTGGAGATGATTATACGTATTTCATTGAGAAGTATTATGATACTGATGAATACATGAATTTCTCTTTGAAGTATGGTGCTGAGGAAGCTATTCTCAAGAAACTAGCTAGATCAACAATACGTTATAGCTCAGAGGAGTGTATTGACTTACCACCTAAGAAGAATGTTGACATGTGGTTTCGGCATACACCTGAGCAGCTACATCTAATACGCCTTGTAAGCCGTGGGGAAAGCTTTGAGTACCAGGGGGTAGTGTGCCCTAGGGTAGCTAGATTAAACATGCCCTCGAAGCTGCAGCAGATCTGTGCAGGGTTTCTGAATACTGGCAATGAGGAAACTCCGATTGTGTATGTTCCCAGCAGAAAATATCAAGGGCTGATAATGTTCTGCAAGAAGGTATCTGGTAAAATCATTATATTTCACACATTTATTGAAGAGGGGGTATTGATCTGCAAATACCTTAAACGGTATGGGATAACCTATGAGGTCATGCAGGCGGGTCGTGCAGGTGAAGCTTCCTACAGATCATTCATGTGTGACCCTTCTAGGCGTTGTTTTGTTGTAAGTGTGGCAATGGGGTGTGATAGCATTGATTTGACAGTATCCAACATAATTCTGGTGTTCTCTACTGATACTACAGCCATTACCAGAGAGCAGCTAGAGGGCAGGATCTGGCGAAACAAACAGACTAAACCTTGTATAATTGTGGATATGGTAACGGTTAATGGGGCAGATGATATAAGTAGAGCCAGAGGGCTAACACGTAAATCGAAAATGGACAAGTTCCAAAAATTGGTGAGCGACTATCATGCAGGATGACTATAGAGATTTTATTACAAATACATTGGATGAGCACGGTATTGATTACAGGGAATTTGGTAAGAACATTTCTCAAAAAGCCGTAGGTGTACCATGTATTGCTTGTGGGGATGAATCTTTCCACATGGGTGTTATGACCGATAAGCTAAATTGCACCTGCTGGAAGTGCAAAACTTCTATGTCTTTTGCTCAATATATGACAGAAGCTACAGGCCTTCCAATTAGTACATTTTTTCTGACCAAGCAGCAGGGTAAGGTACGGGATTATGAAAGTGTCATTAAAAAGTTAGAAGAGAGTCGAAAAAGAGCTTATATTAGAGAATGCACAGAAGGGTTTACCCCAGTGGAAGTCAGCCTACCTCCTGGATGTGAAAAGATTACTATGGATTTTCAGAGTGATCTGCTGGACTCTTGGTTGGAAAGACGTAGGGTTTTAAAATCCACAGTCGTTTCCAAATATTGTTATTACTGTGGGTTTGGTAAGTTTGCTCAAAGGATCTTAGTTCCAGTGTTATATGAGAGGGTAATGGTGGGTTATGTATGCTTGGATCTTACTGGAAAATCATCTTCAAAAGCTCTAAACAGCGGTAATACAGCATTAGGTAACTATTTATACGGTATAGATGATATCAGTTTTGGCGGTACGATTATCATCACTGAGGGCATTTTAGATTCATGGACAGTGTTTGGTGTAGCTTCATTGGGAACCAATTTGACAGACCGTCAGATGAAGTTGATTAAATCAAAACACCCTAATTTACTAGTAGTTTTATGGGATGGTGATGCATATTTAAAGAGCCGTGCGAGGTTAAAATTGGGTACTGTAGCTGATAGAGTAGTTTATGTGAGATTGCCCCTGAATGATGATCCTGACTCATTTGGAAGGGATAGATGTCTGCAGAGTATTAAGAAAAAAATTAGTGAAATTTATTGACAATTTATAAGGAAATTATTATATTCCTTTTTTGATAATCGTTTTATTTTACTTATTTTAAGGATAACATCATGTTAAGCAAGTCTATTGTAGCGAAACTTCAGATTCTTGATATCTTGTATGCGAGTACAACATTAGGAGAAGTCGTAACATTCAAACGTATTTCTGAGGAGGTGCTTTATGTCCCAGTGAGTACTTTGAGGACTTTAGTACGGGAATTGATTTCTGCAGGTATTGTTAAGGGTCGTGTAGGAAGGTATGGGGGATTTTGGTTTAATCGAGAGTACAATGTTCGAAATTTTAAGGACATTTCTGTGCAAGAGGTTGATGAGATTGACCATTTCATAAGCACAATGAAGGCTCCCAGCACTGCTTTAACTACACTGTTGGGTGCCATGGTTAGCAATACAACGCCTACCTGTGTTTGGGATGTTGGTGCGTTACCTGCACTAGAAGCTCACATTGATGCCCCTACGAGGAAACGTGTGTCAAAGAAAGTTAAGGGTGCCACAGCAAAAGAGTAACGCTGTAGAAGTAGACGTTACATCCACAAAATAGTATGACTTCATTGAGGATTTGGAATGGGTATCAACTATGATTCCATCATTAGAATTGTTTTATATGGTAGAAATAGTTCAGCAAACTTAAAAGTTATGATGGATTATTTTGAGAGGTTGGAGACATCGGCCATATATTATAACGGTGTACAGAAAGACACTTTTAATGGTATAGATGTATTTGAGAAAATTATAGTAGTAGAAGTTTATTCGATATACACTGGGTCTGTCACATCCATTAATAATGATATGTTTGTGACAGACCTTGTTGATTTCATGGAGGAATTTTCCATACCAGAAGTTGAGGCTTTAAGAAGTTCTGTCTACGAAGTTGAGTATATCGACAGTAGCTTGAGTAAAGTTAGAACTACTGAAGTTATGGCGATTCAATATTCTTGCGATTCACCTTTTCATACATTTTGGTTAGGTCTAAATAGTTTGCCTTTTGATTTTCAGGGTAAGGTCACAGTGTTTGACACTAGTAGTTGTATACGTTACTGTGATGGGTATTGTAGATTTAATTCAGCAACAATGATTTATGAGAACTTGACTGACAAACATTACCGTATGCTACGGGATTGGTGTCATAGGCAACCTTCAGAAGGTTTTATAACGGAGACTTATTACAAGGTTCCTGACGTAACCCTACGAGGTCTTCTGGATTTACCGTCTTTTATTCTGTTCGATCTGTCCTCGGCTTGTGATAAAGCATCATTGATTAATAATGGTAGTGATCATTATATCAATGGTTTTCATAGAAGTAGAGATATGGTTTATGAGAAGTTTATGTCACACAGTGAAGACATGCTACCCCGTTTTCCACAAATTCAAGGTATGAGTATGTGTGGGGTGAATATGTTTCAAAGGAACTTGCAGGTTGATGAAACTTGCAGGGGCACTCATAGTACTTCTCAAGCAGGATTTGGTATTATTTTAAGTCTCCCTACAATGTCTGCTGATGCATTAAAATTTGTAGGAAGAGTTTATAAAGAAGATAGCTCGAAATTATGTGATAGAGTTGAACTTATTGGATGTGAAGGAGCTTTGTATGGAGAAGAACGAATTGCATAGACTGAGTAAGATAGCTTACACGTACACATCAAGTAGTACGGATCAGTCAAGTTTGCTTTATGTTACACCAGGAAGTATTCGGGTACGGACGAATCAATGTTTTGTACATATTCCATTGGATATCGATCTAACTTTTAATGTGCGTGGTTCAGATTTGCTGAATGTTTTGAAAGTTTTTCCATCGGATCAGGTGTTTTTCCATATTAGCCCAAACCAGAAGAGTTTGGTGGTATCCAATGAGGATAAGAAAACAAAAGTAAAGGTGCCACTTATTGTAAGTGCTACACCGTACATGCCATCTATACCTACTGAGTGGATTCAATTGGGGGGTGGTTATTTTGTAGATAGATTGAAGGCTTTATCAAAATTTGCTAGACCATGGACTGAGAATGTGACTGCAGGGCAACGGCTATTGTGCTTTGTCTACATTGACGGGTATAAGGCCTACGCAACTGACTCTAAATCTGCAGCATATTGCACATTTACAGCGTCTTCTGAGATACCACCGGTCCTAATCAATCCTAAGTTATTTTCTACTCTCACAAGATCTCACAGTAGTTTGGTGGGCATATGTGTAACTGAGTCTCTGCTTTGGCTTAAGTTTTCTGATGGTATTATTATAGCTCACAGTATTTTCGAGGGTAACTTCCCTGATTTGGAGAAGTCTATTCCACAGAATTTCATTGGGATGCATCATATTGAGTTTGAATCTGGGTTTCTAGAGGCTGTAAAATTATGTATAGCTTCACAATCCAATTTACAAAAACAAGATAACTTTTTGGCTTTGGAAATTGAGGGTAATACTTGCATTATTGAGTCAAATGGTATATGGGAAACCAGACAAGAGCTATCTATACTAAATCCAGTAAGTGAGCCTTTATCCATAAAGATCTCTACTGAAAGAATTTTGAGTTTAGATTTGACTAAGTTTCATTACTCTTCCACAGGGCGTTACATTGCTTATGAAATCGATGATGGTATTGCTTTCACAATGGAGAGGAGATAACATTGGGCCTTTTGGATTTTCCAGATCTAGATGTAGTTGACGTTTCCAAGTTCAACGAAGCTATGGGTTTAGATAGCAAAGGCAAGAGGTTTAAACCCAAAAATAAAAAACCTAAGAAGGACATAACAGCCCATAGATACATTGAGTCTACTGTTTGTGATACCTGCCCAATCGGACCTTCATCTAAGGAAGTAATGGATATACATGGTTTGGGTGGGTTAGGTATAATGGTTGTTACAGCTAAGCCTTTTGCAGAGGAAGCTAGGACTGAGGAATTTGGGGTTGGCAGAGCATCTAAGTACTTGACGGAAATATTCAAAAACTCTGGTATAGATTTGTATAGGGATTGCTGGAGAGTGAATTTTGTGAGGTGCCACTGTACATCCGCAAAGTTTGATGAGGTTTACGATTTCTGTTCGTCTTTTATGTTGGATAAAATTGATCAGTACAAACCTAAGTTGATTATTTGCATGGATGGAAAGGCTGCTCAATACATACTGTACACAAAGTATTTATCAAAGATCACAACAGCACAGACTTGTAATCGAATATTCCCTTCACATCAATTTAAGACCTGGGTACTGTGTACACACGGTGTTACCTACACTTACCTGAAGGAGTTTCCAAAGCTAAACCCAGATGAGCGAAAGGCAAAAAGACCTTATGATCCGTCAGTTAGGATCGTAATGCAAAATTCGATTATAAAAAGTTTGGCGTATCTTGATAAGGAGTTACCTGTTCCTTTTATGGAGGGGTTGGGTAAATCGCAAGGCAACTTTTTGTTGAACGATTCTACAGCTTGTTTTAATTATTTAAACCAGATAACAAATAAGCCTAATTTATTGGTTGGTTTTGACTATGAAACTAACATGCTATCCCCTTTTGATAAGTCTTCTAAGGTGATTACGTGTGCATTCAGTCATAGATCTGATGAGGGTGTATGTATTCCATTTGGGAATAATAATTGGAGTATGGTTGAGCAGGCTTATGTAGAAGATGCCATGGTTAAATGGTTAGCATCTAGTACTCCAAAGGCTGTGCAGTTTTACGGATTTGAGGCCAATTGGTCTAAAGCAATGTATGGTGAATTTCCAGAGAACATGGTACACGATACCCAGGTTGGATCACATGTATTGAATTGTACAAAAAACACGTCAGCTTTGGACTTTCAGGTGTTCCAGGAGTTCGGGGTAGAGTACAAATCGATTGTGGATAGAAGCAATATTGAGCGAGCTAATTTGAATGATGTAGCTCGGTACAATTGTTTGGATAGTAGGTATACAAGAGAGTTAGCAATTCGCCAGCGTAAACAGATGGTTGATCGTGATTTGATAGCTTTCTTTAATTTTCTCACAGGTACTCAATTAACTCTTTGCGAGATGTCTTTTAATGGTGTATGCATTGACGCAGATAGGTTTAATCATTTATCAGAGTTAGTTACCAGGAGTCATGTAGTATTGCGTAGGACTCTGTTTGAGCATCCCAGTGTACAGCAATTTATAGAGCTTTACGGAGAGTTCAATCCCAATTCAGACTTTCATAAGGCCGTGGTATTGTACGATCTTTTGAAAGTTCCATGTACAGTGTTTACCAAAGGTAGTAGGAGTACTGCAGAACCTACTCTTATCAGCATTTCACAGACTTATTCGAAGAAGGGTTATGTTGGGTTATACATTAAATCCTTGTTGGAATATGTACATATCAATACATTCCTAAAGTTAATCGCGACCTATCGAAGTAGGTTAGATCCTGAGAGTAGGGTGCATTCCTCTTATTATTTGGATATGGCTGAGACTTATAGATCTACAGCAAAAGATCCGAATATGCAGAATGTATCAAAACGTAAGGCTGGTATACGTTCTTTTCGTGGTTGTATGGAGGTTTGTGACGAAGATGAAATACTGCTAGAGGTTGACTATTCAGGTGCCGAGCTATGTGGTTTGGCAATGTTATCAGGCGATACAGTGTTACAAAGTGAGATACTCAATGGTGTTAATCTGCATCGGTTTTGGGCATCACGCTTATATGATATACCAGAGGGTGAAATTACAAAGGATCAAAGGCAGACAGCAAAAAATTCGTTTGTGTTCCCCTCTATTTATGGGGCTGGTTTTGGTAGCATTGCATATGCTATGAATATGAAAATTTCTTCTGTGGAGGCTTTGCAGAATTATTTTTGGAAGCATTATGCTGGTGTAAAAGCATGGCAAAATTCAGTAATATCTGAATACAATAAAACTGGTGGTGTTAGAGGTGCAACTGGGTTCTTTCGTCCTGGTCCCTTATCTACTGAGCAGCAGCTTAATTCTCCTATTCAAGGGACTACGTTTCATTTATTGCTTGATGCCCTTCCAAGAATTCGTGAGATGATTAGAGTACAGCAGATGAAAAGGTGTCGTATAGTTTTACAGGTTCATGACTCAATTTTGTTTAGATGTCTCTTGACTGACGCATCCAAATTGGTTAAATTGGTCACAGCTATAATGATATCAAAAAGATTTCCCTTCCAGAAAGAAGTTCCTTTGAGTGTTGAGTGGGAGTACGGAAAAGACTGGGGTCATATGTCAAGATTCAACCATGATAAATTAATTGCTACGGGAGAATTTTTAAAATGTTAACTCAGAAGTATAGACCAAAAATTTTACAACACGTAATAGGTCAGAGATTAGTTTGTGAAACTCTCCAAGATTTTCTAATTGATCCTTCTAGTCGTAATTCTACATTCCTGTTCCATGGCAAACCCGGCACAGGCAAAACTACTGTCAGTTCTATCGTAGCTAAAGTTTTGTGTCCTGATGATTTTGGTGTAGTGAGGTTCAACGCTGCTAATGATAACGGTGTAGCGGTTATACGTGAAATTTCTAAGGATTTACACGAAGGTTTTATTGGTGACGGATATCGTGTTTACATATTTGAAGAAGCTCACAAACTTACACCTGAAGCTCAACATTGCTTTCTAGATGATTTGGAGTGTATTGACACAGAGGGTGTATATTTCTTTTTGACTACTACTGAGCCAGAAGCTTTATTGCCTACAATAAGATCCAGAGCTACGAGCTTGGAGTTCGGCTCAGTAGATGATATATCGATATTGGAGCGTTTACGGATTATTAAGAAAATTGAAGCTTTTGATAATGCCATAATCACAGATGCTGTATTGAATGAGATTGTTACAACATGTAATGGATCTGTCAGAGATGCTATTAAATTACTAGAGACAGCAGCTTCAATGTCTAGCGATGAAAATGCATTAAGTATAGTTAGATGTGGAGGTGAAGAGGCTCCCGAGTTGGTGGAGCTTTGTAGAATAATCACAAACCCAGCACGTTATAAAGATTACTATGTGGCTATTCAGATAGTTGATAAATCCAAGCAATCTGCAGATGACATGCGTAGATATATTTGTAATTATGTGCATAGAATTGTAGTTAACGCCAAGGGGAACAAAGATACCAATTTGCTTATGTATGGTATTTTGAATGTATTCGGTCAATCAATTCGCTATGAAGGTAAGTACGCACTTACAAAAATGATTTTGGAAACATGTATTGAGCTTTAGGAGATTTAAAAGATGTTGGACAAAAAATTAGTAAAAGGTAGTTCAGAAATCGCTAATGAAATGGATAGCCGAAGGGCAGCGTTGCTGGCTACAATGAGGGGTATTCAAAAAGAGCGTGAGTCTAAAGACGTAGACAAATACTCGTTTCTGAATAAGGTGGTTTTAGACAAGCTAGGCATACAGGAATATGAGGTAGTTGTGGGCAACAATGTGATTAAAGTTTTGCCTGCTGCTGATCCTATAAAGCCCTTTTTTCTGCGAGTGTTTCATCATGCTGAGCAGTATAAGGTAAATCCTAAATTAAAGAATCACTTCCCGGTAGTTCTTTGCAATAAGTCAATGTTTGGTACGGAGTGCCCTATTTGTGAGTATCGTGATAGAGGTGGAATACCTAATGAACTATTCAAAGACTACATGGTTAAGGAACGTGCTTTGATGTTTGTGGTTTCTTACGACAAGAAAATCGATGAGGATCAGGTTTTGTTCTTTAACGCACCAAAAACTATTCCTGAGTTGATGATTGATGAAATGACTAAATCCGATAATGTGTTCAGCATTTCAGATGTGAGTAAAAGTCTGAGCGATATACCTGCAGGAACAATAGATATTTCTGATTTCAAAAACAATCGTATTTTCAAATTTGTGTATACTAAAGGTGAGGGTAAGACTCTTCCCAAATACACTAGTGGACAGATCATGTCATTGCCTTCGCAGTTTACTCATCTGAAAGGTAAGCCTGCGTGGAAAAATATACCAGACTTTTTTGAGGTTCTTAAGAGATCTGAACCAAAAGATATAAGTGCAGCTTGGAGATTGTCTGCTGCATTAAAGGCTTCCTCAGGTGTCGTGCCAGATAATATCATAGATGGGGGTATACCAAGTTTTGATGATGGTGTATCTTTGGGCTTGTCACAAGAGTCTCTAGATTTCTTTGCAGAGCTTGAGAAAACTTCACCATCTCCTGAAACAACCTTTTCAGACAATGAATCAGAATTGGAGTTCGATCCTGAGGATATGGAGTTAATGGATTTAGACATTGCTGATGTTGCTGAAGAAGGTCCAGTAATTTATCAGGAACCAGATGGTTCGTTTACAAATGAGGCAGGAGATCCTGTGGATGAGGACGGTAATTTGCTGCCTGAACCCGAGCCTGAACCCGAGCCTGAGCCTGAGCCTGTAGTGGTCAAAAAGCCTACTACTGTCATCAGGAAAAGGCCTGTAGTAGTCAAGGTTGATCCATCGAAAGAGGCAACCACAGCGACCTCTGTAGCAGAGGTGGCTGCGAAAAAAGCAGAGAGCAAGGATGATGGTGAATATACCATGCTTGGTATTGAGGCCGATTTTGAAAAGGCTATGACTGCTGAGAAAACTAAGGAAGATCCCAAAGCAGTAACTGCTACGCGAAAGACTCCTACTGTCAGAAAAAGAGCTATATAAAGTCATTGCGTGTTTTCCATAGCATGGTGCGGTCATCGGGTATGGTGACCGTACCTATTATTTAATATGAGGTTTTGCATGGATATTAGGTTTATAAATTACATTGAAAGGGCAGCAAATTACGTAGAAAACTTGAATGCCACTAAGAAATTTCATATTGATGGTCCATCATTGTGGAACGAATTGAAGGAGCAGGTAAAACTTGAGAGCGAAATATCTGAACTGAAGGTGGCAGGTAATGATTTTCTGGAAATGTCTAAACGTATGCTGGCTAGGTATGAAAATAAGATACGTTATTCAATACGACAAAATCCTTCACAATTTAAAATAGACAAGGTAACAGACAAAGCTATAGCTGAGGCTGTAGCTGTCTATAAACCTTATCAGGATATGGAAGATGAGCACCATAAACTTGAATCGGTTGTTAATTCAGTTATAGGTGTATTCAATCAATTGCAGACCCGCAAGAGTATGATAAGAGATATGGTTACATTGTATATTCATTCATATTGGCGTGGTGACAACTTGGATGGGGAGAGAGATGCTGTATCAAAATGTATTATGCAGAATATAAGTAGCCGTAGTCTAGCAGTACGTCAAGATCATTGAGGTATAAAATGAAAGCAAAATCTACAGTACGAAAAGTTTATAAGAGGCTAACAAAGAAAAATGAAGCAGATCCAGTACCACTTAAGAAACAAGTCTCAAGTGCTCTGAAGGTTTTGAAAGCATCTACAGCCGAGTTGTCCATGTATGATTTGGAGAAATTGAAAGCAGCTGCAGGAAAACGAGTTAATCCAAACAAAATTGCGACTGACATCAAACGTATTAATCAAGCAGCGACTGCAATGAGTAAATCTCCAGTATATGTATTATGCGGAGATTTTGACGATTCAGCTTTGTGGGTTTCAACAGGTTGTGATGTTCTCAATTTAGATTTATCTGGGAGTGTGTTTGGTGGTTTCCAAGCTGGGAGAGTGGCTCAGATAAGTGGCTTACCATCTTCGTATAAATCAGCATTGGCATACGCAATGATGGCCCTAGGACAAAGCCTAGGGTACTTTGTTTATTTTTGTGATACTGAGGGAACTTACAATTCCGGTATAGCTGCTCAATATGGTTTAGACATTGACAATGAATTGAATTTTCGCGTATCCAACAAAAACACTGGTGTAAATACTATTGAGAAATTTTTTGATGTGTATTTAAAGGGCATTCTAGCTGTACACAGCAAAAGTAATCCTGCTCTAATAGTGCTAGACACTTTAACAGCTTTGGGTAGTGAAATAGGTAAAGATAAACCTCTCAAAGATGTAGCACAGATAGGTATACGTGCCAGACAGATTGCAAGGGGGTTTGAGAATTATGCACATTTACTGGCAGATAATGGGGTTACTTTGATATGTGTTGATCAGGTTAAAGATAGTATGAAACCCAAGAAGCCATATCAACAAAAGCATACGATGTATGTAACAAATGGTGGTCACAGTGTAGGGTTTACTAGTACACAAAAGCTATGGGTAGACAAATCAAGAGATGCCAAAGATGCCAGTGGTAAAGTCATTGGCGTTTGGGTGAAATATGTTGTGACAAAGAATAAAAATATCCCTTGTGATGAGAAAGGTTTGTTTTTTGTTAAGTACGGTACAGGTATCGATAACGTGATGACAAACCTTCTTTACATCAAGAGGTCACAATTGGGTGATGAAAAGATGTTTACTCCTGGTGCTACTTTTAAGTTGTTTGGTAAGGCTGGGACGCTAAAAGCTTTTACTCCGTATATTGTTAGTAATGGTCTTCAGGAAGCTCTTCGTGATATGGTTGAGGCATTGTGGATTCAAAAGCATACCATCGAAGAGGAGGTTGATATTGAGGGAGAGCAAGGAGCAACGGAAGAATGAGTGGTATGAAAAAAGAAAATATACCGAATCTAAGCTCTTTTTATGTTCTTGGTATCGATCCTTCGTTGAATGGTCTGGCTGCTGTTTTACGAAAAACTACATATAAAGATGGGTCATTGAGCAGTGAAATCATATCTAACTTTGTCATCACCAATAAACCTAGCTGGTTTGCTGATATAGATTTAAAAACCCTGAACGGTGAAACGTGTTCTTATTTACTTAAGACTAAATCTAAGACTGAATATGCTACGAACTATGATATGTTCAGAGTGAGATCCATCCTTTGGGCTTTTAAAGATTGGATCACAAAGGTACTCCCAAGTACGAGCTACAAATATGATGATAGATTTGTTGCCATAGAGGGTTACTCCATGGGAAAACAAAAGACCCGTAGCTTGTTTCAGCTTGGTGAGCTTGGTGGTGTACTAAGGCAGTACTGTTTAAGCCTTGGTTATCAAGTGCGTGTCTACCCTCCTAAATTATTGAAGCTGTTTTCCACAGGGAAGGGAGATGCGACTAAGCGTAGTATGCGGGAAGCTGCAGAGTCCTGGGGTTACATCATGCCTGAATCCTTATATAAGGATGCTAGTAAGGTGCGAAAGAAGCCTATTGTGATTGATGATGAATTATTTAAGCACGATATTGAGGGTCCAGGTACTGACTTGAATGATGCTTATTTAATCTCCGAGATGTTATCTACTGAAGTGTTATCTAAGTTGAAGTTATTGGACAGGGGTAAGTTGCAGTTATTTGAGTATACTGCTCTGTATGAGACATCTAAGACTCATTCTGTGGCAGTTATGGATCAGTTATTCATAAAGCGTAGAAATGCCGGTACTGAGAATATTATGGAAGATACTGCTGAGGAATTGGTGGAGGTTGTTCAATGTATTTGAAATCACTCAGATTGACCAACTTTGAGATACACAGAGATACCACCGTAGAGTTTTCTCCCAATTTGACATATCTTTGTGGTAATTGTGACACGGGTAAATCATCCATAATTAGAGGTCTTCTGTTACTTTTGACCAATACTCCTGATAGGGGTGCTGACTATGTTACTTTGGGACAGGACTTCAGTTCCGTAGTTGGCGTTTTTGTTGATAAGGATAACACGGAAGTCACAGTTACCAGGAAGCGGGAGAATGATAGAAATTACTATGTGCTGGAGATTCCTGGGAAGGAAACCTTGGAGTATGTTGGGGTAACACAGATACCTGATACCATAGCCGAGGTGTTCAATCTGGATGATACAATCCAAGAGCAGTTTGAGGATCACTACTTGATATTCTCTTCGCATGGTAAAGTTGGCAAGGTGTTTCGAAAGGCTGTAGGACTGGAACCAGTTGATAAACTTAATACAGAATTAAAAAACACATTAGATAATACACGCAAATCGTTGGGAGTGTGTGAGCTTGCACAAACAAATTATAATATTCAGTTAGATGATTTAGCTGGGATGGATCTTGATGGGTTAGAGAGTGATTTGAATATTATTGGGAGTGATTTGCATAAGTTGGAAGCTCTTAACTATGCTGTGTTGGAGTTGACTACTCTAATAAATGATTGCAGCAGGGTTGAACTAGAAATCGAACGATTGTCAAAATCACCTAGTTTTGAATATGTTCGTGATCTCTTAGAGGATTCTTTTGTTGAATATCAAGACTCTCAGAAGCTTCTTCGGGAACTTAGTACGTCTATCTTGGATTTAAAGAAGATCGAGGACTATTTGGGGTACATTCACATTGTGGAAGTCCCAGATATGTCAGTTGAGTTTGATAGATTGAATGTCCTAAAATCCGAAATAGTTAACATACGAACATTAATAAAAGATCTTGACACTAATAGTGCGAATATAATAAACTTAACTAATAGTCTTAACCAACTTGCTTCAGATTGTGCTGAGATTGAAGCTCAACTGCAGGGCACTACCTGTGAGAAGTGTGGCACAATCTTGACAGATCAAGCATTACAGCATTATTTAGGATCACTATGAAAATAGCATTAATAGGCGATATGCATCTCAGTAATAAAATGCCTGTTAACAGGATCGATTCTGATTATCTGGCAACTTGTATTGGTAAGCTTAAATTCTGTGTAGACATGGCAAGGGATAAAGATTGCAGTATCATCTTGCAGGCTGGAGATCTTACAGAAAACCCATTTGCCAGTTATCGAGTTACAGCTTCAATAATTGATGCTATAGGTGATTCTCAGCTTAATTGTGTATATGGTCAGCATGATATCATTGGTCATTCAGCAGGTAGTGTTGAGGTGTGTCCTCTGGCCGTGCTGATGGCCTCAGGGTGCGTAAACTTGCTAGGTGCCACTGGTACAGTCATACAAGACAAAGTCAGGCTGTATGGGGCTTCCTACGGCATTTCTATCCCAGAACTTCCAACCGATTCAGATCATTACATTAATATCTTAGTGATGCATGCCAGTGTGGGGATCAACAAAGTCAGTGAGCATATTGCAGTCAGCCATCCCTCAGAATTTCAAAAGAGAGTGAGTGCTTATGACTATGTATTAGTTGGTGATTTTCATTATGGATTTGTATACCAGCAGGATAATCTGTGTGAGTTGCTTAGTTCCGGTAATACAGCATTTCGGTTTTCAGGGAAGTCAACTCCAATTATTAATATGGGATGCTTACTGCGTAGAAATAAAACTGATATTGTTCAGAATTTGATACCTAATATGGGTGTTTTAGATATTGAGAATAAAACCCTGGAAATTTACGAAGTGCCACATAAACCAATTGAGGAAATTTTTAATCTGGCATCGTTTGATGAGACTAACAGAACCGACATACAAACTATCACCCAGAAGATATTGGACATAACACATGATTGGCAATCACACGAGGGACTAAAGCCTCAGTTGCTTCGAATATTAGATGCTTGTGAATGCAATCAAAACACACGTAATATAATTGAGACTGCTATTGTAAAGATCGGAGGCATTTAATGAGTGATTTAAAAACAAGGTTTAGTGCATTGAAGGACAAATCTCTAAGGGACTCACAGGCTAAATCAAGGGCCGAAGGCACTAGGGATACCCTGATACAGACCTTGCTAGCGAAACACGGTGTAGACTCTGTGGATGCTGCTCAGAAGCTTCTAGCCAGTCTTATGAAGGAATACAAGGACTTAGAGTTGAGTATCACAACAGCACTAACAGATTTAGAGAATTCTTTTGAGAGTCCTGAGGTTGCTAATGGATAGTTTGGAAGTACGCTATGATGCTTTGGTAGATAGCTATAACTCTCTGAGAGCTTCTCAGAAGAACCTACTTAGATCATTAGGGGATACCCAAAATGATATTGTCAGATTAAAGCAAGACACAGAAGACTGTGTATTAGCCGTGCAACTGGTTACGAGCTTCATTGATCAACTGAACCAGGATATGCTGGCTGAGGTATCCAGGCTTGTTACAGGTGGGTTAAAACACGTATTTGGGGAGACATATACTTTCAGATGTACATCTCGTATCTTGAGGAATCAGGTGGAACTTGAGATGTATGTTGGTAAGGAAGGTATCGAGCGTGACGTAAAATCGGCTTGCTACAGTGGTGGTGTGGCTGATGTTGTGTCATTGTTATTAAGGATATTGGTATGGGCTTTCACACATGATAAGGGTAGGCCTTTGTTCATACTTGATGAGCCGGGACGAAATATCGATAACGAGAAACAATCCATGTTTGGTCAGTTCCTAAAAACACTATCACATGATATGAGTTTGCAAATCATCGTTGTGTCACATTTTCAATGTGTAGCACAATTTGGTGATTTGGGCTATACAGTTAGTCGCCCAGGTAAATATTCTTTAATTGAGAAGGTACAAGAGTAATGGAATGCAAATATTGTAATGCTGTATATAGTAGTAGCAGAAAATCAAAACTTAAATTACCAAGTATTGTCC
>Ga0307380_10004360_pt1 | contig 19172 bp, 25 predicted proteins | sample UN3MG_FD_202239 | JGI IMG/M metagenome (GOLD analysis project Ga0307380, IMG submission 202239) | Soil microbial communities from Risofladan, Vaasa, Finland - UN-3 | ecosystem: Environmental > Terrestrial > Soil > Coastal area > Acid sulfate soil | place: Finland: Risofladan, Vaasa | collected... | reverse complement strand
TACCCGGCAATCTCAGGTCGTGGGACATAGAGACGATATCTATGGACTACATTGAGCCGCAAAAGGTAACTGATCCAGAGTCCTTTTTAGATCACTACAGCAAAGTCTTGATGGCGCTAAGCGCTAGAGGGATACGACACGGGGATCTAACTACTTTCGCTATCATCGTTAACGATAACCGCCCATACTTGATAGACTTCGCTGAGTCCCGCTGGTATTGGGATAGAGCACCCGCAAAACGACCTGTGTCGGATTCCAAACTATTACTCGAGTCCATGTACGTACTATGTGGAGTGTTTCCGACCTATGAATAGAAGAGCCGATAAGATGTGGGAGCAGATTGATCAAGCCGTGTACTTCTATCCTGGCGCAGAGGTGATAGACTTAGGCGCCGGATACGGAGATTTAGCTATACGTGCCGCCGGATACGGAGCGCATGTTACGGTCGTAGAGCAGGTTCCACATGTTCTAAGCGAGGGTCTAGGGTCCGTTGACAACAAGTTTCATATTACTGTCAAGATAGACGACATAGAGCGTTACATCAAGCACCACAACGAAGAGTATTGGTATGTGGCCTTCTGTACTTCTGTCCTTCCGTACATGAGTAATCCCGACGCGGTTCTTGACTGGATGTCTAAGCACGCTAAGATGTCCGTTATTGAGTGCCAGTACGCTGGCGACGGCCCAGGCTTCGAGAACATATTGACAGATGTCGATATGACCGAGTGGCTAGAAAAGCATTGGGCTTGGGTTACAAAGATTGGAGAAACGGTTCTGGACATTCGTCCCGCTAGCCGTTCTATATGGTTGTGCAACTAAACATGAAAAAACATTACACAGCTGGATTCGGATGCCAGATTAAAAACCTAGACGACGTTCTGCAAAGGTATCTTGGGTACAAGACCGACGGAGTATTTGTTGAGGTCGGCGCCTTTGATTGTTATCAATGGAGTAATACGTGGGGCTTAGCCATACTAGGCTGGAAGGGGTTGTACTTTGAACCTCAGCTTGGTATGTACTTTGATTGTCTGAAAAGACTTAAGGATTACCCAAACACCGAGGCTGTGCATATGGCATTGTCAAACTGGGTCGGGGAAACCGATCTATTCTTGGGTGGCTCTATCTCAACAATAAGCAAAGAGCAAAAGGATATCTATCTTAGGGGTAGTTGGAGTTCGGTTACCGGGCTAGCAGATAACAAAACAGAGCGCGTCTCCGTTAGCACGCTTGCCAGCCAGCTGGCTGCTCGCCGCTGGCCAGCTAGCTATGACTTACTGGTTGTGGACGTAGAGGGCTCCGAGATGGCCGTCCTGGAAGGTAACGACATAGATAAATACAGGCCAACGCTAGCCATAGTTGAAACACATGCTGATTCTGAAGAAGAAGAACTATCATATAAGGCGCACCACGTAGATGAATACTTCAGGCGCAACAGTTACGTTCTTGTACAGCAGGATACGATAAACAGTATCTACTCTATATAGCCCTGAATAAGGAAAGAGTGGGTAATCAGAGCCGTCAGGTTGTCGTTCATAACGAACTGTAGTTTATCCCCGTAGTTAAGCACAATCGGAGCCCCCGATCTAGAGAAGGTCCAACGAGCGTGTACGTAGTTGTTCCCGGCGGGGAACGTGCTTATGTCTACGTCGTAGCATATCCTGGCCCAATCCGCGTTGCTCTTTACTGTCGATCCGTCGTATAGGTCGAAGGTTTGCCCGTATCGCCTAACCACTTGTAGCTGTATACCAGTACCTAACGCAGTATCCCCTCCGTACGTAGCTAAAGTGATACCTGTTTCAGCGTCCTCGATATACGTCATCACCCTATGAATGATAAATCGCTGTTCGATTGCGTCGGGGGTGATAAAGAATGGCGTGGCCGTAGCGTAGTTACCTATCGCGTTCTTGACTCCCGATCCGTCGCCGTTTAGATCTAGGAACCTGAATAACGGATCGTGTCGCTCTTGCACCATAACTCCTCCGAGCTAAAGAAAAGACCGGGTAACTGGCGGTCACCCGGTCTTACTCCCCCTGTTCTTAGTCAAGTAAGACTAAGTTAGTACTAGCTTAGCCATACTGCGCTAGGCGCTGTTGCTGAGCGGAGACTTACGCCACCGTCCATGTTATATGGGCTAGCAGGATTCGACTCACGTAGATGCTGTAGTGGTATGTACTTGACATAGTCAAGACGTCCGGCTAAGTGTGGAGTTCTCAGAACAACCCGAGGCTCAACCTTCAATGCGAGGTCATAGCACCAGCGTTGCTGAGTAACTGCCCATGAGAACATGCCGTTATCGGTCCAGAAGAAGTCCGGAGCGCCAGCAAATCCCGTAAGATTCGCGACGTCAACGGATGCCTGGCGATAGTCGATGTACTCAATGTACGTTGCCGGAATGCGGCCACCAACCTGTAGTGGGATGAAGTAGATGGATGATGCGAACTCACCAGCGGCTAGGTTGCCGTTATTGGTGTTGTTGTGTTCGAAGATACCTGTGTCGGTGATCACATCATAGCTTCTACCGTTGAGGTTTAGCTTCATGCTGTCGCGCATACTATCGCGCATGGCTACCATTTCGCTTCCGTTTAGGAACAGAGTAGATCCGGTAGGCACAGTAGCTGAACGATCGGTGTGGTAGGCGATTGGCCAGATGGCAGATAGTTCTTGCCATAGTTGAGGACGCATAGCAATTACCCAGTTAACTGGTAAGAGGCCCATAGCCCTTGCGTTCTCGTACAGGTAATACTCGAGCATCGAGAGATACTCGACCATGTTGAGGGCGTCGGTTCCGTCTACGTTGTTGAAGTTAAATGACTTAACGTCAGAATCTACAGCTGGGCAGGCGACACCACTGTCAGCGTCAACATGACCCGTGGTAATTTGGACATCTAGGCCTGGGAATGTTCCGCCAGCCACGGTGCCCTGCCAAATATCTTCAACGAATTTCTGCTCGGCGTTAATTCCGGCAGTTACCATCTCGCTCATGGTTACAACGTTGAGAATTTGGTTCTGGTTCAAACCAGATGGAATAAGATCGGTAAGGCCAAGAACCTGTCCTGCGAGAACTAGATCCTTAAAGTCGCCACGGTTGAGCCGTAGCATAACCTTATCCATTTCGATTGTTTGCGTGTCCCTACGAATAAGACCGAACTTAGCAGTAAGGTTACAACCCTTTACATACCCCTTCGGCGCATCTTCACAGGCATTAGTTGGCTCGCTACCAGTTGTGGCTGTGTAGCCAGTCAATGTTGCAAAGCGCGGGCTCTCGTCAACACTGGGTACCTTGCTTAAGGTGTTTCCAATGCCGTGAGGTCTCACGTATGCAGTTATGACAGTACGATCTAGGCCGGACGAACTCCAGATGCCACCACTACCATGTAGCGGCGTTGCGGTCTGGAAGTTTGCGGCCTTGGTGACAGGCGCTAGGCCAAGAATTTGTTTGACCTGAATTGGCGCCTCTCTACGCTCTAGCGCACCAGTAAAATAGGAATTTTGCGATTCGCTAGTTTCTTTAGCGGCAACCTCCTGCTTTTCAAGCAATGCGGTTTGCCTTTCAAGAATCTGTAGGCTCTGTGTTAAGAGTCCAAGAACTTCAGTATCCATTATAAGCTCCCCCCTAAGATTAATTTCCCCGCCACTTGTTGAAAAACAGTCCGGCGTTCTTGCCCTCAGTTTCTTTCTCGTCTACTTCGGTTTCTAAAGGTTTAGCGTTCGCCAGGCTACTATTACCGTGAACCTGCGCCTCCTTACTGCCAATGATTGAACCAACTGGATGGCCTAGCCGCTGTAGCAGCAATGCCTCCAAGCTGGCAGCTGGCGTTTCCGCAGCTAGCTTAACAATCTTGGCCTCGTCGTCGCTTTCGAGTTGTTCGACTGAAGACTCCATATTATCAATTCGCTCCGTTAGAGCTTTTACGGCTTCAATTACTTGAGCTTGGCTTGCCGTAACGGCATCCACAATCGCCGCTAACGTATTAGCTATACTCTCGTTATCGTTGCCCTTTTCGACAGTGTCTCCATCTACGTCGGTGGAATCACTGACTTCTCCCTCGGCTTCAGCAACTTCTTCAGCTACCTCTTCTACAATTTCTGGCTCTTCTACAATTTCTGCCCCTGCTTCTTCGGTAGTTGCTTCCTCAACTTCTGCTTCTTCCTTGTACTCGATTCCGTCGGCAATGGCCTTCTCGCTACTCGCAAGAATCCCGGCCTCAAGTCGCTCGGTAAGATTTTCGCCGAGGAGGTTTGTTACTTGCTGACGTTTTCCTTCAGGGATGATAGTCATTGTTTCCTCCTCATCTTTCAGAATGACAAACTCTGTCATTTTGTTTGCCGCTGCATAACGAGGAAGAATACTTACTTCTATTGATGCGTATTCTACGATGATAGTAGGATCTTCCTTGTCACGGCGTATGTATTGAACCGGCATTCCATGTGACATAGCTAGGTCTTCTTTGGACTCCATTAGAGCTATCGCGAAGTCCTCTTCTAGTGTGCCTGCCACCACAGAAAAGCCTGCATCATCATAAGCTAGTAGATCTGCCTTGCCGATAGCGCTTGGGATATGCCAGATGTATAGGTCTGGATACTCGAACACACCCTTCTCTACTCGCTCGATGAACTGGAGATGCGCTTTCTCGGCTAGAATCTCTGCGGGAGAGTCGTTGTCTCTAAACTTGTTAGAGTAAACTCCTACCCAACGGTAGGTCCCTGCGGCATCTTTCCAGATGTACACAAGGTCTTCGTCAGAAAACTCAATCTCCATACTAGTATCGCCGACGAGTAGGTTACTACCGTCAACGTTAATAGACACTCCTTTCTCTTCTTCCTCGCTGTCTTCTTCTTCCTCTTCTCCGGGAATCATGTCTGCTAATTCCTTGGCCAAGGCTTTTACCTGACCATTTTTTGCGCTGCCAGGAGAACTTAGTGCATTCCCCGCCAGTGTCATGAAATCCGACAATAGCGTGGTTATCGACTTTCGTTGCTTGGCAACTTCACGAGCTTCGCTCAGTTCGGCGAATGTCGTAGGGCCTGTGTCCAAGACAAATTCTGGCATACCCTTTTCGTCAATTGCGTCGTCCTCGACTATCTCGACTTCTAATGTCTCGACTTCTAGAACTTCGATTTCTGTTGGCATATCGTTACCAGTTACACCCATTACCTTCCTCGTGTTTATGTTTATCGCCTGCATATGAGCTATTGCGTCATCCTCGAGATCGTGACAACCACCATCCACTACGCTACCATCTGGTTCGGCAACACAAAATCTGCTGCCCTGTGGCTTAACATGAACTGGCATCCCCCGCCTAGCTCCTAGATAACATAACGATTGTATAGAGTGACCTTCTTGTGGTCAACCACTAGTATTCTACGAACTGCTAAATTTATTGTCAACCCGCGTCGTCTTCCTTGCCTAATTCAAGTATCATACCGAGCAGGGTCGGCGATATATGTCCGTCCGCTAGACGCGCTGGATGTATCTTTCTAAGCTCCGGGTCTAGCCATGCTACCGGGTCGTTTTTGTCGACCACTATCGTCAGGTGCACTATTGCAAACCCCCTATTATTACGGCAGGTAGCTTGAGCCGCCCTAATTGGATTAAGCCATGAGGGTTTTATATCCTCTGTAATCTGCTGCCTAGTTTTCGACATTTCTCCCCCCTAAATCCATGTTTTCTTTGCCAGTTTCGACAATTTTTTTCGGCTAGCGTACTGAATACTCCCCTGCATGGCGTGCTGTATTACCTTGTCAAAGCGTCTGGCCCTGGCGCTGTGTTGAACTTCCGTCCGCCTAGCCCACGGAAGACTTCTTGTATAGTATCCCCCTTTCAAGGAGCCAGGTCTAGTTGCAGGACTATAGTTACGCATAAATGTTAGTAGTTTAGCGAATCTTACTCTAATGATCCTGGGTCCGGTCCCCCAGTTAACATATGTGAAGATTTTATTATCGGCTATATTCTCAATTACCCCTACTACAATGTCCATGTCCCCATTGCGAATCTTGACCGGGCCTTGCTGAGATATAATTATGTAGTGATTTCTGAATACCGACACGGGTTGCTGGAAATACTTATATATTTCCCGGCCTTCGCTCTGCACCAGTTGGCGGAAGCCTTCCTTATATCCAGTCGAATTTATTTTGGCGTCGTCGGCGTTGATTATCTCTAGGGTTATTTTTATAGCCATGATTACTTAGGCACAAGAGAGCATAAACAGTACCTTCCCGTACACTCTAATCCTAGTCCTTGCGGTAGCTTCCCACCACTACGCCATTCCTCCCTAGTCTTTACTGTGCCGCTGTAGCCCACGCAGTCTCCGCAGTGGTCTTTTGTTGGGCCTAGCTCCCACATCAGGTTCTCGTCGTCGTCTCCTCCCTCCACGAAGCCCTTCCAGTAGATAGCCGCCGCTCGATTAGTTATTCGATCGACGGTGGGCTGCATATTTATTCCAGAGTCCTTGCGAGTCAGGATTATATCAAGCTGGGCGAAAAAATCATCCCGTGACTCCTCTATCATCTTCTTTTCGGGGGTAGTAAGATCGTCCTCTGTTTTATTGGAACCAGCCAAGTATGAATATAGCAGGGCTAGCGACACCATTTTCTTAAGCCTGTCGCGACTTGGATCTTCCTTATCTAGCTCGTCCTTGAGTCCCTTGCGTAGATTTTCTAGAATGGCGTCGATGTCGTCGCCCTCCTTTGACTTTGTCGGGCCAACTGTACCCGGTCGAACCTCATCTGGGTCTCTAGTAGTTATGTTTTCTTCCCCTGGCTTCTCGTCTTCTTCTGGCTTCTCGTCTTCTTCTGGCTTCTCGTCTTCTTCTGGCTCCTCGTCTTCTTCTGGCTCCTTTCCTCCGTCCATCTCGGTTCCATCTGGAGCCACTCGCCCAGCAGCTAGGTCGTCCTCAAACGCCTGAAGCTGTGGCGGTATATCGCTTTCTGTTTCTTTTTCGTACTCCTTCTTTAGCCACCTCAGGGCTGCCAAGCACTCCTGTAGCTTTCTTTTCTTGCGCCCGCTATTGGCAACGGACATTTCTTCGTAGGCCTCGCTTATCCTGATGTCTATCAGGTCTAGCATTTCTTCTTCGTCATTTTGCGTAGTGGCCGCCGGATGCTGGACGCGCAAATCCAGCAGCTTGGAGTATGGCTCTGATTTGGCGTAAAAAAGAGAGCCAATTGAGCTTCCCGTTTCTAGTCTGCCGTCGTCTAACTCCATGACTGCGAACTGCCCTCTAGTTATATCGCCCTTGGCTACCATCATCTCTCTGGCCGCTCGAATGGTAACTGCTCCGTTTCCGAGATCTCTTTCCCTGTTTCTGGCGCGAATATCTTGGTTAACGGCTTCTCGCTCGTCCTGATAATCGTCGTTCCAGTCCGATTTTACCATCAAGTGTCTAGGCAGGTACTTGTCGCTAAGGTTTAGATCTAGCTCTGCATTGAACTCAGCTGGCAACTTACCAGACTGCCTGCTTTCCTGAACGTCGCCAGACTTACCGCTCCTGCTTGCTGGGGCAGGCCACACCTCTTGGATAGGGATACCGAACGAAGCAGCCAGTCCGTACATGGCCAGCGTGACGCTCGTCTCCTCCTCAAATGGATCGAAGTCGTTTAAGTCGACGCTGGAGATTTTGGCTTGGACGTCGTCACTTCCGATGCCAACGACCTTTGAGTATCTAGATAGATTCGCGCTATTATTTGCGTTCGCAGCCACGGCTACGGCCTGCATAAGGTGAGAACCCCTGAACCCTGAACCTACTAGAATCTTTGATATTGGCCTACTACCTAGCTTTTCCTGCTTATAGATATAAATATCATATAAATGTTGAGAGAATTGCAGGGAACGGCTAACCGCGCAGAAACCAACGCTATTCATGAGGGTGTCTGACGACGACATCTGGGACATGGCAACAACCCTAGTTCGGTGCAGTTTGTACGCCTTGCCACCATCTTCGGGATCGTGGTACACAACCGGAAATACTGGGTTTCTTGTCCTCCAGCAGTATCTCGAGTCGAGGTGGCGGACCGCCACAGGGAGTCCTATAATAGGTCCGTCCGGGCTACCGTCTCCGATTATTTCTAGGAATCCGCCGTTGTCTTGGCATAGGTAGTCTTCTGCGAACTTTCGCTTGGCAGCAAATAGCGTCTCGCCAAATTCCGACGCCTTCCACAGTACTTCCGTCCACATTTCTGCCTGTTCTACGTGCGATGTAATGCTTGGATCTCTCGCTTCGACGCGCATTGGTATGTTAATCAGCATACTTTGCGCTGTGTACATCATAGTTGACAGGTGGCTAGATCTCTTCCAGAAGTCTCTTAGGTAAAGGTCTCTGCTAAAACTCCACCACGGAGGAACGATTTCGGCGGACCTGGCCATCCACGAAATAAGAGGCATTCCAACAACGTCGTCTTGGTTCCTCTGGCCCACACCAAGTTTTATTGATTCGTCTATTGCACGAATTACTCTAGGATCTGACATAATTCTCTCCTATCCAAACACGGCTATCGAAACCGAACCAGACCCGTAATCCACGATTCCGTCTTCGTTTTCTATTGAAAAATCATCGTCGTAGTCTAGTAATCCGACGTCATTTATTGAGGCGACATCTACCTCGGCAGGGCCTCCATATACAAGATCCCAGACACCCATTCTCAGACCGTCCGGACCGTGGTCGAAGTCCTTTACTACTCTCCCCGTCTTTGGGTTTATTTTATAAGTTACCGCCTCTAGTCTTAGGTACTTACATGACGGATGCGCTACTAGTCTTCGTACCCCGTTCACGTCTGGAGATACCCAAGTGTTTAGCTCTCTGTTTCCTTGCTCCACTGGTACGGCATTGTGAATTATATAGGCTGGCGGAATTTTCCACACTTCGCCCAATTGCTGTTTGAGGTGGCCGCCTAGACTGGCGGCGGCCTTATCGTAAACAACCCTCGACGGCTTAGGCCAGCCCATGGCTCTTGATACCGTCATTACAGCCCCGATATGCTCTGGTGCCAGAAGTTTTACTTGGTAGTTCTCATAAAATACCCCCACTGTGCCGTCCGGCCTAATCTGCGCGAATAGAAATACCCTGGGGTGGCTCCCGGCCTTAAACATATTAGTTACTTTATCGCGTTCTCCTGTGTAGCCATCGTCAATCCACCAGAACACCGGACCGCCGCCCGGAATATATGCCGCCTCGGTTGTGACATTACCTTTCGACACTGCTATATCTACGTTGTCGTAGTCGTCTAGCCAACCGTCAAGTACCAAGCCACCCGCCTGCACCCACCTACCGTCTCTGAGCCTATCTCGTTCCACCCCCCTGAGATTGTCAAGTCTCGCTGTTTCGTAGTCAGCTGGGTTGTGGTAGTTATCAGCTGCATTACTGCGGAATATAGCAGCCTCTCCAGCTAGTATCATTCTCTGGTAGATCCAGTGAGTAGGCGCGTCAGGATTAGTAGTTAGGATAACCTGCCTCCAGTCAGTAGCAGATCCTCTCATTCTGGCGCTTACTTCGTTAAAATCTGCCTCGTCGAATTGTGTAGCTTCTTCCATCCACGTTATATCTATTCCGCCTTCCTGCCCTATGGAGCGAATACTCTCTCTCTGATCCTCGTTGGCCATGCCACCGTAGACAATTACGCTGCCGTTGGTATACTCAAACCTCTGCTCTGTGATATTATGCCGCATCTTTCCATTACGTAAGTAGCGGCCAAACACCTTCTTCTTCAGGAAGGCAATTGTCGAGTTGTGCATAGAGGACTTTGTCTTGCGTACAATCAGGGCTGTCGCGCCCGGATAAGTCAGGCAGAAGGCGTGGACTTTTTGCGCCGCCGCCATTGAATTATGCGTGGGAATAAAAGATCTACTGGTAAGATAAAGACCGTCTTTGTTCTCGACCTGAATACACTTAACTGGCACGGACTCTACTTTTCGAACGTCGACAATAAATCTATGTCCTTGCGTTTTTCGAATCTCTCGTGCGATTCTTTCTTTCTTGCGAGGCAACCTAGCAACCTGCCTTGTTGTCCTAAAACTCATTCGATATCGCCTGAATTTTTTTCCGTTGCAGGTTGACCAAGACGCAGATATATTGCTAGCCTTAATGCCGAGACTGCACACAAGCTCCCTTACATCTTCTAGTAGGTCGAGCTTTGCCAGATCTATGCTCACCCGTCCGTTAGTACCTATGTGCCCGTCAGAGTCAATAAGTCCCTGGAGTAGGGATAGACGCTGTGACTCAGAAGCTAGAAAATAGGCGCTCGGTACGCGCTTGTCGTTAAGAATCCCGTACCGTCTTAGGTATGGATGTAGTTGCCGATTGGGAATTGACCAGCGATATTTAGTTTTGATCTTCTTAACTACGTAGCCTGCCTTACGTATCTCTTCTATTGTATCAACGTCATTGTCGTGTATGGTAATACCGCAATTTCCACGGTTCCCGTCACCCAGCCATATACCAAGCAGGTATGGATCGATATCCAAGTCCGCTTCCGGGAGTTGGATCGGCGCAGCTATTCGAACGGCGTGATTTAGTCGCCCGTTGCTTTTTTCCGTTCTCACCGTTTCCCCAATATGTTTTGTCGTAACTACGGAGTCTAATACCCTCTTGCGGCGTTGGTCACTGCCCCTGGGCTTGTTTCTATAGGCGCCGCCCATTGATTTCAGGGTTTTTTTATAGTTATACCTAGACGCTCTAGACGCTACCGTGCTGGTATACCAAAGATGATCTCTGTCGCAGCAAACAATCGTACCGTCATCAAATTCAACATCATAGCAATCGTGACCGTACATGGTATCCGTAGCCGCTACAATTCGCGTAGGCATACCGTCGGACCCGAACACGTAGTCCCCTACCTTTAGATCGGCCATTATTTTCCAGCCAGTTGGAGTAGGTATTTCTGACATTATGTAAACTGCTTTTCCGCCACCAGCTGATCCAGTAAATAGAACCACCGGAGCCTTGCTCTGTAACGCTGGGATGGACCATGGTAGCGGCTCGAAGATATCTACGAACTTGTAGGTCTTATCCTCTGTCTGTCGCCCAATCCTTGGGGCGTACATTCTCGAAGTGGTACGCCCCTTAGATTGTCCTATTAGATTATCCACTAAACCTTTTCCTTGCGCGGAGGGACGGTATCCGGGTGTAAGTATGCGCCGCCCGTACTCCACGGTTGAGAATACTTCTCGATGCCTGTTACTTTGTAGTTAAACATCTGGCTAAGCGGATCGAATCCCTGGACCTCTATATCGTTTACCCATAAGGAGACCTGTTGTTTTCCATCCGACATTATGTGTACCAGCGAGTTAACGTGACCAGCTGTGAAGATGATTTTCTCTTCGCCTAGCCCGAGGCGATCGGCCTCGAACTGCGACACAGTGGTCATGAATTCAGGCTTGCGATCTTTCTTATCCACGTATCCTATCCGTTGTCTTCTGACTATCGCGCCCGATTGAGGCTGCTCCATATCCTAGGACAAACGCGCTAAAGAAACCTACGGCGCCCAAGTCGCCAACAAAGTCCTTCGCGGCCATGATACCAAACAGGCCTATGATCGCGGCTACAACCTGCCCTATGATGAACTTGATGTCAAAGCTGACTTCGTCCTGTAGATATGCCAGCAAGTACGGCCACACAATCCTGGCGACTGCTCCAAGTAAATATAAACCAACAAGTAGTGCTGTTTCGGCTTCTAGTGACATAATATCTCCTATCTATTTCCTACGACAGCGGGGATACCAGTGCCTAGCCATATCTCTCCGCTGCCCGACTGCCAGCCCCACGCAGGGTTGGAAGCCGAACCAATAAAATAAGTAACTCCATAAACCTCTGGCCTGTTACGCAGGGCTCTCCAAAACGTAACATATTCTTGGCCCTTGACAGTGTCAATGGTTCCGGGTTGGTTGTTACTGGCCTCCGTGACGATAATCGGTTTTCCGGGAAATCGCGCTATGTAGCCATCAACAACGTCAAGGGCCCACGCCATAGGCCAGTTAGCCGCCCAGTATGCGTGGACTCCAAGATAGTCGCACGCCAACACGGCGCTCGAAGATCCTGAAACAAACGTAAAGTTATCCTGCCTTAATCCTGGTATATCACCACCGGGCGACAACCCTGGGTAGGCAAATCTAGCATTGGGTAAGGCGATCTTGTATAATCTAAGAACCTCCAGGAGCCAGTTCCCAAACTCCATTCCATTAGTCCAGCTGCCACCGAGCCCCTCTGGCACCAAGTTTGGTTCGTTATGTAGCTCTACAATGATATCTCGACCCGGCAACCTGTTGATCGCTCGCGACACATCGGGGTATGTCCAATCAAGGAACTGGCTCGGCGAAATAACTCTGGGCGCTACCCCAATTACGAAATCTAGGTAGGCCCTAATTACGAAGGGCTTACCAGGCAGCGCGTTAGCCAGAGTAGTAACGTCTCCTTCTGGCAAGTTAGATAATATCTTAGCCAGTTCAATTTTAGCCTGCTGGAAGATAGCCGTCTCGCCAGCCGCTAGTCCGGGGTCAGCGCTTGCATGCAGGCCCATGCGGGCATTGCCAGCTGGTGCTGGCGGTATGCTGGCAAAGCAAGCTGGGCATAGCTTTTCTAAGTACGGCGTAGGATCGTGAATCTCTAGCGGCCAAGCTCCGTACTGGTCCGTGTACATATGCCCCTTGCGTTTAAGCGTAAGGTGCAGATGGCTGCCAAAGCTGTTCCCGGTGTTGTCTGCCCTACCCAGTTCTTGTCCCGCCTTCACCAAAGTACCTACAGCAAGACCGAGCGTGATAGTAGACAGGTGGGCGTAGGTGGTTTCGTAGCCATCTTGGTGCATAACGCGAATGAAGATCCCGTAGTTGTGCGTACCTGCGTTGGGATGTACGTCAGAGATAAAGCCGTCTGCTACGGCGAATATCCTAGAATCATACGGCGCCCTTATGTCCACTCCCTCGTGACCGGGAAGGTTGTATTGATTATACGCCTCTGGACAGCAACCCCAAGGACGGGTAACTGACATGTATTCGGTAGGCCACTTTGTAAATTCAAATGTCCCAATGGGTGTTCCATCGCTACGCAGCCACACTGAGTAGGGAACTATAAACGGGCAGTTTTCTTCCATCCATGTACGGTTAAGGCCGCTACCAATCATGTGTCCGTCGACGATAACCAGCCTGCTGTTAGTAAATCCGGCTTGGACAGACGCCTTAATAGCTCCTATAGCATCTAGGTGGGACCAGCCTTCGTAGCCAATGATCCTAGTTCCACCGTCGGGCAACGACACACCGGTTGTCATAAGGCTCTTTATATAGGTCCACTGAGTCGCCGTCATCGTTTGAGGTCTCAGGATATGCGTCTTCTCAAACTGTGACGTATCTATGCAGTCACCACTTGGCGGTGGAGTCGTGCCGTTTGGATGGTCGACGTAGTGGGTCCAAGCCAAGGCCAGATCCCCGATAGGCTTGATTAATTGTTGGGCGCGGTTAGCAATGCCACCGTAGCCGCCGCCAAGGTACCAGAGTCCAGCACCGATTATTTCTTTATGCTTAACATATTCCTGCGCTATCGCGTCTACATCTGGAATAGCTTCGGCTTCGGCGGGAACGTTAGTCGATTCCCAGCCCCATTCGGTTATTATAGTTGTCGGTCTGTTGACTCCGATTTGGTCGGCGGCGGCGAACAGCAATCTATACCTGCCTATCAGCCATGGGTACCAGCGATATATGTCATTAACGTCGAGACTGTACTCATGTAGGCTGATGGCAATGGTAGTCGGGTTTTCAGAGCACATCTCCAAGAAGGCCTGCATACCGGGCTCCAGCCAATGCCCTGGCTCTGGCTCTCCGGTTGACCAACCGAACATGGCTACTTTTATACCGCCTTGTCTGGCTAGTCTCGCCCATTCACAGGCAAACCAGCCAAGCCAGTCGGCGCGGTTTTTATCTACTTCATTGATGGGTTCCACCCATACTATATCCCTGTTGAACTCGGGCGGAAGTTTTGCCATCGTAGCGTTATAGTGCTGTAGCGCTGCTTCTTCCGGGCTTAGGTTATAGTTTGGCGTATCGTAATCGTAGCCATCGTTTTGTCCCGTCGTGGATATGCGATAGACGATTGTATGATTAATGCCGCTTGCTTCAGCGATGTCTACGGCGTCTTTTGGGTAGTTGTCCGATGATTTAATGCAGAAGCGTATACCATCTGCATCCAGCGGGATCATGAAATCTTCTTTGAGCCCAACGGCATTTCCGCTCGGGCCTAGATGAAACCCTGTCGGGAATAGTTTATTCATTAGCTTCCTTTAGTTCTCTCGGCTCTACGATCTCGCCGTCTATAACATCTTCCCTACGCCAATCGTCCGGTGACCATCCACCCTTGTAGCCCTTGATCTCCACTTTCTGAAGCTGGATAGCGTGTAGTTCTGGGCTGTAAACACCGAGTATCTTGCGACGCTCGCGCTGAATCTCATGGATTCTAGCTAGAAACCTCGGATCGCCAACCTGACCCTCTGTAGTAGTGGTTACCTTATTAACGAAGGTTTCGGAGTCCTCGTCTGTGTCGAGACTATCTTTTAATGCATCTCTAACGACCGCCTCTAGAACCTCTACAGTAATGTACTCGTTCTTGTCGGCTAGTTCTGATGCCAATTCTCCGGCTATCTTTGCCCTGGTCGCGTCGTTTAACGCCTTGTGCAATCTCTCAACAACTACCTTCTCTGCGTTCTCGGTACTAGCCCTCCACGCATCCCAAACAACCTGCTCGAAATGATCTAGCCTAACGAGCTCCTCCGCCCGAGACTTGCCGACGTCGACTATCATTTCCTGTACCCACTTATCTCGAATGGCTTGAAGGTCGCCCCTAATAGTCCGGGGATTTATCATCTTGTCGTACTTAATCTGAAACAGTTCCGCAAGCTGCATGGATGTCGCGTCAGGATTACCTAGCTTCAGGCTAGCTAGCTTGCGCCTATCATCCAATAATTGCATTTCGTTTCTACGGGTTTTCCCAGCCATTCGAACTCCTTTTTTATGGATTCCGTGGTATTATACAGAAATTCGATCGGGAATATAAGGGATTTGGGCGTTTTCTACTTGTTTTGAAAAGGAATCGTGCTATAATTCTTTCTACACCAGAGGTAATTCCATGAAATCAGAAGAGATTTTAGCGCGAATAAGACAGGAAAGGTCCCGAATAGAGGCTAAAAAATTCCACGATCCGTTTATTAGGGTGACTTTTGTTGGCCTAGTAATTATTATTCCGTTCCTACTTATAATAATAACGTTACTGCTTCTCATATGGCAATCACTTAATGGATAAGAAAACGAGAACCCTCCTTCAGCACTTCCCCGACGCAAACGACGAAACCAAACTTGCGCTACTTGGCCCGTCCCAGAGGCTAGTGTTTGGCAAGACTCCACTACAGCTTCAGCAATATCCTGTTGGCGATGACGAGGTTATCTACGCCGCATACTCAGAAGATACAAACACGATCTATATCCGCTTTCTTTAGTTTACATAATATTATACTGCCGGAGTTTCTTATGTCATCGCCGGAAAACCCACTAATAATTGAGGCGCAGATATGGACAGACGGCGGAGAATTTCTCTCCGGGCGCATCAGAGGCCCTGAACTTACATACTTTCACGGAGCATTAATAGCGGGCGGAATTGAATGCGAGTTTGACAACAGATTCACCGTGGAGCGGGCGGACACTGCGTTCCCCGCCCTAACCCTTGCTATCCAAGAAAATGCACGTCTATACGAAGATACCAGAAGGCTGTGGCCTACTGCCATTCGGCCTATCGGTTCATATCCACCACCACCCTTACCCCCGCCTAGCCAGCGCTTGCTATTGCCCGCTATTGCATTGCTATTCGCTTTGCTGGCAAGCATGCTGCTGGCTAGCGGGCTAGGCTAGCCGACACAGGATGATAGGGCTATGACTGGACAGTTGGAATTGGAACCGAAAACCGAGCAAGTAGATTACTTATTCGAGACGTGCGAGCATACGTACCAGTACGCTGGCATTAAGTTTCAGGATATCGTCAGAGAGTCCGATAATGAAAGGCAGCGTCTCTATTATGATTTTTATTTCTGTACTAGGTGCCTAAACACCGTATACAACTTGCTTAATTTTAATGTTTTAGCTGCGGCGCCGCTGATGTTTGAGGCTACGCCGCTACAGGCATCGCGACTGGAGGCTGTACAATAGAGTACATAGACTGCACCTGTGACGATTGGGTAGAGGGAACGACGCAAATCGAGTCTCATACATGGCTTGCTACCATGCACCACGGTAGACCGTACACAGCTGCTCGCTTTCGCTTTTGCCCTTGGTGCGGCCTTAGCGTAACTCACCCGGAGTCTCCGCCGCTGAGGGGCCCCTTGTTCATCGAGTGGAACTACGACACGCTTGTAGCTAGGGAGTACGAGAGGTCTGGTGAATGCAATGGCTGTGGCGATTGCTGTAGAACCGTCTTTAATATGAAGATGTTTGGTGGAGAAAAGACCGAGCACGGTGGCCTTGCGGTGGATGGCAAGGGTATTTGGACAGAGATTGTCTCCGACTCAGAAGACGAAGACGACAGAGAGTTTATCAGGTTTTCTATCACCGAAGAGGATAGACCGTGCTCTGCTCTGTTACCAGACGGTAAATGTACTCAGCACGGCCCGAGGAAACAATGGTGTTGCAGGGTGTTCCCGACTTCGCCTCGCGACATAGACAGTTTGCCGAACTGCTCTTATGAATTTACGGAGATAAGAAACTGGGTCTTCGAGGACGGCGAAGGGGAATGAAATACACGCCTATCGGAGAGATAGTTACCAAGCAGTTCGTCTGCGGTCCACAGGAAAGTGATCCCATACAGCTGCTACAGTGCGAGAAATGCAGGGTCCAATCAAGGGAAGACGGAACGAAATTATATTGGTGTTCGCGTAGTTTTACGAAGTACGAATTTAGGAGAAACAAAGATGTGTAATTGTTACCCTACCGTATCAATGCCAAGGGAACTAATGGAATGGAAAACAGGAAAGATAATCGACATGGTTCCAGGAGATCATGGCTACACGGTTCCATGGGCTATAAAAGTTGATGAGAGCGGGTGCGCGTGGCTCGATGGTAGTTACATGGTCGAGCCAGAGTACAAGGGCGGCACCACGAGTCTTATAGTTAAATGTACAAAGGATGGCTTCGTTGTTGATGTGGGTAGTGTGCCATTGACCCAGAAATGGAGCAGGGACCTATGTTCGATAATGGCCAACTTTATACCTATAACAGAGATGTACTGTGACAGAGACCCTTGCATTCGGTAGTCTCGCCGCAGGAGTAGGCGGCATAGACATAGGTTTCGAATTAGCTGGCATGATCTGTGCGTGGCAGGTTGAGATATCCGACTTCTGCATAGCTATTCTTAATAAGAGGTGGTCCGAAGTTGAGAAATTCAGAGACATTAGAGACTGCGGAGCGCACAATCTCGCTCCAGTCGACGTTATCGTCGGAGGAATACCATGCCAGCCATTTTCCCAGGCCGGAAAACGTAGAGGGGGCGAGGACGATCGCAACCTCTGGCCAGAAATGGCTAGGATTGTCTCCGAAATCAGACCCGCTTGGGTGGTTGTTGAGAACGTGCCTAGGATTAGAAATATTTACCTCGACAAAATACTTTCTGACTTGGAAGATCTCGACTACACCGGAGCAACGCTTGGTATTCCGGCTTGCGCGATCGGGGCTCCGCACCTCAGAGAAAGATATTTCGTGGTGGCCTACACCAAAGAGCACTGTGTCGGGACCAGACTTCGCGAGAGTGAACAGGCCAAAGAGCGGAAGCGACGATTTAGCGACCGCAGTAGCACGCTTGGAAGGAGATGGCCCCCTGAACCCGACGTGGGTCGAGTTCGTTATGGGGTTTCCTCCAGGGTGGAGCGACTTACAGCAATAGGGAACGCCGTAGTACCGCAGGTCGCAGAGCTAATAGGTAGCCTGATAATGGCCTCGGAGATAGAAATGAGGGCACGGAATGACACTAGCAATTAATATACTCGGCATAATAGCGATATACATACTTAGCGGGGCTTTAGTGGGCGCCTACACCATGAGTATCCTAGACACGCAGTTCGAGGAAGATCCGGTAGTAGTCACGATAGCCGTGCTGTTTTGGCCCGTCCTTGTTTTGATCGTACTACTAGTCGTTGGTTACAGTTCGGCGGGTCTATTCAGTAAGTCCGTAAAAGTAATGATTAAACTTGCGCTCGAATGGGTATTTTCGATATTTAGAAAAATCAGAGGGTTATTCAAATGAGTAATAGAGAGATAGATATTGAAGTCGGCGAACAGCTTTGGCGCGTAATGCTAATAGGCTACCCTGTCAAAAACCATAAGCTGATAGCGCAGCCAGTAGACCACCACTCCGGATGGGACATGCTAATAGACACTCCCCTTAACGAAAGAACGGTGTTCAAGTGCAGGACCTGCGGAAGGGAATCGAATACGCCAGATAAGGTGTGTGCCACCGCCCCGATTGTAGACCTAACGGAACATCTAGTAGAATGCCGCCACAGGTTTCGGAAGTATATTTATGACAAAAACGATCATGGTTACGTTCTGACCTGCGTGTCCTGCGGAGGCAGTTCCGGTGTCCGTGCCGAGATCGTTGGCAAAAACGAGCCGTGGATGGTGATTGACATGGACGAAATACCAGCTTTTTCGGCGTTGAACGATATTAGTTGGGGCGACGATTAAAGGAAATGGAGAAACATGTGGGAAGAGTTATTCAGAATGGTCTTGTTAGAGCCGGGGTTCTATCTCCTGCTGACCATCTGTACAATTTCATTTTTTTATGGAGTTAAAGTGACAGCACACTATATTCTTGACGACAATCTACTTAGCGTATTGGGGTTTCAGCTTTCGCTATTTGCGGCTTTTTGTTTGTACGGTATAATGCTAAACACATACGCCGACGACCAGCTGGCTAGCTGGCTAAGCCGCTCCGCGCAGGCTATGCTAGCGGGCTTGATAGAGAGGTAGAATGGAAAAAGCAGAAGAAATAGAACTCATGGAAGAGAAAATGTATCTAGTAGCCAGGCTGATAGATACCTGCAAGGCAACTGCTCGTGCGGGGATGTTTGATCCACAAAGGGCAACGCACTACCTACAGAATATTATCTATCTCTGCGAAGACGCGCTGTCTGAGATAGGCGAGATAGGGGAGGAATAGTGA
>Ga0307380_10004357_pt1 | contig 19178 bp, 13 predicted proteins | sample UN3MG_FD_202239 | JGI IMG/M metagenome (GOLD analysis project Ga0307380, IMG submission 202239) | Soil microbial communities from Risofladan, Vaasa, Finland - UN-3 | ecosystem: Environmental > Terrestrial > Soil > Coastal area > Acid sulfate soil | place: Finland: Risofladan, Vaasa | collected... | reverse complement strand
GCCTCCGCCCTTTCCCCCCCCCCCCCGCCCCCCCCCGGGGGCCGCGCCCCCCCCCCCCCCCCCCGGGACTCCACGCGTCACGCGATTCGATCTAGCCGTCGGCGGCGCCGACCGCCAGCACGGTGTTCTTGGCCGGGAGACTGATCGGATTGGAGTAGTGATGGATCTTGCAGAGCTCTTTCTCGTCCTCGACGACCGGCGTCGGCTGCTCGATGACGAAGTCGGCAAAGTGCGGGGCGTTGAAGGCGACGAACGCCAGGCGGAGGCACTCGATCCACGGGTCGAACCGCTGCGAGAGGTCCGGAAAGGCGACCGGGCCCGTGTCGACCTGATACATCTTGAGGTCCAGGCTGACGTTCATCGTCTTGACCGGGCACTCGATGATCGCGCGGAGGCCCGTCTCGGGGTTGGCGATTTCCGTTTGCGTGACGATGGGCACGGCCGCGGCGGTGGCGTCGCGGATCGCCTCCCACGTGTCCAGCACGCGCGCGTCGCGGCCTTCGCGGAGCTTGAGGATCGGCTTTCCCCAAACGTCCTCCGACTTGGTGACCTGGCGGTAGCGCTCGCTCAGTCGGGCCGGTCGGCGGAAGATGAGCAGGTCTTCGGCTTCCTTGCCCCCGAAGATGGGGAGGAAGTCGTAGTTGTCCACCTGGAACAGGCCCTCCTCGGCGAACGTTCTCTCGCTCTTGCACGACGCGCACTGATAGAAGTCGACCCGATCGCCGGTCGAGTCGTCGACGAGCGTCGTGCGGCTTTCGATCCAGAACCGGACCGAATTGGCGGGCGACGGGTTCGCGAGGAACGAGAGCCCGTAGTCGAGCGGGCGGGGGCCCGGGCCCTCGGCCTGCCCTTGGCTCTCCTGGCCGTGGCCGGCCCGGCACGCGGCGGCCGTCGCGGCGACGGCGCAGGCGGAGGCGAGGCCGCGGGTCAGGAAGCTGCGTCGAGTGGTGTGCATGCGTCTACCTCCCAGCGTTGGCGAAAACGGAGAAACGGTCGACCATCAAAGATTCTGGGCCGCGGGGCCGGGGTGGTCAAGCGTCGCCGGGAAGCCCTCCCGGAACTTCTCCAACTTGGGCCGGATCACCAGGCGGCAATAGGCCTGTTCCGGGTGGCGCCGGAAGTAGTCGCGGTGGTAGTCCTCGGCCTGGTAGAAGGCGGCCAGGGGCGCGATTTCGGTGACGACCGGGCGATCCAGCGCCCCGGAGGCGTCGAGCTCTCGCTTTGACTGCTCCGCCAGGGCTTCTTGCGATTCGTCGTGAAAGAAGATCACCGATCGGTACTGCGTGCCGACGTCGTTGCCTTGGCGGTTGAGCGTGGTCGGGTCGTGGACTTTCCAGAACACGTCGAGCAGCTCCAAGTAGCGGATTCTCGACGGGTCGTAGCGGATCCGGCAGACCTCGGCGTGGCCCGTCGTGCCCGTCGAGACCTGCTCATACGTCGGGTGGGCCACGGTGCCGCCGGCATATCCCGATTCGACGGAAACGACGCCGTCCAGCTCCTGGAAGACCGCCTCGACGCACCAGAAGCACCCGGCGCCGAAGGTGGCGACTTCCGTTGGCGGCTTCTGTCCCTGTGTCTGTTCGTCGGTCACGTCGGTTCTCCCCTCATCCGGAGTCGCGGCTAGTGCGCCCGAGGGAGTCGGTGCTTCTCATGGGCTCAACTTGCGGACGACTTCCAGCGCTTCGCTCACGTGCCGGTCGGCGGCGAACTGCGAGTTGAACACGTGCCGGACGATCCCCTCCCGGTCGATCACGTAGGTGACGCGGCCGGGAAAGAGCCCCATCGACTTCGGCACGCCGAACGCGCGTCGCGCGCCGCCGTCGGCGTCGGACGCGAGCAGGAAGGGGAGCTGGTGACCGGAGGCAAACGCCTGGTGCCGGGACGCCGAATCCCCGCTCACGCCGATCACCGCCGCGCCCGCCTCGACGAAGTCCTCATAGGAATCGCGGAAGCTGCACGCTTCCTTGGTGCAGACCGGCGTGCCGTCCTTCGGATAGAAGAAGAGCACCACGGCCTGCTTGCCCCGATAGTCCGCCAGCGACACCTCGTCGCCGGTTTGCGTGGCCAGCACGAGATCGGGAGCCGGATCGCCTACGTCGATACGGGTCATCGTCGATCACTCCGGTTGGTGGTCATGGGAGATGCGGAATTGGCGTCCCGAACCTGGTTCCCAACGTGGAGATTGGGAACGAGGAACGGATCGGCCGAAGAATGACTTCTGCATTTGCGGAGTAGCAGGCACACGCCGTGTGCCGCAGCCAGCGGACGGCACACGGCGTGTGCCTGCTACTGAAGTCGGGGAGTTGTTTTTCGGCCGATCCAAAGATGGTCACTTCTCATACCCGCCGAGCTCCCGAATCGCATCGAACATCGCCAGGACGTTTTCCAGCGGGGTCTCTTCGAGGATCGTATCGTGGCTGGCACCGGCCACGTAGCCGCCGCCCGGCTTCATGATATCGAGCGTCTCGCGCGTTCTCTCGCGGACCAGCGCCGGGTTGCCGCGGATCAACACGTGATGGGAATCGATGGCCCCGTTGAGCAGGATCCGGTCGCCGAACTCGGCCTTGAGCCGTCGGGGGTCCATGCCGGCGCAGCACGGTTGCAGGGCGTGCAGGCCGTCGAGCCCGACCTCGATCATCGCCGGGATCAGCTCGGCGAACCCGCCGCAGCAGTGCATCATCACCCGAAGGCCGTAGCCGTGCCCGAGGTCGACCAGGCGCTTCAGGTGCGGGAGGAGGAACCGGCGAAACATCGGCTCGCCCAACAGGGGCCCCCGCTGGCTGCCGAAGTCGTTGCCGAGGAAGAAGACATCGACGACAGCGGCGGCCGCATCGAAGATGTTCCGGCTCACCGCCGCGTAGTAGTCGACCAGGTGCCCGAGCACCGCGTCGACCAGCTCGGGCTGGTCGTACATCTTCAGGTACATGTTCTCCATGCCCAGAAGATCGACAAGATCGTGCCAGAAGGGCGACCAGTCGCCGCCGAGAATGGCGTACTGGCCGCCGTAGGCTTCGGCCTCCGCGCGGACGCCGGAGACGTCGATCCGGGCCGGGCTCGGCCACGGGTAAGCGTGGACGTCGTCGAGCGTGGCGTCGGCCAGCGGGTGCTCGACCGGCTGGCCGTAGCCGATCCCCGTACGCCGGACGCCGAACGGAGTGACCGACGTCACGCCCGGCTCCGGCTCGACGGCCGGTCCGGTGTCCCGGGCAAACACGCGGCGGAAATCGTCGCCCAGCCGGATCCGCAGGCCCTCGTCGTCCAGGCCCAGCTCGCGCCGAGCCTTCCCCCAGAACTCGACCGAGGCCCCGCACCAGGCCGGCACGCGGTCGGGCTCCTCGTGGGCAAACGCAGCGAGGACGCGGTCGCGGGAGTTCATGACGGGCGTCTCCTCGGGAGATCCCCTTCGACAACCCGTTCAGCCTATCGGAACCCCGACGATCCGGCAAGCCGCTCGAAAACGGGTGTGCGCCCACGAATCGCCGCGCTCCGTTCCGGAGCGGCCGGAAACCGTGGCGGGACGGCTTATTGATGTTTGCACGGGAGGCCGGAAAAATCGGCCTCCCGCCGGTCACCCTCGCGCATTGGCTGCATGGGCGTCGATAGAACGGACGCCGAAACCAGTCGGCTTCAGCCGACCGGTGGTCTGCCACCAGCTTTAGCTGGTGGGAAGCGAGACAGTCCCCACCGGAACGAGCCGGCTTGAGCCGGGCTTCTCGGCCCGTCTTCAGACACCTGCAGTCGGTTGAAACCTGTTTGTCGAGAAGCCCGGCTGAAGCCGGCTTGAGTGACCGCGTGTGACTATTTTCCACCAGCTAAAGCTGGTGGCAGACAATGTGTCGGCTGAAGCCGACCGGCGCGCGGCGTAGCAGGCACACGGCGTGTGCCTGCTACGGAAGCCGACAGAGCGCCGAGGGTCCCGTCGGGCTCACAGCGTTTCCACGGTCACCGGGATGGGCGACACCGGCGGATGAGCGGCATCCGGCTCGTCCGCTTCCGGCTCGATCACCCGCATCCGGCGCCATCGGCCTTGCAGGAATCGGGCCAGGAACACCATGCCGAGACCCCAGATCCAGACGGTGATCGCGGCCCAGCACCACAACAGGCCCCCGCCGAAGAACTTGACGCCCACCCAGCTTGCCACGACGGGCAAGGGGGCCATCACGAGCTCGGTGAGGAGGATGAACCGCGTGTCGCCTGCGCCCTTGATCGCCCCGGTGAAGATGATCAAGCAGGCATCGAACAGGCAGTAGGCGGCCACGAAGCGGAGCAGCACGACGGTGACGTCGCGCAAGGCGGCGAACTCGTCGGCCGAAACGCCCGCGGCGTGGCCCATCATGAACACGTCGGGCACCAGCACGTACGACGCCCCCAGCGTGCCCATGTAGACCAGCGCCATCGCGAGCGCGGTCCAGGTGGCCCGGGCGGCCAGATCGGGGCGATTGCGGCCCAACTGCTGCCCGACCATCGTGGTCACCGCGATCCCCAGGCCCAGCATGGGGATGAACGCCACGCTGTTGACGTTGAACGCCAGGGTGGTGGCCGCCATGGCGTCCGCCCCGAGCCGACCCACGAGCAGGATGAAGAACGAGAAGGCCGCCACCTCCACAAGAAGCTGCAATCCGTTCGGCCCGCCGTAGTAAAGGATCCGCCGCATCAGGGCCGCGTCGAACCGGCGCCCGCTGACCAGCCCGTACTTGTGGCGATGGACGGGCCGCATCATCCACCACCAGTAGACGGCGACCTTGAGCCACTGCGCCACGACAGTGGCCCAGGCCGCCCCCTCGATCCCCAACGCCGGAAACCCGAACCGGCCGAAGATCCACAGGTAGTCGAGCACCAGGTTCAGGGCCACGGCCGAGCAGTCGACCAGCATCACCACGCGCGTCTGGCCTCGGCCGGTGAAGAACGTGGCGAACGCCGCCGAGATGAGCATCCCGCCCGCCCCGAACGTGAGCACCTGGTAGTAGATCACCTCCAGATCGGCTATCCCCGGGCTGTGGCCCGCCAGCCGAAAGATCGTCGGCGCCAAGGGGATCGTGGCCAGATAGAGCGGCATGGCGATCACCCCGATCCGCGCCCCCTGCCAGACCACCAGGCCGATCCGCTGCGGCCGGTCCGCGCCCTCGTACTGCGCCACAAACGCGTTGCAGTACATGGCCACGCCCAGCGGGAAGCAGACCAGGGTGAAGTGCAAGAGTCCGGCCGGCATGGCGGCGGCCATCGCTTCGGTCGAGTGCCAAAGCAGGAACATCCGGTCGACGAAGTGCATCACGCTCCACGAGCCCGCGGAGATCACCAGCGGAAGCGCCAGCGTGAGCACGTCCCGACCGCCACAGGGACGGGTCCACCAGTTGTCCGCGTCCGCTGTGGCCATGAAGCAATCGGTCGTGGGGGTATCGGTGTGTCGAGTTCGCGATCGGTGCCCCGGGTGCATTATCCCGCGAGAGGAAGGAGGCGTCCAGGGCGGGAAGGTTCGCTCACGAAGCGAGACGGCACGAGGATCACACGGAGCTCACGCGGTCCGAATCGACGTTTCCCATCCCCGGGTTCTCTGGTTTCTATCGCAACCGCCAGTTGCGGAAGGCGACGAGGAGTCGCTCGACGTCGCCCAGCGCGGCCCGCTCCCGGAGGATGGAAACGAGGGTTTCGGGATCGTCGGTGATGACGTTGTCGACGCCCAGCTCGACGAGCCGCACCATGGTCGCGCGGTCGTTCACGGTCCACGCGTGGACCGCCTTGCCGTTTCGCCGCGCTCGGTGGATCAGCTCTTCGTCGACCTGGGCGGCGTTGAGGCTCAAGAAGTCGACGTCGAGCCGCCAGACGTCGCCGATCGACCGGAAGACGGCGAAGCCGACCGTCAAGTTCGGGTTGTGGCGTTTCGCTTCCAGGAGCCCTTCGTAATCGAGGGAGCTGATCACGCACTGGGACTCGAAGCCCGCGTCCCGGACGATTCCGGCGACGCGCTCGGCGAGCTTCTGGTCGTGCCCGTTGAACTTCAGCTCGATGTTCAGCTTGATCCGGTCCCGGGCGGCTTCGAGGGCTTCTTCAAGCGTCGGCACGCGCTGGTCGCGAAACTCGGGCGAGAACCAACTGCCGACGTCCACCTCCTCGAGCTCCTCGTAGGTGACGTCCCAGATCTTCCGGTCCAGGCCAGCCACGCGCATCAGGTCGGCGTCGTGGAAGACGACGACCACGCCGTCCGCGGTCTCCTGGGCGTCGATCTCGGCGAAGTCGGCCCCGCAATGGGCCGCCGCCTCGATCGCGCTGAGCGTGTTTTCCGGCGCCCTGCCCGTGTTCGCGCGATGCGCGGTGACCGCCACGCGATCCTGGACGTCGAGCGTCTCGACGACCGAATACGACGTGACCACCGAGAGACCCAGAAACGCCAACGCTCCGGCGAACACGGCCGCTTTTCGGAGCCCGCGGGCCGGCAAGCGGAGCCGGCTCGATGCCGACTTCGCTTCGGGACCGAGCGAGAGCGGCTCACCCGCCTCGCTCCGCGCGTCGCAGTACAGCCGGGCGACGAGGAGACAATGCGTGGTGATCCCCACGAACGAGAGGGCCATGGCCGCCAGCACGTCGAGGCTCAGGATCGCCGCGACGGCGAGAATCACGCGGTCCAAGGCGTGGCCGGCAAGCCCCAACAGCAGTCGTTCGGCGAGCCAGAGGACGGCCCCGGTGATCGTTCCCACCGCGCTATGGATGACGAGCCACGCGCCCAGCGCGACCGCGATCCGGAGCAGCACGCGCCGCGACAGGCCGAAGCTGCTCCCGAGCGCCGCGACGGCCTTCTCGCCCGAGAGCACGCTGGCCGGCAGGGCGAATACCCAGCGCACGTAGAGGACGGCCCAGGCCGCGAGCAGAACCACGCCGGCGACCGCCGCGATGGTCGCGGCCAGCCAGAACGCCGGGGGTCGCTGCGTCAGGTAGTAGTTGATGTCGTGTCCGGACAGCAGCGCAGCGTAAGTGACCCCGACGACGCCCAGAAACGGCACAAGGCAGAGCAGGTAGGCGGCGACCTGAAGAAACGCCAGTTTGAGCAAGTCGGGCATCCGCCGTGTCGCCTGCCCCAAAGCGCCCACCGTGGTGAACGTGCCGTCGGCAAGCGAGTTGGTGGCGATCAGAAGCAGCCCTGCCTGCTCGGCAAAGAGAATGGCGATTCCCACGGATCCCGTGATCAGGACCGTGAGGACTCCTACCGGCGAGGCGAGAAACGACAGGATCTGTTCGTTGCTCACCGCGACCCCGCCGCTGGTGCGCACCAGCGCCGCCAGCAGCCAGGCGGAGAGCGGCGCCAGCGCGGTGACCGCAACGATCTTGAAGAGCACCTCGTAGCCCAGCAACTGGGGGAAACAGTGCCTCAGATCGCGCCAGACGCCGACGGCATTCCGCCCGGCGATCGACCACGTGCCCCGGCCGCCCATCATCGACGCCTCGATCTACGCGGCCGAAACGGGAGTTCGATCAGCATGCCGGAATCACCAGGGGTCAACCGCCGATGGCCTTGAGGGCTTGCGACGCCGCGGCGCGGACGGGTTCGCTCGCGTCCTTGGCCGCCTTCTCGAGCGCGGGGACCGCGTCTTTGGCCAACGGCCCCAAGCAGCGCAACGCTTCGGCCGCGTGCAGCCGGCTCATCGCGTCGGGCTCCGCGAGCGCTTTGACCAAGACGGGCACCGACTTCGCGGCAGTCTCCGAGCACTCGGGGTGAACGCGGGCCAACGCGCAGGCACTGGCCATGGCCAGGAACTGGTCCGCGCTGCCGAGGTTGCCCACCAGCTCCGACTTGGCCGGCATGGCCGCCGGGCCGATCTCGCACAGCGCAAAGCACGCCGCGTAGCGGACGTTCATGTCCGGATCGCGAAGCGACTTGGTGATCGCCGGCACGGCCGCTTCGGCCGCCGGACCGATGGCGCCCAGGGCGAACAGCACTTCGTTGCGCGTCTCCGAGCTCTCGTCGCCCAGCGCGTCGACCAGGGCCGGCACCGCCGCCTTGGCCGGCGGGCCGATCCGCCCAATGATCGCGGCCGCCCTGAGCCGGACTTCCTTGACCCCGAGGGCCTCGATCAGCCGGGGAACGACTTTCTCGCCCAGGCCGGCCATCACGTCCATCACGGCGTCGAGCACTTCCGGGCTTGCGCCGTCCATGGCCTTCTTCAAGATGGGCCGGGTGATTTTCGGATCCGGGTCCAGGTCGACCAATGCTTCCGCGGCGGCCGTTCGGTGGCGCACGTTCTCGTCCTTGAGGAACTCGGCCAAGCGCCGCACCGTCCTGCGCAACAGCTCTTCGTCGTCCGGGTGCATCTTGGCCAGCGCCCACAAGCTGGCGGCGCTGAGGATCTTGTCCGAGCTTTGGGCGTTCTTCTTGATCTTGGCTTCTATTTCGCTCGAAACCTTCCCGATCCTCCCCAGGGCATACGTCGCCGGGACGCCGTTGATCTCGCAATCGAGCGACTCGGCCAGCGCGGGCACGGCCGGCGCCGCCGCTCCGCCGATCTCGGCCAGAGCGAGGATCGCCTCGCGGCGGACCCCGGGCTCGTCGTGCTTGAGCGTCTCGATCAGCGCGGGGACGGCGGCCGCGGCGTCCGGGCCGATCTCCGCCAGCACGAGGCACGCCCAGTAGGCGGCCTCCTTCTTCTTCAGCGCATCGATCAAGTGCGGTACCGCCGCCTTCCCCTGCTCGGCAAAGGCGGAAAGGACGCTCATCCGAACCGCCGGGTCGGCCGCCTCCAACTGCTTGACGAGAAGGGGGAGGACTACGTCGGGCCCCGGCCGGATGGCCCGAACCGCGTCGATCGCCTCCCGACGGACGGCCTTGTCCGGATCGGTGACCAGCGTCATGAGGGAGGGGACGGCGGACTTGGCCGGCGAGCCGATCTCCCCGAGTGACTCCGCGGCGTGGGCCCGCACGGCCGCGGATTTGTCCTTCAATAGTCCCTCCAACGCCGCGACCGCGTCGGCCGCCTTCTTCCCCATCGATCCCAAAGTGTCGATCGCCTCGATTCGGTTCGATTCCTGCTCACTCCCGAGGGCTGCGATCAGATCGGAAACGCTGGTCTGGGCGGCACTTACGGGCGCGCCGCACAGCAACCAACCTAGAACCACGCCGGAAGATAGGACGTTTCGCATGGCTGTCTCCGCGTAGCAAACGTTCAAGAACGGGGGCCGTTTTGGCCCGACAACGATTGACAAACTGCATTTCGCTAATAGTATAACGTCGGCCACAAGAAAGGGAACCGGCTGACGTATTGACGGTCCCTTCGCCTACCAACCAAGCAGGGGAAGAAGGCTTGCGGACTCAAGTCGGCGCGCAAGATGCCGATACGGCCTCGCGGGCCTCTCGGACGAAGGAGCTTAAAGATCATGAAAACTGCCACCTTTTCTTTGGCGCTGATGCTGTTGGCGGGCGGGATACTGGCGTTCGCCCAGGACTACTACGGAGCCCCGTATCCGACGAACTATCACTCGTCAACTGCCGCCGAAGGGGCCCTTCGAGGCATGGGTGACCTGGCCCGCTCCGCGGGGGAGTACAACCTGACGACCTCCCAGGCAGCGATCAATATGACCGAGGCCCAGAAGAAGGACATCGAGAACCGCGACCAGTGGACCAACACGTACTTCCAGATGCGGGAGGCAAACAAAGAGTACCGCGCCCAGGAACGCGGACCCCGCCCCTCGATGGAGTCCATGGTCCGCTATGCCCAGGCGGGCAAACCCAAGCGGCTCAGCCCCAGCGAGGTCGATTCGGTTACCGGGAAGATCGCCTGGCCGGTGTTGCTCCAGACTGATGCATACTCCGCTCACCGCAAGGAACTGGAGCAGCTATTCGGCAAGCGGGCGGAGCACGGCGTCCTGGGGGTCGACGATCAATTGCAGATCCGCAAAACGACGACTGCCATGCTGGCCGAGCTGAAAGGGCAGATCCGCGACGTGCCGCAAATGGACTACATCGCCGCCCGCCGTTTCGTCGAAAGCCTGGCCTACGAGGCAACTGCCCCATCCACCTAGCCGGCCGAGGCCAAGCGTCGCGCGGACCGCACCTAAGGATCGGCGCATCAACTGCCGTCGCAATAGTCGCTTTTCGCTCCGCGAAAAGGCGCTTGTTCGCGGAGCGAACAACGACACTCATTGCCGTGTCGGTGCTAGGCCCGCGGCCGGAAAATCGTCTGCGGACGACCGGGACACTTCCTGAGGCGGCACGAGCGTATCGCTATGGAGAGCGGCGGCCTACGCCGCTCCCACGATCCGCCGGGAGCCTGAATCGGTCGATCGCCGCCGTCGCCCGGGCTCAATCGGCCATCTTCAGAATCCGGAAGTCGTCGAAGCGGATCCAGTGCTCGGCGTCGGGCGGGCCGTTGTAACACTGGATGCTGACCTGGTCCTTTTCCGGAGCGGGGAGCTTGCCGGTGGCCGCGGTCTGGAACTCCCCCTTGCCCTCGGGACGGAACTGCGCGGTCCAACTGTCGGCGGTCACGATCAGCCGGAGCTCGACCGACTTGGCCCCCATCGGCTTCTTGCCGGGAATGATGTACAGGTCCCCGTCGATGAACTCCTTGACCAGCTTGAAGACGGGCTTGCCGCCGGTGTACCAGGTGATCCCCGCCTGTTCCCACTGGGTGGTCGGCTTGGTCGTGCTGGTGACCGTCACCTCCATGGCGAACGTCCCCTTGCTCCGATCGGGGGCCTCGCGCACCAGGGCGTTCTTCACCGTGTTGGCCTTGCCCGGCTCCACGCAGATCTCCAGGGCCTCATCCTGGATTCGCCAGGCCTTGGGGTTTTCCCGCAGCCACGACCAGCCGTCGGCCGGCTTCTTGGAAAAATCGTCCTGGAACACGACCTCAGGCTCCGCGGCAAGCAGACCGGCGCCGCCGATGGCAAGGACGACAACGGGCACGAGTAAGCATCTCATGGCGTGGCTCCTGTAGCGTGGGTAGTGAAACGTCCGACTTGGGGTCTTCTATCGTTCCCACGCTTCGCGTGGGAACGCGACCGCCGCGTCGCTTTGCGTCGCAGATCACGACGCAAAGCGTCCATCCCGTGCGTTCCGACGCGAAGCGTCGGAACGATGAAACATCGTGTTCATCCTGTCAAATACTCTTTTCCAAGGAAGGATTGGTCAACAAGGCCGGTCGCGTCTATCGGCGTGCGTCTTCCGGCAACGCCGCCTTCCAGCCCGCGCGGAGAAGCTCGGCAAGCTCCCGGCGAGTTTCGGCATGGTCGGGATCGTCGGCCACGTTGACCGTCTCCCAGGGGTCGGTCTGGTGGTCATAGAGCTCGACGATCCGCTCGCCCTTTTCGAGCCGCTCGGTGTAGCGGTAGCGCTTGGTCCGCATCGTCTTCCGCTCGCCCTTGTCGCCCCACTCGGTGAAGGCGGCCTTCTTCCAAGGGCGTGCGGGATCGGCCAGCAGGGGCACGAAGCTGGCGCCTTCGAGGTTGTCGGGCAAGTCGAGCCCGACCAGCTCGCCGATCGTCGGGACCAGGTCCACCAGCTCGACCAGCTCGTGGCACGCCTTGCCGCCCCCCGGAGCCCCGGGCACTCGCACGATCAGCGGCACGCGCGTCGTCGGCTCGAACAGGGTGTATTTCGACCACACGCCGTGCTCGCCGAGGTGGAAGCCGTGGTCGGCGAAAAAGATGACGATCGTCTTGTCGGCCAGGCCCGTCTCTTCCAGCGTATCGAGGACCATGCCGAGCTGGGTGTCCACGAACGTCACGCACGCGTAATAGGCGGCGATCACCTCCCGGGCCTGCTCCGGCTCGGGATAAATGTCGTGGCTCCGCCCGAAGCTGTTGGCCACGCCGGGCACGTTCTTGAGCTCCTCCGGCGGCGCCGGCGGCCAGGGGATCTCCTCGGGATCGTACATGTCGAGGTACTTCTTCGGGCAGATCAGCGGCGTATGCGGCCGCGACGAGCCCACGGAGAGGAAGAAGTGCTTCTTCGTTTGGGCGAACTCCTCGAGCAGCGCCGAGGCGATCCTCGCCACCTTGCCGTCGTGCTCCTGCTCGTCGGTCAGGCCCGAGACGCCCCACCGGTTCGACTGCCCGCGCTGCCACTTGCGATACTCGGGGCTATTCCAGTCGAACTTGGGCGCCGGAGGAGACCGCAACTCCTTGGGGATCGGCGGAAACTTGAGAATCGCGTCCGGGCCTTTCCAGCCGGGCGGCCGGGCGCCCAGCTCCAGGCGGTCGAACACGGCCAACTGAGGCGTCTCGTGCCGGCCGTGGAAGAGCTTGGCGATGTTGGCGGCGTAGAGCCCCTTCTGTTTGACCAGCTCGGGCAGGGTCGGCGTGCCCGGCGGCAGGTGCTCCATGATCGGCTGGTCGTTCTGGAACACCCGCGTGGTCGACGGCCGCAGGCCCGTCAGGAACGACGTCCGCGACGGATTGCAGCAGACGCCCTGGCAATACGCCGTGTCGAACCGCACGCCGGTGGCGGCCAGGCGGTCGAGGTTCGGCGTCTTCGAGATCGGATTGCCGTAGCAGGCCAACGCCTTGGCCGCGCAGTCCTCGATGTCGATGAACAGGACGTTCATCTTCGACGTGTCGGGCATCTCGGCCGCGCGGACCGCCGCCGAGCAGAACGCCACGATCAACGCCGCCAACCCTGCGGGAATCGCAAGTCGGTTCATGGTCGAAGATCCTTTGCCTCGGGTGTGAGGGATGTATTTATAGGACATTCAGTTTCATCGTTCCCACGCTTCGCGTGGGAACGCGAGTGCCGCGACGCTTTGCGTCGCAGATCAGGACGCAAAGCGTCCATCCCGTGCGTTCCGACGCGAAGCGTCGGAACGATGAGTAATGACATTCAGTTCTCCCGTGTCTTCTGCGGCTTGCTCTTCTGCCTCGCCTTCTGTTTCGCTTCTCTATTCGCTCTTTGCTTCGCTTTCGGTTTCTGCGCGCCGGCTTTCGCGTCCTGTTCGGCCATGAACCGGCGGCGTGTCTCTTCGTCGCCGCGGTTCTTGAGGGCCTCAATCGCCGGATCGTCGGTGCGTCGCATCCAGTCGGCCAAGGCGGCGCGCATCCGCTCGATTTCCGCACCGTAGGCCGGATCGCCGATCAGATTGTGCAAGGCGTCGGCGTCGTTTTCCAGATCGTAGAGCTCCTCGGGCACGCGATAGAGGAAGAGCTGACACCGGGCGTCGATCACCGGGTCGCTCTTGCCCGCGGCCAGCATCGCCCGCATCGACCGGCCCGACTGCGACTCGTTTCGGAACACGCGCTCGCCGTCGGACCACGGGTTGTAGATGTAGCGGAATCGCTTGTCCTCGACCGCCCGCATCGGATAGCGATTTCGGCCGGAAGTCTGATGGAATTGCGTGAAGACCATCTCCCGGCCCTCTTGCTTCCCGCCGAACACGAGCGGCTTGAAGGAGAAGCCGTCGACGCCCTCCGGCGGGTCGATCCCGACCAGGTCCAACAGCGTGGGCATCAGGTCGATGCCGGAGACGAAATGCTCGCGATCGCACGAGCCCGGCTCGACCCGGCCCGGCCAGCGGATCATCCACGGCGTGCGCGTGCTGTGGTAGTAGACGTTCGTCTTGGCGAACGGGAGCGGCATGCCGTGGTCGGAGAGAAACACCACGATCGTCCGGTCGGCCATGCCCGACTCGTCGAGGGCCGAGAGCACGGCCCCCACCGTATCGTCGCAGCGGCGCACCGAGCTGTAGTATTCGGAAACCTCCAGACGCACGTCGGGGACGTCGGGCAGGAAGCCGGGGACGACGACTTCCTCGGCCTTGAACACCTTCGAGGGCACCTGCGGGCCGTCGGGGTCGTCGTACTTCCACTTATCGTTGCCGTAGAACGGCCGGTGGGGATCGTGCGAATTGGCCATCAGGAAGAACGGCTTCCCGGCCTGCTTCGCCTGGCGGAAGAACTCCTTGGCGTGCTCGGCGTAGAGCCGGGGGGTTCGCCCGCTGCCGAGGTCCACCTTGGGCGTGTCCCACAGGAAGTCGTCGTACGGCGTGCAGTGCGGCTCCTTGCCGAACAGGCCGACCAGGTAACCGTTCTCCCGCAGGATCGCCGGCAGGATGGGAACGCCGGGCTTTTGGAGCTTGTGGAACCCCTCGCCGCCGCTGCGATGGGGGTAGCGCCCCGTCATCCACACGTTGCGGCACGGCTGGCAGACGGCGATGGTGACGTGGGCCCGCTCGAACCGCATCCCCTGCGACGCCAGCCGGTCGATGTTCGGCGTGGTGCCCTCGACCGGGCAGCCGTAGGCGCCCACGCAGTCGCAGTTCATGTCGTCGGCCGTGATCAGCAGGACGTTCGGGCGCTCGGCGGCAAGGGCCGCGGCGGCAAACAGGGCAACCGCACAACACAAGATCCCCAGTTCTCGGCGCATGGTCAAGATCCTCCTAAAAACTCGATATCTCGGCGTGTCGGAGGTAGTATATCATGGCGAGGCCCGGGAAGAGAGCTTTTTGGTTTCTGGGGCCCGAAAACTGGTCCGGGCAAGGGCCGCGTCGTACAATGGGCTCGCGGACCGGCGCCCACAGCCAACGTACTCCTCACGCTCCGCGTGAGGGACCCGGAGTCCGAATGGGCCTCACGCGGAGCGTGAGGAGTACGTCTTGCGGAGCGTGAGGAGTACGTTCTGTTACGGACCCCAACTCGGGAGGCTCGATCGAGATGAAGACGAGGATAGGCGTTCTGCCGGCGGTGTTCAGCGTATTCCTGCTGGGCGTGGGGGCTTCGTCCCTTGCGGCGGAGACGGTCCTGGTCGAGGCCGAGGGCTTCGAGGAGCACGGCGGCTGGGTCGTCGATCAGCAGTTCATGGACCAGATGGGCTCGCCGCTGTTGCTGGCCCACGGCATGGGCGAGCCGGTCGAAGACGCGACGACCACCGCCGAGTTTCCCGCGCCGGGTACCTACCGCGTGCTGGTCCGCACCCGCGACTGGGTCGCCCCGTGGAACGCGCCGGGCGCCCCGGGCAAGTTCCAGTTGTCCATTGACGGCGAGACCCTCAAGCCGCTGTTCGGCACGAAAGGGGCCGAGTGGCACTGGCAGGACGGCGGCACCGTCGAAATCAAGGGCAGGCAGGCGAAGCTCGCCCTGCACGATCTCACCGGCTTTGACGGGCGCTGCGACGCGATCCTGTTCACCACCGATCCGGCGTTCACCCCGCCCAACGATAACGAGCCGATGGCCGCGCTGCGACGCAAGCTGCTCGGCTTGCCCGAAGCGCCGGAAGACGCCGGCCCGTTCGACCTGGTCGTGGTCGGCGGCGGCGTGGCGGGGACGTGCACGGCCGTCTCCGCGGCGCGCCTGGGGTGCAAAGTGGCGCTCGTGCAAAACCGGCCCGTGCTGGGCGGCAACAACAGCTCCGAGGTCCGCGTCCACCTCTGCGGCAAGATCAACCAGGAGCCGTATCCCGCCTTGGGGAACCTCGTCCGCGAGGTCGGGCCGCAATATGACCGGGGCAACGCGGCGCCGGCCAAGTTCTACGAGGACGAGAAGAAGCTGGAGGTCGTCCGGGCGGAGAAGAACCTTCACCTGTTCCTCAACATGCACGCGTTCCGGGTGGAGATGGACGGCGACCGCATCGTCGCGGTGATCGCCAAGGACGTCCGCAGCAACAAGGAATACCGATTCATCGCCCCGCTCTTCGCCGACTGCACCGGCGACGGCAACCTGGGCTTCCTGGCCGGGGCCGACTACCGGATGGGCCGCGAAAGCCGCAGCGAGACCGGCGAATCGCTGGCCCCCGAAAAGCCCGACCGCATGACGATGGGCACCTCCGTGCAGTGGTACTCGCTGAAGACCGACGCGCCGTCCCCCTTCCCCGAATGCCCCTGGGCCCTCCCGTTCGACGACCAGAGCTACCAACGGGCGAAGCGGGGCGATTGGAACTGGGAAACCGGCATGAACCGCCATCAGGTCGCCGAGTTCGAGCTCGTGCGCGATCACGGGTTGCGGGCCGTCTTCGGCAATTGGGCCTACCTGAAGAACCACAGCGCGGAGAAGGAGGAGATCGCCAACCTCAAGCTCGCCTGGGTGGCCTACGTCGGCGGCAAGCGGGAATCGCGGCGCCTGCTGGGCGACGTCGTCCTCAAGCAGCAGGACATCGAAGAGCGGCGAGAGTGGCCCGACGCCTCCGTGACCACCACCTGGAGCATCGACCTCCACTACCCCGACCCGAAAAACACCGAGCACTTCCCCGGCGAGGAGTTCCGCTCCGTCGCCGAGTTCCTGCACATCAAGCCGTACGCCATCCCCTACCGGTGCCTCTATTCGCGGAACGTGTCGAACCTGATGATGGCCGGGCGCAATATCAGCGTCACGCACGTGGCGTTGGGCACGGTGCGGGTGATGCGGACCTGCGGGATGATGGGCGAGGTGGCGGGCATGGCCGCGGCGGTCTGTAAGCAGTACGAAACCACCCCTCGCGGCGTGTACCAGAACTACCTCGACGACCTCAAGGGCCTGATGCAAAAAGGCGTCGGCGCGCCGCCTCCGCCGCCCGTGACCGAAAGGCCGCCGGCCTGGATCGGCACGGCCGGGCCGAACCTGGCCCGAGCGGCCGAGGTGAGCGTTTCCGGCAACTACGGCGAAACGCAATACCCGGTCACGAACGTCAACGACGGCCGGTTCGACGTGGCCGACAACGGCCTCCGCTGGGTCAGCGACAAGAGCCTGCCGGCCTGGGTCGAGCTGGCGTGGGACGAGCCGCAGACGATCAATGCCGCGCGGGTCGTCACCGGGCAGACCGGCGAGATCGAGCCCACAACGCCGATCATGGACTTCGTCCTCCAATACCACGACGGCACCGACTGGAAAGAAATCCCCGGCACCGCCGTGACCGACAACTTCGAGTTCGACTGGAACGCGAAGTTCGCCCCCGTCACCGCCCGGCGGTTCCGCCTCCTGGTCACGGCGTCGCCCGGCGAGATCATCCGGATCTGGGAGCTGGAGCTGTACCGCCTGCCGGAGAGGGAATGAAGGGGGGCGGGCGTTCAGCCGCTTGACCGCGTTGGGCATGAGCGAGGTGCGACGTCATGTATCTGAAAGCGACCTGCGTGCTGTTGGCCATGGGTTGGGTGGCGGCCGGCGCAGCCGGTGAGGCAACATCGAGTGCCGGCGATTCGACGCCCGGGTTCCAGATCGAGTGTGCGGGCGCAACGTCGCGCGGCGTGCATCTCGTCTGGGAGACGGACCACGAGGTCCGCACGCTGAAGACCGGCCCGGCCTGGAGCCCGAGCACGCCCACCGGCCCGACGCACCGGGCCCACGTCGTGCCCAAGGAAGGGCGCAACGGCACGGCGGCGGCGAAGATCGCCGGGACCACGTCGACCGACAACGCCCGTGGTTGCTTCCTCCAGGACATGGAGCACTTGCGCGAGCCGGGCGGCTACGAGTATGGGCTCTTCTATCGCACCGCTGGGCAGGACGAAGGGTCGGCCCGGGTGGTGATCGACTGCTACGTGGGCGACGAGCGTGCGTACCACGGGCTCGTGAGCCGGGACCTGCCGCCTTCGGAGGACTGGAGCGAGGCCGTGGGGAGCTTCGAGCTGCCCGACGACGTGCGGCTCACCCGCGTCCTGCTCTACCAGTCCGGCCAGGGAACGGCGTGGTACGACGACGTCCGCATCGCGAAGCCGGACTCGTCGCGAAACCTCGTGGCCAACGGCGGCTTCGAGGGCGCGCCCAGTTGGCGGGTCTTCTTCCGCAAGAAGGGCGAGGACCCGTGGCAGCCGGTCGACGCCGTGGTGCGCGAACGGTTCCACAACGTCATCTTCCTGGAGCCCCAGACGCAGTACGAGTTCCTGGTCCGCCGGGTGTCGGGCGACGGGACGGTCGAGGCGGAAAGCCAGGTGCTCTCCGCGGCCACCGAGCCCGAGCAGGACCGCGTGTGGCAGGACCTCTGCTTCGGGCCCGACCGGCGGGGGCCGACGCCGCCTTCGGTCTACCCGTGCGTGGAGAGCGTGGGCGGTAAGCTCTATTTCTGCGATAGCCGGGGCGGCATCCTTTGGTTGAGCGAGCTGGACGACGAGCTCAACGCCCGGTGGACGAAGCAGTGGGTGGCGCCTCATCCGGTCGACGGCCGGCCGTGCTACCAGGGGCAGTCGCAGACGGCGGTCGTCGGCCGCAAGCTCTACGTCTCCTGGAAGCGGGCGTACCACGGCGACGCCCCGCACGCGCGCCAGTGCATCGCCTGCTACGACACGCAGACCGGCGAGATCGGCGAGCCCTTCGTGATCGAGCCCGACCAGCCCGGCCAGAGCACGTGGAACGGGGGCATCGCCGCGCTCTCGGACGGGCTTTGGGTGAGCTACTGCCGGTGGCGTCCCGAGGGCGACGGCTACCGGACCACCGTGACCGTACGCCGGCTCGACTACGAAGCCCGGCGGTTGGGGCCCGCGTTCGAGCTCGACCCGCAACCCACCGAGACGCCGTACACGCCGTTTCTCTCGGTGTTGGACGACGAGCTGGTCGTCTGCTTCACCGACTCGCAGTCGCACACCGACATGCAGCCGCTCTGGCTCGTCCGCTTCGACGGCCGGCGGTTCCACGACCTGATGACCGTCAGCCCCACGGGCTTCAACCAGTACGCCAAAGGCGTGCAGCAGGGCGACAAGCTGCTCTTGGTGTGGAAGTACGGGGCACCGTATCCGTCGCCCATTTACGGTCGGTACATGTTCCACGACATTGGGCTGGCCGCGGTCGATCCGGTCGCGGGCACGGTCCAGCTCACGTCGCTGGTGGACGACGTCAAGTACAACTCCAGCCCGGATATCACGCTGCACGAGGGCCGGCTCATTTACACCTACAACAAGTTCGAGCACCTCTACGGCACGCGGACGGACCCGAGCCGGTTGTACGGCTGCTTCCTCGGCACGATCGCCCCGGACTGAGGATCGGCCGAAAAACGACTTCCCGACTTCCGATAGGGGCAGGAAAGACCGGTTGCCCGGTCTCCCCTCCCTCCGAACCGGACGGGCGGATCTCCCGCATCCGGCTCTCCGGTTGGTGGTGTTACCTCGGGGAGGATTGACGCAAACGAACATGGGCTTGTTCCAGGCTGAAAAACCCCAGCTCGGCGAAGTACGAGTTGGGCCAACGCTGGTGGTCCGCGCCCCGGCCTCGGCCCGACCGGCCCGAACGCTTGCGCAAGATGCTGCGCAGACGCATCCCTATCCGGCCGTCCAAGTCGCGGAACACGGTCCCGCGACCATGTCGAA
>Ga0307380_10004356_pt1 | contig 19180 bp, 22 predicted proteins | sample UN3MG_FD_202239 | JGI IMG/M metagenome (GOLD analysis project Ga0307380, IMG submission 202239) | Soil microbial communities from Risofladan, Vaasa, Finland - UN-3 | ecosystem: Environmental > Terrestrial > Soil > Coastal area > Acid sulfate soil | place: Finland: Risofladan, Vaasa | collected... | reverse complement strand
GGGGGATAAGTTTGAAGATGAAGGCGGTCATCGACGCAGCCACGATAAGGATCCTACTGCACCTCTCTGAGAGGGGCGACGCCAGGTACTCCGAGCTGAAGGAGGAGGTGACGCAGAGCAGAAGCACTCTGGCGCTCGCTTTGAGGGAGCTGCAGGAGGAAAGGCTCATAGAGAGAGAGGTCGTGGACACGAGGCCTGTGCAGACGAGGTACTCCCTGACAGGCCTCGGCGCGGAGGTCGCCGGACACCTATCCGAAATAGAGAGACTGATCTCGGGTCATCCTATATAGGGGCCTACTGCGTTGCGATTTGTCTGAGTTCACTTCGACTTTATAGTAGGTGGTCACGGTGTGTGCTTCGGACCATATGTGGGACAAGGTTGATATCTGGGTGATGTTGGTTGGCTGTAGTCCTGTTTCTTCGGATAATACGCGTTTCACGGCTTCCGTGAGTGACTCGTTTCTATGGATTCTTCATCCGGGGGTGAACCAGAGGTCTTTTCCGGGTTCGTTGTTTCTCAGCATTAACAGAATTTTTCCGTGATGTTCAACGAGAAGGTCAACGCAGGGTAAGGGCATTAACTGTTTAATTTTCGTGTATAGTGGTTCTTCTATCCATCCTTGATCCATCGATATGTTTTCCCAATGATAGTTGGGGTACTATATTGAGATCCTTGATTTATCCCTTATTATGAAGCGGTTTCCTTTTGGGAGCATGTTCTCTGAGTCGGTGATCACGGCGCCTCTTCCCATCAGGCTGTCGGTGATGTATATGCCATAGTCGATTAGTAGGTATCATGTGTTGTTGAACGCCGTCTTGCATGAGCCTATAGGATGAATAGTACCTTTAGCAGTTCCGCTGCTTTTACGGTCTTTATCCCTCTGAACTCCCCCAGGTTCAGAAGGTGATGGTCCCCTGAAACTACATAATCCGCTTCGGCTTCAAGGGCGCATTCTAGAACCCTGTTGTCCTCCGGGTCTTCCAAAATGATGCCGATGGTCTGCTTCGGACGAACTAGTTTGAATAAGAGCAGGTAGTAGCTGCGTATCGATGCGACCTCATCCTGTGACAGGTCGAATCTGGGGTACCTGAGTGTTCTGCAGAGTTCTTCGATGAGTTGTTCTGAGCTGTATCCATGGATGATGCCCTCCTCCACGGATTCTATGAGCTTTGACTCGTTTCCCTCCCAGAGCCAAGCCGATACGAGTATGTTGGTGTCGAAGACTACCTTAAGGCCTCTCTTTCGCCCACTCGACGGCGTCATCTACGTCCTTCCTCGTCACTCCCAGCTCTGCTATCTTCGTCCTTACGGGGCGGGACAGGAGGCCGAGGATGCTCTCCTCTCCCTCCAATCTCCTGAAGATGATGAGGTCTCCTCGGGCGTAGGCGATCAGCTTGTCGCCCTCCATCAGCTTCAGGCTCTCCCTTATGGGCTTAGGTATGACGATCTGCCCTTTAGAGCTTATTTTGGTCACGCCGATCATGTCATGTAAGATTTGTCTTACCTACTAAAAAACGTTTCGAGGAGCACGGCGTTCACCCGCGTGCAGATTATTTTTACGATCTGTATGGCGAAAACGTTCTATTGAATGCATCCTTCTTAGCCTCTCCTTGATCTCCTCCTATTCCTCAGAGCTGTGCTTTTGGGTTAGAGGGTGACTGTTGACTGGTCTCCTACTACGAGTTTGTGGCCTCTTGGTAGGTTTTGTTCGTGGTTTAGGAAGGTGACGTTTCTTCCAATTAGACTGTCCGTGATTCGTCTGCCGCAGCGCGCGCACCTCCTAAGTAAAACTTATAGGAAAAAAGAGTTAACTTCCTTATTGTATTGTCGCAAAAAGAACATAGTAAAGATACAAGCGTACGCTCGTGGACTCCTTCGAGCCGTTATAAAAAAGTAGCTGAGGTCAATAGGCAGTTTTACAAACAATTTGCGGATCTTTACGATAAAACCGAAACTTGTGTTGTCTCGCCTCGTTTACAGAAGATGATGGAGCAAGACCTTGAAAAGATACTTCAAATGATTTCTAAAAAAGAGCAGATCCACGTACTTGATGCGTGTGGCGGCTCGGGAAACGCTGCCTTAAAGCTATTAAACCGTGGAGCTTACGTCACACTATGCGATATATCACCAGAATTGATTCAAATATTTGAGCGTAAGTGTAAGGAAAAGGCTCTCGCTCGTTATGAAACTGTTTGCTCAGAGATTGGTACTTACTTGTCTCAGTTAAATAAAAAATTCGACATAATAGTATTTTCATCCGCGCTGCATCATATACTGGACTATACCTCAGTACTGAAAATAGCTGTGTTGAAATTAAACGAGGGTGGAGTCATCTATACTGTTTTTGACCCTGTAAGATGGAAATTTCCGACGTATCAAATAATATATTTTGATTGGCTGCTCCATGCAATTTTAAATTACCCTTTTGAACTACTATCAACTATACGAAGGAGGCTTTTTTCTACCTCAAATGAACCTGATTATGGCACTTTATGCGAATATCATGTGAAAACGGGGATAGATGATTACGAACTTGTCCAAGCTATGAAGGAAACAGGAATAACAGTGGTATCTCATATTAGATATTCTGATGCTCGACATTTATTTTTTAGACTACTGCTTAGAAGAATAAAAGGAACTACAAGCTTTAAACTCATATTAAGAAAGTAATCTTAATACATCGCTTGCGATTCTCTTCAATACCAAACCCCCCTAACTTTGAACCAAAAAACCTCCGTTTCTTACCTGATCTACCTCTCGGGGGTGCTCGCACGTCGCGTGCGCAACCTCGCTTCTACAAAATGATTGTTGTTTGGTCTCCTACTATGAGTTTGTGGCCTTTGGGTACGTTCTGGGCGGAGTCCACGATCTCGACGTTCTTCCCGATGAGGCTGTCGGTTATCCTCTTCCCGCAGTCGATGCGTGCCCCCTCCATGATGATGCTGTTCTCGATCTCCGTGTTGAGGATGGTGGAGCCGTCTCCGATGCTGGTGTAGGGACCGATGTAGGCGTTGGGCTGATTACGCAGTTGCGGCCGATGATGGCGGGGCCGCGGATGGTGGTCCTCTCGTGGATTACTGTTCCTTCTCCGATCCCAACACGGCTGTTGATGGTGGCTGATTTATCCACTTTTCCGTGGTTGTAGGGCTCCATGTCGCTAAGCTACCAATGAAATTTACTCTAAAGGTAACTAATACTTTCTCAACGTTATTTTTCCTTTTAATTTCTTACAACTGTTTTATCTACTATGCATATGGCTTTAAGAAAAGGAGACCCTAGCAGTTTTTCCATAAAATGTTCTAAGAACCTTAGTAAAAATCCGATATATTTTCTTTTTAGAAAATATTTAGGAAGATATCCCCCATATTCGGAACCAACAATCACAACATCTTTGAAAAAAAGTTTCAGAAAATTATTTAGAGATTTACTAGACCAAGTGTATATATGATTTGGATTTTCTTCAGGTGCTAAACGCCTTAGATTTGGCACATCTACAGTTACGATTTTTTTGGATGCCCGCTTCATTTCGCTTAACAATAGAAATGGATTAATCACATGTTCCAGCACTTCACTTGCGTTTACAATTTCAAAAACGTTGTCTTTGAACGGTAAATGCATTGCATCACAACGAACAAAGTTAGATATTTTTCTTGGATCAATATAGTTTTCATTCATAAGGTGTGGGGTTTCACTTATGTAGAGATCACAGTTCACAGCCCCCTTAGGATTATTTCCACAGCCAATATCTAAAATCATTTTCTTCATATTTGAACCGTCTTCACAATTTACAGGAAGAGATGTTCAACACCAAGTCTTTAAAATCTTTCACATGTTTATATTGATGTGAAAAATTGGTGTTTGATACAAAAAACGCTTTCTGAACATCCTCTTCTGGAAGATACCCATGCAATCCCTTCATGGCACCAAAAGGGGAGAAGAAATTGGGGAAAAACGTTCCCCCCGGTTTTAACACATAAATTATTTCGCCGTATCTGTCATCGTTAAATTCCATATGATATTTCTTCCTTCGGTCTTCATCAATTACCACTCCCTGTCCAATTTTATTCAAGGTGCCCAGTATTTTCTCTTTCGCAACGTCGTCTTCAGGCCAAAATAGTGCTAATGTTGCATCAACAAAACATACATAATCGACACCAATTTTCAGTCCTTTCTTACTCAGTTCAGATAGTATGTTGATTTGAAATTTTAGTTCTGATTGACCGTGATCAGAAAAAAATAACAATGTAAACTGATTTCCTAAAGAATTTGTCAATTTTCGATAAGTTGTGGACAAAACAGAATCCAATGACTTTGCATGATTCAAGCATTGGGGCGAATTAGGACCGAATGTATGACCAAGCCCGTCTAACGTGTCATGGTATAGTATGATAACTTCATTTTCATGCTTGGATTTTCTCAGATGTTCAAACAAAGTATTATGAAAATTCGTTTTTTGTTTTGGCGGGCCAATGTATGTTAAAGCTGTTTGTGACTTTTTCTCTAATAGTTCTCTTAATTCGAAGAAGAATGGCAGTTCACACATGTAGTAGTAAGGATACAAAGCCATCTTGTCAATTTCGCAAAACGGAATATTGTTCGCTTGTACACTTTTCTTTAAAAAGAGTTGTCTGCTTCCTCTCGCCATTAAATAACGAAGAGTTTGTAACCTATCTAAAGGAAAAAAATTTTCCAACTTGTTAAGGGTTTTAAACAAAAATGGCGACTCTTCTGGACAATAAAAATAAGGCATCCAATGGTTAGTATCATCAGGATATTTGCCGCTTAGCATGCATGATTGTATGGCAAAGGAATAACCGAACACATTTTCTAAAACGTGACAATGGTGCTTTGTGGCAAAACTCGATAGGAATGGCATAATATCAGGGTTAAGGAAACTGGGATTTAAAGCGTCGATGTAAAAGAACACAACAAGATTTTTCATATTAGACACCGATGTTTTAGATGCACATGATCGTATTATAGTTTGATGCTTTGCTCAGCAGTCTGCCAGAGAGAGAATGTTCTTTGAAGGGGTTCGATATCGGAGTTCATCCATGGGAAAAACTCATCTAAAAATTTTCTTGCGGGGGTGTTGCCGTTGTAAATCAGTAGTAACGTTATAAGTACGTTAAGAAGAGCTTTGGGTGGTTGTTTGTGAAAAACAAAGGTAGCGAATAGTTCTTTTCTTCTCTTGTTATTAGTGAAAGACCAGACTGCATAAAGAGCGATTCCTAAGATTCTGGAAAGCCGTTGTGTCGTTGAATGCTTGGAGTACTCTTTCAGTAATTTATGGAACTTTGCGTTTTGAGAATGACCGTTGCATCGTGTTTTTACTTGTTTTTCTTTGACGAATAAATTGTTAAGTTCATAGTAAAGAATCTTTGTTGTTAGATTTGTCAAAAATTCTTTTTGAAACTGGATAAGGTCATGTATATTACTGCACGACAACGAATCGAGGAGACCGTGAAGGGAACCTGAAAGTTTGTATTCTGTAAAGATTTCTAACGTTTTCATTTCGTCTTGAGAGATTGGAATTGTTACCATAGAAGCATATTTTTTGGCGATTTTTATTCTTTTTTTATATGTTTCAGCGAAGAAACCGTGAAAAATGAGTATAGCGTTGAGAAGGGTTAAAGCTCTTTTAGCGTAAATATAAGTTTCTTCGACCTTAGAGAGATTTTTAAGATTGGAGAAAATTAAGTCGCTAACTACTGTGAACGTTAGTTCTAGCGAGTCTTTTTTAGTTGGTCGTGCAGTCTTATTAAAGGACGGTGCCTTTCCAAAGACACATTTGCTTGCGATAGCGAATTCGTACTTGTAAATGTTTGAGTTCGTGAAGCGAATGCCTGCCTGAAGGATCTTGGTAGATGGAAGAAATACGACGTGTGTGTTGACTTTTCTATTTATGAGTCTCGTAGACATTTGTTGTGATAAATGTTGGAAATGGTTTCTATTTTTTAGATAGTACGGAAAGTCTAGGTAGACCACGAAATCAAAATCGCTGGTGACTATAGAGGAGATATGCTTGATAACCGTGCCTTCACTGTTGGCGACGCTGCCTGTAAGAAGTATACCTTTTATTTTGTTGACATCCACGTTTTTGAGGAGAAAGTCGAGTGCTTCCTTGGCAATTCTCCGAAGAACTTTATTCTCGTTATCGTATTTCGCCATTCTAATATCTAAGTTTATTCTATTTATGGTCAGATCCACCTACATAATTCAATTAAATTGATCCCAAGTTTCAAAAGATATCTCTGTATACACTACTAGGTTAGAGAGTGTGAGTGTTCCATTTTTATCTCCCGTTACTATTATGCCGATGTGAACCACTGGATCATCAGCCGTCGGTATGACTTAAGAAATAGTGTACCATTCACCTGCGACCCAGCCTAACTTGGTCTGAGAAAAAGTCGCTGATCTTACATAATCAATTTCGTATCCGCTGAATTTTCCGTCTCTGTTCCTGTCATAGTAGAATATTGTTGTTAGGTTTAGGTCATCAAAATCAAGCTTGATCTGCATCGTTAGATAGTTTTGTTTTGAAGTATTGATTGCTTTTTCGAGAGGTAAATAGAACCCTACCCTTGGACTTGCTTTCTGAATTGTTGCGACATATGAATCAAACTGAATGCGAACATCACGGGGTAATAGGGAAAATTGTTTCGGAGGAAAGGTAAGATCATTAGCTAACAAAATACTATATTGCATTCTTTCATAAATTACGATTTTGTTTGACCAACCTGTACTTAATACAAAGGGAAATGCTGCAACTTCACGAAGGAGAAAAAACAAATCATCATTGGCAGTTACCGTATAAAGAGAAGTGGAGTAGATATCACCCCAGTCGCGAATTACGTATTTAAGCTGCGGGGTTTCCATGAGAAAGTCGATAAAATAGCTCCGCACTTTCAATACATCTTGTCTGTGGTCGCGCTGGCTTATTGGGACTCTTGCCAAATCCCATAAATAGCGGTAATCAATTAGTCTACCGCGTAAACTCGAATTCAAGGCGTAGTAAACAAAGGGCAGGGAAACTAGAGCCGTTTCGTTTTGCGTGAGGTTTTGGGACAACCATTTTGCAGTTTTAACACGTGCGTTCAAGGCAGTACTTGCATCGCTTGAAAATGATACTGCATTCTGCCACAATGAAACTGTGTGGAATGCATAGAAAGAGGAAAGAAGTATAAAAACTACTAGTAAGCTACCTAGCTTAAGTTTAGCGCGTATAATGGACATATAACTCTACAAACTTTTTTGTTGTCAATGATAATGGATAAGCTAAAGGATAACTCATTAACACTCTAGGAAGGATTAAATATCTTACTGGTAAACTCGGGGTTATCGTTACTATCCCGTTATTAACAGTATATCCAAATCCATAGGCTGTTAGAATCAAGATGTAAACGACACAAAATAAAAAGAGACATAATGCTACCATTACCTTGTCTGATTTAAGGATGTCTCTAATTCTAATATTACTCTTGTATTTTATTAAGAACCTATTTCCTCTCCCACTAAAACTAATAAATGGAATAAAAATGCTTAGCAAGGCCAAGACCAAGCCTGCTATGACTAGTCCCAAAAAAGCTAGATTTAGAAGGGGCTGATTATAGAAACTGAATAATGAGTCCAATGTTACTTTCAGTAAATTTGGTGTTAAAAATGTGGTAAATCTTTCGATTATGCTAAAGCGGCCCAAAGTCGTCCGTGGGTAAACCCATATGGCAGGAACAACATAGACGAAGATCACAAGTATTGTCATTGTTATACCGCGCTTGGAGCGAATTTTCGGTGTATTGTAAAAATGAAAAACTAATATCGGAATGATTAGAGGCAAATAGAATTCGGCTTTACTACCTACTGCGAGATAGAAAAAGATTAGAGCCAAAATGTAGCGAGATTTATTATCTGCACTTGCGAAGTAGAGAGCTAATAAGCACATCGTGATGGCAAAAACATCAATATGTGGTACTATGGAGTATGATAAAAAATATGGCTCAAAAATTGCTAAGACGGCTGCTGAAAACCCAAATATCTTGCCTGACATCTTTAGACCAAAGAAGTACGTGACAAGAACCAGCACTGATGAAAAGAGTAACATGCAAAACCGCGAGATTAAAATGGGATCAACTCCTGGAACACATCCAAAAATCTTGAAAAATCCGCCTAAAACGAATACAAAAGGTGTTCCTATCTCCATTTCAATTGCTCCGCTTGACCCAAAATCTATGCCCTTAACCATGTAAGCATAGGAATCGATGTTATAGACATATGGGGCGCGTATAATCAAAGCCAGCCTAGTAATAATTGTTATAGATAGTAATGTTAGAATAAGGAGTATATTTTGTCTCTGCCGGTACATACTAATAAACTTGAATTTCAATCGTAACCCTTTTAATCATTTAAAACGCTCATAAATGCCCATCATTTTTTTCTCATACTCTTGCCAATTCCATTTTTTGGATACTTGTGATTTTGCTTTCTCCCCCATTTTTCGGGCCTGAGCTTTGTTCTCTAATATGTATTTCACTGCTGAATAAGTTTGTTCAACATTTGAGGGTTCAACAAAGTAAACTGCCGTAGGATCTTCGATCAACTCTTTATTTGACTCGACAGGTGTGGTAACAAGAGGTGCCCCAGTCAATAACGTTTCTAAAACAGCTAACTGAGGATTCATGGAGAGTTTCCGAAAAGGCAGCACTACGCAAGAAGCGGAACTGAGCAACATTGGAAGGTTATAACCTTCCTTATAGGGGTGCAGAAAAAGATGAATATTATTATGTTTTCTAACTAACTCCAAAAACTGTTCTTCAAATTGATGTTGAGAACGAACTGCGAAAACGAAATCGCACATCTCAAACTCGGTACTTAACTTTCTAAAGGCTTCAATGCAGACGTCAACACCGTTGTCTAATGATGCAGATCTCCAAAAAAGAACCAAGTCTTTAGCTTCAGGACGGATTTTTATTGAGTGCGTTTTGTTTATTGTAAGCATTGGTTTCAATACTCCAGGAAATGCGACAGACACATTCCTAAAACCGGATTTCAGAAGGATTTCTTTTGTGTATTGGGTAAGTACTATAAAATGATCGATGTAAGCAAACAGTTTCCTCTCAACAAATTTGTGGATTCGGTTTTGCGGCTCATCATAATTGATCAAAGTCATCAAGACTTTTTTTCTGATTCCTAAAGCTTTAATTAAACCCAGCAAGTAAGCGGTTTTAGTCATCCCAAAAAAATGTAACAGATCAAAATCGTTTTGACGGATTACATTCCTAAGGTCATAAAGATGAGCAAATACTTTTAATAAGTCAGCGGAGTCTCCCTCCTCAATCTTCCTAATGGTTTTAATTTTCAATTGATCAAGTGAGATAATAGATGGGATTCGATATTCAGGTGCTGCTTCGGTAGTAATCAGGGTCACTTCATACCCATGTTTTAGCAATATTTCAGCGGTTTTTAGAGGCACTTGTACATGCCCTGAAACTATATCATCCCACGCTGGTGGATATTTAGCGCCAGAGACGTATATCGCAATCTTCAAATTGGATCACTATTCTTTTTAAAAGTTTGTTGGTTGCTAGCAGATAACCTGAAGGCTTTAAAGTACTTATATTAAAGTCAACACTTGAAAGTATTTTTTTCATATTGGATATATTTTGCTCAACTATTACGCAGTAAATTATACGCAGAACGTTTAACTCACCTTTAAGTATGTTCCAATCACAACCCTTGGTATCAACTTTGATAATATTTACGAAATCAAGCGTTTTATTAACTTCATCAATAGTGGTGATTAAGTTCAATCATGTTTTCTCCTATTTTTACAACGAATGCTTGAACTATTACATGCGCAGAATAAAATATTATTGTCTTTTCTAACTTATCCCCAATAGTTTTAGGAATCAAAGTTGCACCATTCAAGCGATTCAATTTAATATTAAATCTAACAAAATCTAAGTTCATTGGATTAGGTTCAAAACTTAACACTTTATTTGCCCGCCTAACCTTCTTATCAGCTATTATTGTGTAAAAACATTCATCAACAACTACATCTAAGAACATATCATCGGGTGAGAGAAAAAGAAATACTAATTGTGTAACGTCATATTCGAGAAAATAAGTATTTAAATAAACGTTGAAATCGCATCCTTTTGGAAAATAAAAAATTGTATGACTCTCCCAGAAACTTAATTCTAACAGTCCACTCGTCACACTTCCAAATTTTTGAGGGGAATTTACTACTAACATCCTTTATCATATTTAAAAACGTGACAGATAAAACAAAATGTCTCTGACTTTCCTATCAGCGCAGACGTTTACCAACGAATTTATTCTCAATAGTAATATTACAAAATATGGTTTCTATTAGCTTCATAGTTTTATCCTTACGTTGATTTGTTATCTATTATCGATTTTCAGTTCCTTTCAATTTTTTTTCAGCAACACGTAGCAACGAGTTGCATGAAGGGGGGCTATTGAGCAAAAGAATTTATCCACCTTTAAATGTATCTTTTTAAATATTCGTGGGATTTTATCCAATGCTGATTGAGAGAAAAATAAGATTCCTTTTGTGTTTACGATGAACACGTGATTTATACTATCGATCAAGTGATGGACGACTTTCATGGATAAGAATGTGGTTTTTTGATAATCTAGTCGTGTTAGTCCCTCTCCATTCACGAATTCGAATAGAATATTGCCACCAATTCTGCAGACCCTAATCATCTCCTGAATTGTGCGTAATGCAGCCCCAGAAGAAGGAAGTTGATTAAGTAGTCGAATAGCGAACACAAAATCGAAGGATTGTGAACGAAACGGCAGGTGCGTAGAAGAACATTGGAGCCCCAAGAATTCAACTTTTTGTATATTAAATTTACTCTTGCAGATTCGAAGCATCGGTGACGAGAGATCGATGAGATGTGCCTGATACCCTCGCTTTGAGAGGTAAAAGGAAAATCGACCAGTGCCCGCACCTAATTCCAGTACTTGAGATTCAAGCGGTACGTGACGTAAAGCTTCATCTAGTTTTTCCTTCTCTAAGTGATCAAATAGTTTACCGCTTGCTGTCGTGAAACGTTTACTGTCGTACGACTCTGCCGCTTTCTCATCATAAGCCGAGGATTTTCTTAGGTTGTTCATTATAGATAATACTTCCTTCATATTACAAATTACAATATAATGCTACGTTTTTTCTCTAAAACTTTTTTATATGCAAATTCAATTTTATTAACAATATTTTCCCAATTAAAGTTTTTAATAATTTTTTTATTCAATTCAATATTATTTATTTTATCAATTTTATTTTCCAAACTAGACTCAATTGCATCTGCTAAAGATAAAATATCACCAGGTTTCACTATAAACCCATTCTGATTCGGAAAAATGAGCTCTCGTAGGCCAGGAATATCAGAACCTATTAAAAATTTATTATAAGCCAATGCTTCTAGCGCGACTCCAGGCACACCTTCATAGTAGGAAGGAATCACGACGCTTTTAGTTGAAGAATAGCATTGTATTAATTCATTGTCAGAAATATAACCCATCATTAAAATGGAAGAAGAGAGATCATTTTCCCTAATCATTTTTTTAATTTCGCCATCAAGAGGACCTCTACCAACCACTTTTAAATTTATCTTTTTTCCTTTATTTTTTAGATAAATCATAGATTTAATAAGTATTTTTATACCTTTACGTTCCTCTAACCTTCCAACAAAAAGTAAATCCGTATTATTGGAATTATTTTGAGATAATTCTGTCTGCATCTTTTCTTCTAAAGAAGGAATCTTAATAGCATTTGGTATTATTAAGATTTTAGACATACATAACCCTCTTTTTCGAAGTTCATAAGCAAGTGATAAACTTAAACATATGATATTATCAGAGAAAATATTTATAATTATAAGCGAGAATTGATCTAATAAAAATTTCATAGGCAAGGTTCTTATTATTTGACTATGCAATGTTATAATAGTAGGCAATTTTAATAGTTTATTAATAAAGAGTATGATTTCACCAAAAAGAGTTTCATAATGAAGATGACATATATCAAAATTGCCATTTCTACAAAAGGCATAATAAGATTTTATATCTATAATTGGTAACCCAAGTATTTTAAAAGAATTAATATAAACAATATTAATATCAAAATTTTTAGGTTTATATTTATCTGCCACAATAATTGTAACATTGTTTCCATTATTTTTTAAAAAATAAGCTAAATTTGATACGTGTCTTTCTTGACCGCCACGTTTTGGATCAATTGAAGGAGATATTAAAAGAATGTTCATCTCAATAATACTTTTCCATATTCATCAATATAATCCTCAAGCTTATCCTTACCATGCAATGGGTCAGTGATTAGAATATTTTTCTCCAACGCGTTTTTTTAATCAAAGCCTTAATTTCTTTGAGATAACCTTCATCAGGGTCAATAATCACTATTTTAACATTATCAAGCTTCTTAACAATATCTATAAAAGGTTTAACAATAATATTATTACCTTTAGTCTTATGTATTCTCCCCAAGTAAAGGATTACCTTCTTGTCCCTATCGATGTTGAACTTCTTTTTGAATAAGCCTTTAGGAGGCAGATCAGCATACTCTGACAGGTCGATTCCATTAGGTACGATCCCGATCTGCTCCTCAGGCACACCCATGTCCCTACTAGTGTACCAGACGTAGACACTGTAGATGTATTTCAATAAGTCTAATACTCTAGCACCCCTCCGTATATGGGGTCTAAAACGTCATAAGTCGCTGTGATATAAATGTTAATAATATATCACCAAGTTATTCATTTTATTTATCATTTCGTAGAGATCAGCTATCTGCTCCATAATATTGGATCATAAGTTTTTATTTCTCTGGCATGAACACACTTTTTCGTAAACATTTTCAAATTTGGTTATAACATTAACCCAGTCGAAGTTCTCAAATACAAACTTCCGACCTTTTTGCCCCATCTCTCTTAAAAACTTATCATCATGAAGCATCTTAAACATAATTTCTGCGAGTTCGTTAATGTCACCGTATTTAACAGAAAAACCAAACATACCTTGGTGAATTATATTTTTAATAGCGTTTCCCTCGCATACAATTACTGGTGTTGAGCATGCCGCTGCCTCAAGGGGAACAAGGCCGAACACATTTTTCGGCTCTACATTAACGATTATACTTGAGTCAACATAAGCAATAATTTTTTCCTTTTCTGATAACATTCCAGTAAACAGCACTTTATCAGAAATTCTGAGAGAGTTAACTAATAGTTTTGCTTCATTTAAATATCCATCGTCCGGCCCCGCAATCACCAATAGAACATCGCTATACTTCATTTCCTTAATTATATAGGCATAAGCCTTAACCAGAAAATCTATGCCTTTACCTCTGTGTATTCTGCCCAAATATAGCACTATTTTCTCTTCTTCTTTTATACCGAATTTTTTCTTGAAGCAGCCTCTAGGCGGTAGGCTAGCATATTCTGAAAGGTCTATTCCGTTAGGTATGATGGCGATCTTCTCCTCAGGCACACCCATACGCCTATACTGCTCAGCCTCTATTGGGCTGAGAGCGATAACCTTCGAAGCATCCTTTAATAATCTTTGTCCAAAGAAAAGATCATAAATCCATTTCAACTTTCGCCAATTCCCAATTCTAGAAAGAGAACCATGGGCCTGCAAAACATAAGGAATTTTATTTTTCTTTAGAAAAAGATACATAGCTACATTAAGAAAGGTTCTTGCTCCATGAAGATGTATTATGTCAAAATTATGTAATTCTCTTTCTGCTGAAATAAAAATACGCGGCGTTACATGAACGTTAAGCATGCTGGTCAACACAAAACTCAGGTTCTTGAAATATCGTATTTTTGCTCCAGCTTTGACACTTGACACATCAACTCTTTTTACACGTGAATGCAAATCAAGCGCATCAGTTGTCCATACTTCAACCTCATGTCCTCGCTTACAAAGCTGTAGCGTAATTTCATAAACCACTCTGGTAATGCCACCATAGGACCATGCAGGAGGGTATGTTGGAGTTATTTGCAGTATTTTCATTTCGTTGCAGTAGAAAGATTAAAAGTAATACGAATCAAGCTATAAGAATCCTTCTTTGTTCTTGTTGTAATAATACTTAAGATATGCAACATGTAATGGTTATTTCCTCTTCTTTTGTTAATCCAAAATCAGTTGATTCTCAGAAAGAAAATCTTTCTTAGGAGCCATTTGTTTCTTAACACCTACGATCCCAAATAGCCAGCATAGAAACTTTACTACTGGAATTTTCTCGAACAACTGATCAATTGTTTTGAGATATATCGCACATCGCCTTAGTTTTTTTATCAAATGGTCAGGATTCGATGCCAAAATGAAGGGTAAAGCAAATCCCAGAAAGGAAAGAAAGCTTAAATTAACAACTCTGAAACCTTTGCTCTCCATTTCTTTAATAAAGGACCATGGATTAATGGGTCTTTCATCAGGGGTATGAATCCTTGTTTTGAAAAGCTTTCTCCCCAAGAAAGCCAGCAACCCAAAAGAATTCGGTTCAAACGCCACAAGAACTCCACCCTCCTTAAGAAGCCTATGACACTCAAATATAGCCCTCCTCCAACGTAAATGATGGAATATACCCATACCTAGGATAGCGTCGAATGATTTATCTCTAAACGGGAGAGCATGGCAGTCTGCAACCAAGAACATTAGCCTTTGATGCCCCTTACTCTTATACGAAGACACCCTAATCATTCCTTTGGACAAATCAACACCTACAACATTCGTTCCCAAATCCTCTGCAACAAACCTCGAAAAGCTCCCGTCACCGCATCCATAGTCAAGATAGATACCGCGTTTATCGATTAACCAATGTTTTAGAAGCTCTTTTCTTCTAGAATCAATAATTACCTCATATGATTCATGATCAACTACAGATAAACCATGGGCCATATCTTGCGCATAGTGGTCATAAATCTCTGCTTCTTCGTAGAACATGATTAACACTAAGGTAGTCTAGACACGGATTGATTTCACGCAAGCAATTGCATTTTCACTTATCGAGGAATCTACATCACTTACCTGCTCTATTGAAGATTTTATCCAAAACACATCGGTTTTTTTGAAATATTCAATATTTACAATCTTAAACTCGCTGAGAAGAGATAGTAGAAATTCCTCATTATAAACTCTATGAGTTTTATTTATAGATCTCTTTCCGAATGGTACAGTCATCAGTAGAACGGCTTTATTAGCCATAATTCTGACAATTTCTTTTATAGCATTTTCATCACCTTTAGAATCGATGGAATCACCATACCTACCAAGACCTATATGCTCTATTGTTGAGACAGCTAAGATTATATCAAAAAAAGAGTCTGTAAAAGTTGTTTCCCTTATATCACCTATTATACAGTTTAAATTATTAATTATACCGTCATATTCATATTTCCTAATATCAATCGTCCATACCTCATATCCAAGTCCTGCAAGCATCAATGGTAGCTGAGAACCTGTTGAACCTATATCTAGTATCCTACCCTTAGAAGGTATATTTTTTAGAATCCAAGGATATTCCACTATTCTAGAGGATTCTAGTAAAAGATCTATCGGTCTTGAAAACCCCAGCTTTTTCATAATAGATCGAATATGCTTGTTTCTATCGTATAATGATTGAAATGCCTTCATTTTCTTTTCCTTAATATTTTACATGCGTTTACTTCTGATTCGACCCATGGATAGAGTTCTTCCATAGTATCGCGTAGACTATATTTTGGTTCCCAATCCAGTAGCTCTTTTACGGTTGTTAAATCTGCACTACGTGACCTGACTCCTTGGGGTTTGGATAAATCATGTCGTATTTTAACTTCCTTACCCGCAATTTCAGCAATCATTTTAACGAGTGCATTGATTGTGATCTCCTCGTTACTTCCAATGTTTACAGCAGGTGGACGGGGTTTGCCAGCTTCACCAAGAGCATAATATTTGTCATCCAGAGTGTGCATTAATCGATAGGTGGCTTCGCAACAGTCTTTTATGTTGAGGAATGTTCTTACTTGGTGACCGTCTCCCCAGACCTCGATCTCACCACCTTCTGGTGGAAGTTCAGCTATCTTCCTGCAAAGCGCAGCAGGTGCCTTACAGCGGGGCTCTCGCCAAGTTGTCATTGTCCCCTGGATGTTATGATAACGTGCGATTCTAATATTGAGGCAATAGTCTAGATGGTAAGCCCAATAGAGGAGCTCTGAGAATAACTTCTCCCATCCATAGAAGCTGTCAGGGTCGGCGGGAAATGCGTCAGATTCTTTAAGGACGTAGCTGGTACCAAGCTTCTCAAAGTCCTTATCCTGTAAATATTCTGGATAGATACATGCTGAACTGGAGAAATACACTTTATCGACATTATATTTTCGACAAGCCTCTACCACGTTTTTATTTATTGTAACATTATTACTTATTACATCAGCATGTTTAGCCATGATGAATCCAATTCCCCCCATGTCGGCAGCAAACTGGTAAACCTCATCCTTGCCTTTTATTACCTTACTTACGTTATCCATTTTGCGTAAATCCAGTTTTAGAAACTCGTCACAGAACTCTGATTTCTCCATCCACTCGTGTTCTTTTATGTCAACACAAGTAACACTATAACCCTTACCCATCAAATATTTAGACATCCATGAACCGATGAAACCACCTGCACCAAGAACCACTGCATTATTATCCATTTACCTTATCTCCATTTTATTGTATCTACAAGTCAACTGCATTAAAATATTAATCCCAGTGGTTTGACTTTTTACTCAAAGTTTTCTTCAACCATACAGGCATATACTTACATTTTGTGCCAAGGAAATATCCAAGAAACTTTGTAAAATCGTAAACCAGCGAATAAGGGATGTTTATGTAATACTTTTTATTAACGAAATATCTAAATTGATTTAGTTCGTAATTTAAACCTCTAATAAGAAAATTAGGAGGACTAATTTTTTCGTCATTATAGACATAAGGCATTGTCGCCCCTGAATCAAAGTATTCATGAAAAACCTTCTTCAAAGAGTAATGATGAGAGTGGTAGACAACTGCATCAGGTTCATAAACGGTTTTATACCCAGCCATCAGAGCCCTCTTGGCCCATTCCTGGTCTTCACTTTTAAGCATCTCTAGGAGAGGTATCTTCTCCCATACTTTTCGTTTTATGGCAGAGTTTGTGTTCGAGAAAAAGAAATCAGTCAGTTTGTCAGCGTCTCCTAGATAATAGACTTTTTTCTCATTTGGGTAGGTATACTTGATGAAGAACTCCTCCATGGGTGACGCGTCTTCCTTAGGTATCTGCCTTCCATAAACACCAGCAACAAGAGGATCTTCCAGATTCTTAACGAGCTTCGTCAACCAATTATCGTCTCTTATATCGACATCCGTGGAGATGAAAACGAGAATATCGCCATCAGTTATGGATGCACCGAGGTTACGGGTGCCGCCATAATTGTAATCTTCGGGTTCAACACGGACAACCCTCACATTATGACTTTGAGAATACGTTTCTGTAATTTCCGGTGTCCGGTCATCTGACGAATCCATCACTAAGACTTCAATTTCGCCATCATAACTTTGAGAGAAAATGCTGTCAAGAAGATCCGCTATATGATCCTCGTTGTTGCGGGTTGGAAGAATTACACTCACTTTCTCCAATTTATCGCCTATCTTTTTCTTCCCATGGATATTATGCTCAACATGAACGAGGAGAAGAACGTCTGCAGCCCTAATATCATAAGACTGAATCCCATTATGCTTTGTTCAACAGGCGGGCTTACCCCGCTACCCATGAACTCGGAAACGAGTTTAACAGTCCAAGCAAATCCGATTGCAAACATCAGGATGGCCACAATCGCTCCTCTCTCCAGTGTGAAGGACTTTGGTAAACTCAGGCCCTGAATCATTTTTGTGAAAGTTCCAAATAATAACACCTGATACCCAACTAGTGTTAACAGGCTTCCTGCTATCATCGAGTTGGTTCTGGGAGTAAAACCTATGTTGAAGTCTAGAAGCGCCGAGGCCATGAGGAAGGCCCCGAGAGAAAATAGAATAACGCCAGGGTACTCGAAGAGATATGTAGGCGCACAAAGGAGCATAAACCTTAGATGCCTCCAACCATCGGAAAATGAGTTCAGCTTCGAGTTCCCTCCCTTCCTCGGATAATAGGTCACCGGAACCTCCCTCATCCTCAGCCCCGCCTTGGCGGCCTCAATTATCATCTCGGAGGCAAACTCCATGCCATGAGACCGGAGATCAATCTTCTCTAAGGCATCTCTCCTGATGGCCCTGAAACCGCAGTGCGTATCCGAGATACCAGTCTTAAAGGAGAGGTTCAAAAACCACGTCAGTAATGGGTTTCCGATCCATCTATGAAGCCAAGGCATCGCTCCCGCCTCTATCCTCCCGTTAAGCCTAGTCCCAATAACAAAGTCTGCTTCACCCTTCTTCAAGGGCTCCAGCATCGCTGACACTTCCATAAAATCATAGGTATCGTCAGCATCCCCCATGACCACGTACTCCCCCTTCGCGTGCTTAAACCCGTAAAGATAGGCATAACCATAGCCCCTTCTATCGGGGGTGACCACAATAGCACCCAGGGAACGAGCTATATCGGGGGTCTCGTCAACTGAGTTATCAGAGACGATTATCTCCCCATCGAGCCCGTACTTGCTGAAGACAGCCTTAATCTTCTCTATACAGGTACCGATAGTTTCCGCTTCGTTGAGCGACGGAATTACTACTGACACATCAACCAATGTCAGCTATCCTCGTTAGAGGACACTCACGTCAAGCGTCGTAAGGTACATTATGGCTATCTAAACTTCAGAGCGATATCCGATAGGCTGGTTGATATCAATGAACGTTAGATAGCGTACGAAACTCATATCGTGTAACCATTCTAACGCTCTCTCACATCCCATGGCTTTCGCCTGATCCACCAACCGAACCACCACCCCAGCGATGCTCCCCTCCTCGTTGAAGGCCGGGATACATGCTACCACAAAAGGCCTTGGTGCATCCATTATGCTAAAGCTCCCCGACGTTCTCCGAAGACCTTGAACAATAGGGGTAGGACCAGCACCATGGAGATGATCAGCCCTTCTCCAGTGAACAGCGGGGCGTCCAGGCTCCGGAACGCGATGAACCTGGTGG
>Ga0307380_10004355_pt1 | contig 19181 bp, 11 predicted proteins | sample UN3MG_FD_202239 | JGI IMG/M metagenome (GOLD analysis project Ga0307380, IMG submission 202239) | Soil microbial communities from Risofladan, Vaasa, Finland - UN-3 | ecosystem: Environmental > Terrestrial > Soil > Coastal area > Acid sulfate soil | place: Finland: Risofladan, Vaasa | collected... | reverse complement strand
AGGCGACGAGACCGTTGTTGACGTGCCCGCTCTCAAGTACGTCACCAGCATCTTCACTGTTGTGCTGGAGATCAGTGTGCTGATGGCGCAATTCCCGGCAGCGGAGATTGCGAAGAAAAGTTACGAGTACCGCACGCTGGGTCTTGGCTACGCCAACCTTGGCGCTGCCTTGATGCGCATGGGTCTGCCCTACGACTCCGATAAGGGGCGTGCTGTGGCGGCTGCGATCACGTCGATCATGGGCGGCGTTTCCTACGCCACGAGTGCTGCAATGGCGAAGTCCATTGGTCCGTTCCCGAAGTTCGAAGAGAACCGCGACGACATGCTGCGCGTCATTCGCAACCATCGTCGTGCCGCGTATGGTGGAATGCCAGCGGACTACGAAGGTCTGCATGTTCCGCCGCAGGGCATCAAGTCGAAGGATTGTCCTGAGTACCTGAGTACGGAAGCGCGCAAGGCATGGGATACTGCCCTGAAGATGGGTGGCGAGTACGGATTCAGAAACGCACAGGTCACCGTCATTGCCCCGACCGGGACCATCGCTTTCGTGATGGACTGCGACACGACTGGCATTGAGCCAGACTTCGCGCTGGTCAAGCACAAGAAGCTTGCCGGTGGTGGCTACTTCAAGATCGTAAACCAGTCAGTTGATCCTGCTCTGCGTAACCTTGGCTACGACGACAAGCAGCGAGCCACGATCATCGACTACGTTGTGGGCACCAACAACTTCCGGCACACGAAGTACATCACGCGCAAGCTTCTGGTCGAGAAGGGTCTGAGTGAGAAGGACGTTGAGGAACTGGAGAACGCAATCCCGTTCAGCTTCTCACTGAGCACTGTCTTTGAGCCGAGAGCCTTCAGTTCTGACAGGCTCAGAAAGATCGGTGTCTCCGACGCCAAGATTGAACGCATCATGTCTTCCAAGACGCCAGAGAAGTTCAACGTGCTTGAGCGCTTGGGAGTCACGCCGGAACAGGTCGAAGAAGACAACCTGATTGTCTGCGGGCACCAGACCATCGTCGGCGCTCCGCACCTGACTGAAGAACACCTGAAGGTCTTTGAGTGCGCCAACGAACTCAAACCGGAAGGGCACATCAAGATGCTGGGTGCCTGCCAGCCATTTCTGTCAGGCGGCATCAGCAAGACGGTCAACATTCCAGAGGCATCCACGGCAGTGGACGTTCAACGCTGCTACGAGTTGTCGTATGAGCAGGGCGTGAAGTGCGTGGCGCTCTACCGCGACAATTCCAAGATGAGCCAAGTTCTCAGTACCACTAAGAAAGACGAAAGCGCTTTCGTACCTGACGACAGAGTTGCTGAGGTCGTCATCAAGAAGCTGACGGCTGAGGACTACCACAAGCTGGATGCAGGTCAACGTCGTCGTAGGCTTCCCAACACGCGCCACGGGATCACCTACGAGGTCAAGGTAGGCGGTCACAAGGTTTACGTCCGCACTGGCGAGTACGTGACCGGAGAGCTTGGAGAAATCTTCCTCGACATGGCGAAGGAAGGCGCGATGCTGCGCTCCATGTTCAACTGCTTCGCGGTTGCGGTGAGCAAGGCGTTGCAGTACGGAACCCCGCTTCGCGAACTGATCGACACCTTCTGCCTGACTCAGTTTGAACCGGCAGGAATCGTAGAAGGTCACAGCCATGTGAAGTTCTCGACCAGCGTGATTGACGCAGTGTTCAGAATCCTCGCGTTGGAGTACCTGAACGACGACCACTACGCGCAGGTCAAACTTGAGGACGTGAAGTATGAGCGCACGTCCTCTGGAAACACCGAAAAGATCATGGCACCAAAGAGCGACCACAAGCGCTCATCCATGTCGAACAACCCGCCATGCACCCAATGCGGTGGACTTACAATCCGCTCAGGCACTTGCTATGCTTGCACGTCATGTGGCGCATCCCAAGGGTGCAGCTAATCGAGGGAGACAGTGATGGCGAAGTCGAAGAGCAAGTCCAGCGGTCGCAAAAAGTCTGTTTCGAGTGATGTGTCATCGGACGCGGAACGTCGAGACGAACTTCGTCGGAAGGCAGCGGGGAACACGCTGCACGCTCAGCAAGCGGACTACTTTGCTCACCGTGCTGCAAACCGCTCTGTAGTTGATGGCGACATGGTGCTGGAAGACTAGGTGCCGAAAAATCATTAAACTAAAAAGCCTGCTTACATAGCAGGCTTTTCTGCATTGCGGTTTAGGGGTATCCTGCACCTTCCAAGCTAAGGTAGCTGATGGCAGACAACTTTCGTTATCCGTACAGCCGTGGACTGTCGGCAGCCTTCTTGAAGAAGTCTGCCAGCGCTCAGCGTGCGGCTGACGTGTCACTTGAAGTTTTCGATGAAAAGGGAAACCGCTTTGAACTCAAGTTCCCGGCGAACGTAGTCCCGATCAAGGCCAAGAAGCAGCTTCGTGAGGGAATTGAAACAGCGGTGTTCCTTACCAGCAGCGAGCGCCAGTCATGGGGGCCTCTGTTTGTTGGTCAGCTTGGCGTTCAACTTGACACCAACACCTTGTACCGAGCGGATTCACTAGCAGTAGGTGACTGGTCGCTGGTTGCTGCTGGTGGAAGCACTCCGACCTACGTGTACGACCGTCAGGCTGGTGGCGGGGTGGGCATTCGGTACTACGGGTTTCTTCGCATTGACGACTCCCGCTGGCTCATCAAGAAACTTGTCAGAACAGGAACCGTGGTAGTTGAGACGTATGCCAACGTGGGTAACAATCCTACCTACGCTACGCTGGACTTGGCATGGCCGGATCGGGTTAGCCTTACTTACGACAACTACGAGGATTTGATCGGCGTATAAAGTAATCGGTGGAATCCGGTTTAGTCGTTGGGTACACTGCTTCGACGGGATACCAGTCAGGGGTTAAATATGGCGATTGGCGACGACTTCGAAATTCAGAATGACCGCGACATTCGCTACGTCGGAGCCGGTCCTACCTACACCGGACTGGCGTTTCACAACTGGCTTCGCAGCCTTCGTGGTGCGGCTTCCGAAGTTGGCGACGATGCCATGAGCATTGTCCGTCGCACGCCGTCCAACAAGGCGTTCGACAAGTCAATCACGCTCGTCAACGGCTACAACATTGACGACTACACCGCACGCTACATCTATGACGCAACGATCATTCAGGGCACTGGTGCAACGGAAGAGCGATACGATCCGTTGACTGTCACTGCACCGGCAGGAATGCGTCTGGAGATCATCCAGAACGAGGATTACATTTCTCCGAACTACTGGCTTGGTTCGTACAACCCTGACAGCACGAAGGGCGTTAGTCACCGCTTCCTCGTGAAAGTCCGCACTTTAGGCGCAGACATTGACGGACGACGCCTCATTGGCAAGACGGGCGAGTTCGGAAAACTGTTCCTTGAGTTCCCGATCAACGGCACTGAGGTTGGTGCCAACTCAATGGCGTTCACGACTTGGACGGACGACCTCAACAACGACAGCCCGGACGCGACAATTCGTGGCTACACAGATGTCACGAATATCGAAGGCTATCGCCTGATTGACGTGAACAACGATGGCGTTACCGAGAACTACTACTCGGAATGGAATCGTGCGTCACGCACAATCAACGGTCTCTACGAGCGCACAAAATGGCTGTCCAGACGTGCTGACACAGAGGATAGCAACGCTGACGTTGGCAGCGATTTCCAAGTTGGCAACGCCACTATCGTCGGACAGGGGCAAGCGTTTGCTGTCGGGGCCACGGCAGCCTATCTGTCCCGTTGCTTCTTCCAGTTGAAGAAAACGCTGGCACCAACCGGCACTGTAGTAGCCAAGGTCTATGCCATCACAGGCGCGTTCGGCACCACGTCTACGCCAACAGGCGCGGCGCTGGCGACCAGCGAGGTTGTCAACATCAGCGAGATCACGACCAGCTACCAGACGTTTGAGTTTCTTTTCAAGACGCCTGCGCTGCTCACGGCTTCAACCAACTACTTCGTCACGCTGGAGTACAGCGGTGGCGATGCAAGCAACTACGTTCAGGTGCTTGGACTCGCGGGAACCGGGACACACGCAGGCAACCGAGCGCAGGACACGGGCGCATGGGCGGCAGCAGCAACGGACGATTTGTGGTTCGACTGCTGGACCAGCCCGCAGCTTTACGGGCTACCCGGTGAATACTTCCGTGGTATCACGCATGAAGTTGCTGTTGACAACGAAGCGGGCGGTCCCTTTACCGAACCCGAGCGCCTTACTTGGGCGTCTGGCGTGGCGCAACTACTGGCTGTTGTCAAAGCAGACACCACGACCATTGACATTGACGCGCATACGTCCGGCACATTCACACGGGCGACGGGCAGCTTCCTCACTGATGGGTTCCGCAAGGGGGTGGTTTTCCGTGGCTCAGGTTTCGTCAGCGGAGGCAACAACGCACTGTTTACCGTCTTGTCGGTCACGGCAACGGTCATAACCGTTACCGACGCCACTGGCATGGTTACAGAACTCGGCGCGGCGGCAGAAAGACTGCTTGGACAAATGTTGTGGGTGCAGCTTCTTTCAGGCGTTGCACCGACAGACGGCCAGACCATCACTGGCGTGGGTTCTGGAGCTACGGCAGACACCGACACTGTGATTATTGAGCGTACTGTTCCGGCACCGTTCATTGGTACCTCGACTGGCTCTGCCTTGATCGGTGCTTACGGTATAGGTGTAGCGACGGCAGGGCTCTCAGCGAGTGACAAGCTTTTCGACTTGAGCATCACTCAGCGATTGCCGCCGAACAACGTCACCTTTACGCAGAGCAATCTTGTGTCTGGCGAAGATGCGGTACTGGTCGCACCGGCTGGCCTGCGCTTCCGTTACGACAACGAAGGCGGCACGCCGCCATTCGTACCGGGAGAAGTCCTCACCTTCGGCGCACCGGTTGGCACGGCACAACTTGCAGAGGTGCTTGATCTTGGTGCCTACGGAGAACTGGTAATTGGTCCTACGCTGTCCGGTTCTCCCCCGATTGACAACTCAACAATCTCTGGCGGTACGTCAGGTGCCTTGGGTGACGTGGAAGGTACGCCTGTCAACGATATTGATACACGTCAGTTCAGTCTCAATGGAGCGCTGACAGGTGGTGCGGTAACTTCTGTGGTTGTGGCTGAGGTAATCCCGGCAGACCAGCCCGGAACTGGTACGATTCGTGTGCAACGTGACGACGGGCAGTTCACAAAGCACGCTTACAGTGCGCGTGACATCCCCACGAAGACCTTCACTATTGCCAGCGCAGACTTTAGCAGCAATAATGCGAGCGACGGCAACAACGTATTCACTGCGTACATTGACAAGACATCGGCAGCGGCTACGGAGCAGTTCACAACTGTGTATGCTGCGGATCGTACCTTGTTTGTTCGTGTCGCGACCCTGAGTGGTGCTGTTATCCCAATCAAGCCTTTCGAATCGACAGCGGTACTTGGTAGCGGAGGCGGATCATCTAACACGGTTAGGACGCCCGACTAAAAAAGGGGCTGACGCTTGACCGTGCCAAGTTACACAACAGAACTAACGACCATCCTGTTGGAGTTCCCAAACCTAACAGGATGGACGCATATTGGTAACCCGGCTGGCCTTACCGCGCCCGAGACGGACTACTTCGTTCAAGGTAACAACTGCATAACCAAGAACGCTTGGGCGTCCGCCATTCGCGGCATGATCTACAACTTTGGGACGATCACCGTCCCCACAGATGGCGCTGTCATAATGTGGATCAGTCACTCCACGATGAACAGTGTTGCTGTTCAAGCTAGTGGCGGGTTGCGGATCATTCTAGGCAGTAGCGCAACCGCCTACGATCATTGGTACGTTGGTGGCAGCGACACTCTCCCGCTTGGCAAATGGCGAGCCTACCCAGCGAACCCGACAGTCACGCCTGACGCGACAACGGGAACCCCCGGAGCGTACACCTACGCGGGCGCGCTTGCCAACTTGCCGTCTGGTGGACCAACCAAGGGCTCGCCTTTCGCAATCGACGCGATGCGCTATGGGCGCTGTCGGATGGATGTCGAGTTTGGCGAAGCGGCGAACTACGCGACGTTCCCCGGATTGGAAGCAGTTGCCAATGCAACAACGGCGCGTTGGGGGCTGTTTGAACTGATTGACGGGTCGTACTTCTTGCAGGGCTTCATGCAGCTTGGGACAGCGACGAATGCCGTCGATATGCGCGACAGCAACCGAGATATTTCTATTCGCGACACTCTGCGCGTCACAAGCGCGTTCAATCGCATTGAGCTTGTGAACGCCAGTAGCAACCTCGACCTAGATAACGTCAACCTGACAGCGCTGGGCACTACGTCACGCGGGACGATCATTCACACGGCTGGATCGTGGGATTGGATCAATTCCAAGTTCACAAATCTTGGGGAGTTCACGCTATTGGCGGCATCGGTGATGACTGGATGCACCTTCCGCAACTGCTTGTCGGTCAACACTCCATCGTCAACGCTGACCGGGAGCAAGATACTTGCATCTGGTGTAGCTGCTGATGCTTCGGCGCTGGTCTACACAACAGCCGTGGACCCTGATGGCAAGCTGGACAACATGGAGTTCAGCAAGGGCAGCCTTGCGCATCACGCCATCAGCTTCGGGACAGCAACACCGCTGACCATGACGCTCCGGGGCATAGCCTTCGGTACTACTTGGAACGCGACCGATGCGCAGAATGACAGCACGCTCCATATCCTTCGCACCACTGGAACCGTAACGATCAACTTGGTCGGATGCACCGGCACGATCAGCTACAAGACGGCTGGTGCTACTGTCGTCATTGTCAACAATCCTGTAACCGTCAAAGTTATCGTGCAGGATTCAACTGGCGTGAAGATCGAAAACGCTCGTGTGTTTCTGCGCGTGGATGATGCTGAAACTGGACCCTACCCGCGAGCCACGGTTACAATCAGCAACAGCGGAACTACTGCGACGGTCACGCATACCAGCCACGGTTTAGCCACGAACGACTACGTATACATAAGCGATGCAAGTCTCGACGCCAACAACGGCGTGTTCCAGATCACGGTCACGGCTCCGGGCACTTACACCTACACGATGGCTAGTTCTCCGGGTAGCAGTCCAACTGGTACCATCAAGGCATGGTTTACTCCGGTGTTTGGGCTCACAAACGTCAGCGGAGAGATAAGTTCAAGTAAGGTTTACGCCAGCGATCAACCTGTATGGATTGATGTGGTTTCAACTGGGGGCACAATTTATGAACCAGTAGACGAACTGCCTGACATCATTGACGACATCAACGGATTGAACCCCGTCACTATCACACTTGTTGAGGAACCCTTGTAGTGGCAGAGTTCACGAAAGAGACGCACCAAGCTGAGCATGATTCCACTAAAGAACCCGTTACGGGGTGTCAGTGGTGCGCACAGGAAGTGTTCAGGCGCACGCACATCTGTCATGGCGAAGGTGCAAGTAGCAGGGTGCTGACGCCTAAACCAACTGCACCACCGGGGGAGTAAATGGCAGTTGGCATCAACAGGCTCACTCGTCGCATCACCATTCCGCAAGCGGATTTGACTTTACTTTCGGGCGTGCTGTACGAGTTAGACGTTGATGCCATGTATGAAAGCCTTCGCGACGGTAGGGCGGAAGAGCCCGGACGACCCTTCCCGACTCCTGCTGAGCGTGGCGCTGCAAAAACACTATCAGGTACAACGTATGCTCCGTTGGTGGAGATCATCAATAGCTACAGCGTGGAGTTTGAGGACACTGGCAGCCCCTACACGGTCAAGTGCGTAGGTGCGAACCACAATATTGAGGACGTGTTCATTCCCGGTACCAGTGGTGTAAACCTGATCGTCAATAACAGCGCAGGTCTGATTGTAAGCGGCAGCGTGGCAGCGGCACCGAATACAGGTATTCGCTAATGGCACTTTGGAAAGCACGAGTATCCACTGGCGTTCGCGTTTACTTCAAGGTGGTGCGCAACGGGGCGCTCGTATCCGGGCTGGCTACCGGTCTCTTCACAGTTGTGTTGATAAACCCCGCTGACACAGCCAGCACAACTTTGGCGGTGACAGGTTCTACTCAGCAAGGTGGGGTGTACTACGTTGATGTCCCGTCTGGTTTCCTGACCACTAACGGCGCGGGGCACTATGGGCTGTCTATTGGCGTACACAAGCCAAACCCACAGCCTATAGACGACGAGATTTTGGAGTCCGTTGAGGTAACAGCCCGCGATCTGGATGATTTGGCTACGCCGCAAGACGTACTGGATAATACGGACACTGTTGTGGGGTACATTGGGCAGAAGATCGTCTGATGGCACGCTACGAAAGCGATTTCGTGGTCGAATTTTTTTGCCTTTTATGTTGACCTATTCTTTCTTGTGGTGTATATTGAGTACGTGAGAGAGAGGTGTGAGATGACTACTAAGACCCAAAAAGAAATCGTCACCGTTGAAGTTCCTCGCGTGAACCTCAACGGGCTCGCCAAACAGCTTGACAAGCTCATCAAGAAAGCTGCCAAGCTGAAGAGCGGTGAAGTCGGGTACTCGATTGATCCCAACTTCATCAAGAAGACCGTGGTCGTAAACGAAATCACGGGAGAGAAAGCTGAAGTCGTCTATCAAAAGGTGACCGTGTACGGGGACCAGCCCATCATTGCGGGCTGGGCTTTTGTTGCCTCGCTGAGCAACTTCGAAGGCGTCGGTAACGTAGTCCGCGCCATCCCCGGCGAGACCATCCCTGTCAAGTATCAGGAAACCGAAACAACTCTTTGCGAACACTGCTTCACGAAGCGGTTCCGCAAGGAAGTCTACGTCGTTCGGAACGTGGATACCGCTGAGTACAAGCAGGTTGGTTCAACCTGCCTCAAAGACTTCACCGGGCACAACAATCCCACAACCGTTGCCAAGTACGCTGAGTTCCTTATCAGCGTGAAAGAACTGGTTGAGTCGGCTGACGACTTCGACGGGGCCTTCGGTCCCTCTCAGCCTGAGCGCTTCGACCTTCTTCGGTTCCTGACCGAAGTGGCGCGGGAAGTGCGGAAGTACGGGTGGGTCTCTCGCGGGATGGCTTACGACCAGATGACCACTTCCACTGCTGATCGGGTTATGGCTCTGCGGAGCGACACGTCCGACAACGCCAAAGAAGAACGGGTCACGACCGAAGCTGACGCGGAAATCGCGGAAGCCGCAATCGAGTACGGTCAGTCCTTCGAAGGTTCCGATCAAGAGTTCGAACACAACCTGTACGTCATCGCTTCCTTCGGGGCGATCAGCCGGAAGGAAATCGGGTTCGCGGCTTATCTCGTTCAGGGCTACCTGAAGTCAGTCGAGAAGGCCAAGTACCTTGCCAAGAAAGAAAAGATCGTCGCCTTCGATGCTGCGGTAGCAAAGAAGCGGATGGAAGCGATTGTCACCGTGGACATGATTCGCACGGTCGATGGGTTCTACGGTCCTTCCCTGCTGGTCAAGTTCGATCTGGTTCAGGAAGACGGTTCAATCGTCCAACTGACCACCTTCGGAACGGGGCAAGACCTGTACGACCTCAAGGAAGACAAAACCTACCTCATCAAGTTCACGGTCAAGGGAAACGAGGAATACAAGGGCGTCCCTAATACCAAAGTGAACCGCGTGAAGGTTCTCAAGGAAATCGAAAAGGAAACCAATGGTTGATGCGGAGTTGGACGCGCTGCTTCAAGAAGCTGACACGGCTATCCAGTCGTGCCAGCTTCTACAGGAAGCGCGCAAGCGGGTGGCGGAACTGGAAACGTACATACCTCAGTTCGCCAGTAAGATTGAGAGGCTGGCCGAAGTCGATCCCGAAGGCGGGGTCATCGGGAAGCTACGCAAGAAGCTGGCGGAACTAACCAGCGAGCGCAGCGAACTGATGGCGGTCATCAATCCAGAAAAATCGGAACGCAAGAAGGTCGGTGTAGTCGCCAGCAAGGTAAGCCTGACCGATGCGGTGAACAGCGTCGAGGCTGATCGGGAAGAACGCAAGCAGGAATACGCCGATAGGTTGAAGAACGCCAAGACGCTGCTTGAGTCGGTTGGCAAGTTCCGTTTTGAACTGGCGAAGGTGGATACCGGCGAGAGTGATGCGACCACGTTCCGCGAACTGGTTGAACAGGCGTTGTACCTGAGCGGTGGAGCCATTTTGGAGATCGAAGAGTTCATTACCATGCTGAAGCCATACGCCCTTCATCTGGCATCGGGTAAGGCGTTCAAGGAACTGCGCAAGAAGCTTCGTGAAGAAGGCGTCGATTTCGAGAAGGATGAAAAAGGCGACGATGAGCCCGACGTTGCGGGAGAGTCCGACGACACCCTGCACGAGAAGATGGAAGGAAAGACGGTTGCCTTCCTTGGCGGCGACCGAATCGGCGCGCAGCTTGACAAGTACAAGGACCACTTCAAGTTCGCTGAGATCGTGTGGACCAGCGCTACCAAGAACGCTGAGGTTTCCAGCATGGCCAAGCAGGTTGAGTCCGGCAACATCGAAGTAGTGTTCTGCATCGTGGACTTCTGCGGACACTCTCAGGAAGCGCAGGTCCGTGCCGCCTGTAAGAAGGCTGGTATTCCTTTCATCCGAGTACATGGCGGCTACGGCTTGTCCAACTTCGCTCAGAGTTATATGCGCCAGCAGGGTGTTTCGGTTTAGTGGTTGACAATCCTTTCTTGTGTGTGTATACTGGTGACGTGAGGAAAAGGAAGGAGTGACTGCCATGAACTACGAAGCATGGGCGAAAGCCAACTCTCTGCGCATCGAACGCGCCTATCAGGACCGACTAAAGGCCAAGGAAGCAATGGTCGAGGCTGGTCAAACCCTTGGGGGTCCGCTCAAGGAGAGCTACGACGCGGAAGTGAAGGTTCTAAACTTCACCATCAGCGAAGCCAATCTCGCCAAAGAAGACAAAGCCAAGCTGCTGGCTGACTTGGCAGCTAAGTACGGTTCCGACTAATGCGGTTTTTCCGTTGACTATTGTATCGTGTGTAGATACAATGGGGTCACAAGGAAGGAAGGTGAATCATGTCCAACATCGTCTCTAAAAAGCTGCGCAACAACCTCGACGCTCTTGCCGTCAACGTGCTGTTCTACTACTTCGCTGACTACCAGTTCAAATCGCTGACCGAAAAGACGGTCGCTCCGTTCAAGGCGCACAAGCTTATCCGCCAAGCGGTCGGCGCTGCTGAGGGCTTTGAGAACACCAAACTCAATGAAGACCAAACCAAGGGTGCCGCCACCAACGTGCTGCTGCGTCTGGTGAAGCGCGGTCTGGTCGTGAAGGAAAAGGGGAACGGCAAGCGGTTCACTTACCAGCCGAACTCCAAGCTTCTGCCGATCAGCATGGCTTCTATCACCAAGGAAACCGCGCCGGTCCTGATGGAAGATTACGCCGACCGAGTTACCAAGGCTACCATCGCTGAGGCCAAGGAAAAATTCCCGCTGGACGTTGTGAAGCAGGCGTTGTTTGTCGCCACGTCGGTCAATGCAAACGCTGGCTCCAAGTACGCTGTCGAAATAGCTGAGGGAAAGAAGGTAAACCTCGCGGTGGCTCTGGAAGAAATGCGTGAGAAGGAAGACATCGCCACGGTCACTCCCGTCGTACTGGTCAAGAAAACCCCGGACAAGTCGAAGAGCCCAGCGAAGAAATCCGCGCCCAACAAGCACGCCAAGAAAGCGTCCACCAGTGGTCTCGATGATTTCTGGTAGACGAAAGCGCTTTCGTCAACTTGCTAATATACCCCCGCTTTGGAACAATCACTCCGAAGTGGGGGTTTTCTTATGCCAGCCGATACCTACACGTCTCACCCAACCTTGATGCGCCTGATTTTGGAGACCGCTCCAGAGTCGGGTGCTTACGAAATGCTCGCGTGCAATACCCGAGCCCATCATGTAAAGTTCAAGTCCAGCGAGCAGTTCCGGTTTATTCGAATGGGTCTTGAAGAGGCTCCAGAGTCCGGGCTGCTTTATCGCGTTGAGGCCGATTCCGTAGTCGTGGTAAAGCCGGTCAGTGAGTCAGAGGCAGTGGTGTTCGTAACCACGGAACCTGAGCGCTACGGCATTGTGGTCGAGGACTTCATCTTGGACGAGGCAGCCATCTGCACTGATCGTCAGCTAAAGCTGGTTGGCGAGATAAAGCACACACCCTTCCCGATGGAAAATGGAATGGGTGTGAAGTTGTGCCGCGACCTTGAGAAGCGCGGTTTGATTCACGCGAAGACGTTCAGCGAGATGGGTGACCAGCAGCGTTGGCGAGCCAAGGAAGCTTGGAACGAGTTCATCAACGACAAGGGCACTTCGATGTTTTGGGTAGACGGTCCTTCGCAAGACTGGTTGGACGCGCACGCTGGAGAGCCGCCAGTAATGGACGAAGCAAGTTCCCTTGCACGGTCGATAGCGAAGTCATTTTCACAGGCGGGCTCTGACCACCAGAAGGACTTGAAGGCGTGGCGTGAAGCGACGGATCAGTTGCCCGATGGAGCCGTGGTCAATGGCTGGCGCAAGACTACCATCGCTGGAGACGTGTTCTGGAACAAGGGTTCCAAGCACGTAGCCAACGTCGTTGTTGAAGTCGGTCAGGCAGCGGTTGAAAAGGTGCTCAAGCAGGCTGGCCTCATGGATGAAGCAAAGCTAAGACAGGCTTCAGATTGGTCCATTTGGGGAAGCGATGTATTTCCCAACGTAGGAAAAAGAGCGGTTTTGAAGTCCCGGTCAGGTGAGCGCGTGCGCGGCGTTGTAACTGCTGCACCGATTCCGCGAGAAGGACAGCCGATGGTAGGCACGTTCATTGCCGTAGATGGCGATGAGTGGGCGTTTGGCGTGAAGGACTTTTTGCGCGGAGACCTAAAGTTTGAATCCGTTGCACAACGCGCAACGCTTAGAGACATCAACCGAGAGATCAAGCGCAAGGGCGTCCCCGGCGAACTGGTCAAGGGTCGCGGCTACTTTTACATGGCGGACCTAGACAATGAGGACTACTTTTGGTCATCGCATACTGATTCAATCCATGTCTACTCTCTGGCCCAGATGAATCTCGCTCAATGGGTTGACCGTGTTGTGGACCTGTATCAAACCGCGTTGGAGGAATCTGTGAAACTGAATGAGTCCACCATCCGCGTGACGTTCCGCAATGACAACGAGATTCACTTCCTGTCCGGCGAACCCGAAGACATCACTGCGTTCGCCCGCGCCATCAGTGAACTCACCAACAAGCGTGGCAAGGTGAAGTTCAATCAGGACGTGAGCCCGTTCACTCAGAACAAGACCCCGCTGGTCGTTACGGTCATGTTCGGCTTCGATACGCCGCAGGAAGTCTTCTGGAATGCGGAGGACTTGATACGCAATGTGTGGCGCACAAAGTTGTTCGGAAAGGTCCATGTCACTGAGGCAAAAGTCGGTGCTCGCGAGGCGTGGGACAACCACCTGAAGGAACCGGAGCGCAAGACGCTCATCAAGAAGGTTGACGGCGCTGCTGGTGACGAGCGCAAGAACTGGCACGGCTTGCCAGACCATCTGAAGAAGGCGCTCACGAAAGAGATCGAAGCGAAGGGACTGAACAACATCAGTGAATCTGTTCTGAATGAACTCCAGATGAATCCGGCTTCGATTCGTAACCCACTGAAGACGAGCGACGTTGGTGACAAGAAGCGCGTTGTTGGTGGCTTCCGTTTCAGAGTTGGCGGCGGAAAGAAGCGTCCCCGTAAGGACATCCAGCGAAGCATTCAGGGCAAGCGCAATGCGCGCCGTGGTCTGGCCAAGCGCATTCGTGCCGTAAAGAAGTTCCACAAGAGCCCGCAGGGTCAGCGTCTCCATCGCGCCCTTGGACGCTTCAATGCGACCAACCGCACCAACGAGCATCGTGAGTCCCCGATGCGGTTCAGAAATGGCTCCGGTTACTGCGAAGGCCGCGTCTATGTGTGGGGCATCAACGCAGGCGGTGAGGTCTCCACTCAGTCAGTGTCACCCGGTCTGGCGGTTGAGGACTGGTGCAAGCAATACTCCGTGCATGGGGCTGCCTACATCGGTGAGAAAGACATCGTTCTCAGCACTTTCAACAGCCTCTTGAGCGAGAAACAGGAAGCCAAGGTAATCAAGAGTTTTGAGGCTACTGGTTTGCAGGTAAGCGTTTACGACGACGCTCCCGACTACGCGATGGTTGAGCAGGTTGCGCGCCTGTCCCGCGTCATCAACACCGGAGTCAAGAAGCGCGAAGGTTTGTGGTCGGTGGATGAGGGTTATGCCATCTGGCTGCCGTCTTCAGGTTTGCATCTGGTGCCCGCACTGGAGCGCGTAGAGTTCGTTCCTCTTTTGGGGGAGTCCTACGCATCCATCAATCCAGCTTGGCTGATGCGCGACAGCCGCAAGGACGAGCGTCTCTGGAATCGTGACGTGGTGATTGGCACTGACGCAGGGGATCAGCTTGTCACCATCAAGGCGTCCGCGTATGTGAGCGAGGCGCACGAGGCTCGATTCGTCGCATCATTCAAACCCGGTTTGAAAACTAAGGACGGCACCATTCGCCATCTGGACGTTCCGCTGATGAGCGGTGTGTCTGAGTCTGACCTTCCGAAGCTTCGTGAGGAAGGAAAGCTGGACGGCTTTGAAAGCATTTTCGAGAAGCAGTTCAGCCTGACGGAAGACGAAACCGGAGTCATTGGTCTCAACGATCCTTTCGGTGTGGAAGACACACTGGACGATGTGTTTGATGACATCCTTGGCATTCTGGTCGTGAGCGGTTATCTGGACTTGCTTCAGGACGTTGAGTTCGATGACGAGTACGGGAGCATCCTACTGTACTTTGACCCGAGCGCCGCTGAGGAAGAACTGGCTGACATCCTGAACGGGCTTGACGGTGAGAACCCCGGAACATCGCTGATTGGTACGCCAGCAGGCGTGATGCCGGGGGAGTCCCAAGAGTCCGATTGGTGGGTTGTATTCGTGCCGGGAGCGGAAGGCGCACCCATACCGGACATCAGCATGGATGAAGACGAGTCTGGTCAAACCGGATTCGATGGCATGGCGACAAGCGATAACGCGGTTGGTAAAGTGGTCGCGCAAATCGACGTAGGGGCAGCGCTGAATGCTGCTTCCGGCAAGTAGTCACGGAGAGACACATGACCTTCGGTTCTATGGTTGCATCCGTAATCGCTGCCCTTGCGGCAGTTGATTCCGTTGTGGAGTCACGTTCTATCGCTGACTGGAGCACTCTGGTCAAGCTGATTGAAGGTGTTGATGGCTCTGCCACCATTGTGAAAGCGATGAAGGGGATCACCAAGGGTCGCCGCGAACTGATGCAGGAAGCGGTGCTTTCTGTAATCGGTGTTGAGCCTCGTGACATCCAGAAACTCCTTCCAGAGCGGTTTGATGAACGTCTGGAATCGGAAAGCTGGCACGAGGCCAAGGACTCCGGTCGCGCCCACGTCACTGTGGCTTTCGACACAGAGAACGAGTTCCGCCGCGCAATGGAACTGATCGGAAACACTGGTCGCTCCGTGTTTGAGGCGGATGCTGTCCGTTCCGATGACGATAACTACACCATTGAGTTCGCTGCCATCGACAACACGGTTGGTGCCGGTGACTTGGAAGAGAAAATCACCAGCGCTTTCCTTGAGAACGACATCGGAGAGGGCTTCAAGGTTTCCGTCAGCGAAAGTGTTGACGACCTTCACATCTTCAAGGCTGTGTTTACTGCCGGTGGCCCCGGTTCCGGCAAGAGCTTTATCGCAGGAAATATGTTCAACGGTCTCGGCATGAAGTTCATCAACTCGGACGACGGGTTGGAGTTCCTTGCCAAGAAGGATGGCATCCTTGAACTGGACATGGAAGACAAGACAGTGGCGGCTTGGGTGGCGGCAAACCGCCCCCGCGCCAAGGCAATGATTGAACTTCGCCAGAAGCTTGCCTTGAACGGTCGTCTTGGGGTCATCATCGACGGCACTGGTCAGGACTACCCCGACATTCTCCGCAAGGAAAAGGTGCTTCTCGACCTTGGCTACGACACCATGATGCTGTTCGTGGACACGGACCTTCCGGTTGCTCTTGAGAGAAACCGCACGCGCCCGCGCAGCGTCCCTGAAGATGTGGCAATCGACATTTGGGAGAAGGTGAAGGCCAACAAGCCTAAGTTCAAGAGCCACTTCGGTCGCAACTTCTTTACGATTGACAACACGAAGTTCCTCACCGATTCGGAAGTCAAGTCCATCGGCGTGCAGCTTTACAAGACCGCCAAGAAGTGGCTTAGCAACAAGATCGTGAACCCCATCGCCAAGCAATGGATCGACGGTCAGCTTTCCGTCAACAAGGTGATGGCTGAGGGTGAGGGTGCTGCCTACTTGAAGGCTGAATGGGGCGACACCTTCGGAATCGAAGAAGCTGGAAAGGTCGCTTCCAAGATCAACGCCATGCTGGTCGAGAACGATGGTGGTTCCATTCTTACTGTCTTCCGCACCGTCAACGACGTGCGCAAGGTGAAGGAACAGATCGAGCACTTGCGCGACAATCTTCCAAGTGTTGAGAGCATTGAGTGCGCTCCGTGGAATAAGACGGTCACGTTCAATCTTCAGTCTGGTACCACGGTTGCGCAGGAGACTGACCTCATCCGTCTGGCTCTCAAGGAAGCCGGTTTCGACAAGACTTTCGACATCGTTGAGAGCGTCATCAAGACCATCGGTGAGTGCTTCCTGCTTGGCGGTATGACCAAGGCTCAGTTGAAGGAAGCCAAGGAACACCTTGGCACCAACATTTATGCCCGCGCCATCGTGGAGCGTGACGACCAACTGCTGGTCGGATTCGCCCACAAGTACAGCGCTGTCGATGCTGGCACGTTCTGCGAATCAACGCTGACTCAAGTCGGTGCTGGTGTGCTGAACCCGCAGCCTGTCAACGTCCGAGAACTTGCGGAAGCGATGGACAGCGACGGCATCTACACCTACGACTACTTCTACAGCTTCCCGACCGAAGCAGTTGCTTCGCAGTTCATGTCGCAGGTCCGCTCAATGGCGAACATGGTTGCCCGTCGAGGCAACATCGTCGCGGTTGCTGGCAAGAACAAGGAGCGTTACGACAGCGCTGCCAATTCCCTGTTGGGCACCGAAGCTGCTTACCAAGAATGGGAATACTTCGTCCGCATCAACATCAAGGAAGCGGCGATGCTCAAGGTGGCGGCGAACATTGCCGCTGGCAACTACGACTTCAAGGACAGCTTGAAGCTGTTTGAGATGTCGGGTGACCCTGACGCGGTGGCTCACGCGGTACACACGAAAGCGCTTTCGCCTGAAGTCGGCAAGGCGCATGAAAGCCTTGTCTCTCTCGTCAACTACCTCGACACACTGGTTGAAGGTGATGCGATGGACATTCCTCTGAAGCCAAGCGACACGGATTCGTCGCACATCGCTTCACGAGTTCCGCTCTCCATCCGCTTCCAGAACGGCATGAAGTCGATTTCGACCGATCAGGAAGCTGTTCAGAAGTTCGCTGACAACATGATTGGCGACGGCTATGCCACTGCGGCAAGTGTGGCTGCTGACGGCGACGACGTGGTGCTCTCTTTCGAGAACGCTTTCCGCGACGTGATCGTGATGTATTTCCTTCCGAACTTCGCAATCGACTTTGAAGTGACCACTGACGGTAGCGGCGAGTTCGATGGACCGATTGACGATCTTGGCGAGTCGGTGTCCATAGGTGAGGGTGTACTTGTAGTCAATGATTTCCCTCAGACTCAGTTTACGGTGGTATTCACACCGGAGAAAAACGACCCCACTGGATTGACTGCTTTGGATAACGCTAAGCGCTTCGTCCAATCGGCCACTCGTTTTTCAACGCTGTTCATTGAAGTCGGGAAAATTGAAGACCGTCGAGCAAGTGGCGCTGGCGTTTCGGTAACTGTTATGGGGGAACCACAGAAAGCCAAGGCGGCGGTAAAGGCTTTCATCAAGAAGGACTTGGGAATTTCTGAATCCCGCAAGACCCCCAACTTGCTGAAGGTTGTCCGCGAAACCCTCAAGGACAAGTTCGGTGACAAGATCATCGAAGCTACCCGCTCGTGGGGACCGACGTTCATCAAGATGCTCCAGTCCAGTGACCCAGTGAAGCTGGTTGAGCAGGAAATGCAGTCTGGAGACGCGCAGGCCGGTGGAATGATTTTCACGGCAGTGCCCGGACAGAACAACATGGTGGGCTCCCCGTTCATTCTCCCGAATGGACAGGAAGTTCCTCAGTCGATTCTGATGCAGGCGGTTGCCCGCGTGCTTGGCAACATCGTGGCGCAGCTTCAGGGCATTTCACCGATGCAGCCGACCCAGCAGGTTTCGGGAATTGCCAATGCTGAAGCTGGTGAGCCTGCTGGTGCTGCTTCTGCTATGGGAGATGGCGAGCAGGGTGAAGAACAGGCAGCCGAAGAAGAAGGACAGGCAACCGAAGACGAGGCTGACGCCGAAGCAGAAGAAGGACAGGCGGCGACAGACGAAGAAGGTGCCGAAGTAGCAGCGGAAGAACCAGCCGAAGAAAAACCTGCTGAAGAACCTGCTGAAGAACCCGCTGAAGAACCAGCCGACGACGCTGAAGAACCAGCCGACGACGCTGAAGAACCAGCCGACGACGCTGAAGAACCCAAGAAGCCGGAACCGGGTGAGCCGTTCGACAAGGCCGCTGAAAAGGCCAAGGAAGACGAAGCCGATAAGAAGGCGGAAGAGGAAGCTGCTGCCAAGGCTGCTGAGGAAGAAGAGAAGAAGCGCAAGGCGGCTGCTGTTGCTGCTGCCAAAACTGAGTCAGTCACGCTGGCGTACAACGAACAGCTTCAGAGCGTCACTGTGACAGTTGATGATCGTCGTGAAGCTGACGCTCTAATCAAGCTGCTAAGCAGCAGCAGTTATAAGACAGCCGATGTTCGCCAAAGCGGAAAGGTTATGAGCGACATCTATGTGTCGATCCTTTTCCAAAAGGGCGTGAACAGTATGCAGGCTGAGCAGCATGTACGCAACGCAGCCAAGAAGCTGGGCATCCACCCTTTCAACTTCTTCAACTCGTATGAGTCGGTCGTCACCGAAGGCTACGAGGGAGTAGTCCTCAAAGCGCTTGCCAACGAGAACATTCGTGGTGGCTTTGAAAATGGTGTCCTGTTCGTTCCCGCTGAAGACGTGAAGGCGGCGAAGGACATCATCGACAACGCGCCCAACGTCTACAAGACACCGAAGATCATGGCGGAAGGCACCAAGATTGATGAGC
>Ga0307380_10004354_pt1 | contig 19182 bp, 13 predicted proteins | sample UN3MG_FD_202239 | JGI IMG/M metagenome (GOLD analysis project Ga0307380, IMG submission 202239) | Soil microbial communities from Risofladan, Vaasa, Finland - UN-3 | ecosystem: Environmental > Terrestrial > Soil > Coastal area > Acid sulfate soil | place: Finland: Risofladan, Vaasa | collected... | reverse complement strand
GATTCCGGCGAGCCAGCGCGACGGCGCGGTGGTTGATATCCACCAGGGTGACCCGGCCCTCGGGTGCGAGGAGGGCGGCGACGACGCCGACGACGCCGTAGCCGCAGCCGAGGTCGAGCACGGAGTCGGCGGGCTGGACTGCGACGTGGTTGATGAGAAGGCGGGTGCCTCTGTCGACGCGCTCACGGGAGAAGACGCCGGCTTCAGTGATCAGCTTGATGGTGAAGCCGCGGAGGTCGGCCTCGATGATCTGACGGCGGCCGCGGGCGGCCGGCTTTTCGCTGAAGTAGTGGTCGGAGGGCATGGGGGGATGGTTCGGTGGGATGGGGGGAGGTGCCTGCTGGAGACGGGTGGGGCAGGAGGCGAGCTGCTGCCGAACAACTACCTTCTTGCCGAACCAGCAACCTGCGCCGATGCGCCTCGATTGGATGCGCGCCCTACAGAACGGCGTCGCCCCGGGGACGGGGCTCCCACAGCAGAGACGGCCGGCGGGCGTGGGAACGCCCGCCCTACAGCGGGCAGGAGACACGCTCCTGCCCTACGAACTCGTGCGTATGCTGCCGACGGAGGTTCGCACTACTCCTCCTCCACCCACACTCCGCGCACGATTTCCTCGAGCGTCGTCGCGCCTTCGCGGGCCTTATTGATGGCGTCGTCGCGCAGGTTTTCGATCCCGAGGCTCCGGGCGAGACGCCGAATCTCGCCGGACGACTCCCGCCGCGTGATGGCGGAGGCGATGACGTCACTCACCATCATGATCTCGAACACGGCCGTGCGGCCGTAGTACCCGGTGCCGCGACAATGGTCGCAGCCTCCACCGCGATAGTAGGTGCTCCCGTCGTCCTGGATGCCCAGCGTCTCCAATACCTCGGCCTTCGGGTGATCTTCGATACGGCATTGCTCGCAGATCCTGCGCACGAGGCGCTGCGAGATGAAGGAGGTCGCGGCGGAGGCGACGAGGAACGGCTCCGCTCCCATGTCCACCAGGCGGGCGGCGCCGCTGGCGGCATCGTTGCAGTGGACGGTGGTCAGGACGAGATGGCCCGTGAGGGCCGACTGAATGCCCATGCGCAAGGTTTCGAGGTCGCGAATCTCGCCGACCATGAGGATGTCCGGGTCCTGGCGCAGGATGGAGCGAAGCCCGCTGCCGAAGTCGAGCCCGATCTTGGGATGGACTTGGATCTGAGTGGCGCGAGAGAGTTGGTATTCCACGGGGTCCTCGATCGTCACAACATTGCGCCCAACGCGGTCCAGAGAGCTCAGGATGGCGTACAGCGTCGTCGTCTTGCCGGAGCCGGTGGGGCCGGTGGCGAAGATCATCCCGTGCGGTCGATTGATGATGTGTTCCTGCATGTGCTCCAGGTGATTTGGAGAAAACCCCAGCTCTACCAGCCGAAGACCGCTTGCAGTCTTCGGAAGCAGCCGGAGCACCGCGACCTCCCCGAAGATCGACGGGACCACGGAGGCCCGAATGTCGAAGACCTTCCCCCGAAGGCGAGCATCGAACCGACCATCCTGCGGAAGGCGGTGGTCCCCGATATCCATCCCGGCCATCACCTTGAGGCGAGAGAGGACGGCGGGGTGGAGGTCGATGGCATAGCTCTGGTGGTCGAAGAGCACGCCGTCGACGCGGAGCCTGATCTGCAGCTTCGTGGCGCCGGCCTCGAAGTGGATGTCGCTGGCGCGGGACAGGATAGCGGTTTCGAGAAGCTCGTTGACGAGGGCGACGGCCGGGGCGTCCTCCCCTCTTCCCATCATCGGGCCGGTGCGCGCGTCCGCCTCGACCACGAGGCCCGGCTCCACCAGAGCCGGGCCGGTTTCCAGGTCTTCCCGTTCTCCGTAGAAGCGCTGGATGCCCCGGTCGATCACCCGTAGGTCGGCGCGCGCCGCCCGGATATCTTTCCCGGTGAGGCGGCGCAGCTCATCGAGCTTGAGGAGGTCCGCCGGGTCCACCATGGCACAGACGAGAAGATTTCCCTGGACCCGCATCGGAAGGATCTGAAGCCGCATCGCCTCGCGGCGAGGGATCAAGTCCAGGGCGGCATCGTCCGCGTGCATATTCAGCTCAGTGACGGTCGATATGGGGTCGTCGCGCATAGCTGCTTCCCCCAGAAATGAGATGTCGTGGGTCGCACTTCCCTATGACGCTCCTATCATAGTAGAAGTGCAGACGTTTGTCACTACAGCTTGAGGTCTGTGGGGGGCAGATAGGGCGCGCTGGGGGCTGGGAGGAGGATGGACGCTACAGCCACCTCCGCCTGCGGAAGTAGACGAGCATGCCCAGGGTCGCCACGAACATGAAGCTGAGCAGCGCGGGATAGCTCCAGCGCCAGTGCAGCTCCGGCATGTGATCGAAGTTCATGCCATAGACGCCGGCGAGGAATGTGAGCGGGATGAAGATGCTGGCGAAAATGGTGAGCACCTTCATCACTTCGTTCATGCGGTTACTGACGCTCGACAAGTAGGTGTCGTGCATGCCGCCGATGACGTCGCGGAAGGATTCAATGGTGTCGGCCACCTGGATGGTGTGGTCGTAGACGTCGCGCAGGTAGGCGAGGGTTTCCTGCTGAACGAGTCGGGACTCGCCGCGGCTGAGGAAGCTCAGGACCTCTCTCAGCGGCCACACCGACCGTCGAAGGAAGATGAGTTCCCGCTTCAAAACATAGATAGCGTGGAGCGTCTCCCCGGTCGGGTGTTCGACAAGCTCGTCCTCGAGCTCCTCGATGTGATTGCCGAGGGCCTCGAGCACGACGAAGTAGTGGTCTACGACGGCGTCGAGCAGGGTGTATGCCAGGTAGTCGGCACCTCGCTCCCGGATGCGCCGCCGGCCGTTGCGGAGCCTCGCCCGAACGTTCTCGAACACGTCCCCAGGCGCCTCCTGGAAGGAGAGAACGAAGTTGTCGCCGACGATGAACGTGATCTGCTCCGCCGTTATCTCTTTCGTCTCCGGATCGAGATCGATCATCTTGAGGACGACGAAGAGGTAATCGTCGAAGTCTTCGATCTTCGGTCGCTGCTGAGTGTTCAGGATGTCCTCAAGCACCAGTGGGTGGATCCCGTAGCAGTCCCCGATCTGCTGGAGCAGGTCGACGTCGTGGAGCCCGGTAATGTTGATCCAGGTGACGGTGGGCTTGTCCTTGAAGACGAGGCACTGCTCGACGGATGCGGGGGCGGCCTCTTCAAGGTGATCCGCGGCATAGTCGAGGACCGAGATCTGAGCCTCCGCCACCGCCCGCTCGCCTACGTGGACGAGGGAGCCCGGGGGGAGTCCGGCCTTCCGGGAGGCTCGCCTGATGAGCTTGCGCATGGGGCATCACCTATCGTTGGCCGCGGAGTGGAGTGTTTTCGCGGCTTCCCCGCGGCTGTTTTCGCGTTTTCGGGGTAATATGCCATCTGTGGGGGTACGATTCCGGTGGCGGCATGGGCGGGCCCGCCGTGCGGGGAAGCAGACTCCGGCGTCGGCGTGTGGAATATTCGTATAGAGGCGCAGTTCGGAGGCGGCGGGACATGAAACTGAGACAGGGGGAAGTGCTATGATGCGCAAATCCGTCGTTTTCGTCGTTCTGGCTGTGTGCCTGGCCGGGGGGACGGCCCTGGCCGTGAGCCTGGGCGAGGCGGTCGTGAAGACAGTGACGATTGGGGTCGTCGTGAACGCCGTCTCCGGCCCCGCCGACAAGGCCATCAACACGCTCACCGCGAACAAGAATCTGCCGGCCGGCGCCTCGACGAGAGTGGTGCCGGTGCTGAGCGTGGGCGAGAAGGGGTATGTCGGCGCGGCGCAGGTGGCCGGATCGCAGGAACTGGTCAACAAGACGAAGGCGGTCGCCCAGCTCGAGACCTCGTGGAGCAACAAGCAGTACCGCATCAAGCTCCTGATGCCGTTCGACTCGGTGAATCCGATCGGCGCCGGGCGCGTGCGGGGGCTGGGCGTGACCGGCCTCGTCGATGTGGCCTTGAGCAGCAACGCCTATCTCCTCCCGCGCTCTCGCGGCTGGAACAGCGGCGACGTCATCAAAGGCGCGGCCATCGGCTACGCGACGAACCAGTACGGGACGCAGCTCAACTCGTTCATCAACGGCGTATTCAAGAACGAGGGAGCGACCCCGGCCGGCTCCACCAAGGTCGTGCCGTATCTGAGCTTCGGCGAGAAGGCCTACATCGGCATGATGCAGGTGGCCGGGCCGAAGGTTCAGGTGGACAAGGTCAAGGCGGTGTGGCAGTACGAGGACCTGTTCGACAGCGGGCGGGTTCGACTGCGGGCGCTCGTGCCGAGCGATACTGTCAACCCGGTCAAGGTGCATCGCGTGAAGGGCGTCGGCTGCACCGCCATCATCGACGCCATGCTGCTGCGGGCGCGGGAGTACCAGAAGCGTCCCGATGACTACCGCTACTTCGATCGCGCCCCGATCTTCGTGGGGCTGGGCGAGGATCCGCACTACCGGCCGCCCGGTTGGGACCGGGGCCGCAAGACGGGCTGGGCGAAGCACGGGGATCCGTATCATCCCCCCGGGCTCAGCAAGAAGCAGGGGCCGCCCGTGGTCGTTGTAGTGGATGACGACGATGACGACCAGGGCGAGCAGCACAGGAACCAGCATCAGGAGCGGCGCGGGAGAGGTCAGGGCAGAGGCAAGAAGAAGTAGGGCACGGCCCGAGCAGGTATGGTAAAAGAGAGGGACGCCGAAGGGCGTCCCTCTTCGTGTCTCAGCCAGGGCCGGTTTCACCCTGATTGAGTTACTGGCTGTTACTTCGCGGTCTGGCTATACCAGGCGAGTTGCTGCTCCAGGCCTTCGGTCCAGACCAAGCTGCTGCCGGGGTGCGCGCGGCAGGCGGCGATCACATCGCCGATGTGCGGATCGCCGGAGGGGCGATGGTAGGTGTACGGCCGGCCCTCGGAGCAGCGGAAGATCAGCTTCACCCAGTCGGTGTTTTTGCTTGAGATGTAGTTAATGCCCCACTCTGACTCCAGGGAGTACTTCTCCAGGGCGGCAAGGTTGGGCGGGAACTCGTCCTTGGCGCCGACGTACTGAAGGAGCAGGATTCCAAGGTAGCCCAGGCGCTCCTCGCAGCTCTGCGCGAGGACTTCGGCGCGGGACTGGTTGGCTTCGGCGGCGGCCTTGTCGGCATAGAGGAGGATCTGATCGAGGCTGAACTGGGCCAGCGGGTACTCCCAGACGATGCCGGCGAAGATGTCCGAGGCGGCTTCAAAGGCGGCTCCAAAGGCGGCTTTCTCCTCCTTGGGCTTGCCCTCGAACCCGCGGACGTTGGCGACGGCGTACTGGAAGACGGCCTCGCGGACGGCATCGAGGGCGGCCTGGGTCTGGCGGGCCTGCTCGGGAGTCAGGACGCTGTCGTCGGCTTTGCCGCCCAGATCGCTGAGCAGGCCGGAGCCGTCGGCGGCGATGATCCTAATGCCCTTGGCGGTGGCGAGATAGAGCGCGTCGCCGGAGGGCATCCAGGCATAGCCGAGGAGGCCGTCGGTGCAGTCGTAGGTCCTGCTGACACCCGAGCCGTCGGCCGCGACCACGAAGATGGTGACGGTCCGGTCATCTCTCGAGGCGCTCTGCACCATGTAAGCCACGGAGCGGCCATCGGGGGACCAGCGGGGCTGAAGGGCGCCCTCACCCGAGGGCGAGATGGGCTTCGCCTTGCCGGAGGGGAGGTCGTAGAGCATGATGCGGCCGCTGGTGGGAACGCCCATGGCCCAGCTTCCGCTCTCCTGGAAGTCGCCGGGATAGGCGAGTTTGCGACCATCGGGGGAGAAGACGCCCCCGGCCCCGTCCACGCCGAGGTCCCGGACCTCGCCGGTGTCGGCGTCCACGACGACGAGGGGGTGACGGAGGACGTAGCCCTGGGAGGTGTCGGCGACGATACGGCGGCCATCGGGCGCCCAGGAGATGGGAGTCTTGATGTAGCCGTCGAGGAGCTTCTTCATCTCCCCGGTCGTCATGTCGAACACCCAGACGCCGCCCTCCCTGGCGCTGGGGTCATTGGGGTCGGGCTGATAGCTCCCGCAGAAGGCAAGGCGCGTGCCGTCGGGCGAGAGGTCGGTGTAGAGCGGGTCGGCGCCCGGCGGAAGGTCGAAGGCTAAATCCTGGCCGGTGGCGGCGTTGATGAGCCAGGCTTGGTCATCGAGAATCGGATGGCCGGCGCCGGTGTGGGCGCGCCGGTTCTCGAAGTCGGGGGTGGTCCAGAGGACGCTGTGGGCGTTGAAGACGAGCCACTGCTGTCCGGGCAGCCAGGGGCCTGGGGCGCGGCCCCAACCGAGATAGGTCTTCAGGCGGTGCTTGCCCGACCCGTCTTCGTGCATGGCCCAGACTTCGCTGGTAAGGCCTTCGGCTTGCTCCCGGACGAGAACGTAGGCGATGTCGCCGAAGTCAGAGACGATGTCGCGGCGGCCATAGTACCAGGCAGCCGCGGCGCGCGGGTTCACAGCTTGGCCGAGTTCGGGTGGCCGGGATGCTACGAGAAGCGCGCGCCGGCCGGACGGCACCTCCGTTTCTCCAAGTGAGTTCGTCAGACGGACTGTGCCCTCCAGCACCGTGACGGCCACCGTGTCCTTGGCTTCGACAGCCGCGTCGAGGGCGGTGCCGAGCAGGTGGATTCGCCCGGGCGCGGTGTCGATCCGGGTGATTTCGCCGGCGCGGCTGCGGCAATACAGGCGGCCGGCGTCGAGGGAGGCGGTGTCTGGTTTCACCAGCTTGAGGGCGGTATTGGGCGCCAGGGTGTACTCACTGCCTCGGCGGGTGATGAGCGTAACGCGGGAATCGGGGCCGGTGCAGATGCTGGCGCCGACAGAGAGCTTGTCGCCGAGTTCTATGGGCATGCCGGAGGCGTCGGTCACAGAGCCGCGGGCGGCGGTGACAGCGACGAGGACGCCGCCCTTCTCAGGGGAGACGGCCGCGCCGGGAATGGCGGCGAGGGTGTCGGGCGAGGAGAAGGCCGGGAGAGCCCGGTCGCCCTCTGAGGAGTGGAGCCGCGGGAGCGCGAGCCGCCAGATTCCGATGGCAAGAAGAACGATGGCGGCGGCCGCGGCGAGGCGTGGGGCCCACCGACGCAGCCGGGTCCGCGAACGGGAGGTGACAAGGGCACTGGTCCGTGCGAGAAGTGAGGCGCTATAGGCGTCTTCCATTGAGACCTCCTGGTAGTGGGCGGATAGAAGCCGGGCGATGTCCAGGTCGCCGGCCGAGAGATCAGCCATGATTCTCACCTCCTGGGTTCCCCCGGGCGAGGGACGTAAAGGCCGAACGAAAGGCCGCGCGAGCGCGAGAGAGGAGCGACTCGACGGCCTTGGGTGTTGACTGCAAGTGGTTGGCCAGCTCGTCCACGGAATAGCCGGAGACGTACTTGCCGATGAGGACGGATACCTGGCGCTTGGGGATGCTGGCCAGGGCGCGGTTCACGAGATCGCGTTGAAGGGTCGCCTCAGTCCAGGGGTTGGCGATCGCTGCTTCCGCGTTTGCGCCGGACGCCGTGGCCTCGGGTACAAGCGGCACCTCTGTTCGGCGCCGACGGCAGAAGCGAACGAGCCGATGGCGCGCCAGGCCGAGCAGCCAGACATCGAGGGCCCCGCGCCGGGAGTCATAGCTCTTGATGGACCGCGCGGCCACCATCAGGATGTCCGAGCACAGGTCTTCGGCGTCGGCTCGGTTGCCGGCGAGATGGTGGTAGCCGAATCGGTAGGCCCATGGGGCGTACCGCTCGAAGAAGCTCTCCCAGGCGGCGACATCGCCGCGAGAGATCTGACTCGCGAGCCACTCGTCGCTGTCGCGGGAAAGGTCCTCTTCACCACCGTCAACCGGCGGCGCGAGCTTTGCGCTCCCGTCCATCGACTCGCTCCCGATGCAGTTCTCCCCCTCCCACCATTAGATTGCCAGAGAGGGCCAAGAATCCTTCGCGCGGGATGGGAGCCTCGACCTCTGCGCGCCCGCTCAGACAGGATCGGCGGGCCGCGCGGAAGCTGAACCTCTCAGGGCGATACTGGTGGGGCTCCCAGCCACGCGGCAGTCAACCCTCGGGCTGTCGGGCGGGCATGCGCCGCTGTTCAGGCGCTCCGCCAGCGTCTCCGCCGCGACGTGATCTCGGAAGACCTCCAGCGCCCGTGCGACCCCCCCTCCCGCGTCGCACTCGACCCACAGGCTTATGCGCTCATCGACCCGCAGCCCGGCGCGCTTGCGCAGCTTCTGGATGTGCCGCACGAGGTCGCGGGCAATGCCCTCGAGGCGAAGTTCTTCAGTGACCCGCACCTCCAACCCGACCGCGACACCGCCCTCTTCGGCTGCGTGCTCACCGAGTTGGCCGGGGTCATCCACGAACGCCAGCGTCTTCACGTTTAGCTCCTCGAGAACGTCGCGCTCGAAGTGAGGTGCGGCGGACGATGCGCCGAGGCCGAAGACGAGAGCCGCAGAGAGGGGCTGGCGGACGCGGATGCCGGCTTCTGCGCGGGCGGCGCGTCCGAGTCGGACAATAGCTCGGGCGCGGTCGCACTCCTCCAGCAGCGCGGCGTCTTTGTGAGAAACGGAGAGAGCCGGGAATTCACAGAGATGGACGCTCTCGGCAAGGGCCCGAGCGAAGGGTGCGCGGAGCTTCTGGTAGAGGGCCTCGGCGGTGAACGGCAGGATGGGAGCGAGAAGCTGAGCGAAGGTCGTGAGAGCCTGCCAGAGGGTGCGGTAGGCGGCGTCCTTGTCCTCGTCGGAATCGCCCTTCCAGAAGCGCCGCCGGCTGCGGCGGACCCACCAGTTCGAGATATCATTGAGGAGCGAGAGAAGGGCACTCGTCGCCCGCGGTGGATTGAGGCAGTCGAGCGCGCCACCGACCTCGTGTGCCGTCGAGGCGAGCCGCGCGCGAAGCCAGCGATCGAGCGGCGCGTGGGGTGCGAGGTCGAGGCTCGGCGGCGGCGCCTCCACCGCCGGCCACCCGTCCACGTTGGCATAGGTCGCGAGAAAGGTGTAGCAGTTCCAGAGGGTGCGGAGCCAGCCCTGGACCTCGGCGGCGGAAGAGGGGCCGAAGCGCAGCGGCTGGGGCAGGGGCGCGGCGGCGCTGACCCAGCGGATGATGTCGGCGCCCATGCTATCGGCGGCATCGGAGAACCAGATGGCGTTACCCCTGGACTTGTGCATTTCCTCGCCGTTTTCGTCGAGGACGAGGCCGTAGCCGACCACGTTCGTTACGGGGGCGCGGTTCTCGATCATGGCGCTCATGGCGAGGATGGCGTAGAACCAGTTGCGGAACTGGCCGGGAAGACACTCCACGATGAGATGGGCCGGGAACCAGCGCTCCCATTCGGCGCGGTCGTGGAAGTAGCCCATGGTGGAGTAGGGCACGATGCCGGCGTCGAGCCAGGGGTTGCCGACATCCGGGACGCGGGCGGCGAGGCGGCCGCACTCTTCGCAGCGGATCGCGACCGCGTCGATCCATGGACGGTGAGGGGAGTGACCGTCGAATTCGCCCCACCCTCGGGCGGCGCGGGCGTGCAGTTCTTCGCGGCTTCCGATGACGTCGAACCAGCCGCAGGAGCAGCGCCAGATGGGGAGCGCGAGGCCCCAGTATCGCTTCTTCGAGATCATCCAATCGCGCATGTTGCGGAGCCAGTCGAGCTCGACCTCGCGGCCGTACTCCGGGATCCAGTCCACCTGCTCGGCGAGGCGCATGATCTCCTCGCGCCAGGGATCCATGGCGATGAACCACTCGTCCACGCGGCGGAAGAGCACCTCGGCGCCGCAGCGCCAGCAGTGCGGATAGCGGTGGGTGTAGTCGTCGACGCGATAGAGCAGGCCGCGGTCGCGGAGGGCGGCGAGGACGTCGGGGCCGACGGCGGAGGCCTGCTTTCCGGCGAAGGGGCCGGTGGCGGCGACCATCTGACCGTTTTCCTCGATGGGAACGAGGACAGGCAGGCCGTGCTCACGACCGAGGTCGTAGTCCTCCTTGCCGCAGCCGGGGGCGATGTGGACGATGCCGGTGCCTTCGGCAGCGGAGACCTCGCTCCACGAGAGAACGCGATGGGCAGAGGCCGCGCCGGCGGCGAGGGGGAGGTCGTCGAAGGGGCCGGCATAGCGGAGGCCGAGGAGATCGACTCCGGCCACCTCCGCCTCGATGTGGAAGGAGACGTCGTCGGTGAGCACCTCCCCTACCCTATCGGCGGCAAGGTAGTACGCGGCGTCGCCTTGGCGCGCCTTGACGTAGGCGAGATCGGGGTGAACGGCGCAGGCGACGTTGGCGGTGAGGGTCCAGGGGGTCGTGGTCCAGACGAGGAGGTACTCGCGGTCGCGCTCGGCGAGAGGCAGGCGGAGGACGACGCCGGGATGGGTGACCTCGCGGTAGCCTTCCTGCATCTCCTGCTGGGAAAGGCCGGTGGCGCAGCGCGGGCACCAGGGCATGACGTCGGTGCCGAGGTAGACCAGGCCGCGCTGGTGGCACTTCTTCAAGAAGTGCCAGATGGCGTAGTTGTTCTCGTCGGAGAGGGTGTAGTAGGAGTTCGGCCAGTCCATCCAGCAGCCGAGGCGGATGGACTCCTCGGTGATGAGGTCGGCGAAGTGATGGACGCGCTGCTTGCACTGCTGGACGAACTCAGCCACCCCGTAGCGCTCAATGTCGCGCTTGGAGGTGAAGCCGAGGTCGCGCTCGACCTCGACCTCGATCCACAGGCCCTGGCAGTCGAAGCCGTTCTGGTAGCGTTGATCCCGCCCGCGCATGGCCCAGTAGCGCTGGAAGATGTCCTTGAGCGCGCGGCCTCGGGCGTGATGAATACCCATGGGGTTGTTGGCGGTGATGGGGCCGTCGAGGAGGGAGAAGCGCGGGTTGCCGCGGTTGCGCGCGCGGAGCTTGGCGAAGATATCGCGCTCGCGCCAGAGGGCGAGCACGTCCCTCTCCAGCGTCGTCTGATCCGGCAGGCCTGACTGCTCCTCGAACACAATTGTCCTCCCCTGCGCCCGGCACGCGAAAAAGCCCACCGCCGATTGGGGCGGTGGGCTTGGAGCGTACTGGCGCGTTTTCTCTGGGTGCTATCCTTCCGACGTCCAGCATCGCTCCCGGCTCACCGCCGGGCTGATAATGATGATGCTGGCTAGCAGAGAGCTGACGCGTCGCATTTGTCTGAGGACCTTATATCACAATCCGGGGATGGCCGTCAACGAAGCGCGCCGGGCGGATGCTCCAACCGCCAAGCGTCTGGAGGAATGGTGGGGTCGCTCCATTCGTCGCCGAGGGTTTGGACCATGTCGCTCATTTCGGTGACGCCGGGGGCGGACCACTTGGCGGACCATCCGGCGCGGAGGCGGGCGGCGTAGGCGCTGAGCCCGAGGAAGAGGAGGGCAGAGAGGGCAATCGCGACCGGCAGGAGGCGGCGGAGGTTGCCGCGCCAGGCGGTGAGGAGGCGGGCGCCGGGGGCGCGGCTGCGGAGGGCGGCGAGGAGCGGGAGGAGGATGAGGGCGAGGCCGGAGGCCAGGGCTGCGATCGAGGCCTGGGTGACGAACGGGCGCAGCCATGAATCGTCTGTCGGGTCAATCCGGAGGGCCGAGATCAGGACGGCGACGGGCGGCAGGACGATGGCCGCGGCCATGATGAGCTGCCTCGCGGGCCGAAGATCGGTGGCCTCGTCGGCGGCGCGGCGGGACCAGGCGCCGACAGCGAGGAAGATGACGAGCAACTGGACGAGGATCATGGCCGCGAATGCCAGGTAGCGGGCGGCGGTGAGGTAGCCCTCGAACATGCCGCCGCCCCTGGTGTACCCTCGGCTGACCTGGGTCCTGAGCTTACCAAGGATGAGGGCGTCGCGCAGCTCCTGGTCCTTACGCGCTCCCATATGTGCGGCATAGAGTTGATGTTGCGCCCCGTAGAAGATCCTTCCGCCGAGAAGCGGCCCCCCTTGAAGGCCCGTCCTGTCGTCGTGCTCCCACCGCCAAGCCGGCGCGGTGCCGATGCTTTGGACGGCGGCACCGACCAGGAAGCCGATGATCGTGTCAGTGGATTCCTGCATGTGGAGGCCGAAGTCGGCGGTGCTCTGCCACCAGGTGATGGCCGTAACGGGATCGTCGCGCATGGCGGCGAGGCGGCCCTCATAGACGGCGAACCGAGCGTTATCGCGCAGCCGAGCGAAGCTTGGGAAGACGAGCAGGATTTGTGAGTTCAGCAGGGCCTCAGGTTCCGGGAGGCCCATGGCGGTGAGGAGGCGCCTGACGGCGTCCGCGCGGGCGACCGCGTGAGAGGTGACGAGCGGCATGCGGCCGGCCTGAGACCAGGCGATGAGGGCGTCCGCATCTTGGTGGAGGCCGTACAGATACCGCGCTTCCACCGCGACCGGCAGAGCGTTCTCCGGATCGGCCTCCTGCCAGCGTCGGAGCATAGAGAGTACCGGCTCGGCCTGCTCGGGGGTAAGCCTATCGGGGAGGCCTGATTCAGCGATACGCTTCTCTTCTTGGGCGACGGCCGCGGCGTCGGCGGGATTGACGCCGGAGCTGCCGATGCGCTCGAAGGCCGGCGCATTTTCTGCAAGCCGCTCGAGGTAGGCAGCCCAGGCGAGCGGGGTGTTGGCGGTCTCAGCGGCGCGTTTGAGGAGGTCGGCGTCTTCGGTGATGACGCCGGCGGCCAGGAGCATCTCAGGATCGTTGGGGTAGCGCTCCTCGACGAAGGCGGCGGCGCGCTCCTGGTAGGGCTTCAGCATCGCTCGAATGGGTGCATCGGGCTGCTGGACGATGTCCTTGCCCGGAACGAGAGCGTAGAGGCCGATACGGGGCAGGCGCCGCAGTGCGGGGACGGCCGCGGTGACGATGATGACTGCCAGGACGATGAGCCAGGACGCGCGGACGAGTCGCATTGGTTCTTCCCCCTTGACGCTTCGTTGGTTAGACGCGGGAAGGGGGTGGGAAGTTCGCGGGGGCGGCAGCAGGCAAGCCCGTGTCCAACAGGAATGGCAACGGTTGGCGGGCAACGGCCGGCGGGCGTGGGCACGCCCGCCCTACAAGAACGGCAACGGCCGAAGCGCGGCAGCAGGCAAGCCCCTGCCCAGCAGGACGGCCGGTTGGGATCGGTCAGGGGATGCCGGTCTGGGCGCGGAGGTGGTCGTAGGCGTAGTGCAGGAGGCGTTCGAGGTTGACGATGTCCTCGCGGTTGTAGGCCTTGAGGAGGTCGAGGGATTCGCGGCTCCCCCGCTCCCACTCCCGCCACAGTCGCACCGCGTCCCAGCCGTCGAGGCCGCCGGTTTCGGGGCTGCGGGGGATGCCCATCTTCCGCTCGATGTTCTTCAGCCCGCCGGTGAGCCCGAGGCGGCGAAGCGCCCAACAGAGGTCGATGTGGAGCTGATCGAATTGCACCTTTGGGAAGCGGCGGCGCAGGAACGGGAGGTCGAAGCAGGAGCCGAAGAAGGTGACGAGGAGGCTGTACCGGCCGATGTCGTCGGCGAAGTCCTGGAGGTCCTCGCCGTGCGTGTAGACCCTCACGTCACGTCCATCGTACACGCCGATGATGGTTACGGCGTCCTGCTCGCTCATGCCGGTCGTCTCGATGTCGAGGTAGGCGATTCGGTGGCCGAACTCAGGGAAGGCGCGCCAGTGCTCGCGCGGCGCCAGCGTTTCCGAGAAATAGCGATGATCTTCGCTCCGGAGATGGTCGAGTGACGAAGCGACGGTCTCTGCGACGCGCTCGGTCTTCTGCGCGGAGAGGCCGGCGGCGGTTGGGTCGCGCAGGAAGTCGTCCCAGCAGTGACAGCCGCGCTCCCAGATGCGGCGCTCGGTCACGGGGCCGATACCGGCGACATGGATGAAAGTTCGACTAAGCACGGCGCGACATCTGCTGGCGGAAGCGGTTGAGGATGAACCAGACCACCAACACCGAGATGACGATCGGGATGAGTCCGACCACCACGCCGATATACTGCTCGGGACGCTCTCGTTCCGTGTTCTGAGACAGCTCAGACACCTCGATGGTATTGAGTTGCCCGTCGGCGGCGCTCGGCTGCTGGGCCACAGGACCGCTCTGCGCGGCTCGCCGCCCGGCGGTCTGAGCGCGCCTCTTCGCCTGCTCCATCGCGGGGATCACGATGGCGGCCAGTATTCCCAGGATGGCCACCATGATCATTATCTCGACGAGGGTGGGCTTCTGGCGAGCAGGCATGGCGTTCTCTCCTCCGGGCCGGTCAGTCTCGCTTCAGGAAATCCTGGACGGCGTCGACGAGGGCGTCTACGAGCTTGCCCTCGGGAAATGTGCCGACCGGCTTACCCTGAACGAATACCACACCTCTGCCCGCGCCTCCAGCGACCCCGACATCCGCCTCCCGCGCCTCGCCGGGGCCGTTCACGACACACCCCATTACGGCCACACGAAGGGAGCGCCGCTCCCGACGGAGGTCGCGATCAATAGGTCGAAGCTTGTCCTCGATAGCGCGCGCGAGACCGGGCAGGTCGATTTCACAGCGGCCGCAGGTGGGACAGGTGACGAGAGTGATACCGGCTCCGCCGAGTTCCAGAGAGGAGAGGATCTCGCGACCGACCCGGACCTGGAGAACCGGGTCGCCGGTCAGCGACACGCGGATCGTCTCGCCGATGCCCTCCCGCAGGAGCATCGCAATTCCGATGGCGGAGCGGGCGAGGCCGGAGGGAGGGAGGCCGGCCTCGGTGATGCCCAGATGAAGGGGATAATCGCGCTGCTCTCGGAAGCGCCGGTTGGCCAGCCATGTCGAACGCAGGTCGAAGGCCTTGAGGGAGACGACGATGTCGTTGAAGTCGATCTGCTCGAGAAGCTCGACGTGCCCCAACGCCGTCGCCACCATGGCCGCCGCCATCTGCTCCTGCGCGTCGCCCTTCTCTTCGTATCGGGCGCGAATCTTCTCCGGGACGGAGCCCGCGTTCACCCCCACCCGAATCGGAATAGCGCGCTCCGCCGCCGCCGCGGCAACGGCCTCCACCTGCTCGGGCCTGTTGAGGTTGCCCGGGTTGATGCGGAGCTTGTCGATCCCCTGCTCGACCGCGGCCAGCGCAAGGCGGTGGTCGAAGTGGATATCGGCCACCAGGGGGAGGTGTATCTGGCGTTTGATCTCCCCCAGCGCGGCCGCGGCCTCCATGTCCGGCACCGCCACCCGCACGAGGTCCGCGCCGGCCGCTTCGATCTCACCTATCTGGGCGACGGTGGCGCGGACATCGCGGGTGTCGGTGGACGTCATCGACTGAACGCTGACCGGTGCACCTCCGCCGATCTGGATGGGGCCGACTTTGACTGAGCGGGTGGTGGGCATAACGTGGTACCGTCTTCGGCTGGCAGGAGGCGAGCTCCTGCCGAACACCAGGAGTAGGTTATGGGGATGGGGTTCCGGTGGCAGGAGGCCCTTCGGTACCCCTTAGAGTAAACTCGCTCCCCGCCCTGGAGCGAGGACCCTCCCCTTTTCAGAGGGCGGCGATGCGGGGTTACGTGCGCTCGGTTAGCCGTTCGAGACGGGCGATCCGCTCCTCAATGGGCGGATGGGTGCTGAAGAGCTTCCCCAACCCCTTGGCGCTGAACGGATTGACGATGAACATGTGGGCGGTAGCGGGGCTCGCCTCCATCGGCATCCGCTGGGCCCCCTGCTGAAGCGCGTCCAGGGCGCGGGCGAGCCCCCGCGGGTTGCCGGAGAGCTTCGCAGCGGAGGCGTCAGCCTGATACTCTCGAGATCGAGAGATCGCCATCTGGATGAGCATGGCCGCGATGAAACTGAAGATGGCGATGAAGATGAGGCCGATGCCGCCGCCGCGGCGCTCGCGGCTGTCGCCGCCGCCGAAGATGGCGGCGAACTGCGCCATGCGCGCGAGGATCATGATTGCGCCGGCGAGGGTGGCGGCGATGGTCCCGATCAGGATATCGCGGTTGCCGACGTGGGAGAGCTCGTGGGCGATGACTCCCTCCAGCTCCTCTTCGTCCATGATCTGGAGGAGGCCCTGCGTCGCGGCAACGGCCGCATGGCTTGGATTGCGCCCCGTGGCGAAGGCGTTCGGCTGGGCCTGCGGGATGACATAGACCTTCGGCATCGGCATTCCCGCTCGCTCAGCCAGTCGCTTCACCACCCCATACAGGGCCGGTGCGGTCGCCTCGTCCACCTCCTGCGCCCGATACATCTTCAGCACGATCTTGTCGGAGAACCAGTAGCTGAAGACGTTCATCAGGAAGGCGAGGCCGAAGGCGATGATCATGCCGCCCTCGCCGGCGAGCCAATATCCGATCACGATAAACAGGCCCGTCAGCAGAACCATCAGGCCGACCGTCTTGGCTGTGTTCATGGACGCTTACTCCACTCCGAAGTCAGACACGAGGCAGGCACCACAGTCCTGCCTGGCTGCGGATTTCGATGTTCTGATTATACAATACCCAGGAGGAAACAGATAGTCGAAAGGAACGAGGGGGCAGGTAACTGGTAAACGAGAGCGGGGGCCTGTGGGGGTAGTCGTGTTGGGGCGAGGTCTGTGAGAGAGACAGTAATCCCTTGGGTATGGGCTAGAGGGTCAGGGCTTGGAAGGGGACGCCGGCGAGCACGCCCGCCAGGGAGGCGAGCAGAAACATGATGGGCAGGATGGTGTCGGCGCGCTTGAAGCCCCGCATGCGCTTGGCTCTGATCTTACCGCCCCGGCCGATGGCATTCTCGGTGGCGTTGTTGGTGGAGGGCACCTGGTAGCGGCGAGGGACCTGGCGCCCCAGCGTATCTCGGAAGCGCTCATGGGTCTGCTGGTAGCAGACCAGCCGGTTCCAGTTCTCCAGGATATCCAGGGTGAGCATGCGCAGGGCATATTCCGGAGACTGGCGCTGTCCCTTGCGAGGGGGGCGGGCTCCTCGGAATTGCTGATGCAGCCAGCGGATCGCCGCCAGGCCCTTGTCGTCGAGCTCTTTGAGCGCCTCTCGGATCAGCTTCTTCTCTTCGGGGTAGCCTTCGATCTTCTTGAGTCGGCGGGCGACCGCTTTGCGCCAGTGCGCCAGGCAGAGCTGGTGCTCCAGGCCGGCTTTCTCCGCCGCCGGCTTATAGGACTCCAGCTCGTCTGAGACCAGCGCCTTGGCTCCAAAGCGCTTCGCCGCTTCCACGATCCAGCGGCCCAGATCCTCGCCCTCCCCGCTGGCGAGGATCTCCATGCCCACGATCTCGCCCGTGCTGGGGTCGGTGAGAAATCCCAGGGTCACCCCGTTGCCTGAGAGCTTCACCTCGGTCTCGTCCGCCCCCAGCACCGGCGCCTTGAGCCCAGAGACCCTCTTCTTTTGTCTCGCCATCGCCGCCGCTCCCATCTCCCGCACATTGAAGATGATCTCTACATGCGAGATGGGCACTCCCAAACCCTTCATCACTGTCGCCGCGTCCCGAAACGACAGCCCCAATCCCCACAGCACCACCGACAGCACCTTGGTGCGATCGGAGTGTTTGCAGCCGGGGCACAGCCCCGAGGGTGTGACCGTGACGCTGGCTCCACAGTGCTGGCATTGGTACTGCACCACGCGCACTTGGGTCAGCTTCAGATCAACCACCGGCCGGGTCAGCTGACGATGCCAGCCCATGCCGGCGCGACCACAGCGCGGGCAGACGGCGGGACGCGACTCAGTGCTGGCGGACAGATCGGGAAAGGCGATAGCTTCTTTCATGGCGGCGACTCCTGGTGCAGTCAAGCTGCAAAATCCCACTTGTCGCCTGGTTCTTGAACTCTCCCCAAACTCCTCCCGCAGGGCGTTACCGGTTACGGGGGCAGGTATCACTTGACCTCCGCCTCAGCGGCTTCTATAATCGACCCGGCTGCGCCCCAGTGGCCAAGTGGATAAGGCACCGGCCTCCGGAGCCGGAATCGCAGGTTCGAATCCTGCCTGGGGTACCATTCCTCGCCGAGCTTGAGGCACGCAATGTCCTTCTCCCCCATTTCGAGGGTGGTCGCGCGTCAGTGCGGGCTTTTCACCGCGTATCCGACGGGGACGATGTACACGGGCTTGTGGTCGGCCGGAAGGCGGAGGACGTCGGCGACGGCGTTGTCATCGAACGCCCCCACCGGCACAGATCCAAGGCCGAGCGCTTCCGCCTGGAGGTGGACGTTTTCCGCGGCGTGGCCGACGTCCATGTGGACATACCGAATGCCGCGCTCGCCGTACCGACTCATGGTGCGCTCGTAGATGGCAACGAAGACGAGCGATACGGCCGCCTCCGCGACGAAGGACTGACCATAGGCAGCCGCCGCAAGCGGCCCGCGCGGGTCCTCGGCCCGGACCTTCACGAGCGCGTGATCCTTCAATCGGTAGTGGAAGAGACCGTGCTCGCAGGCGAGGTACACTTCCAGGGGATAGCGGGCTCCGGCGGAGGGCGCGGCCCGCAGACCGTCCTCCGAGGTAACGCCCGCGGCAGACCAGAGAAGCTGCCCGACTTCCGAGAGAGACACGGCGTCTGAGGTGAAGTCACGCACGCTCCGGCGGCGGGCAATCGCCTCCTCCACCGACACGGCGCCTTTCGCGCGCGGCGGGGTGAGCGCGACCTGATCCCCGACACTCGCCTGCGCGAGGGTCCCGAAGTCAGCTCGCTCGGCCATCCTACACCAACCCCGTATCGTCCGACGTCATGCTGCGGCTGGCGGTCAGCCCCGCGTCCGCGATGGAGTAGATGTAGAGCCCCAACAGGAGCAGAGCCCAGACCGCGTTGACGCCGGTGAAGACGCCGGAGAGGACGGCGCCGGGATCGATCGGCGGAGTATAGAGAGCCCCCTGCGGCGAGATCGAAGCGGCTCTCACCTCTCCCAAGATGGCCATCGTCGTGAACCCGAAGAACACCACGAAGAAGATGGCCATGACAAATCCCTTCAGGGCCTGCCCGTTGTAAAGCTGACCCAGGCCAGGGATCACCAGGGAGAACAGGGCAGCCATGGTCGGCTTTCGAGGCGGGGTCAAGGGTCGAGCGATGCCCTCGAGGAGGGCCTCGGACATCCTCGCCGTCTGCTCGCGGGCGGCCCGCGCGATGGCTGCCTTGCCGATCTTCTCCTCGAGTAGGCCGCGGGACGGGTTCAGCTCGCGGGCGCGCCGATAGCTGTCCAGCGCTTGTTCGCCCTTCCCCAGGTCGAGATACAGATCCCCAACCAGCTCGTGCACTTCCCAGCTGTCCTCGTTGAGGTCGGCGGCCTCCTGAACGAGCTGCAGGGCCTTCTGCTGCTCTCCCCGGGCTCGCAGCAGCGTTGCGCGGCCCAAGAGCTCGCGAATTCTGGTCTGGATCTCAGC
>Ga0307380_10004353_pt1 | contig 19182 bp, 17 predicted proteins | sample UN3MG_FD_202239 | JGI IMG/M metagenome (GOLD analysis project Ga0307380, IMG submission 202239) | Soil microbial communities from Risofladan, Vaasa, Finland - UN-3 | ecosystem: Environmental > Terrestrial > Soil > Coastal area > Acid sulfate soil | place: Finland: Risofladan, Vaasa | collected... | reverse complement strand
CCGGCCAAGCCAAACAGGTATAAATCGCCTCGAGGTGCACAGGAGGCTCACGAGGCGATACGGCCTACTGACGTGCTGCGGAGGCCGGACCTCGTCAAGGATTACTTGTCGAAGGACCAGTTCCGGGTGTATCGACTCATCTGGGCCGCGTTTGTTGCGAGTCAAATGGAGTCAGCACTGTTCGATAAGACAACAGTGCAGTTTAAGGCCGGCGATTTCACATTCAAAATGCAAGGCTCTGTTCGGACCTTCCCGGGATTTCAACGCGTTTATGAGGAGCTGAACCATCACAAGAAACTGCAGAAGGATGTGTTACTCCCACCTCTTGAATTAGGCGACGAGTTGGAGCTCAAGACGCTCGAGAAGAAGCAGCATTTCACGGAACCGTCACCTCGCTACACGGAGAGCACGCTCATCAAGGCGTTGGTGGAGGCTGGGATCGGGCGGCCGAGCACCTATGCCATGATTCTCAACACTATCCGGACGCGAGAGTACGTGCAGATGGAGAAGCGGGCCTTCAAGGCAACGCCTCTTGGCCTACTCGTGAATAGGCTACTAATCGCCAATTTCGAGCAGGTGATGGACATCCACTTCACCGCACAGATGGAGAAGCAGCTCGACGCGGTCGAGGCGGGCACGCTCGACTGGCAGGAGGCTATCGCCGGCTTTTACGGCGATTTCTCGAAAGCGGTCAAGCAGGCGGAAAAGAACATGGCCGTGCCACAGCAGGAGACGGAATTCACGTGCGACAAGTGTCATAGCAAGATGGTGCTCAAGTGGAGCCGGAGAAAGGGCTGGTTCTTATCGTGTTCTGCGTATCCCAAGTGCAAGGCAGCCAAAGATGTGGTTTACGATACTCTTGGCAACCTCAAGATCGTTGAGCCAAAGAAGAGCAAGATAATGTGCGACAAGTGTGGCCGGGAGATGGTTCTCAAGCAGTCGCGGTATGGGAGTTTTCTCGCCTGTTCAGGCTATCCCGATTGTCGGAACACAAAGCCTGTCCGAATAGACAAGCAGACCGGCGAGATGGTCGTCGTGAAAATGGAAGAGGTGAATGAGACTTGTCCGAGGTGCGGCTCGAAGCTGCTCATAAAGCTCGGTCGGAGCGGAAAGTTTCTCGCCTGTTCTGCATATCCCAAGTGCACGTTCACTAAATCGATCAGCATCGGTGTTGCTTGCCCTCAGAAGGGATGCGAGGGTTACATCACCGAGAAAAGGACCAAAAGGGGCAAGATATTCTACGGATGCAGCAACTATCCCAACTGCAAATTCGCTGTTTGGGACAAGCCAATATCCCAAAAATGCCCGCGGTGCGACGGCTTGATGATAACCAAGTATGAGAGAGGCTCTGACCGTCCGACCTATATATGCATCAACAAGAACTGTGGTTACAGGACTTCCGAGATTGACGAGAAGGATGAAGCAGAGGACGACAGCTGAGCCAGGCAGTGTCTCGTAGCTTTAGGAATGCCTTCAACGAATGAACCCGCTGACGCGACTCGCCAGGACAGGTTACTACCAGTTCTTCTCCACCATCTCGAAGATTATTCTCCCTGACACAACACGGCTTTCTGCCCTCGGGTCGCTTCTGGGCAATATACGATACCACGTGGGTTACGTAGGTAAGATGCGATCGAGACGTTCGTATCTTCATTATCTGCGAGAAGCACTACCGCACCTTCCAGAAACCAAACGACGTGAGATACTGAGGCAATTCTGGATCGACCATGAGAAATCATTTCTCGATCTGTTCCTGATTCCCATGCTTACAAAGGAGAATATCGACGATTTCGTCCAGTTCGACGGGCTTGAGGTCCTCGACGAGTGCCTCGCCCTCGGGAGGGGCGTCGTTCTCGCTGTCCCACACTTCGGCAACCCCAGGTTTTTGCATATCGCCCTCGCCATAAAGGGCTACCCGATGAACGTGATCTCCTCCAGATATGAGGAGGCGTCGGAGAGTGTCAGACGGATTCTGCTCGGGCCTTCGCTCAAATGGCACAAGGTGGGACATCCGGACATGTCTCCTCGATGGATGTTTGCGGCCCTCCGGCAGAACGAAATACTTCAGATATCCCCTACCGCGTTTGGCTCGTCGAAAGGCTGCTGGATAACCTTCTTGGGCGGCAGAACAATGGTATCTACCTCGCCCGTGAGGCTAGCTCTTTCCACAGGCGCAGCGCTCGTGCCAGCCTTCATCTCGCGACCGCAAGGCTATCGGCACCGCATCGAAATAAAAGCGCCTCTTGAGCTCAAACATGACAATGACCGACAACGGATCGTGCAATCCACCACCGAGAAGCTCATGAAGATAGTCGAGCAATACGCAGCCCATTATCCCGAGCAGTTCTCGTGGATGTGGTTCGTGATCCGCCGTCAGCAGGCCGAGGGTCTTGCCGCGGGCGAATAGTAGGCCGAGGTCGCTTTCTCAGCAACGACGGCAAGCGAAGCTATCCTTTAGCTGAACACGAATCGGCACGCTTGCTTGGCATTGCTCTTGGCACGTTGCAACAGCTGTGCTAATTTCGGTTTGCTCAGTTCAAGTGTTCAAGTGGGTGAGATGTGAGACTGGTCGTTTTACTCGTTTGCATTGTGATTATGCTTCAGCCACTGATTGGCTGTAGGAAGCCATTCGCGCCAAAGGCCCCAACGCTTGACGCCGCATTGGCGCTTTACGAGGCAGGCGAATTGGGAAAGGCACGAGCCGAGGTCGAGCGGGCTCTCGAGAGGCAACTCAGCCCCCATCTGCGTGCTGAGGCCTTTCTCCTTGACGCTAAGGTCCTGTTGGCTATGGGCGATTTTGACGGGGCAATCTCAGCGATTGAATGGGTCCACGAGCCACCTCCGGACCTCAAAGCGGATGCCGACTACGTCCTTGCCAAAGCGCTGATATTCTCCGGCCATATTGACCTAGCCAGCCGCCTGCTCTCCTCCATTGAGGCATCTGGACAACAAGACGTCGTGAAGTTGAGCCTGCTCAGAGCATTCTTGGCCACCAGGTCGCACCAATGTGAGAAAACGGTCAGGATAGCGGACGCAATCATAAGCTCCTCTGAGGGCAACTTGCGTGCAGAGGGCCAGTTTGCGAAAGGCTTTTGCCTGTATGAATCGAGGCAATTTGACGACGCCTTGAACCTCATGACGCAGGGGATAAAAGGCCTGCGCCCGGGCTATGAGCGTTACGTTGCAGCATTCATTGCTGGCCACTGTGCAGATGCCCTTATGCATTATGCAGATTCCGTCACCTACTACATGGCCGCGCTGGACGAGCTCAGGAACGTTGCCAAGCCGGACGATCTCAAGGCATCGGTCGAATCTTCCATTGAGCGGGTGCTGTTGTCCAAGCTGGGCCGAGACCAACTCAGAGCCATTATCGACCAGTTCGGCGTCAGATTCCCGGCTGACATCGCCACGTTCGCACTTGCAAGGCTCCTCATCCGGGACGGTGAGCAATCTGAGGCGGAAGAGATGCTGGCCAAGTTTCCGGGGCAATTTCCGCAGAGCGCGTTTGCCCCCAAAGCAGCAGATGTACACAGAATGATCGTGATGGGAATGCTCGGCGACCCCGGTCGCGTCGGCCTCATCGCCCCGCTGAGCGGCGACCTTAGCGATTTCGGACGGCAAGTGCTCTTGGGCGCCAAAACGGCAATCTCCGATTACTGTGCCGCCTCCGAGGCCAGTGTGTCTCTCATCGTTCGCGACAGCGGAGGCGATCCGGATGTCGCGGCAGAGGCGTTCATCGATCTCGCTGAGAACGAGAAGGTCATCGCCGTGATAGGGCCGGTCCTGAGCAAATCGCTGAGAGGTATCTCGGCCCTGGCAACCGAGTATCGGATGCTCGCGCTATCTCCCTCCGCGTGCGGCGCTGGCGCCACTGAGGCGAGCCAATACGTGTTCAGGAATTGCGTGCCGCTCTGGACGCAGGCTCGAGCGATCGCACAGTTCGCTGTCAGGCGGCTTCATCTCTTGCGGATCGCGGTTTTGATGCCAGAGAAGCAATATGGGACACTGCTTGCGGATTCTTTTATCAAAGCGGCCGAGAGCGCGGGCGCCAAGATCATCTTCATCAAGAGCTACCCACCGGGCGAGATGGATTTCAGGGAGCGCCTTTCTGGGCTTTGCGAGCTCGAGCCCGAGGCGATATTCATCGCCGACTACGCCTCCCAAATCTCCGTCATGGCGCCTCAGATACAATACAGCAATATCCACGACGTGGTGCTTCTTGGCTGGGACGGATGGAACTCGCCCTCGGAGCTTGGGCCGGTCCTCGGCCAGCTCGAGGGCGCCTTCTTCGTCTCAGGATTCTGGCTCGCTGACAAGACGACGAGGGCGGGCGAGCTTCACCAAAGGCTTCTTCTGGAACAGAACATCGATTGCTCTCCGCTCATTGCGCAGAGCTACGACGCTGCATCGATCGTGTGCAAGGCGCTTTTCAGGGGTGCTTTTTATCGGCAGGACCTTCGCGACGAGGTGTCCTGGCTTGAGTTCCGCGGCGTTCTCGGCCGCTACGGCTTCACGCCGCACGGGCAGGCCGCCCGACCTCTTAACGTCCTCACCGTCGCCAACGGCCAGATAGTCAAGGTCTGCGACATCGAGGTTGAACAATCTCGCTAGCCTTACGTTTGAGCTGATTCGGGGCTGTTTCAGCTGAAATAAGTTTCGTAGCGCTTGACATTCTCACACGATTTGATCGTACTCATGGTCGGTATTTGAACGGCGCCGGACCTTCAATGGTCGGTCATCGCCCAGAATCGCAGAGCTGACAATGATTGGTCTGACACAGACGAGCGTCCATTCAGGCAGTTGGCGTGACATTTTCGCTGGGCTTAGGTCTTTTGCAGAACCTAGGAGGTAATTATGAGGCCTTGTATCTTTCTCACCGTCTTTTTCGCAGTTATAGCATCTGGTGGTCTTAGCCTATACGCGACGGAGTATCACGTGAATCAGGACGGGAGCGGGCCAGTCCAACTCGATGCTGAACTAGAAGCAGGTGCCGCCCAGTGACTATTGATGCACAATATGTGTATGAGGGCCTGCTACGCCACGGTTTTTTCCCAGAGATCAAGGCGCATCGCGACGACATCCCTCCGGCGATCAACAGCAAAGGCTTCACCGCTGATGTTGCCAACAAGCTGGTAGCAAAAGGCCCGAATCAGAGGAGACGTGACGGATATGATCAAATCGAATTCCGAACAACCCGTTTCAATAACGTATTACGGCTGATGCATATCCCGCATCCCTATCCGTTTGCCTGTTTGTGCGAGTGTATTCGTGACAATTGGCAGAGATTAAGCCACATCTGCAACAACCAGCACAGCCAGATCAAACCGGGCCGTCATGACGACGACCGGGTGCTGGTTATCAGTGGTTACGACGTTGGGCGCGTCGTGGTCATGGACAAGGAGAGATTCCCACAAGACATCGCACAGCATCTTCTTATGTCCTGCGGTGCCCGGTACATGGCGGAAGCGGATGTGTCTTCGTGCTTCCCCTCCCTCTATTCTCATGCAATTCCCTGGGCCTTGGTTGGTCACGACGTAGCTAAAAGCAATCGAACGCGGAGCGTGTGGTTCAATCAACTTGATCACTGCCAGCGCTACCTAAAGCGCAATGAAACGCAAGGAGTGCCGATAGGCCCGGCAACATCCAGCATTATGAATGAAATCATCCTTTTTAGGGTTGATGAAGCGCTCGCGAAGAAGAAATATCGCTTTCTCAGGTTCATCGACGACTACAAGTGCTACTGCAAAACGCGAGAGCGAGCAGAGCAGTTCATACGAGACCTTGAGAAGGAGTTGTGCAATTATTTGCAGCAGCTCAACGCAAAGAAGGTCTCAATTGCGGAGTTGCCGATACCGTTCAAGAGCACCTGGATCTCAGAGCTGTTGATGCGCTTGCCCAACGACAAAGATGAAGTCTCGGCGAGGAAGGTTTCTGATTTCCTTGAATACGCTCTTGTTCTTCAGAAGTCATGTCCTGATGGAAGTGTTTTGAAATATGCTGCGCGCAGCCTTGTGGGCAAGGTGAATGAGCTGAACATCCAAGTATTTGTCGAGTATCTGATTCAAGTCGCGTTCCACTATCCTGTCGTGCTTCCCCTGATCTGCGAAGCTCTGAGCAAATACGTGGTGCCCGTCAAGACAGAAATGTTGCGGGTGTTGCGGGAGCTTCTACGCAGACATCTGGAATTTCGTCGGTCGGATGCTGTGTGTTGGAGCATATACCTCATGTTCCTTCTTCGCCAGAAGATCGGCAAGAAACTAGCCAAAGAGATCGTAAATTCAGGTGATTGCATGGCAATGGCGATGATGCTCTCCACCAACAAGTTCAAGAACTTGGTAATCAAATTCGTGGAGAACCTCGCTGGTAAGCATCCCTATGAATTGGACAAGTATTGGATTCTCATCTATGAGCTGACCCGGCAAGGGGACCTGAAGTCGACCGACTTAGAAGGGTACTTCAATTCGACCAGGCTAAATGTGCTCAAAGATGAGGGTGTGGCCTTCGTGGAAACTGCATCACTCAGAGGACTCGATCGTGAGCCAGTCGGCTTTGTGGAGAAGGCGAAATGAGTGTGGATGGCAGCTTGATGGTTCATAGCATTGACAAAGCGGCGATGAGCGACCAGTATGAGCGGCGAGAGTCACGAGGCTTTGCTCCGGAAGCTGCTTTAGGAGGAGATACGGCTGAGAGATTCGGAGCAGATTATGGGGAGAACAGCTTGATGGACAGGCATGGACGCAATGAAGATGGTGGACAGGACAGACGGGTTGGCGCGGGGCGAGAGCCACTGATTCCGAAGCACGGAGGTTATCGGAAGCTTAAGAGTTTTCAGATTGCGCAGCTTGTCTATGATGTTACAGTTCGATTCTGTGACCGTTATATCGATAGGAAAAGCCGCACCCACGACCAGATGATTCAGGCAGCGCGTTCCGGTGTTCAGAATATCGCGGAGGGTAGTGTCGCCAGCGGGACTTCGAGGAAGATGGAATTGAAGCTAACCAACGTGGCGCGAGCGAGTTTGGAGGAGCTGCGGTTGGATTATGAGGATTTCTTGAGGCAGCGAAACATGAGGCTCTGGGATCGAGATGATCCCCGCCGGAAGAGGCTGCTGGCGCGGCGCTGCACGACGGCGGATAGGGTAGCGGAGTGGGTGAAAGAGGTTCATGGACTGCATGGACAGGATGGACAGGATGGACAGTCCATGGGGTCCATATCGTCCAGAGAATCCTCCTATCCCGAGATAGCAGCTAACGCGGCATTGGTCCTGATCGGTGTGGCTGGCGCTTTATTGGACCGGCAGGTCGCCTCTCAGGCCGGTGCTTTTGAGCAGGAGGGCGGCTTCACAGAGCGGCTTTATCGGATCCGAAAGAGCAGGAGGAACATCGGATGAGTCTTCCTTTCACCGAATCGGCCGTTGAGAAAGCCGCTCTCTCGGTTGAGAGCACTTCGCTACGCGACCCTACACGGCGAGGAGATTGCCCCCGGTGAGCCGAACGCTGAGCGAGACGACTTCGGTGAGCTCATTCTTGCGGAGCGGTTGAGGGACGCGCTTTGGCCGCTGAATCTGAGGCTTCCCGACGAGGCGTGCGAGGAGGCCTTCCGGAAGGTGAGTCTACTTGACTCGCCATCGGTGGTCGAGAACAACCGTGCCTCTCACAAGATGCTCATTGATGGCGTGCCGGTTCAGTGCTGACTCGAGGACGGTTCGATCGGTCTCGACGCCATCCGAAATCTACTCGCATGGGGATTGAAGCAGGGCGGTGAGGGCGGTGAGGCATTGCCCCATTCCGCTTTGCCTTTCTGACCTCTTGACCGTTTGGCCCGTTTCCCAAACGGGGGACATTTCCCCGGCGGTTGACCGCAGGGGGAGGCGGTTGCTATACTCTCTGGCCTTATGAATGAGCTGGTTGGGATCATATCCGAAGTAAAGAACTTCCTGCGATTGCAGGCAGAACTTGGGGCGAAGACATATCCTAAAGAGGTTCTGTCAGTGCTGCCACGGGGGAGAAGATCGTTTGAGGAGCTTGAGCAAGAGGCTTTTAACTGCACGCGTTGCCGGCTGAGCGAAACGAGAAACAAGGTAGTTTTCGGGGCGGGAAACCCGAAGGCTGACCTCGTGCTCGTCGGCGAGGCGCCGGGCGGGGAGGAGGACAGGCAGGGCATCCCGTTCGTTGGTCGGGCAGGAATGCTTTTGACCAAGATTCTCAAATCAATCGACTTCGAGCGTGATGAGGTTTACATAGCTAACGTTCTGAAGTGCCGTCCGCCGGAGAATCGAGACCCGCTTGCGGATGAGGTCGAGGCGTGCGAGCCATATCTGGTTGAGCAGATTGCAGCGATCAAGCCGAAAGTCATCTGCGCACTCGGCGGTCATGCCGCCAGGACGCTCTTGAAGCTTGGCCCCAGCACGTCTATCAGCTCGCTTCGGGGCGTTGTGCACGATTACCGGGGAGTGCCGCTGATCGCAACTTACCATCCCGCCTACCTTCTGCGTTCACCCAACAAGAAGCGGGACACGTGGGAGGATGTGAAGTTCCTGCGTCGGCTTTATGATAGCCTGAAAGAGGGGGGCTAGAGATGACTGAGCAGCAGGCACTTACGGATTTTCAGAAACAAATAATGGAAAAAATCGCAAAGAAGGTCATTAGATGGCACGCGACCGTTCCTGCGATATTAATGCTTGAATCGATGAAGCCGCTGAACTTCGTGGGGAGCCAATTTTTGGTGGCAATTGGACCTTTTGCGGACGTGTTGTTCAATCCTGATGAGTACGAGCAGTTCGCTCTTGCAATGGAGAGGCGTGAGAGCGTGGAATATCTCTTGCAGCGGATCGAGGCGCTTGACGCGGAGTCAAGGCAGGCAGAGAAAGCAGCGCGCAGTCGCGCAAAGGAGCTTCGGAGGAGGAGTCGTGCCGAGCGCCGAGCCAAGAGACTTGAAACCAAGCCTCCCGATTAAGTGCGATTGACTAGTGTGCACCTAGCAGTATAATCCTCGCCACCGGATTGTTAGATCATAAGGATTAGATATGGGTAAGATTATTCCAGAGGAAGTGCGGTCGATTTTGGCTACCGACTGCGGTAGCACGACAACGAAGGCGATACTCATAGAGAAGCACGACGGGGAGTATCGCCTGATCGTTCGTGGGGAGTCGCCAACCACGGTCGAGTCGCCGTTTGAGGACGTTACGATGGGCGTTTTGAACGCCATCGCCGAGGTTGAGGAGCTCGCGGGGCGGAGGATACTTGACGGGAACAAGATAATCTCGCCTCAAAGAGACGAGCAGGTCGGGGTTGACATATACATCTCGACGTCGAGCGCTGGTGGGGGTCTTCAGATGATGGTGGCTGGGGTGGTCAAGAGCATGACGGTGGAATCGGCTGAGCGTGCGGCGCTTGGAGCCGGGGCGATCGTCATGGACGCCATCGCGTCGAACGACGGACGTCGGCCTCACGAGAAGATCGAGCGCATACGCCAGCTTCGGCCGGACATGATCTTGCTTTCGGGCGGGATTGACGGCGGGACGGTCTCGCATGTGGTAGAGATCGCGGAGCTCATCGCGGCGGCGGACCCCAAACCTCGGCTCGGGATGTCATATCGATTGCCTGTTATCTATGCCGGCAACAAGGACGCAAGGGGCGAGATAACTCAGCGCCTCGGCGAAAAGACGGACCTTTCGATCGTCGATAACCTTCGGCCGGTGCTTGAGCGAGAGAACCTCATCCCCGCTCGGAACAAGATCCACGATTTGTTCATGGAACATGTAATGGCCCAGGCTCCGGGCTACAAGAAGCTCATGGGTTGGACTCATGCTCCGATCATGCCGACTCCGGGCGCGGTGGGGAAGATAATTGAGACGATAGCGAAGCTCGAGGATATCCAGGTCGTTGGCGTTGACATCGGCGGCGCCACGACTGACATTTTCTCGGTGTTTTCGGGCGTTTTCAACCGAACCGTTTCCGCCAACCTCGGCATGAGTTACAGCGTGTCAAACGTTCTGGCTGAGGCGGGCATTGAGAATGTGATGCGGTGGATTCCGTTCGATTTGGAGGAAAGAGACCTAAGGAATCGGATCAAGAACAAGATGATCCGCCCGACAACGATACCTCAGAGCCTTCAGGAGCTAATCATCGAGCAGGCGATCGCCAGAGAGGCGCTACGGCTTGCTTTCGAGCACCATAAGTCGCTTGCGGTCGGCCTGAAGGGTGTTCAGCAGGAACGGACGATTTCCGACGCTTTTGCGCAATCTCGAACGGGCGGAACGCTAGTGAATATGATGAGTTTGGACATGCTCGTCGGCAGCGGAGGCATCCTGTCTCATGCGCCTCGTCGGCATCAGGCGGCACTAATGATGATTGACGCGTTCCAGCCGGAAGGGATCACACAACTTACTGTCGATAGCATTTTTATGATGCCACAGCTTGGTGTTTTGTCCACGTTGCATGAGAGGGCGGCGACTGAGGTCTTCGAGAAGGACTGTTTAATTCATCTTGGCACGTGCATAGCAGCGAGGGGCACAGGCAAACCAGGGACTCCATGTATGCAGGTTTCGGCTGATCTGCCGAGCGGAGAGCATAGGGAGGTCTCGCTCAGTCTGGGCGAGATGTATCTGCTGAACGCGGCTGTCGGTGAATCGGCTCAACTGAAGGTGAGTCCTCACAAGGGATTTGACGTTGGCGCCGGGCCTGGCAAGTCGCTCACAGCCAAGGTTAGCGGCGGCGTTGTCGGCATCATCCTCGATGCACGGGGCAGGCCCATTGTCCTGCCTGGGAACAAGCCAGAAAGGGTGCGAAAGCTTCAGGAATGGCAGAGAGCGCTCTCGGTTTATCCAGAATACTCTTTCTAAGGTAGTAAGGGAGTAACGTTTTGGCTCACGCATATACACCGGGACTCAAAGTAGTCGAGAGGACGATCATAAGGAAACGGCGTATCCTCCCTCTGAAGGGCGAGGTCCTGGTCCAGAAGGGGCAGGCTGTTAAAGCGGAGGACGTGGTCGCCAAGACTGACCTTCCCGGCAACGTCTATCCGGTGAACGTCGCCAACATCTTGGGCATCGTCCCGGAGGATATAGACCGCTTCATGCTTATCGAACAAGGAGGAAAGACCAAAAAGGGCGAGCCGATCGCGATGTCCAAGGGGTTTTGGGGCTTGTTCAAATCAGTTTGTGACTCTCCGGCCGACGGAACGATAGAGAACATCTCTAAGGTAACGGGCCAGGTTCTGGTTCGTGGGGCGCCGATGCCTGTCTCGGTAGATGCCTACCTCGACGGCACTGTTGTCGAGGTGATCGAGCAGGAGGGCGTGGTAGTCGAGACACAAGGCGCCTTTGTGCAGGGGATTTTCGGCATAGGCGGAGAGGCATGTGGGACTATTCGGATGGTCTGCGATTCGCCTGGGGATGTGATGGACAGAAGCTCCATCCCGGACAACTGCAAGGGTCAGATACTTGTGGGCGGCTCGCTCGTAACCAGCGACGCGATAAAGCGCGTCATTGAGCTCGGGGCGCTTGGCATAGTGGTTGGTGGCCTGGCCGACCAGGACCTGCGGGACTTCCTTGGATACGACATAGGTGTTGCGATAACCGGCTCGGAGCGGCTGGGAGCAACGCTGGTCATCACAGAGGGTTTTGGCAAGATCAACATGGCGGAGAGCACGTTTGGGATATTCAGGTCCAACGAGGGAAGGCGTGCCTCGATCAATGGTGCGACGCAGATTCGCGCAGGCGTGCTGCGGCCTGAGGTCGTGATACCTCGCGACCTGGGCGACTTCGAGCAGCCTGATGTGGGTGAGGCGGCCTCGGTGGGTTTAGAGGTTGGCAGCGAGATCAGGGTGATCAGGGATCCCTATTTTGGCCGGCTTGGTAAGGTTATCGGCCTGCCGCCGGAGCTCAGAAAATTGGAGACAGAGTCAGAAGTCAGAGTTCTAGAGGTGAAGCTCGACGATGGCGAAAAAGCAGTTCTTCCGCGAGCTAACGTGGAGATGATCGAGCACTAAAGGCCGGCCACCCAAGTGGCGATGTGCGGGCGCCCGCACTCGACTCGCGGGGATATTGCGGCCCGCACTGTTGCAGTAGGTTTGTTCCAAGCCATCCATCCTTCTTGCTACACGATCCCATTGTCAACAAGCATCTTGTGCCAGCAGGACCTGAGCTCACCTAGTATGTGCATTATCTCGTCAAAGCTTGCCTCGTCCTGCTTCTCGATCTGGGCCTCACGGGCAAGCTTACTCATGTGGCTATACAAAAACAGGAAGCTATTAACCTCCTTGTGCCCAGATTCGACCGTCAGGGAGCTCATGAGGCCAGATAGGACGCAGAGAAGCTTTCCGCGATACTTGTAGGCGTCACGAATGTTTCCCTCGAGCATTTTGTTCTTGGCCAGTCCAGCAGCCTTGATCCCTCCTTCATACAGCATCAGTATCAAACGGGGACCGCTGGCGGTTCTGACCTGAACCGAATGGTACGTTCTCTTTGCGTGTAGCCTCTGATCCACGCTTCCCGCCTCTCAATGTTGATCGAGGTCAATATAAAGGGCAGAATGCGACGAGCGCATCCTGCCCGTTATTACTCTTCGTTTTTCGAGTGGGTTGTGTTTACAGCTGAAGAACAGCGAGCGGCAGCTGCATTTGCTGAGCGGCGTGCATGAACATCGTCAGCGCCGCCTGCTGCTGGACACTCTGTCTGGTGAGGTTGAGCTGCTCCTCGATGATATCCGCATTGATGATGCGGTCTCTTGCGGCTGTGTTGTTCTCGATCATTGTCGCAAGTGAACTATCCCTGATCTCTAGCCTCTGCGACGTAGAACCCAGGAGTGTCTCGAAAGCCTCTACTAGTGAGATCGCTCTGTCGATGTGCGAAACCGAGGTCGCAGCAGCATTCGCTGTTTCCAAGCTGATACCGTCTGCACCTATCACGCCTGAAGTGTCCGGACTTGTGATCGTGGCCGCCTCAACGCTGAGCGAGAAGCTATCGCCCTCGACGAAATCATTCGTGTAGCCCATCTGGTCGTAGTCGCTGAACTGGATTGTGACCCCAGAATCCCACGAGCCATTCTTGATCTCGGCTTTGCCGGTGGAGTCAAGCGAGAGCGTGCCGGTCTGCTGGGAGCCGTCCGCACCTGTGAACGTAAAGGATGCGGTCAGCTGGTCCTGTCCCGATATTACCGTCGCGTTCCCTGAACCGGTTAGGTTGACCTGTATCTTACCATCCACCGGTCCGACGTAGGTGCTTCCAGCGGTTGAGGCAGCGTTGCCAGTTGAGCCTTTGCTCCGGAACGCTTCCGTCTCATGAGTGATCGATGCCGTGGTGCCGAAGGTGATCCTGTCCCCGACCGCGTAGTTCACCGAATTACCGCTTGGCTCGAGCTGGAACTCGATGCCAGCATCCGAGTAAGCTGACCCGACAATACCTGTCGCCTCGGGCGGCTCATACGTCGTGTTGCTCGTCACATTGTAGGTGCCCGCGCTGGTGAACTCGAGCGTCCAATCCCCTGTCCGCACCTCGCTGTAATCCGTTATGTAGGCGTTTCGGCCGTCAGCGTCAGTTTCCCAAGTAACCTCAGCCGCATCACCGGTCGCCCCGACTCCGGTCTCGCGGGCATAGAAGCTCTGGTCGATCTTGATCGAGGTGATGTCTCCGGGGCTCGGGCCAGTCTGGAAATTGAAAAGCCCGGCGCCATTGAGCAGCTGTCTTCCGCCCCACGTTGTCTGCCTCACCGTATCATCGATCTCTTTCATCTGCTCAACGATCGTCTTGCTCAGGGCCGAGCGCTCCGGCCCTGATTTGGTTGAGTCGGACGCCGTAAGCGCAGTGGCGCGCATTGCGCTGAGAAGGTCCTTGATCCCCTTCAGCCCGCCCTCAGCCACCGACACGAGGTTGCTGGCGTTGCCGGCGTTGACTTTCGCCGTCGTGAGCCCGGATATGGTCTTACTCATCATCTCCGAGATCACGTAATCAGCGGGGTTGTCCGATGCCTTCGCTACTTTCAGACCACTGGAGATTCTCTTCTCTGTTTCCATGATGTCCTTCGCCAAAAGCGAAAGCAAGTGCTGAATACCGACTGCTTGTGTCTCTACAGTCACAACAATTCCTCCGTGTTTGTCATCGTCTCATCCATTGAACGTTCTAGTTCGCTGCCATAAGTTACTGCCACCGTTCGCTTAAGCAGCAACCGTGCCATTCCATCACATTATTGTGGTCGGATGTTCCTAATCGCCGCTTGAGACGGGGCTTCATAAAGGCTACGTGGGATGACTCTATCGCCAGCGCACAAAGGACATCAGGCCAGCGCATAGAATAGGTGGCAGGTTTTTCCGGCAGAGCAGGCTCACTCGGGTCCCAAGAGCTCTGCCCCAGCGCTTTCTTGGTGTTGGCGGTTGGGCTTATTCCCGCTTACTTAGCGACAGAGTCGTTCAGAGGGAAATAATTTCCGCCCCTTGGGTGCTGTCGTTGTGAAGGACGGGTTGAAGTGGGGTTTCATGCACCGTCAAGGGATGACTGATCGGACACTTAAACAGGTGCCAAAAAGCGGCGGCGATAGGGGGGCCGCGGCGCTTTCGCGCCGGTCAGCCCCCTTCGCCTTGCAATGGGGATGGATGAGGGCTTAATCTAAGCCGTCTTATCGAGAACTATCCCTAACATGTCGAACACTTGGTTCATCGCGGCGAGAAGTTTCTCAGGTGGTATCCTCCGAACCATCTCGCCGGTCTCAGCGTCAACCACGCGAATTACCGATATCTCCTCCTCGGGCTCGAACTCGAACTCGAGTTGGTTCTTCGACATCTGACTCAGCTCGTTGAGCATTGAGATGAACTCTTTGAGATCATCTTCTGTCCGTGCCGGGCTGCTCTCAGCAGTTGAGGAACGTGCGTTATCATCTGTTTCCTCAACTGGAGCTGGCCTTTGAACGGACGCAGCTTCGTCTCTGATGCTGCCGGTCCTATCCGAGGCTTGTCCAAGACCAACACTGCTGGCCTTCACTTCGGTGGCCCGGGCATCCGCGCTGGCTGATTGTCTCTCGTCGTTCGTTCGCGCGGCAGCTGCGGCTCTCCTATCCCCATAGATTGAGTTTGTCTGGAGATTCGAGGCGATTTCAATCCGCATCATCTTAGCTACCTCCTGGCTAGAACCAGATCAGCTCTGGCCAGCCATCTTGTTACGGGCCAACATCTCCTTCCAACTATCCCTGAGCTCGCCCATGATGCGCAGGACCTCGTCGAAGCCGCTCGCATCTTGCTGCTCGATTGCGGTCTCTCGCACCATTTTGCTCATATAGTCATAGAGGAAGAAGAAACTGTTGACCTCCTCGCGTCCTGAATCCAGGACCAAAGAGCGCGTCAGTTCAGACAACACGTTCAGCAGCTTGCCGCGAAACTTGTAGGCTTCTCTCAAGTTCCCGTCGTTCGTATGTCTTTTAGCAAGTCCAGCGAACTTGAGCGCACCCTCGTAGAACATAAGCACCATCTGGGGGCCGCTCGTAGTTGCGAACTGAACTGCCTGGTAAGCCCTTCCGGCGGTCATCTGCTGATTTAACATTCTCACTTACCTTTCAACTTCTTCTTGAGAAAGTTAAGCGACGGAGGGGGGAGCAAGAGCTCCCCCAACCATCGTGTTATCTGTTCTGACTTACTCCATTGTTATATACTGAGAATTGACAGACCCATCTGCATCTGCGTCGTCGCATGCGCGAACATCGCCAGCGCAGCCTGCTGCTGCACCGTGTACTTGGTCAGATTCAGCTGCTCTTCAACAAGGTCAGACTTCACGATACGGTCCATGGCCGCCGTGTTGTTCTCAATCATCGTTGTGATTGAGCTCTCCCTGATACCAAGCCTCTGGGATGTCGAACCAAGAATCGTCTCATACGTCTCCACCAACGAGATCGCCTTGTCGATGTGAGCGATTGACGTCGAGGAAGCGGCCGCTGACGAAAGGCTGATACCACTGGTGCCCAGGATACCTGTCGTATCAGGTCCCGTTACGGATGCAGCAGTAACGTCAAACGAGAAGCTGTCGCCCGCCACGAAGTCGTTCGTGCTTCCGATCTGGTCGTAGTCGCTTAACTGGATTGTGATCCCCGAATCCCACGTTCCATCGACTAGACTGGCCTTGCCGTCCGCATCTATGGACATCGTGCCGCTGTGCTCCGTCCCATCCGCTCCGCTGAAGGTGAATGATCCCGTCAGCTGGCCCTGACTGGATATGACTGTCGCGTTACCGGACCCTGTGACGTTGATCTGGAACGTTCCGCCCATCTCACCAGTGTATTGACTTCCGGCGGTTGCGGCCGCGTTGCCTGTCGTGCCTTTGCTGCGAAACGCCTCAATCGCGTCAATGGCCGCCGCCTTGCTGCTGAAGGTGATCCTGTCGCCAACCGCGTAGTCAGTGGAGTTGCTGCTCGCCTCCAGCTGGAACTCGATACCGGCGTCAGAATACGCCGTGCCTGTTGCGCCCGTTGATGTGGGCGGCTCATTGATCGTTGTGCTCGTAACGTTGAACGTCCCAGCACTCGTGAACTCGAGTGTCCATTCGGCATCTTCAACCGCGCTGTAGTCAGAGACGTAGATCCTACGACCATCTGCGTCTTCCGTCCAGTCCGCCTGAGCGGCCGAACCAGTCAGACCAACGCCGATCTCTCTCGCGTAGAAGCTCTGGTCGATCTTAATCGACGTTACGTCCCCTGGATTTGCGCCCGTCTGGAAGTTGAACAAGCCAGCGCCGTTGAGGAGCATCTTGCCGCCCCAGGTCGTCTGCTTGACCATGTCGTCGAGTTCCTTCATCATCTCGGCGACGGTCTGGCTCAACGCGGAGCGCTCTGCCCCGGATTTCGTAGCGTCAGCGGCCGTCAGCGCTGTGCTGCGCATCTCACTAAGCAAATTCTTGATGCCGGTCAGGCCGCCTTCCCCAACCGCCACTAGGTTGCTGGCGTTGCCGACGTTGGCTCTCGCCGTCTGAAGACCATTGATCGTCTTGTTCATCATCTGGGAGATGACGTAGTCGGCCGGGGCGTCAGACGCCTTAGACACACGGTAGCCCGTCGAGATCCTGTTCTCTGTCTTGGCCACAAGCGTGCTGATTGAGGCAAGCATGTTTTGAATACCAATAGCTTGCGTTTCTGCGTTCATTTATTTCCTCCGTGATTTCAGCCATGAACATGGCTGGTGTTCGGGCATCCGTGCCCTACTCCGTTAGCCGCGCTGCTATAAGGCAGCTGGCTTCTGAATCGAGAAGACCCTTGGTCCTGGGCGTCACCTCCCTTCCTATTCTCTTCTTACCTTCCATGCATTCGCATCAATTGCTCCAGCACTTATCGAAACCGAGTCGGAAAACTTTAGAGACTCTTTGCAGAGCAAGGCAGTGGCCGTTGTGTAGGGGCGATTCACGAATCGCCCGATCTCATCGATGCGCCCATCCCGCGGAAATCAGGAGAAGGGCGGTTCGTGAACCGCCCCTACACCAGCGGGCCGCCAAATGGGCAGACGGGCGGGGCAAGCACCGCCCCTACGAGAGAGGTGCACCCTCTTGCCCGGAGATTCTGCCGTCAAACCGCCCGTCAACGCATTCCGTCTCATACTCCGAGCAATAGCTGCAAAGTGAGCAGAAGCGTCCTCGGACATGGTCCGAGCGAAGCAGAACCATCGGCCGGGAATTGAGGATGCTCGTGATGCTCTCCTCGGTCGCATCACCGACCTTGAGAACGCCGTCGTAGTCCACGCAACACGCAACCACGGTGCCGTTCCAAAGGACCACGAGCGACCCCTTCCAAAGCTCCCTACAAGGCCTGAAGCGACGAACCTTGCTATACATCAGCATCGGCTGGAAGGTTATGTGGTCCACTCGAGCTGCCCAGATTGACCTGAAGCGCTCAACCTGCTGCTCCGTCTCGCGCGATACGACGTAGTTGATCTCGACCCTTAGCCTCGGGTTGAGCCGCTCCCTCGTGCCCAAAAACTCCATGACCCTCTGCTCCAAAACCCGGTAGTCGAAACCACGAAGAGAGCTGTATATCTCAAAAAGCCCGTCAATTGAGAAGCATATCGCAGAAAGCCCCGCTCGAATGATCGCCTCAGAAAGCGACGGTGTGAGCAAAGTCCCGTTCGTAACCATGAAAGTCCTGTGGCCGAGGCGCGAGGCTGTCTGGATTATGGAAGGAAGCTCTGGATGGAGCATCGGCTCGCCCCAATCATATAGATAAACGTATTGCAGCCTCCCGCAGTCTCTCAAAACCCTCTCGGCCAGGCCGGGGTCCATGAATCCCCTTGGACGGTGCATCTTGGCGCTCGGACAGAAGCGACATCGTAGGTTGCAGTGGTTCGTGGTCTCGAGCATCACGCTCGTAAGAAATGGTATCTTGGGAAGCCTCAGGAGAAAAGCCAGATGGTTCAGCCCCGACCTCACAAGGTCTGATGGCGTTCTGCACCTGTCGAAAAGGACCTCAGCGACCTGCCTGTTTCTGGCGACTTTCCTCGCGACCAGCCGAGCAACAGAACGAGCCGCCGCCTCAACTACTCTCATGAACTTCGCCCAGGGCCTTGCGAAGGGCCTTCGCAACACTCCTGGGCTCAAGTTTCAGACAGGTTGATCGCATGATGTCCCCCATCAGCGCATTGAAGACCTTATCGGCAGGCAACACGTCAAGCAGGTCCCGACGAGACTTAAGCCGCTCGCAGACAGCCTCATTGACAGCCTCTTCGCCGGTAGAGTCGAGCGCATAACGCTCCATCGCCACCTCGAGCGCATCGTCGAACACGACAATGTCGCGCAACACCCAAGAAACTGCCTCTTGGGACAACCTGCCCATCTTGTGCGCCTCGAAAATCTCGAAAATCTCGTCATCCGACAGCTCGGACACGTCAAAACCCGCTCGCTCAAGCCACCTCAAACGCTCCGTCAAAACGAAGGCCGCAAAACAGGGCTCAACTCCCAGCTCGCTAACCAATCGGTCAAAGAGCTTCCATTTACCAGTGCGCATCAGCTGCTTGATAGCCTCCTCGGAAAGGCCCAGATTCCGAAAACGCTCGAACGCCTCAAACGGGTTTGCCTCAATTCTCGACTTGGCCTGCTCAATCCGCTCAGCCGGAATCTCAATCGGCGGCAAGTCGGTATCTGGATACATGCGGTTAGGCCCGGGGAGAATTCGCTCGAATCCGGTCGTCCCATTTTCATACGCCTGCCTTGTCTCGTTGGGA
>Ga0307380_10004352_pt1 | contig 19186 bp, 8 predicted proteins | sample UN3MG_FD_202239 | JGI IMG/M metagenome (GOLD analysis project Ga0307380, IMG submission 202239) | Soil microbial communities from Risofladan, Vaasa, Finland - UN-3 | ecosystem: Environmental > Terrestrial > Soil > Coastal area > Acid sulfate soil | place: Finland: Risofladan, Vaasa | collected... | reverse complement strand
GACGCCGCCCGACGCTGAAGACCAGCAGCGCGGACCCGACGAAGACGTGCGCCAGCAGCGTCTTCCACCACATCAGGTGCCCGAAGAGGTAGTCGTAACTCTCGCCGAGCGGCGAGAAGCGATAGGTCAGGGCCTGGTGCATCCACCTCAGCCCAAGTTCCTGTTCGGCCACCAGCAGCGGGTTGGCGTGAACGACCGCGCGGACGACGGTCGCCTTGGCCGCTTCGCCGACCATTTCGACGACCGGCCCGCCGAGGATCATCGCGCCGATAAGCGCCCACCCGAGAAGGGCGGTCAGAACCTGCGCAGGCCGCGGACCCGCGAGCCGTTCCAGAACCGCCGCCATTCCCACGAGCAGCACGACCCACCCGACGGCCACCGCCTGCGACCGGAACACGCCGACCACGGAGCCGTCTTCGGCCATCGCCGCCAGGACCAGCAGGACCGCCGTCACGAGGACCACGATCGCCGGCGTGCGGGCCGCACGCGCCGCAACCGACGCCGAGGGGCGGACAAAGACCGCGCCCACCCAGGCCGGCAGGAGCATCATCTCAACCGCCACGACCATCCGGATGAGCGAGAGCACGGGTGTCCTCCGCACCGTCTGGAACGGTTCACGGCTGCACTCAGCAGCGCGTCGCGCGGCGGGTCTCCGGACCCGCCGCGTGTCGCCCGCCCTGGGGCGCGGTGGCTCAGGAGAGCCACCGCGCGGGAACTCCACAGCAACGTGTCGCGCGGCGGGCAGGATTGCCCGCCGCGCAGAAACTCCGCGACCCGCCGCGCAAGATACACACGGAGCCATCCCCATCAAGAAACGCCCCCGGCCGAAACCGGGGGCGTGACCGTCTGACCAAGGCACAGGGCAAACCGCACGCCCTTCCGCACCCTACGGGACGTTGACCACAGCGATCAGAAAGTCCGTCGCGGTCGGCGCAGGGACTACCGCGGTCATGAAACTCTGGATCGCCTCGGCATCGTGCGTAGCCGGCACAATGCGGAGCCACAGATTATACGCGCCCGTAACGGGGGGCCCCTTGAGTTTCTGGAACGGCTTATTGGCGTACGTCCGCGCAAGGGCCGGGGCGGCCGGCGGCACATCCGTCACGATGACGATGGGCGGCCCGCCCACCCAGACGCCGGCCACGTTTCGTATCCCAACCACCGCCTTGCGGATCTGTCCGACGTTCGCGCCGTTGGACATCTGGAACGTCACGTTGCCTTTGATGCCGTCCTCGTCCAGATCCGCGAAAGCCGTCGGCACCACGCCCAACGAAGCCGACGCGGACCCCGGGTTCGTCACGTTCCCGACGACGGCGTCGGACGGTCCGGCGGCCGCCACGATGGCCCCCTTGAAGTCATTGATCGCCGCCAGGTCGCTGGTGGTCTGGGTCATGCGCGCCCAGACCGTGTAGATGGCGTTCTCGACCTGAGGGACTCTCAGATTCCGGAAACTGCGAAACGGGAAATGATGCTCCTTGTCCCAGACAGGCCAGTCCGACACGACCACCTGGGGGTCGCTTCCCACCCAGTTGCCGGCGGCGTCGCGCAAGCCGATCGTCACCTTGTACGGCCGGCTGATGAATGTGCCGACCGGCAGCAGCGTGTGCACGGCCAGCCCGCCGCTGATGCCCGGCGGCGCCGCCTTACGGTGCCAGTGGATCGTCCAGGCGTTCGGGACCTGGTCGCTGACCCGCAGCCCGCCCGCGAGGATTTCCACATACTGCATGGTGTACAGCGTGACGGTCGGCGTGAATGCGGGATCGTTCGTAACTCGCACGTAGTACGTCCCGGGGCCCACCGTCAACCGGAATATCACCGTCTGCCAGGGGTTGGTCGTCACCGGGGGGGGCTGGTAGGCCGCTGGGGGGAACCAGGGCCCCGGGGCCCCATTGACCGTCCATGCAACCCAGGATCCCGCTGGGGCCGGCTGGAGGATGGAGGTGGTCAAGTCGTCCTGGAGAACGTCCACGAGGATGGCCTCACCCACCGTGGGGATACTGAACCGCAGTTCAACCGTCATCTGCGTGGCGACCGTGAACTTCGTCCAGTCCAGGTTCCCGTCCAGATGGACGGTGTAGACCAGGAGCGCACCGTCCGTCCAGGTCTTGGCCAGACCGGCATTGTCATCGACCTCCTGCATATCCGGCAGGGGCTGACCCATCGCCGGACAGGTCCATCCCAGGATGGCCACAGCCAGGGCCATCGAGGACGAAACGGCCCATCTCCGATTCGCTCGCCCCACCGCCATCGCGCACTCCTTTACCCACGGCCTCGGAAACCGCTTGCGCCCGAACAGCCGTCCCTCGGACGCTTCCGACGCCCACATCCTTACTATCGTCGTCCTGCAACGGGCGGTCAAGCCCGTTTTCGGCAACGGCCGGCCATCAGACTATACGAGGGGCCGGCCGGCGGCCACCGACTAAAAGTCGTCGTAGCCGAGTTTGGCCTCCTCCTCGGCCTGGATGAGAATCTTGGGCTTCATCAGGATCAGGAGGTTGTTGGCCCGGCGCACGGTCGCCCGGTTGTCGAACAGGCGTTTCAGGAACGGGATCTTCGACAGGACGGGCACGCCGGTTTCGGCTTCGCCCTCGATGTACTGCCTCGTCCCGCCCAGAAGCAGCGTCCCGCCGTCGGGAACGCTGACGGTGGTCTTGAAGTCCTGGACGCGGACGCGCGGCAGGTCGATGGTGGCGGTTGCGATACCGAGGGCGGGCACGGCCGCCGTCACCGTCGATTCATCCCATCCTTCGATGTCGGCCACCTGGGGCCTGAGGTCCATCTGGACGTAGCGGCGGTCGGCGGAGACGGTCGCCTTGACGTCGAGGGTCACGCCGACCGGGATGGCCCCGATGGTCGGGTCCCAGCCGACGGCGGCCTCGGCCACGACCGGTTCGACGTCGGCGATGTAGGTGGTGACGGTCGAGACGCTGATGTAGGACCGCTGACCGTTGTACAGCGTGATGCGCGGCGCCTGCAGCGTGGTGGACCGTACGTCGGCCTGGATGGCCCGCAGCAGGAAGCCGACCTGAATGTCATCGAGGAACACGCCGCTGACGACCATGCCGCCCTGGTTCGGCAGCGCCGTCCAGCCGGCCGTGCCGAAGATGGTGCCGCCGACCGGCAGCAGCGTCGAGGTGCCCATCTGGTTCGACCCGGTGCCCGAGACGATGATGGGCTGTCCCTGGATCGCGGGGAAGGTGACGTCCGGCGGCACGCCCGGCAGCGTGTCGTACGCCGCGGGGTTGGCCGTGGCGTCCTGGGCGCCGGGGTCCTGGATGGGCGCAAACGGCGCCCCGGTCGGGCCGGTGAAGCCCTTGTTGCCCGAGCCCACGAACGCCGCATCGATGTCCAGCGTGATGTCCTGGAGGAACTCGTCGGTGACGGTGCAGAATCGGCTCTCGACGCTGATCATGATGGCGCGTTCGCGTCGGAGTTGTTCGAGGAGGTCGGCCACCTTCTCGTGGCCCTGGCGTGTCTGGGTGACGATCAGCAGTCCGTTCATGAACTCGATGGCAGCCGGGCCGCCCTCGTCGGACCAGGCGGCCACGTTGGGGTCGGCCTGGTTGTTGACGGTGCGTTGGATGATGTCCACAAGTTCCTGCCAGCCGATGGGCTGATCGGTGGGCGTGGTGGCGGCCCCTCCGAAGAGGTCGCCGAACCCGCCGCCGCCGGCCGCCTGTGCCGCCGCCTGCGTCACGTCGCCGACCTCAAACCGCGGGGCCTCGCCGCCGAAGTCCGGTATCTGGGCCACCAGGTCCTGCACCGGATACGTCACCACCGGAAGGTTCTGCTGCAACTTCTCGCGCGTGGTAACCAGGATGTAGCCGGACTCGACCTTGTACCCAAGGTCGGTGCCCAGGATGAGGCCGAGGACCGCCTCGACATCGACCTGCTTGACCTTGAGGTCCACGACGCGGGTCGAGAGGTCGATGCCGCCCGTGCTCACGTCCGGGTCGATGACGATGTTCAGCCCCCGCTGCACCTCGCTGATGTACTTGAGGACGTTGTCGAGGCTGGTCTTCTCGAAGTCGAGGTCGATGGGCTCTTTCAGGCGGCGGCGTGTTTCGGAGACGGCCTTCGGCTCGGCGGAGACGGCCCTCGTGAAATCGCGGCGGAAGTCGGTCAGGTCTTTCCAGGCTTTCGCCTCGGGGTACCGCAAGTAGGTCACGACGCCGCGGAGTTCCTCGCCGGGATGGATGGCGGCTTTTTCGACGTCGGAGATCGCCTCGACGGCCCCGGCCTCCCGGACGGTCCGGAGTCCAACCTGCCGCGCCTGGGCCTCCAGGTACAGCAGGTCCTCGCGCCACCGCAGCGCGCGTTCGTCGTTCGGGTCGATGGCAACCAGGCGGTCGAGCATCTCGATCGACTCGTTGAACTGCATGCTCTTGCGGAGTTCCTCGGCCCGCTGCCACAGTTGTTTGACCTTGCTCTCGCGGTCCGTGCGGTCCTGGATGCGTCGCTGCTTCTCGCGTTCGACGGATTCCTGCTCGGAGGCGATCCGGCGTTTGGACTCGGCGGCGACCTGGCGCACCCGGATTTCCTTGCGAAGGACATACACCTCTTCGCGAAGGCGTTCCTGCTCTTCGACCGTCAGGACCGGCGCCACGTCAACCGTGCGATCGGCCTGCGCCAGCGGCCGCTCGGCCTCAACATAGTCCTCGGGCCTCTCGGCGCGGGCCATGCGGCGTTCAGCCTCGGCCAGCAAATCCTGGACGCCCGCGATGATCCGCTGGCGTTCCAGCGCCCGCACGTCTCGGACGACGTCGCCGAGGGGCTCTTCGCGCTCGGCGAGCAGTTTCATGGCCTTGTCGAGCCCCTGGCTGGCCTTGGTCGAGTCGGGCCACAGGCTCAGGGCCCGCGAGAAGTGGGTCTTGGCCTTCTGATATTCGTGCTTGGCGAGTGCGGCATCGCCGAGTTTCATCTCATCATCGGCTTGCGCACGGCTGGCCTGTCTGGCAATCGCCGCAGGGTCGAACTTCGGTTCGGGCGTGGGCTTCGCAGCCGGCTTGGCGGCGGGCTTGGCGGCCGGCTTCGCCGCCGGCTTGGCGGCAGGCTTGGCGGCCGGTTTCGGCTCCGGCTTCTTCTCGGTGACCGCAGCCACCTGGGTGGGCTTGGCGGCGGGCGTCGCCGCCGAAGCCACCATCGCCGCCTCGACCGACGTCACCCGACTGTCGAGCCCCCTGAGGTCGCGGCTGGCCCACCAGCCGAGGTCCACGTCCATGGCCTTGACCTGATCGACCATCGTGCGGGCCTCGGCCGCCTGGCCGTCGTCCAGGGAACCTCTGGCTTTCGCCATCAGGTCTTTGGCGGTGGTGACCGCCTTGTCATGCTCATCCTCGGCCATCTGGTAGGCGGCCTTGGCGGCCTGGCCCTTGTCGGGGGGCAGGTACGCGCACGAGGCGGCCTGCGAGAGGCTCTCCAGCGCAACGGTGTACCGCTTCTTCGTGAGGGCGTCCTTGCCGTCGGCCAAGGCTTTCTCGCCGGCGGCGCGGCCACTGACGGCCCGCTTGATGTCTCGGGTCAGGCCGTCGTAGCCCCACTTTTCGAAGAAGCCGAGTTCGTCGCGTTTCACCTTGGCGAGGGTTGTCTGGGCGGCGTCATAGTCGCCGGCGCCAAACTGCTCCTTGGCGTTGGCGTAGAGGTCGCCGGCCGTCGGGCCGGCGGGCTTCTTCGGCTCAGGTTTTTTGGGGGCCGGCTTGGCGGCCGGTTCCGCTGCCGGTTTCGGAGCCGGCTTGGCGGCTGCAAGGGCCTTGGCCTGCTCATCCTTGGCCGTCTGGAGGGCCGTCTCGCCGGCCTTGCGCTTGTCGGCAGCGAGGTACTTGCTGGAAGCGGCCTCGGAGAGGAGTTTGGCGGCCGGCCCGTACTGCTTCTTCTGAAGGGCGTCCTGGCCGTCCTGAAGCAGTTTCTCTCCGGCGGCGCGGCCGGCGACGGCCGTCTTGACGTCTCTGGCGAGACCGTCGTAGCCCCACTGCTCGAACAGGCCGAGTTGCTTGCGGTCTATCGTGGCGATCGTTTTCTGGGCCGCCTCGTAGTCGCCGGCCTTGTATTGCTTCGTGGCGTCGGCGTAGAGGTCGCTTGCGTCCGGACCGGCCGGTTTCTTGGGCTCGGGCTTGGTGGGAGTCGGCTTGGCAGCCACTTCGGTGGCAGGCTTGGCCTCGGCCGCGGCGATGGCCTTGTTCGCATCGGCCAGCATCTGCTGCTCGGGCCGGCCGAGGCGGACGTCCATCGCCTCCGTTTCCTTGATCTTCTTGCGTGCGTCGGCGGCCTTGCCGGCCTTGGCGTCGGCGGCGGCCTGGGCCAGAACCGTCCTCGCCGCGGCGAGGGCCTTCTCGTGACCGTCCTGGGCCAGCCGCAGCAGCCCCTTGGCCGGGCCGGCCTGCTCGGCACCGAGATACTTCGAGTTCGCGGCCTGGGTCAACTGCTCAACGGCCGTGCCGAAGCGTTTCTTGGACAGGGCCTCTTTGCCGTCGGCGAAGGCCTTTTCATCGGCGGCCTTGCCCGTCACGGCCTCCTGGGTCTTTTCGAGCAGGGAATCGTAACTTCCCTTCTCGAAGAAACCGAGGTCGGCCCGCTTGATCTGCTGCAGCCGCTTCAGCGCGCCGTCGTAGTCATGGGCGGCGTGGAGTTTCCTGGCCTCATCGAGCAACTGCTTGGGCGAGGCTTGCGCCGCCTCCGCCGCGAGCTGCGATCCCACGATCGTCAGCGCCACCCCTAACACAGCCACAACCACCACGATCTTGCCGAGTTTCATCGGACCTCCCTGTGTGGGCCAAGACAATCGGACACCGCCCCCCACCTTACCGGTGGGCGCAGTACCACCGTTCCCAATACTGAGACGGCGGTTTCAGGCGGTGCCCTTCGGTGGCCCCCTTGCTGCGACCTTATTCTCCCGACGCCGTTCTATAACGCAGTATAAAAAGGAATGAATCCGTCACAACGCTCCCGTCGGATACGCTGCACTGTAACGAAACACTCGCAGCGAGCAAGCAAAATTCCGCGGACAAAAACCTTCCTGGATTCACAAGCCTCAGGGGGGCGTGCGGCCCCCCGCACGGGCAATGCGGCCGGGGTTGCCGCCCTCCAGGGCCCTAGCGCTTCTTTGTCGAACTCGTCCGCTTGGACCGCTTTTTCGTCTCGGGCGGCGGGACAGCCTCTTTCCGCCGAAGCCGGTCATCGGTCACCTTCTGCCGGTCCTCCCACTCGATCCGTTCGTGGACGCTGCCCCGCGCGTCGGCGTAAACCAGGACGTTGGTGGAGATCGACCGATTCCCGCCCGCCGGCTTGTAGGGGAATCCCTTCACGACGTCCACCACCAACGTCTGCGGGCTCAGGTCCACGTCCTTGATAATCTCCTCGCCGCCGACAGAGATCGGCACCCGCTTGGTGTAGGAAACCGGCGCGCCAAGCAGCGTGGGGACGCTGGGGATCATGATCCACTGCCCGTGGATCCACCGATGCAGTTCCAGGTTCACCCGCTGGCCGAAGGTCCCGACGAAGTAAAAGGCGACCAGGCCGGGGATGGTGACCTCCTCACCCGGATCGCTCCAGGGCCCCTCGAACTGGAGGGCCCACCGGGCCTGTTCGTCCTTCACCTCCGGCCGGCTCCAGACCGGGTTCAGGAGTGCCACCCGCATCTGGTACTGATACGTCTTGCCGGGCTGGACGGTGCCGTCGTTGGCCCAGACGGTGGCGTACACGTGCTCGCGGGCAGCGGTGTGTCCCCCGGGCGTCGGCCCCTGCTTCGTGGGCTTCTTTCCGGTCGGCGTGACCAGCCAGGGCGATGCGACCCCGTCGGTCGTCTCCCTGGGAGCGGTCTCTTTCTCTGCCGGCGCGGGTTTCTTCTCGGCCGAGGCCTTCTCGTCGGCGGGTTTCTCCGGCGTCTTCTCATCGAAGACCGACGGGTCGGGGTTAGCCACGCCATCGACAGCGCCGGCCTCGGCCTCAACGGTCTTGCCTTCGGGGTCCACGACCACGAGTTCGTAGAAGGGCATGCGGCGGACCTCGGCCTGGGCCTTGATCAGCCCGCCGCCCCAGGCGCGGACCGCGAGTTTGTCGTTCGGGTCGCCGGGGAAGGCGGGCAACCCGCCGGCGACATCCGCCGGCACGGTGGCCGCAATGCCCTCCCAGTCGGACCAGCCCCCGTCGGGCTTGCGTTCGCGCCGCCTGAGTTCCACCTTCGTGATCGTGACGGGGCTCTGGTCGAGGATGTACTTGCGCGGCAGGGCGTACCGTTTGAGTTGCTCGGTCAGGTCGAACCTGGCGATGCACCCGGCCCAGACGATATCGCTGAGGGCGCCGGACTTGACGTCGCTCTTCTCAAGCGCCATCTCGACCTCATCGCCCGTCACGCCCCGTCCCCAGATCGTCCGAAGGTCTTCGACGGCCAGGATTTGCGACGGCGGTTTGACCTCCTCGGCAACGCGGATTTCCTCCTTCTGGGTGGGCTGAGGCGGGACCATCTTGGCCAAGGCGGCCCAGGCGGCGGGGAGACCGTTGAGCATCTGGCCGAACTCGGCCGCCGTCGTGACCGACCGGTCGATGCCCAGTTGGACGCGCTCATCCTGGTCCAGAGCGTCCTTGAGCGTGGGCTTCTCGACTCTCTCCTTGACGTTCTTGACGGCGCGTACCGTCTCCTCAAGGAGCCGGTCCTGGGGTTCCCGCAGGACGACAAACCACGTGAGGGACCCGATGAAGACGACCACGGCGGCCGCCAGGATCACCTTCTCCATATGCTTGCCCATGAAGGACTGCGTCAGGTCGGCTGCCATTGGCGTTACTCCTCTATCGAGCCTTGCGCAGGCCCGCGCCTCGGTCAGGTGCCCCGGGGTGTGGTCACTCGCCGGAGGCGGCCTTCTCGGCGGCCTCGCCGGCCGCGGGCTTCGCGGCCGTCACAAGCGTCGTGACCCTCCCCCCCGGCAGTTGGAACACCATCGACTCGCCGACGACCTCGAGCAGTGCGATGCCGTCCGTGCCGTAGTCGTCTCGCTCGTCGGCCATGAGGGTGCGCATCTGATCGAAGGAGATGTCGGTGATGGGTTGCATGCGCCACGCCTCGACCGTCAAGAACGTCTCCCTGCCCTTGAGGCGCCGAATCAGTTCGCCGGCGTACTGAGACTCGACCACCGCGGTCAATCGCCACGGCAGGATGAGAAAGAACCCGCTTTCCGAGTACCGCCCGGAGAGGGTGGGCGCACGGCCGGTTTGGTCGGCGGGTCCCACCGCCTCGGACCCCGGCCGGTACCGGCCCGCGGAGATGCTCAACATCTGCGAGTTCGGGAGGGTCGCGTAGCCGCTGCCCGCGTGCAGTTCGACAAGTTCCTTGACCGGGGCATGGGCCACGACCGGCTGGACGTTCTTGTCGGCCGCCTGCTTGGCCTTCAGGACGTCGGCGTTGACCTGGGCGACGATCTCGATAACGTCTTCCATGAGCCAGATATCTTCCTGGGCGGCCCGCACCAGGTCCAGCGACGGGGCCTCATCGCGTTCAACCCAGGGCGGCCGCTCGAAGGACTGCGTCGGATGGACAAACAGGGTGAACTTGCGGTACGCCTCCTTGGCCGCCGCGACGGCCAGGTTGTCGGACTCCGTCTTCCCCTTGCTGCCTTTGCGGACCGGCAACGTCGGCTTCCCGGCGCCGAGGCGTTCCATAAAGGAGGCGATGGCCGCATCGTACGCCGTCTTGAACGAGTGCCTCAGGTTAACGTCGGTGCTCGTGGGAAACAGGTTTTCCACCAACGGTTTGCGTGCCGCGCCAAGGCCCTTGATATACGCGAGAAGTTCCTCGTGCTGCGTCTTGCGGCTGTCAACTTGCGCGGCCATCTGTTTGACGAGTTCTTCGCTGAACAGTTTCCCTTGTTCGAGCGCCTTCGCCTGGGAGCGGGTGGACTTGAGCGTCGCCTCGGTCTTGGCGTTCGGCCCCATGTAGAAGAAGTAGGCCGTCAGGGCCACCGCCAACGAGATCGCGACAACCCCCGCCACCAGTCCCGCCAGGAACGCGTGGCGTTTGATGGTTTCCATCATGGTATGGCTCCTCGCCTCCGTCTCCCCTGACCCGGCTCACTCGGCCGTAGGCGCCGCCGTCCCGGCCCACTCCTTGGTCACACCTTCTACAGCGATGTTGCACAGGTCGCGTCGCGAGACGAGCCACGCCCGGGCCAAGTCGGTCAAGCCGTTCTCGATCTGGGCGACCTTCGCCGCGTCGGCACCTTGGACGCGGGCCCGGTCGATCAGCCGGGGGTCCTCAAGCCCCGCCGGGGCGGTCAGGGCGGCGAGTTCCGCAAACGCCCGCCGCCGCAGCGGTTCGGGCAGCGACCCGACCCCGACGACCCACTGGGCCTTGAACCAGAAGTCATTGCTCTTGTCGTCTTTGCGTTCCTCGGGTGCCTCCTCGCCGGCCTTCGTCTGCCGCTTGACGGTCCGTCTGCGGCCGTAGACCGCGTACTCCGGCCGGTTCCGGAACACGCCGACCGAGGGCATCATGGCCAGGGTCTCCTTGCCGTCGGGCGTCTGGAGTTCGATCGTGCGCCTGCAGCCCCGGAGGTTGGCGATGAATTGATCTTCGACGAATCTCCGCCCGTCGCTGCCCGTCTTGGGGGTGATGCCGGTGATCTCGACGAGAACACCCGGGACCGGCGGGGAGGCCTCCTGGGGGGCGTCGGTCGGCGGCGTCTCGCCCTGGGCGGGTGGCGGCGGCCCGTGCCCGACCACCGTAATCCTGTCCGTGATACCCGTCCCGCCTTTGACCTGCTCGGAGTACGCCCGCACGTCCGGCACGGGGTGCATCGTCAGGCTCAGCATCTCGATGATCCGCAGGGTGGATCGCGGCGGTTCGTCGAGCCAGGGATCGTACGTTCCCCACGCCTCATCGTGCGGCCAGGCGTCCCAGACGGTCCGCAGGAGTTGGTAAGCGTACGCCTGATTTTCGATGAGCGATTCCACCTCGCCGATGTTTTTCTGTTGCTCGACGAGCGCCTCTTTCTGCTCGTCGAACTTCCCCTGCCAGGTCGCATTGTCTTTCTTGAGTTTGCGGACCGTGGTGCTCTGGCGTTCTGCCTCGTTCGCGTTCAGGTCGCTGCTCGTGGCCATCTGGTCGTAGGCGAAGGCGCCGACGGCCGCCAACACCGCCGCCCCGGCCGCCACGAAGAACGGCCGCTTCCCCTTCATGATCTTGGTGCTGAGGATTTCGGGCGGCAGAAGGCTCGTCGAGATCTGCGCCATGCCCAGCCCTTGAAGGGCCAGGCCGAACGCCACGCCGAACGACAGCACGTTCTCGCGGAACAGCGGCGCCGACAGCGCCTCGGCGTCGCCGAGCGTCTCGAAGCCTTCGACCTTGGCCACTTCCACGCCCAGGTTCTGCGACAGGAACTTCGTCAGGCCCGGCAGACGGAACGCATTGCCGAGGGCCACCACGCGTTCGATGCGGCTGTCGCGATGGAGGCTGGTATAGTAGCCGATGGACCGCTGAATCTCGGTCAACAGGTCGCCGAAGATGGGGCGCATCGCCTGAAACACCTGGCGTGCGTGCTTCGACTCGGCGGCGTGGCGTTTCAGGTTCTCGGCCTTCGAGAACTGGAGTTTGAACTCCTTGCACAGGGCCTGCGTGAAGTTGTTCCCCCCCAGAGGCACGTTGCGGATCCAGACCCGTTCGCCGTCGGCGATGACGAGGTTCGTGTTCTCGGCACCGACGTCCAAGAGGATCGACGCCCCTCCCCCGCCGCTCGCCTGCCGGTCGTACCGCAGGAAGTTGTACAGGGCCACCGGCGCCATCTGGACGATGTCGGGATCGATCTTCATCGCCAGGAAGTCCGACACGTAGTCGGCCACGATGTCGCGTTTCATGGCAAAGATGCCGACCTCGACCTCGCGCGGCCCGGCCGACGGCGGGCTGATCGTCTGGTAGTCCCAGACCACGTCCTCCAGGTCGAACGGTATCTGCTGCCGGGCCTCGTACCGCACGATCTCGGGAATCTTGCGCATCTCGACGGGCGGCAACTTGATGAACCGCGTGAAACTCGCCTGGCCCGGCACGCCGATGACGAGAGTGCTTCCCTTGATGGCGTTGCGGCTGAGGAACTTTGACAGGGCCGAGCGGATCAGCGCCTGTTCGTCGGCGTCGGGCTGGCTCAGAATCTTGGCGTGGTCGATGACGTCGAAACTCAGGGCGCGCAACTTACCCTCGCGCATCTGCAGTTTCAGCGCCTTCAGCGCACATTGCCCCACGTCGATACCCCAAACGGTCTTGGTCGTTGCCATAACGCGTTCCTCACCTCACCTGGGCACGCTTCGGCGGGTCCCCCGACGCTATTCCCGGCGACAGGCCTGACTGCCACTGCCGCACACAACCGCCCCCAGCGTCCGGTATTGGCCAGGCGGCACGCCAAGCAGGCTGTGGCGGACGCCGCCTACACCTATTTGAACGAAGCACACGGAGAATCGTCAAGGAAAAACCCCACGCGCCGTGCCGCCCGCCGCGCCAAGACGCCTATCACTTCCCAATACAGAACCGCGCGAAGATCTCGTCGAGGACGTCGCCGCGCACGTCGCGGCCGACGATGGTGCCGAAGTGCTGGAGCGTCTCGCCCAGTTCCACCGCCACGAGTTCCCCCGCGCCGCCCGGCCGCCGCGCCACACGGGCGGCGCGCGCCAGCGCCGCCGCCGCCTGCTCCAGCGCCGCGCGGTGCCGCGCCGTCACCACCGGGCCGACCGCCCCACGGTCCACCGTCCCGCCCTCGACGGCGCGCACCAAGGCCGCTTCGAGTTCCGCGATGCCCTCGCCGGTAACCGCGCTGGTGGCGATAACCTCCGTGCCGACGCCGCGGCCTTCGATCCATGCGCGGGCGCGGTCGGCGCCGGCCAGGTCGCACTTCGTCACCGCCACGACCATCGGCACGGCAACGAGCGACAGGAGTTCCTCCGTGCGGTCGTACGACGGCGCGGTCGCGTCGAGGGCCAGGATCACCAGGTCGGCCCGGCCGATGGCCTCGATGGCCCGGGCGCGGACCTTGCCGTCGAGTTCATCGCGTGCCTCGTCGAGGCCCGCCACGTCCGACAGCGTGAAGGCCATGCCGCCCGCGCGCAGAGACGAACGCAACTCGTCGCGCGTCGTGCCCGGCACAGGCGTCACGATGGCCCGGTCGCGGGCGAGCAGACGGTTGAACAGGCTCGACTTCCCCACGTTCGGCCACCCGGCCAGGACGAGCCGCACCTCGCCGCCGAACGTCTCGACGGTCCGCGCGCGGCGGCCCATGCCGGCCAGGTCGTTTCGGATCTGCGCAAGGCGCGCCGCAATCGCTTCCGGCGGGGCGAGTTCGACGTCCTGGTCCGAAAAATCGAGGCCCGCCTCCACCAGCGCGAGCACCTCGCGGACGCGGTCCACCAGATGCGAGACCTCGCGCGACAGGTGCCCGGCCAACAGGTCGCCGGCCGCCCGAAGCGCGGCTTCGCCGCCCGCATCGACCACCGCCATGACGGCCTCGGCCTGCGCCAGGTCCAACCGCCCGCTCACCAGCGCCCGGAACGTGAACTCGCCCGGCTCGGCCGGACGGGCGCCCGCCGCGATCAGCCCTTCGAGAACGAGCGGCACGACGGCCGGCCACCCGCCCACGTGCAGTTCCACCACGTCGTCGCGGGTGTACGACTTCGGCCCCCGCATCAGGTACACGAGCGCCGGCACCGACAGGCCGGCCTGCGGCACCCCGACCCGCCCGGCCCGGGCCGTATACGTCGGCCATGACGAGAGGGGCGCCGACTCGCCGGGTGGCACGGCAGCCCTGCCGGGGCGGCCGTGGGCGCCGGGTCTCCAACACGGCCGCCCTTCGGGCTGCCGTGCCACCCGCACGTCCGGGGCCACGCGCGTGTCGGGCGCGAACACGCGCTCGGCGATCTCAATCGCCCTCTCGCCCGACAGGCGCACGATGGCCCGTTCGGCGGCGCCCGCCGGACTGCTCACCGCCACGATGGTGCCCTGAAGGTCCAACGACCGCCCCGTCCTCACCCGTCAGGCCCGATGACGGAGTCCGAGAATACTGCTTTCGCGCCAAGAAAAACAGGTCCCATTCGGCCGGACGGCGGTTTATAGAGGCACAGGGGTTTCCCCACGGAAATGGATGCCCCGCGAGGCGCCGAGGGGCTGTTGCCGCGCGCCCGCGGATAAGGATAGCCCGATGGTGCAGGGGCCCGGTTTGAATCCGATCGCCGTCTGGTGCAAAGTGTGCCGGCGGAAACTCCTCGTGCGGCCGCAGGACGCCGGCAAGCGCGCCCGGTGCGCGGCGTGCGGCGTGGAGGTGCTCGTGCCGCTGATGAGCGAATCGGCCCCGCCCCCGCCTCCGTTCGGCCCGCCGAGAGCATCATCGCCCACCGGCGACGAGACCATCATGATCGAGCGGATCGGCCGGCGCACCGGCCTCATCGCCGGCGGCGTCGTCGTGGGCGTCGTCCTGCTCGCGATGGTCGGCGTCTTCGGCTACATGCTTCTGGTGAGCGGCCCTGCGGCCCATTCGGCGGAAGAGGAAGTCCCGCCGCTGGAACCGGCCGTCGCCCCCCCTGCCCCGCCGACCGCGGCAGCAGCCGCTGCGCCGAGCCCAAGCGCCTCGCCGGCCGCCGCTCCCGCCACAGAGCAACTTCGCCCTGCCATGGGCATCACCTTTGCCAATCGCGGCGAGGGCGACCTCGACCTGAACCTGGAACCGGCGCACGGCGGGTCGGGAATTCAGCGCGTCTTAAAGCCAGGAGAGAACCTCACGCTGGGCCTCCAGCCGGGAACCTACAAGGCCCGTTTCGGCGCATCACCCGTCACCAGCCTCCCCGTCACGAAGCCCGAGATCTGGGTCTTCACCTCCCAGCAAGGCGCCGCCGGACGCCTTCAATGGCAGCGGCACGTGCAGTAGACGTGCCGTTCGTGCCGGCAGGCACACCCGACCTCTAGACCCCCGCTGCCCGGATCGCGCGCGAAAGCGCGGCGGGTCCGGAGACCCGCCGCGCGGGTGGGGACTGCGCGCGAAAGCGCGGTGGGCACTCCTGCCCACCGCGCGGATGGGGATCGCGCGCAAAAGCGCGGCGGGCAAGACTGCCCGCCGCGCTCACCCAATCTCAAAACGATCTACCCGTTCAGCGTCCAGCCGTCGCGGTACTTGCGGCTGAGCAGGGCGTTCGCTTCGGCGTTGTTGGTTTGCCCCGTCTTGCCGTCGTACTCGAGTTTCTTGCCGACGCGGTAAGCCACCATGCCCAGGAGCATCGTCTCGGTGAGTTTGCCGCTATAGTCGAAGTCGCAGGAGGTCTTGAGGTTGCCCTTGCAGGCGTCGGTCCATTCCTTCTGGAAGTGACCCAACGGGGGCAGCACCTTGTCCTTGGTTCGCGGCTTGTAGTAGGTCAGGTCGTCGTTCGTGCCGAAGGGGATGACGATGCGCGACCCGAAGTCGGCCACGATGAATCCGTTCTTGCCCTTGAACATGGCGCCGTGGCCGATCTTATTGAGATCGACGTAGCCCCTGGGCGACTTGGGCATCATGCCGCCCTGATACCAGTGAAGGCGGATGGCGGGACGCCAGTCGTTCGCCGGGATATCCCACGAGGTGTGCAACTCGACGGGGGTGACGTCGGGGTTGAACTTCTCGCCCTCGCCTTCGGCGGTGGTCGGCAGGTCGGCGTCGAGGGCGTTCCACGCCAGGTCCATCGTGTGGCTGCCCATGTCGCCCACCTGGCCGCTGCCGAAGTCCCAGAACATGTTCCAACTCAGGCAGTTCGCGCCGGGGCCGCCCTTGAAGTAGCCGGGATTGTAGGGGTGCATGGGCGACGGGCCGATCCAGAGGTCGTAGTGCAGGTGGCTGGGCGGCTGGCCCTCGGCGGGCAGGTAGCCCTTCTGGCGAAGCTGGCGGTTGCCCCAGGCGTAGGCGGCGCTGAGTTCGCCGATCGCGCCGTCGAGCACCAGTTCGCGCACGCGGTTGAAGTTCTCGATCGCGTGACGCTGCATGCCGACCTGCGTGGCCAGTTTGTCCTTCTTCTTGAGGTAGTTGGCCCGCACCACGCGGCACTCTTCGACGCTGTTGCCCAGCGGCTTCTCGCAGTAGCAGTGGAGGTCCCGGTTCAGCGCCCAGTTGGCGATGAAGGCGTGGGTGTGGTCCGTGGTGCAGCAGATCACGGCATCCAGGCCCTTGTGGTCGATGGCGTTGCGCCAATCGACGTAGGTCTTGGCCTTCGGGAACTTCTTGGCGCCGAAGTCCAGGTGCTTCTCGTCAACGTCGCACAGGGCCACCACGTTCTCGCTCGAGATCGCACCGAAGTGGGCGCTGGCCCTGCCCCAGGTGCCCATCATGGCGACGTTCAACTTGTTGCTCGGTGCGTCGGCGCCGAGCGCGCCGCTTCGCAGCACGACCAGCCCCGCCCCGGCGGCCGCAGCCGCTCGCAGAAACTCGCGCCGCTGGATGGTCCCGCTCGTCCTCCCCTCACCCGATCCGTTCTTCCTGACGTGCTTCATCGCTCATGGCTCCTTCCGAAGGTTCGCTGGATACGGCCGGCACAGTATAGCAGATTCGGGGGGAACATCCAGCGCCCGCTTCCGGCGGAGTGTCGTGACGGGTTGGCAACGATTCCCGCCACGATGCAGACGGATGGCATGGCCACGCTTGTACCTGTTTAGCCGTCGGCGGCACGCCGACGGGCCGGGGCACGCGTGTTCGGTCACATCCGCCATCCGCCGCGCGGCGTCTTACTTCCTCCGCTTGCGCCGGGTGCCATGCTTTCGCTGGCGAAAGCATGCACTGCCGCCTCACTCGCCGCCGGCGCCTCGCGGAGGCACGCTTTTGCGAGCAAGAGCGTGGCACCCCCCAGTGAACGGCAGGCCCGGAAAAAACACGGCCGGACAAGGCCGGCCGTGGCACACGCGTTCGGTCACTTTCGTCATTCGCCGCCGCGCGGCGTCTTACTTCCTCCGCTTGCGCCCCTTCTTGCCGCCGGGCTTGGGTTTGGCCTGGCCCATGCGCTGTTTGACCCACGCTTCGGCCCGTTCGCCGAACGACTTGTCGCGGCCCGAGACGAGCGATTGCGCTCGGACGTCTTTGGGCGGCTCCAGCCTGGCCGTCTCGCCGCTCTCTTTGGCCTTGGCGGCCTCGATCCATCTGCTGCGGAAGAACTTGTTCTCCACCAGGCCAAGGCCCATCGACGTGGCGATGTACAGGCACAGGCCCGACGGGGCGCTGTAGAGAATCACGGCAAAGAAAACCATCATGAACATCATCATCTTCTTCTGCTGGTCGGCCTGCGGGCCGGTCGCCGTGGTGACGGTCAGTTTCTGCTGAAGGAACATGACCACGCCCATCAGGAGCGGCAGGATGTTGAAACTCGTGATGCCACCGCCCAGCATCCCCTGAATGCCGCCGATGGCCCAACCCAGGAGCGGGATCTCCTGGCCCGGGATGTACCACGGCGTCGCCCAGTGCACCAGCGCGTCGGGGGCAGCAAGGTCCTGGAGGAAGAGCGACCACTGGGGCACCCACGCCGCCGGCAGAAACGCCGAGTGCCTCAGTTGAATCGCCGCCTGAAGCGCCCCGTACAGGCCGATCCAGATCGGCATCTGGACGAACATCGGCAGGCACCCGCCGAAGGCCTTGAGGCCCCCGATCTGCGCCATCTCTTCCTGCATCCGCTTCTGGTCGCCCGCGTACTTCTCCTTGATCTGCTGCATCTTGGGCGCCATCTTCTGCATCTCGGCCATCGACTTGGCGCTCCACTTCGAGACCGGAAGCAGGCACACCCGCAGCATCACCACCAGCATGACGATCGCCAACCCGTAGTTGCCGACCAGCGACTCGAACTCATCGACCACCCACAACAGCAGGCGGCTGATCTGATCGATCCCCGGTATCGGGATGCAGCAACGCGTCCACTCCACCAGACGGTCAAGGCCGATCGCCGTGTAGTACGCCTCCAGGTGCTTCGCATCCTTCGGACCCGCGAAGACCGTGTAGGCATGCGTCACGGTCGTGCCGATGGCAAGCGGCGTCTCCTTCGACAGGAGTTGGACGACCGGCAGTTGGATATCCTTGCGGTGCTCGGTCACCTTGCGGACCGACGCCTTGGCCCCCGCCGCAAGCCGGTCCTCAGGGCCAGGCGGGCCCTCCGGCAGCGCGAACGTGCCGCCGGACGACGGCACCAGCGGAATCACGATCACCGCGAAATACTTGTCGGCCTGGCCGATCCACGCCAGTTCCGCCCCCGGCGCGGCCCACTTCTCGACCTTGCTGCCGGCCACGCCTTCGGCCTCGACGTGCCCCTCGGCCCATCGGCCGACCACCGCCACCCGCATGTCGCTCCGCGGGTCCTCGCGCGGAAGCGCCGACGGGCACTGCAGGGCGTAGGTCACCTTCTCGACCCGCTCGTCGGCCGCCGCGAACTCCAGCGCCACCCCCATCTCGTACTGCGGGACCCCGGCGGTCGCGCCTGCCGCCGGGGCCTTGCGCTCGTAAAACGTGAAGGTCTTGCGCACGGTGAGCAGGACCGCGCCGCCCGAGTCCTTCACGTCCACGGCGAAGGCGGCCGACTCGCCGCCGCCCGGCTTCGGCTCGGTGCGCCAGACGACCTTTGAGAGATCCACCTTGCTCCAGGCGTCCACGCCCTTGAGTTTGACGGCCAGTTCGGGAATCGCAAACGCCGCCTCGGGCGAGCCGGGCTCGATCAGGTCCATCGCCTGCCGCTCGTCGGCGGGGAGGTTCCGGTCCGCCACGGTCTTGAAGAACTGCTGCCCGGTCGGCGTCGGCCGCCGCGCCAGCGTCAACCGTCCGACGGCGGCGCCGCGCGCGGCGATCTCGGCTTCCAGGTCGAAGACGCTGGTCGCAAGCGCCGACCCCAGGACGGTCGGCGCTTCGGGTGCTTCGGCCGCGCCCTCGGCGACCACTTCCGGCGCCGTGACGTCGGCCGGCGCGGGCGGTGCCTCGGCGGGGGGCTTCTCGGCGGGGGGCTTTTCCGCAGGCGGCTTCTCCGCAGGCGGCTTCTCGGCAGGCGGCTTCTCGGCGGGAGGCGTTGCGGCAGGCGGCGTCGCAGGCGCTTCGGCAGGCGGCGTCGCAGGCGTTTCGGCAGGCGGCGTCTCAGACGGCGCGCCTTTGTCGGCCGGCCAGAAACGGCTCGAGACGTGCGGCCACGCCCACAGGATGCCGATGATGACGGCCCCGGCCAGCGCCGTGCGGACAACGGTTTC
>Ga0307380_10004350_pt1 | contig 19190 bp, 16 predicted proteins | sample UN3MG_FD_202239 | JGI IMG/M metagenome (GOLD analysis project Ga0307380, IMG submission 202239) | Soil microbial communities from Risofladan, Vaasa, Finland - UN-3 | ecosystem: Environmental > Terrestrial > Soil > Coastal area > Acid sulfate soil | place: Finland: Risofladan, Vaasa | collected... | reverse complement strand
TAGCATTGGGTGGCGGATGGGCCCCTAGTTCTGGTAAGCGGCTGTACGAAAAGTGTTTACGGGAATCGTCGAGTGCAGGGGTGTGGTTGTGGCGAGTCGGCAGATGGCCGGCGGGCGGCGTCTGACCATCGACGCCGGGCCGGTGGCCGACGGGGCCGTCGAAGGGGCCAGCGTGGCCGTGGACGGGGTCTGTCTGACGGTCTGCGCCCTCAACGGGTCAAGGCTCGATTTCGACGTGATAACCGAGACGCTGGAGCGCTCCACGCTCGGCCGTCGGCGCATCGGCGATCGGGTGAACCTGGAACGCTCGCTGCGGGTCGGCGACCGGCTCGACGGGCACTTCGTGCAGGGGCACATCGACGGGACGGCGCGGGTGGTGCGGCGCGAGGTGTCGCAGCGCGAGTGGGTGCTGTGGTTCGAGGCGTCGGGCGACGTGCGCGACTACATCATTCCCAAAGGCTCGGTGGCCATCAACGGCGTCTCGCTGACGATCGCGTCGGTGGCCGCCGACGAGTTCTCCGTGGCGTTCATCCCGACGACGTTGGCCCGCACGAACATCGGCGAGTTGAAGATCGGCGACCAGGTCAACATCGAGTCCGACATCCTGGTTCGAACGATCATCCACGCGCTTCGCGGCATGACCGGCGGTGAAGGTCTGACCGAAGCCAAGCTGCGGGAGCACGGGTTCCTGTGAGCGATGACCGGAGCCAACCTTCGACTTCGCCCGCGCCGGGCGAGGTCGAGCAGCAGGAACCGCCGCGCAAGCCGCTGATCGCGATTACGATGGGCGACCCGGCCGGCGTCGGGCCGGAGGTGGTGGTCAAGGCGCTGGCGGACACGGAACTGCGCTCGCAGGCCCGTTTCATCATCTACGGGCTGCAGGAGCTGCTGTGCTACGCGGCCGACCAGGCCGAGGTGTCGCCCTATTGGTTCCACTGTCCGCACGAAGACGTGGACCGCGTGGAATCGGGCGTGGTGGTGGCGGACTTCTACGAATACTCGATGCTGGGCCCTGGGCTGCGGCACCCGACGGCGGAGGGGGGGCACGCGTCGCTGCGGTTCGTAGACGAGGCGATCTCGGCCGCTGCGGGCGGGCTGGCCGATGCCATCGTCACGGGACCGATCCACAAGATCAGTTGGAAGATGGCCGGCTGCAAAGCCCCCGGACACACGGAGTACCTGGCGCACGCATTCGACGCTCGCCGCTACACGATGATGTTCGTCGGCGGCCCGCTGCGCGTTGCTCTGGCCAGCACCCACGTCGGGCTGTTCGAGCTGCGGAACAGCTTCACCATCGGGCGCGTGTTTCAGCCGATCGACCAGCTGGACGAAGCCCTGCGGCGGTGGTTCGGCATCGCCCGCCCGAAGATCGCGGTGGCCGGTCTCAACCCGCACGCCGGGGAGGAGGGGCGGTTCGGGGACGAAGAGGGTCGCATCATCGAGCCCGCCATCCTGATGGCACGCGACCTGGGCATCGACGTGGAAGGCCCGTTCCCGGCGGACACGCTTTTCTGGAAGGCGTCGCGCGGGCGGTACGACGGACTGGTGGCCATGTACCACGACCAGGGGTTGATCCCGGTGAAGCTGCTGGCCTTCGACTCGTCGGTGAACGTGACGCTGGGGCTGCCGGTGATCCGGACCAGCGTGGATCACGGGACCGCGTTCGACATCGCGGGCACGAACCGGGCCAGCGCCGGCAGCATGAAGGCCGCCCTGAAGCTGGCGATCGAGATGGCCCGTCGTAACGGCCTGGAAACCTGGCCCCAGCGGGAGCCGTTGCCCGCGGCCGACCCATCCCGCACCAACCGCTGACACTCCCGGCACAATCGACAGAGACCGGCGATCCCGGGCCGCCGACCGCGGCCAATCGACGATGCCGTAGGCCAGGCGGAGCACGCTCGATCCGTCTGCAGGCCGTCAGCAGGCGTGGTTTGCAGCACGCTGCGGTGGGTTCCTTGCCAGCGGCGGGGGCTGCGATACAATCCGGGCTGGTCCGTCAGGGGGACGGGCCGCTTCCGGAGGCTCATCTGTCGGGATTGGCAGCATGGCGGGACAACACTTCCTGGTGACGGCGGCCCTTCCGTACTCGAACGGCCGGTTGCACGTCGGGCACATCGCCGGGGCGTATCTGCCGGCGGACACGTACGTGCGTTATTTGCGGGCCCGGGGGGACACGGTTCGCTTCATCTGCGGCAGCGACGACAACGGCGTGGCCAACCTGATTGCCGCCCACAACGAGAACAGCACGCCGCAGGAAATCGCCACGCGCTACAACCAGTCCCAGCAGCGCGACTTCGTCGGGTTGGGGATCAACTTCGACATCTACGGCGGGACGCACCAGCCGGACTTCGTGGACCTGCACAACCGAATCAGCCAGGAGATCTTCCTGAAGCTGCACCAGAAGGGCTGCTTCGTGAAGCGCACGGCCAAGCAGCTCTTCGATCAGCAACTGGGCAAGTTCCTGCCCGACCGTTACGTGAAGGGGCGTTGCTACCACAAACTGCCCGACGGCTCGGACTGCGACTATCCGGGCGCCCACGGCGATCAGTGCGAACATTGTGGAAACAGCATCGACCCGATTCAGCTCATCAACCCGGTCAGCACCATCACCGGGGCGACGCCCATCCCCAAGAACACGACCCACTGGTACATGAAGCTGGACCAGTTCCGCGATCGGCTGCGGCAGTGGCTGGACACGAAGCAGGACTACTGGCGCCCGACGGTGCTCAACTTCACCCGCGGACTGCTGGCCGACGGGCTGCCGGAACGGGCCATGACCCGGGACCTGGAATGGGGCGTGCCCGTCCCGCTGGACGACCCCGATGCAGCAGGCAAGGTGCTGTACGTCTGGTTCGACGCGCCGATCGGCTACGTTTCCTTCACGGCCAAGTACGCCGAGCAGCAGGGCAAAGGCCCCGAGGGCTACGTGCAGTGCTGGAAGAACGCCGACTGCAAGATCGTGCACTTCATCGGGGAGGACAACACCATCTTCCACGCGGTGATCTGGCCGGCCATGCTGATGGCCGACGGCAGCTTCGAGCTGCCGCACAACGTGGTGGCCAACGCGTTTTTGAACATCAAGTTCCCCGGGCGCGACGTGGAGAAGATCAGCAAGTCGCGTGGGTCGGCCATCTGGATCGAGGACTACCTCCGGACGTTCGACCCGGACCCGTTGCGGTATTACCTCACCGCGATCGCCCCGGAGGCTCAGCGAACTTCGTTCGACGTCGATGAGTTCCTCACTCGCAACAACAGCGAGCTGCTGGCCACGTTGGGCAATTTCGTCAATCGCACGGTCACGTTCGCCCACAAGTACTTCGAGGGGAAGGTCCCCGAACCGGGGGATCGCGATGAGAGCGACGACAAACAACTGGCCGCCGGTCAGGGCGCGGCGGATGCCGTGGGCAGGGAACTCGACGGCTGTCACTTCAAGGCCGCTCTGGGCGAGATGATGAGCCTGGCCCGGCTGGGCAATGGTTACTTCGACGCAACGGCCCCGTTCCGCACGCGGAAGACGGACATGGCGGCCTGTGGTCGGGCCATCAACGTCTGCCTGCAGACGGTGCGGGCGCTGACCACGATCATGGCCCCGTTCCTGCCGTTCTCGGCGGAGAAGTGCCTGACCATGCTGAACCTGGAGTCCGAGGCCCTGCAATGGGACAAAGCGTCGGAGGAACTCCCGGCCGGCAAGGCGCTGGGCGAGCCGCAACTGCTGTTCAAGAAGCTGGACCCGGTTGAGGTGTTCGGCGATTGACCAGGCGCAAAACCCCACACGGAGGTGCCCATGCGGTTTGCCTCATACCAGAGATCAGACTCCGGCCGACTCAGGCGGGATGCGCCTTGGCCCGCTAGTACGACAACGCTACTTCTTGGGCCATTGGCATCGGATCAAGTTGGTCAATCTCAAGCCTCGGTGCTGTAATTGCCGCACTGTTCGCTTGCGGTGGCTGCGCCGTGATTTTGCGTTCCGCTCCTGCGTTAACGCCAATTGCGCCGCGATCGATTCCGCCCGTTTCCGCGAGCACCGGCCGCCAGGATGCCAAAGACCCACCAACATCCGCGTCGCCGTCCACACCTGACGCACCGTCAGTTCTGCGTCGTTTTTTTTGACGCTGGCAAAACTCCGCCAGGAACAAATGGCTCACGCAGGTCAGCAACAGGTGGCGGCACAACGAGCCATAGCGCCGAACCTCAAAATGGTCCAGCCCCAACTCGCCTTTGCTGTCCTCGAACATTCGCTCGATCCGCCAACGGGCAAACGCCACCAGCAGCAACACCGTCATCGGCGTATCCGCCGGCGCGTTGCTCAGGAAGAACTTCACTTCGGTCGGATCGAGCACGTTCCGGCAGATCAGTAGATGATACGGCCCGACCGGCAGGCCCCGTTCGTCCTTGATCCAAAACGGAACACCTTTAGCCTCCCACACCAGCGGACCCTTCGCGCCATCCTTGACGTGGTATGCCACCCACGGCACTCGCCGAACGACCGGTGAGTGTTTCAAGATGTCCCGCCCTGCGCACGCCGGAGTATGTCTGACTTTCAGCCGGGGGAACCGTCGCGGACGGCCCATCCGTTTGTCGCGCGGCAACTCCCGGTACAGCACCTCCGGCGGCACCGTCCAGCCTACAAAACTCACCGGAATCTCCGCCACGTAGTTCTGCCCGCAGGCGTCCAGTTCACGCAAGAACGGCGGCTTTCCGCCATACCCCTCGTCAAACGTCAGCCACGCAAAACGTATCCCGTTGCCCACCGCACGCCGGTACTGCTCCAACGCCATCCGCCACTTGGGGCGGTAGACCACCTCGTCGGGGATGCCCGCCGCGCGGCATCGCGCGCGGTCGTTATGCCAGGTCTCCTCCGGCAAGTAGGGCTCGCCGTCCAGTAGCGTGTGGAAGTCGCCCGCTGCGTAGCCCAAGTGCACACTGACCACGCAGTTCTCCCGCTTGCCCACTGCCCCGCAGTGCTGTCGCTGAACACAGGCCGTCTGGTTGCCCTTCTTGACCTAACTGGTCTCGTCGATGATCCCGATGCTGTGCGGATGGCCGTGACGTCGGGCCACACGCCGTTGCAGCCGATGACGGGCCGCAGCCTCATCCCAGCGGGCCAAGCTCAGAAACTCCTGCAACGTCCGTGGCGGCATCCCTGCGGCATCCGCCATGGGCTCGATGCTCTTACGCTGAAGGTCGCTAAGCTGCCCGGCGACATAGGTCGCCAAGTGCCGTTGCGAACGGACGTTGGCAAAACAACCGTCAAACTCGTGGAGATACGCAGTCAATGCCGGTTTGATCTCCCCAATCGTCTGTGCGTCCATACCGAGGGCCTCCTGTGTCCTTGTTCAATCCACAGGAATCCCCGTCCAACCTCACCATCTCTCTTGAGCTTTTCTAGCGTTGTAGTAGTAGATCGCCGCCCCAGAAGTCGATCTCCTGGGTCCAGACGCCCGCGTCCTCGAGGAAGGTGCCGCGTTTGGGCTTTTCGTCCCACTTTCGCAGCTTGCGCGGCGGGTCGTAGAGGTGCCGCTTGGCATCGAGGTTCGACGGCGGGGCGAAGCGATCTACGATCACCTGATAGACCAGCGGCCCGTTGCGCCAGTCGGCCTCCCTTTCGGCGAAGCGTTGCGACGCTGCGCCTGCCTCACGATTGTCAGATGCCTCAGCCATACCGCCTCCTGCAACCGCGCGCAGCGTCAAGCCGTCGGCGACGACGATGGCGACGCGGACCGCCGTTGTCACAGTCGCCGGCAAGAGCTACGCTTCGGCCGAGCGTCGTCCGACGGTTGCCGTACCGCCGGAGTAGACGCCTAACCCGAATGCGATGTGGCTTATGGGCGGGCAAACCAGAAACGGTTACCTCGACCTGCTTCGCGAGCGTCTCCGGGAACGTATGAGCCGGGGACGACGGCGGGACTACCTGATTCCGGGCGCGTGGGACTGCTGGGGGTATGGCGAGGCGGAGCCGGGCGGGGGCGGGCAGGTGGCGGTGCCCCCCCACCGTTTTCTGTTGCAGTGCCTGGACCGGGTTATTCTGCCGGCCCGCGGGCGTGGTACGGGGGCGGGGCGGAGCCTGTCTCGGACGCGCGGCGTCCGCCAGCTTGCGGGGGAAGGGGTGCTCGACGGGAAGGTGCGGCGCCGCGGCGGCGACTGGGTGCGCGGCGCTTCGTTCTACGGCATGCTGCTGCGGACCACGACGGCCTGGGACCACAACGGCGACGGGGGCCTGCGATCGGCGCGCGGCTGGACCGAGACCGGGACGTTCGTGAAGTCCATCCTGCTGCTGCCGCTGCTGGCCAGGATGGGGATCAACGTGCTGTACCTGCTGCCGATCAGCAAGTGCAGCCAAGTCTTCCGCAAGGGTGAGGTGGGTTGTCCGTACTCGGCCAGGAATTTCTTTGAGCTGGAGCCCGAGCTGCACGACCGGCTGCTCGGGTCGGATGATGCCGACGTCGAGATGGAGTTCGGGGCGCTGGTCGAGGCGGCCCACGCGCTGGGCATGCGGGTGATGATCGACCTGGCGCCGCGCACGGCGTCACGAGACAGCGATCTGATTCTGGATCACCCGGAGTGGTTCTACTGGATCGATCGGCGGGCGGAACGGGGCTACGGGCCGTTGCGCTTCGAGGGCTTTCCGCACGGGATTCCGAGGCGATCCAGGTTCGGGCGACTCTTCGGGTACGACGTTCTGCAAGAACACCTGAGGCACTTTCGGCACGCGCCCAGCGTGACCGACCCGGCGCGGTGGCGACGTTTTGCATCGCGGTGCCGGGCCGACCCGCCGCGCGACCTGCTGAGCGCGATCAAGCGTGAGTTCGGCGTCACCACGCCGCCGGGATTCTCCGACGTGGTCAACGACCCACAGCCGCCGTGGTCGGACGTGACGTACCTGCGTCTGTATCTGGATCACCCGGCGGCTTCGGTGCGGCACCTTGACGACGCGAGCGCCCAGCCGCCGTACGTGTTTACGGACTCGATCAAGTCGAGCCTGTTCCCCGGGCGCCGGCCGAACCGGGCGCTGTGGAAGACGCTGGCGAGCATTCTGCCGTTCTATCAGCGGTTCGGCGTGGACGGCGCCCGGGTGGACATGGGGCACGCCCTACCGCCCGAGCTGCAAGGGATGATCGTGGAGCAGGCCCGGCGGCACGATCCCGACTTCTGCTTTTTGGCGGAGCAGTTCGACCACGGCGCCGCGGGCCGGGCACGTCGAGAGGGTTACAACGCGCTGATCGGATCGTCCTGGTGGATGGAGCCGCGTGCGGGCCAGGGGGAGCTGCACAAGCTGACGCACGAGGTGCTGCCGACTTGTGCCCTGCCATCGTGGGCGGGCGCGGAAACGCCGGACACGCCCCGGGCGGTTGTGCGCGAGGGCGGGCGGAAGTTCGCCCGCATGATGGCCGTGGTGAATCACTTTCTGCCGGGCGGCATTCCGTTCGTCAACAGCGGGTTCGAGTTGCACGAGCGGCAGCCGATGAACCTGGGGCTCGACGCGTGCCCGCCGGGGCGCTTCGCGCTGGCCAGGAGCGATCCATACTCCGGCAAGCTGGCCTACTTCGATCGTGTGGCTTTGCACTGGCGCAACCGCGGCGCGGGCGACATGGTGGAGCTGCTGGGGCGCGCCGGGCAAATTCGCGCTCGATTCCTCGATGAGTTGACGGACGCGCGGAACTACTTCCGGCCGCGGGTCACGATGAACGCCCGAAGGGTGCTGGCGATCGGCTGGCGGGTGAATGGTGGGAAGCGGACCCTTCTGGTCGTGGGCAACGTGGACTTCGAGCGCCGGCGGCGCGTGGTGATCGATCAAGTGCCGGGCGGGCGCGGCGAGCGCGAGTGCGAGGCGCTGCTGGAACTGTGCCCGAGCCGGTCTCGGGCGGTTGTGAAATCAGGTACGCTCCGTCTCTCGCTCGAAGCCGGGGAGGTCAAGGTTCTGCTGTTGTGACCTGCGGCGCGCTCTTGGCGAGGCGTGTCCTTCGGCGCGTTCACAGCGTTTGCAGGTCGTGGAGCATCGCGTCCAGCAGCGGCCAGTAGTTGCCCACGAAGAAGCCCACCAGGAGCACGACGAGGAACGTGGTCAGGCCGCGCCGTCGCCGGGCGGGCGACATGGGCACGCGCCAGAAGTAGACGGCGTACAGCAATCCACCGGCCACCACGCATGCCAGGCCGACGAGGGCGGCCGTGCCCTCGCTGAAGCGGAAGGTGACTTCCTCGTCCGTGCGCTGGTCGGTCATGCCGAAGACGGCCCGCTGGTTGACCAGGGCGGCCGCACCGTAACCGATCAGCAGCGCGGCGAAGAACACACCGAGAAACCAGCTTTCCCGCGCGGCTCGTCCCGTCAATGCGCCGGCGGCTCCACCGATCACGACGTGCCGCAGGGCCGTGTCCGAGCCGGCAGAGGGAAATTCGCCCGACCCGAGCGACTCGTACCTGCGCCGCACGTCCGGCGGCATGTCCTCGACGGAGTGATAGACCTGCTCGGGTCCGGACCCGTCGCGGATGCGAATGGTGGTGTGGCTTCGGGTTCCGGACGTCTGGCCGCGGTCCATCATCTGCTCGACGCGGGCCCGGATGTCCGGGGGGAGATCGTCCAGGGACTTGCCGATGTCCCGCTTGACGTAACGCGTCCGGCGAACGACTCGGCGCACGCGTTGGCCGGTGGTCGGATCGACTTCCTCCGTCTCCTCGACGATGGAGTCGCCTTCGCCCGGCGGCGGCTCCCAGGAGTGGCGGTCGCCCGGAACGTCCGGCGGTCGCATTTCATCCTGGTCGGGCGGCATCGGGATCCCCTTTCACGTGTCCGGGCGGGCATCGTATCGCATTGCGGAGGCTTGTGTCAGGTCTCGCGGGCGGGTGCGGGCGAAGAGCGATTTACGCCCGGTCGGCCTGCGGTTAGGCTGGTGTCATGCGATGGCTCAAATCGACCCTGGGCATCATCCTGTGCGGGGTTGCGGTGTCGGCCGTGATCACGGCCATGATCGACCCGCTGACGATTCCCTCGCACGCTCAGAAGTTGGTGAACTGGGCACTGCCGGGCAACCCGTCGGTCGGCGTTCTGGGCTTGGTCACCGACGCGCTGGTCGGCGTGATCATCGCTGTGCCCGGCGTGCTGGTGGCCACGGCGCTGGCACTCTACGTGCGCGACCACCATCCGGGCGAAACCCGCTGCCGGCGCTGCGGACGTCTGCTCAAGGGTCTGAGCACACCGCGCTGCCCGGGGTGCGGGGAGACCATATGAACCGCGGTTTGATCTGCGTTGGGCCGACGAAGCGAGTTGTGCTTGTGTGGCCACACGCCACGGAGCGCGAATCGCACGCGGCCTCGGCAGTCCCACTATTCGGTTGCGGCGTGCCAGGAGCATGGTACGATGCCGACGCAGTTCACAGGCCAAACGATGAAGGAGATGCGACATGTTTCGTAACCCGATTGCGGCGATTCTGAGCGTTGGAGCCCTGGCCCTGATGGGGTGCGCGCCCCAGTCGGGCGGGGGCGGGGGTGGTGACGAGGGACCAGCCGCCGGCGAACAAGGCGGGGCCTGCCTGGCCGGCGGCACCTGCAATGAGGCCCTCGTCTGCGACGAAGCCACCGACACGTGCGTCGCCCAAGGCGCCGAAGGCGAGGGGGAAGGTGAAGGCGAAGGTGAAGGCGAAGGTGAAGGTGAGGGAGAAGGTGAAGGTGAAGGTGAAGGTGAAGGTGAAGGCGAGGGAGACGGCAGCGTCCCGGCCGAGCGCCTGCAACCGGACGACTTCACCTACCAGGGCGCGTTCCGGCTGCCCGAGGACTTCAACTGGGGGGCCCGGGGGCTTTCGTTCCATCCCGGGGGCGACGGCGGGGCCGGCTCGCTGCTGGTGACCGGGTTCGAGCTCGTCTATGACCCGGCCCATGCAGGCGAGTCCTGCTACGACCCCGAGTGGGACTGCTACGCGTTCTACGGTGAGGTGGCCATCCCGGAGCCGGCCGTCGAGGCGAACTGGGAGGACCTGCCGGAGGCCGCCTTCCTGACCGGGATGACGGCCTTCGACGGCGGTCTGGTGTCCACCGTTCACCGCGAGTACATCTACGCCAGCGATATCGAGTACGTGCCCCAGCGTGGCACGCAGACCGGCGACAAGCTGTACGGCGCCGCCAGCCTCTGGTACGCCGAGGGGGTCGTCGGCGAAGACACTTTTCCCACCATCTGGTTCGCCAACATGGACGGGAGCGGCGCTCAGGGCATGTTCCACGTCGGGCCGGAGGAGACGCCGTATCACGGTCGCAAGATGGGCTCCTACCTCTTCTCGGTGCCAATGTGGTACGCGAATCAGTACCTGGAGGGGCGCGAGCTGGTCACCGGGCGAGCTCGCGGCACACCGATCGGCAGCTCCGACGAGGTCACGACGGCCGGCGGCTCGCAGGGTCCGACGCTGTTCGCGTTCCACGCACTCGAAAGCGACACGGCAACGGATGATCTGGACGCGCAGCCCATGCTCTACTACCGCGTGGCGTTTCCCGGATGTGCGGGGCCCAACGTCGGGATCCCGGCCAATTGCGACTACCCCGAGTACACCATGTGCGACGACTGGACCGGCGGGGCGTTTGTGGATGACGGTTCGCGGCGGGCGATCATGCTGCTGGGCTACAAGGGGCTGGGCGAGAATTGCTATGACGAGCCGCCGGTCGATTGCGAAGACCCGTGCAGCGATTCGCACGGGTACCACTGCCAACCGTACGAGCGGCAGGTCATCTTCTACGACGTGCACGCCCTCGGGCACAGCGCCCGGGAGCAACAGGACCCGTGGGTCGTGGTGCCGTACACGATCTGGCGGCCGGCGGAGTTCTATCTGAGCGGCAACCCCTGCTGGAACGCGGGCGGCATGACCTTCGACGGGGACGACGGGCGCCTGTTCATGGTGGAGCGGGGGCTGGGCGAGAGCGAAACGAACGCCGTGGTGGTTCACGTGTGGTCGCTGTAGGTGCGGGCGGACGTCGCGGGGACGGCGCGAAGGTGGACCCGTTCGGGTCCATGGGCACGTTCGGGCGGCGATTTCGAGGTTCAGCTTGCGCCGGAACGCGGCGCGGCAGGCTTGCGGGATGCGATGGCGATGGGCGATTGTGGGGATGGCGGCGCTGCCGTCTGTCGTCGGCTGCCCCGTGGTTCCTCCGGCGTCAGAGTGGGGGGACACGGACGTCGGCTGCGCGGATCACTGGAGCCTGGCTCACTTCGGCAGCGGCGTGCTGCTGGGGCCGACGTTCGGCGATGACAGTTTCGCACCGAGCATGGCCGTTCTGGTCGGATGGGAGATCATCGAGCCGTCGATGTGGCCGGGAGAGACCGCACAGAACCAAGTTTGCGATATCGGCTGGGGCGGGCTCGGCTGGCTGATGTCGACGCGCTGATCGGCGGCAGCGAGCGCCCGCTCGCGACCGGTCGTTGCTGGAAACGCGGACATGATCGCGGCGGCAACACGTCGGGAAGGTGCCCGGAGTGTGGACAACCGCGTCAGGAGCACGGGCCGCCCCGCGTCACGTGTGGAGGACTGGTGATCCCGTCGCGGATGCCGGCTGTGAGGCCGGCTCGGTGGGCACAAGCAGGTGCCAGACAGGCCGTTTGGGATCGAATTGGAGGACTGATCCGGGTAGGATCACGGCCTCAGGTCTGATCCATGGGAAACGTCAGGGCAGGAGATGATGTCATGACAGCTTCTCTTCCAAGATGCTTGACTGTAGTGGTTACCGCGCTGAGCGTCGCCCTGCTGGTCGGATGCGCCGGCGGTGGGGCAGCAGGCGGTGGCGGCGGGGGCGACGACGAGCAGCAGAATGAGAACGTGGCACCCAACGACAACGGAGCAGGCGACGACACGCAGCAGAACGAGAACGTGGCACCCAACGACAACGGAGCAGGCGACGACACGCAGCAGAACGAGAACGTCGCACCCAATGAAAACGGAACAGATGACGATTGGCCGCCGGTTCCCGGCGGCGAGTACTATGCGCCCGACCGGCCGCGCACGAACGGCGTGGAGTACTACGTGGCCCCTGATGGCGACGATTCGAACGCCGGGACTATCGACGCGCCGTGGGCGACGATTCAGCACGCGGCCGAGGTGCTGGAGCCCGGCAACATCGTTTACCTCCGCGACGGCGTTTACAGCGAAGCGGTGGTGACCGAATCGAGCGGCACCGCTGACGCGGACATTACGTTCGCGGCGTATCCCGACGAGCGGCCCATCATGGACGGCACCGGCGTGGACGCGAACAACGGCTTTATCGTGGTGCACGACTACATCGTGCTGCAGGGCCTGACCATCCGGAACTGGCCGGAGAACGCGGTCTGGATCGAGAACGCCGCGTTCCTCTACATGGCCGACTGCGAAGTCTACGATGTGCCCTACGGTGTCGGCGCCAGCTATGGGACTCACGACTTCGTGTTCGATCACGTGTCGGCCCACGACTTCGACCTGTACGGTTTTGACGTCTCTCCGGGGGATTCCGACTGCTACAACGGCGTGTTCTGGCACTGCCTCTCCCACACCGGCCGCGACCCCGAGCAGAACGTGGACGGCTTCGCCCTGGGGCACGGTACCCAACACAACTTCTGGCTCTATCGCTGCGAGACTTACGGGGTGTACGACGGCTTCGACATCAGCTCCGGCGACACGCTGCTGGAGGGCTGCTCGGCCCACCACTGCGGCAACGCGGGCTTCAAGCTGTGGCAGGACAACGTGCGTCTGGTCAACTGTCTGGGTTATGAGAGCCAGGGCGCCAACGTGGAACTGGACTGGGACGGCGACGGCGGCACGGTGACCATCCGAAACTGCACGTTCGTCGGATCGGACACGTTCAACATCTGGGTCGAGAACTCCGGCGACACCCTGCAGATGTACAACACGATCATGGCTGGCGGGCGCAACATCGGATTGGCCTTCGAGGAGCGGGACGCGAGCCGCTACCAGGGGGACTACAACCTGTTTCAGAACGAAACGGGCCGGGCGTTCGTCGTGGGCTACGAGGACGAGTTCTCGACTGAGCCGCTTGACGGCTGGCGCAACTACTCCGGCCAGGATGCCAACTCGGTGAGCGCCTCAACCGTGGCGGAGCTATTCGTGGATCCGGCCGGATTCGACTTCCATCTTCTGGACGGCAGCCCCGCCGCCGACGCCGGTATGTCCGATGACGCTCCAACGGAAGACTACGACGGTGCCACGCGGCCGCAAGGCACGGCAGTAGACATCGGCGCGTTCGAGGGATAGCGGACGACGTGTTTTGCGTTCAAACGGACCGGAAGCCGCATGGCTTCCGCGCCTTGCTCGACGGAGAGAGGTTTTGTCACGCTCCCGCCCGATGAGAACGGGGGCGATCCCGGTCAGAAGACCAGGGCGATGGTCTTGGACACGGAGGGCTGCTCCAGCCCGTCGAGCAGGCTGGGCTGCACGAGGACCGAGATCGTGTCGGTGACCCCCGCGTCACCGCCGGGAACGGTGAGCGTGCCCACGTATTCTTCCGAGGTGATGTCGGCCGTCACGCTGTCCGAGTAGTCGTCCGTGCCGGCCACGGCGATGGTCACCGTTCCGCCGGAAGCACACGAGACTTTGACCTCCGCGACATACCCCTCGTCCGGCCCGGGGTCCGCAGGGCTGGTGGAGAAGCTGTCGATGGAAGGCGAGCCGCCGAAGTCGATGCTGAAATTCGGGAAAGGCCCGATCGAGCTGACGATCTGCGGGCCGCTGGTCTTGAGCCCCTGCCCCGGCACGTTGGCGTAGGCCTGGATCTCCATGCTGACCGGCTCCGGAGCGGCCAGGACGTCCACGACCTTCTTGATGTTGTTGCAGACGAAGTCGCTGATGCCCGGCGTGCCCGGCGGCGCGCTCACCGGGCCGGTGCCCATGGCCGCGCACATGCCGAGGTAAACGGTCAGGGCGGTCTCGCAGGCGGCGAAGATCGGCACGGCTTCTCCCGTGGGGCCGCCGGCCACCAGGTCGATGGCGGCCGACAGCTTGAGGCAGAGCCAGGTTCCACTGACGGCGGCGACCGCGGGACTCACGGTGCAAAGCGCGTCGATGTCGGCCTTGAATTTGGCGCACATGTCCTGCACGGTCTGCCCGTCCACCGCGGGTTCAGGCAGAGGGATGGTGGCCTGGTAGCCGCCCCCCAGGCCGAGGGGGAACGCGGGGTACGACCGGGCCGTACCACCGGACCAGGGCGAGTCATAGGCGAGGTAGACCGAGGCGTCGTCCACCGTCGCCCCACAGCGGATGACCTCCACGTTGACGGCCGCGCCGGCCGCGGCCTTGTGCGTGGTGGCCGGTCGCTTGATCACGTCGGTCTCAAGGCACATTCCGGAGTCGGCGATGGCCTGGCATTCCTGCGGCGTGAGCGTGATCCGTCGGCCTGCCCGCGGGCTCCCTTGGGCCGCAGCCCGCAGCCGGGCGGCGATGTACTTCTGCGTCTGATCGTCGAGGCCCTCCTCCAGGTCGAGCAGCGTGTTGATCTGGTAGGAGCCGTCGCCGGTGACGCCGGTGACCAGGACCTCGGTGTCACTGGACCATTGCATGTCGATGATGGAGCCGTCGCTGCCGATGAATCGGTTCGGCCGGTCGTCCTCACCGAAGTGAATCCAGGTGGCCTCGTCGGTGCCGACCTGCTCGGCGGATTGGTGGCGCATGGCGGTCAGGCGAACGGGGAAGCCGTCGGCGTCCTTCTCGGCGTAGTACTCGAGGTTCTCTCCTTCGGGCGTAGTGGCCGAGAACATCAGCGGATCGCCGGCGTTGGTGTACTGGGTGAAGGCGATCTCATTCACGGGCGGCTCGTCGCCGTCGGGCTCGGGCGTGTCGCCGCCGTCAGGCTCGGGTGTGTCGCCGCCGTCTGGTACCGGTCCGACGGGCGGTGCGAAGCGCACGGCAAGCGTCGTGATCTGGAGCGTGGCGTTCATGTCACCGGTCGCGGCAAGGCAGATTGCGAACGCACCCGAGCGCACGTAGGACAGGGCGGAGCCGGTCAGGGGGAGATCCGTCACGGAAGCGGTGAAGGCCGATCCATCGTAGGAGAGGGCAAACGCGCCCACGTCCAGGCCCTCATCGCACGGGCTCGCGGAGCCGGCCGGCGCGATGTAGGCCCGCACCGACGCGGCGCCGGCCTGGCCGGTGAACTGGACGTTCTGCGGCTCGATGAAGAGGGTGGCCTGCGAGGGCGAGTCGGTGGGCATCTGGGAGAAGATGTCGATCCTGGCAGCGGTGCGGTCCTGGCCGCCCGCGGCGTCGAGTTGGAACTGGCCGGTCTGGCCGATGGGCGCGGAGAAGGTCTCTCCGGTGATGGTGAATCCGCCGCCCTGGTCGTCAGCGGGGCCGTCGCCGTCGCCATTACCGCCGCTGCTGACCGTGGTGCAGGCGGGCAGCAGGAGCATCAGGGCAACAACCGGCGTCAGGCACAGCGTCGCGAAGACGTTCGATCGATTCCGGAAGGACATGGGTTGCTCCTCTCTCTGCGGCGAGTGTGGCTCGCCCATGGGTGCTTATGGAACGCTCAAGCGCCCGATGGATCGTCATCGGGCGACTGTCCAGGCAATCGAGGACATCGCCAAGGTCGGTCATCAGAGTGTCGTTCGACGCTCCGGCCACGGAGCCCGAGCAGACTCGCTCAACAACAGCCCATCGGCTGCGCCCCCGAGAACCCCGACAGAATATTACCAGCTTCCAGACCTGCGACGCAACCGATTCCGGCGGGGTCCGTCTTGTTTGGGCAGGGGCTCATCCTCGAACAGCCGCCCGGCAGGGCGCAAGAAGAACCGGGGACCCACGAAGCCGCAGGTTCCCGGTGGGGAGATCGTGTTCTGCCTGGGGTCTACCGTCTTCGCCTCAGCACCGCCAGGGCGCCAAACGCCAGCAGGGAGAGGCAGGAAGGCTCGGGGATCAAGGTGGCCGAGATGCCCAGGGACACGAAGTTCCCGGTGATCTCGGCGGTCCCGCCGGCGCCGTCGCTGACGGCGACCAGTGTGTTGCTCACGCTCAGATGCAGGTGGGAGACGTCGGGCACCGCGAACTGCAAGAGCAGTTCAGCGCTGCTGTTCCAGGGCACGGTCCCGGCGCTGTCACCGGAAGCCGAGAAGAGGAATCCGTCCGTGAAGGGCGACATGCCGTGCCCGGCCACGGTGCCGGTCATGTTCAGTTCCGCGCTGACGGTGTTGGACGCACCGCCGGTGATCGCGTAGTTGCCGTACTCGAAGATCTCGATGCTGAGGAACTTCTGGTTCTCGCCAGCCGTTAGGTCCACGTCCAACACGTCCGTGACCGTGTCCGACGACCTGCTGTCGCTGGCCGCGGCCGGGAAGTTGCTGTTCGTGAAGTACAGCGTGTTACCGCCGAACCAGGTCGGGCTGCCGAACAGATTGCTGTCGCTGTTGCGCCCGTTGGCCCAACTGAAACTCTCGGCGCTTCCGCTGGAGTTGCTCCAAGCCACGTCCGCCGAGGCCACAACCGGCATACACAGCGCTGCCAGCGCCGTCACCAGGAGCTTCGTCCTCATCGCCTCTGTCCTCTCGTAAGTGCCTCAACTCGCCGACCCAGGCGTTGCCCACAGACCAGGGCAACCGCCGGACCGACAGCAAACTCACGAAACCAGGGTTGGAGCGACAACAGGGAGGTGTTGCGCCTCGATCCCCTCGCTCCTCTCCGACTCCGTGCCCCGGACCGGAAAAAGACCGGCAAAAAAAGAGAGAAACCGGACTGCCGCCTGGGCGACATTCCGTCTCTCTCTATCTCCCCGGACCGGGCTTCCCACTCTTGCCGGACCGTCGTCGGGGACTCCCCCCGGATGGCCGATCCGGCATCTTCCTCTGGAATAGCTGAAACGCCCCTCCAGAGTCAAGCCCATTCCGGCCATGACCAGCCATTTTCCTTCAATGACCCCGATACGCCACAGGCGTCTCTGTACGCGCCCCGACGCCGCAAGCCAGCGGGCTCGCCAGGACTTGCAGCCGCGGCTGAACCGCGCCGGGCTATCGGCATCCGATAATGATCCGGGCCCCGGCCGTTCCGCCCACCACGGCTGCGACGTCGGGCCGTTGGAGCTGAGGCCGCGGCCGCCACCGCGTCGTTCAACCGGAGTCTGACGGCATGTCGTTTCGGCGGGGCATTGCTTACACGAAGAACCGTATAGTTATAGTGTCACGGTAGACGGTATGCATCCTCGTGAAGCGCAGCAAGCAGCACTCGCCTTGACATTGACTTGCCAGGCAAGCAAATGTGTTGACACACGAATCCGCCATCGCTATGGTAGTAGACAGGAGAGAGGGAGCGAGGTTTCCGGGGTTCTGCCCGCGAGGTCTTGGTCCCTTTTTAGAGTGGCGTGCACAGGCACGTCACGGGAGGAGCGAAGGATGCATCGGGCCGCTAGAGTACTCACAGGACTTGCCGTGCTGGCATTCTGTACAGCGGCGTACGCAGACCCAGCGCCGTTGCTCGGAATTGAAATGTGGACCAACGCCCCGGGCGACGTCCCGCAGTCGTGGGATCCGGCCGGCGTGGACAATGGCGATGGAACCTGGGACTACGACGGTTCGCTGGTCGATCCCGACGGACACTGGACGGTGGACTGGGACATGACGGTCGACCCTGACCCGTACGTCAGCGCCGGCTATAGCGTCCTGAACACGTTCTCGACTACTCTGATCTTCAACGTGATCACCACTCTGCCTGTGGCACCGATGACGATAAACCCGCTGATGGGTGGCTCGACCGGCGGTTCGGTCACCGACGCGAACTTCGACAGCATCGGAACGGCCGCCACGACGAACGGCATTGCCTTCTACGAAGGTCTGATCGACGGTGCTGCGGTCCTGCCGCTGCATCCTGATCCGAGCGGCTGGACCGTGCCCTACCAGGGTGGCACGGCGAACATAACGGCCATCGGCGCCGGATTGCCGGGGCCGACCCTGACCGCACCGGCCGTCAGCACCGACATTGGCATCCACCACCAGTTCACGCTGACGCCAGGTGACCGCGTTTCGTTGACCAGCTTCTTCGTCGTGGTTCCCGAGCCTTCGTCGCTCGGTCTTCTGACATTGGGAGCACTGGCCGTCCTCCGTCGAAGGCGCTAATAGAGAGTCCGAAGAACAAAGACCGCGAACGCTGATCGGGCGAATCAGGCAGACCCTCTGGGTGTCTGGTTCGCCTGATCCTCTTTCTTCGGGCCGGCCGGTTCGAGCAGGGCCGACGCTCTCGAGGTGCGGACACGCCGCATACCGGCCGGGCTGGTCGCCGCAGCGGCATACGCCGGAGCAGAGCGTCATAAGCGCCGACTCGTCGAGGTCGATGAACGAGCTACGGCACACCTACCTGCGATCACGGGCAACGCTTGAACCGGCTTTACCGGTCGCAGCAAGATGATTCCTGCGTGTTCGGCCGGCAGAGACTTAAGCCATGAGGCACGACCGTTTTATCCGGATGCCCGGGCTGTCTGCCGCAAGACAGGTCTCTTACATGGGTTCCTCGCGGCTCCGGAGCCGGTATGGACTGATCCGTCTCGGCTGCCTGGCGTTGACGGCGGCGACGGGGGTCTCCACACCGTCCGTGCTGGCCGTGGACTCCTGCCCGTTTGCCTGCGGCCACGTGGACGGCAACGGGGTGATCGAGCCGGCCGACTTCGACGAGTTCGCGAGTTGCATGGGGCAGGTGCCCGGCGCCGCCCGGGAGCTGGTCAAGCTGTCACGTCACGAGGAATGGTGGGTGCGGCTCTACGCGGGGCAGATCATGCGACAGCATGCCGCGTTCCGCCAGTCGGAGTTGATGGAGTTGCTGGGGCGCGACGATCACGCGATGGTGCGCCAGGTCGTCTCTGCCGCCGACTGACCGGCCGCGTCCGTGGAGGCCGGCACCGATCTTATAGGCGTGCGAGCGGCGGACGGGGCTCGCGGGTCTATCGGCCCGACATTCTCTGGACCAGAGCCATGAACTCTTCCCGCTCTCGAGCTGTCAGGCGCTGCAGCGCGGTGACAAGCGGGGCGAGCTTCGCGTTGCGGTAGCGGTCGTGGGCCTCACGGCCGGCCTCGGTCATGGTCACGTCGACCTTGCGGCGGTCGTCCGGGTTGATGGTGGTGCGAACGAAGCCCGACGACTCCAGGAGGCGCAGCAGACGCGACATCTGCGAGGGCATCACCCCGACGTGATGGTGGAGGTCCCCCACGGTCGCGGTGTCCACGTGGCAGAGATGGTCGAGGGCCAGAAAGCCGGCCT
>Ga0307380_10004349_pt1 | contig 19197 bp, 35 predicted proteins | sample UN3MG_FD_202239 | JGI IMG/M metagenome (GOLD analysis project Ga0307380, IMG submission 202239) | Soil microbial communities from Risofladan, Vaasa, Finland - UN-3 | ecosystem: Environmental > Terrestrial > Soil > Coastal area > Acid sulfate soil | place: Finland: Risofladan, Vaasa | collected... | reverse complement strand
TCATTCTTTAGATTCTCCATGTCCGGGTCGGTGGTTTCAATCTTGCCGGTGAAGTCGCTTTCTACTCTTTGCAGCGTTGAAAATTCTTTTTTGTATTTGCGCTCTAAATACCATTTGCTGGTCAAGACATCACCCTCTGCCATGGCCTTGCATGTAGTTAATCTTGCCTGCAATCCAGGTTTAGAGCGCAAAGTCTCCAATCTGTCGGATAATTTTTTATCGGTTTTTAGCCACTCGTATAATGTGTCGCGGTGGATATGGGCGTGAAAAGCCATCTCGGCGATTGTGCAATCAAGGGCGGCTGCCGCCTCTAGTTTTCCTACAACCTCCGGTGTCTTTTTTGTCGGAGCGCCCTCTTTATTTTTCCCTGCCATGCGTCTATTATAATTCCGTAAAGGCTATTTGTCAAGGATTGGTTTTGCTTTGCGTCGCGGATTTTTATCGTAGGGGATAAGCGCACTGACTTTTCGCTTTTCAGTTTTCCATGTTAGTTTTGACATCCCAACCTCCCGCATTTTTTAACACTTCGTCCTCGTCTAATTCAGTGTATTCTATTCTTTTTCGCGCCTCGCCAATCGCCAACTGGCGGCAGCCTATCATAAAGACCGCCGCGAAGAAGCCTAATACTGCGCCCACCCAGAAGGAGAGCAGCGTCATTTAAGTAACCGCAGTATCGCGGTCTCAATCTTGGCGTCCAGCGTATCGAGCCCCAGGCCGGCCAGCCGCCGGTCCACGGCCTCGGCGACCATGCGCTCTATGGCGTGCTTGACGCTGCCTGTCGGCGACCGGTGTGTCTGTCCACTGGATGTTATATCAACCTTTTCTAAAGCGCGCGTCAACTGCGCAGCCTTACCAGTCTTGCTGGTTGTCTTTGCTATCCCCTTCGGCACATAGCCATGCCGTATACGCCACACGGTATTAACACTCAAACTATACCGCTTGGCGATATCGGCGTCCTTTACCCCGTCTCCCGTTTCTCTTAGTACGTCTTCAAACTGCTCCTTAGTCATCATCTTTTTTTTCGGCATAACTCTCTCCTTTTTATCTTCGCGCTCCAAATCCCGCGCCGCCGATGCGAGCTTATACCCTTTCGGGAAACTGCTCTCCATGCCGCACTTGGAACAAATCCTTGTGCGGGTCTCCTGCACCTCCATATGCGGGTAATTTTTCTGGCAATCCTGGCACCATCTGATAGGGTCTGGCATAAGCCTCCTTTAAAACGGCAAACCCGTCTGCTCCGGCTCTAAAAACTTGTCCGGGTTATACGCCCCGCTGCGCAGCTCCTGCGCGTCTCGCTCACTGGCGCCGTGTGATCGCTGCGCCATCAACTCTTTGACGCGGTCCGACAACTCTACCTCAGTCATGCGTCCATTCTGCAACTCTTCCAGGCTGAACAGATCCGCGCCTTTACTGGCCCGCAGACAGGCCTCTATGCCGGCGCGGGAGATCCCCAGGCCGTCCGCCATCACGGCATGCGTCTCCGGATCCTTGCGCAACGTAAGACCGTACAGCCGGCCGCACCGTACACACACACAGGCACGGGCAACCACTATGTTCGGCGCGTCCCGTTGTATTACGCTCACAAGCATTGTCGAAAGCGGCGTCCCTATCCATTCCCCTCCCTCTCCCCTGCCGGCGCCGCACTTGTCGCTTATGCAGCGCCGGGTGCTATCGTCCTTTGTCCATCCTTCCTTCGGCGGATTTTTAAGCGGATTATTTGACATTATTCTGCTCCTTTGTCTCTTGGGCTCTCATACCCTCGTCCCACTTTGGGAAATCTTCAAGCACATAATTCCAATGCCAGTCTGTTTTATTTTTGTCGGCATAATACTCGGCAAAATGATTCAGACACAAAACAGCGCGTTTTACATCGCCGGCATTTAACCTCAATAATTCTTTGGCAGCAAAAAACATTTGCCGACCGAGTAGATACGTTCTATTTTCAGCAAAGCCTGGGCACCGTAATTTACAGTATGCCTTCCCCACAGATAAAATATCTTCTTCGGGAAAAAACGGCGCAGCCGGAAGGGCGGGCGAGGCGGTCTCTGCCGGGGGTGCGGTGGCTATATCATTATCTTTGCGAAGAACTCCGCTCTCCCTCTTCTTCTTCTGTACTGTACTGCATGTACTGTTTGTTAAGGCATTGCTTGAAGCATTGCTTAAAGCATTGCTTGAAGCATTGCTTGAAGCATTATTTTTCTTAGATTCATTAATGATACTATTCCTCTTGTGAGCCCAACGTGCTTCCGAACCCATTTTTGCGCGCAGCCGAAAATTAACCAAATGACCCTCATGCTCGGTCCAATTTCGCACAACGAAGGCCCAACGGCAGCCTTTCGTCCACCTTCCAGCCTTCTCAATAAACCCTGCCTGAAGCATTGCTTGAAGCATTTTTTCACCCTTACCATGATACCCGGCAAAGGACGCAACTTCATCCGGCATATACTTTTTAAACAAGCCATCTTCGGTATGGTATTTACCGGCATAGACCCAGAGCTGGATTAAATATATGGCGGCGGCAGGCCCCAACATGGCTTTAAGCCTTTTAGTTTTTGGGTGATCAAAGAAATCCAGGTCGATGTTAAGGCTCGGCATTATTTATTATCCTCCGTTAAGTTCTGCAAAATCGGCGCCCCCCGCCAGACTCCGGCAGGAGGTAGCAGGGAAGCGCTCAAAAAAGTTCATCGGGTTTGCCGGAGTCATTCGCCTTTGATTTTACGCCTTTCTTTGCGCCGGTGTCAACTCCAAAGATAACCGCAGCGTGGAACCGTTCCAACTCCCATGCGGCCAGCGCAGCCATAAAGGCCTCCTGCGCGCCCTGCGGCGCGTCCGGGGCCCGGCTGGCTAACCATGCGCTGTCAAGTGCGTCCGCTGTCGCCTGTAAGCGCGCCAGGGCGGCCCTGTCGGTCTCATTTTGGGGATTTTCCATACGAAAATTGGCGTATTCCGGCCAGGACCGGCTAATCCGCTTAACAGACGCCTCAAACAGCGCCTGCCGGGCCTTTTCAGCCGCTTCAGGCGTCATAGGCACCTCCACACCACCCAAGCCAGCGCAGCGCCGGCCGCGAGCGCCAGGGCATGCACCATAATCCAAGTGAGGCGCCAGCGCGGCCCGGGGTGGACCTCTGTTTTAATTCTTTCGGGGTGTTTCATTTTTTATCCCTTTGGCCGGGATCTCCCGGCATTCGATGAAGGCGCCGTTCTTGCCGCTGAACACGGCCAGGCGTTCTGCGTTATTCAAACAGCGTTCAATAGCTATGCGCTCCGCATTTTCCCTCATGCGATTGACGCACTTTTCTTCCGTGGGGCAGGCGCACCCCGTCAGCCAAAGTGCCGTGAGGAGTAGGATGGAGTGGGTCATTTCATTAACTCCCATGAGAATCCATGCAGCTTCTTTTTGACCAAAGGAAAACCCGCTTCCGAAAGGGATTGAAAATCCCGTAATATAGAGCGTTCATTCACGCCAAATTCGTCAGCGGTAGTCCGTGGATGAAGCGTAGCCCCATCCTGTAATTTCTTCAAGATGGCCAAACACCTGTGTAATTTTCTATCTTTTTCCAAGATATGCCTATTATTTATTTTCACATTCCCCCCTTAAAAATCCAAAGTGCCGTGAGGATTAGGATGGAGTGGGTCATAGTTTATATTCCTTTGGTAGAAAGCTGAATATATGGGCTATCACATCTACTGTCCAGCCGTCACCTAATAAATCCCATGCTTTTGCCAAGTTTAATATTTCAGTATATCCATCAGGAACATTCTGTAGTCTTTCCAATTCGTATTTATTAAAATGTCGCATCGGCATATTAGGGTTTTTATCTTCCGCGGAATAAACTATATTATCCATGCCAACCTTTTGTATGCGGTCATATAATATTTTCATGTTGGAGTAGACAGCAGAACGACATCGTAAGCAAAATGCTTTTTCTGCATCCGCTACCCCATCAGTAAGTATAGACTGTAGTTTTATTCCTTTATCTTTGGGTAATGGTATAGCACATTCTCTGTTGCCAAATAAATCATTTATAAATGGGCCGATATTTGTCCAGTATAATCTATCCCTCATTTGTGCGCTAACAAGGCTACTATTAATGCGAATGGGTAATGTTTTCATGTGTTCAGAAATAGCCATTTTGTCCATAAAATCCATGACAACATTTTCAAGCAAAAAGAATGACGGCCTAACCTCTTCTACTATACGCAGATATTCCATAAATAGCCTAGATTTTTTACCTTTCAAACCGGCCTTGACTAAATCGGCACGGCTAAAATCCTGGCAAGGACTACCGCCTATAACCATGTCAATTTTGGGCAACATATCCTTTGTGATTTTGGTTACATCACCTAACTGTATTGTCTTTGGGTAATTGTGTTGTGTTACCTTTATGGCATGGGGCTTTATTTCAGAGGCAAAATAATTATCCACTTTAATACCGGCCCTCTCTAGTGCTATCTGACCGCAGGACATTCCATCAAAGAGGCTGAGGATATTCACATTCCCCCCTTAAAAATCCATATTGAACACAGGAACAGTAACACACCGAACAGGACTGCGGAGAGGAGGTTCATTTTTCCACCTCAAAGAATCCAAGTTGACCACGCAGAGGCATAAACGGCAACCGCTTGGCATTGGCAAGGACAAAACCGTAAGGCCCCGAAAACCAAGGGCTGTCAGATTTTGTAACACAGTCCACTATTTCCACCTCACCAATAATGCCGCCAAGGTCTGCCTCAAATATTTCAGGCGGGGGCATTGGGTGAACTATTCTACCGGCCTCAACACACCCCTCCCAATCTATTGATTTGCCTACATGAATTAAAATCTTGCCGCGTAATTGTGTAGGCCATGAACGATTTTCAATATCCTTGTAGCCATTTACTATAAGCCACGCCCACGGATTTTTAATGCTTAATGCTTTCATAATCTCCTTTATCCTTTCCTCTCCAATATCCTTTCCTCGCCAATACCGCGTAGATGAGGTTCATTGGTTATCTTCTCTACAATTTAATATGTGTGTTTCCCATGACGGAACTTGAACAACCTCAACCGTTACGATTGCTTTGAAATTACAGGGTTTCCACCTGTTTTCTTTTGTTACATTTTGGCAAGAAACCTTTTTGGTTTCTCTTTCACCAATACCTTTTGAGGTCCTTGCACGATGATATTTACCGCACGATGGACATTGCCATGCCCTCTCATGATAGTTTATTTTCATAATCTCCTTTATCCTTTCCTCGCCTTCTGCATGAAATATTCCTTTAGTTTATTCCCCTTGCACTTGTAACATTCGTATTTACAAATTGCCCTATTAAAAGCAGGGCAACAATCGTTATATCCCATTTCGTCTGCCTGGTCTGCTATTTTTCCACAAGCCAACTCCAACGCTTTCTCCGCCGTGGTTTTTCGTTTCATGGTTTCTTCTCCTCCGTTTCAACTGCCACAAGCCAGTAGTTTTTGGTCATTTGGGTTCCCTCTTTTGGGCCATCAGCATATTGCACCACGAAAACCGATTTGCTAGACATAACTTTCCCCCCTCATACTCCCTACATGAAACAGGACATGAATAATCAAAGCAAGATTTTCTTTGCTCTAATTGTCGCAAGCCAAATGTTTCTGTTTTACCAGATTGCAATTTACATTCACAAGTTCCTGTTTTTTCATTTATACTCAATATCTGCAATCTGTCTTTCCCTACTCGTGTAAATTCACCGACAACGAATATTTTATCTTTCATTTTGGTTTCTCCTGTATATCCTCTATTTTTCTTATTGCCACTTCAAACTTATCCTTTTCTACGGCAAAACTATCCTCGCAATAGGCCATAGAATTATTTAAATGTTCTCGTTGTTTATTTTCTGCAATCATTCCAGCTATTACAGAGTTGAAAATAGCTATTGCCGCTAACGCTTTTGTATCTTTTGTCATTTCGTCCTCCCTTTGAGATACCTCTCGGCTATGGTTATGGTGCAGGGTATTTTATACATATCATCTTTAACAGTTTTTGCACCGCACAATACTGGTCTGTGTGTCCAAGTGTAAGTTCCGTCTTGAACAAAAGCCCACGCCCTCACCTTCCGATACTTCGGCTTGCTCTTTTTTCGGGGGATTATGTTGCAGTTATTGTCCGTATTTTTGGGGCATAAACTCCTGTCAAATTCCGCTTGTCTATGGCATTTAATACGACCCATACTCGCACCGATAAACTGATATTTACATTTTACCATATTCACTCCTTTATGGGCTTATCAGGCAGTCCGTTAAGGTATTCTCTTGCCTTGGACTCTGCCTCTGAATAGGGTTGTCCTGTTGTAACAGTTCTATAGCCGAATACTGATTTTGGTTTTCTTAAACTTATAAACCAAATCCCCTTTTCATTTTTACTTTGTCGCAATCTCACTCCTTTCCTATCCGCCAGTTCAGCCAAAGACTCCGTTTCGGGGGCGGGGTGGTGGGAAAGTTTATCAATCAATATTTCAAGCAATGGTGCTATATGCCACTGCCACAATACAGGGTCTAACCCCCTTTTTGTGTCGGATAATTCCTTAGTTAAAGCCTCTACCCGTTCTTTCAATCCCATCGGTGCTTGCGGTTCTTGCGAATCTTCGGCTAGTAGGGATTTGGCTTTTTTATAAACAGCAGATGAAATATCTACCGCTGAAGCGTTAAATGGTATTTCTCTTTCTTCCAACCAACTAATAAACTTCTCCATTGAGTTCATGTTATTTCCCCTTAAAGAATCCCACCTTTTTCTATACAATTTCTTGTAGCCTCCTTACAAAAAATCACGATGACGTAATACGGCACATGTATTGCCCTTCCGGTTGATCCGGCGCGTCCCAGTCGGCACCAGGATCCCGCGCTTTTTCAATTCACTCACGCGGGGACGGATGGACAGGTAATCAACCTTGAGCCCCAGAAGTTGCAGTCGGTGGACGATATCGTCACCGATGGTTCCGTCCCTGAACAAAAGAAACTCCTGCCCTGAACAAAAGAAACTCCTGCTCCGTAAGGCGTTCAAGCTTAGTTGCGTCCACCTTCTCAAGCGCCGCCGCGCTGCAGGCCGGGGCAGGATCTCCACTACCATTAAACAGATCACCTTGAATCATATAACCTCCATTAATTTATCCAGCCGTTGACTCTTAACCGCCTCAAACGTTGCGCAGGCGTCGGCGATATGCTCTTTGTCTTTTATCTTAAGCCCGGATATCTCCGGGTATTTAAGCTCCATAGCGGTCATAACGAAAGCCTTCTGAAATTTTTTATATTGATCCGCAGTCATTTCTCCGCGCGGATGTTCGTCTTTATCCCAACCGGCTGCCGCGCGGGATTCTCCCGGAGTAACCCATATGGCCGGGCAACTGAGCGCTACTCGGATAGTGGCTGCCATGCCTGTGGCCGCGCCCATACACTTCGCCGCCTTTGCGTCCTGGGCGCCTCCGTTTGGGATTTCGCAGATCATCCCTTTACACTGGTTCTCCATAAAATAATTCATAATTCCACAGGCCAGAAACTCTGTGCGGCGGACATCATCGTGGGCGACGCTGGCGAGATGTATCTTTACCTTTTTGCCTTTTTTAACCACACGCTCCGTATGCTCCTGTTGCGTATGCAGGCATTTAACGTCAAACAACCGAGCTCCTTCCCCGGTTATTTCAAATATAGCCATGCCTGTAGAAGTAAATCCGATGTCCGCCGCCAGAATTTTCATTATATGTCGTTCTCCACTTTGAGTCGCTCTTCTCCGGACTTGATGATTATTCGCTTAGGTCCAGCGTCCTGGTCGTAGACCTTCGCCATCGTCATCTTGTGCTTACCCATCACAGCCAACAACTCGTTGGCGGCTTTCTCCACATTGCTCTTGGAGCAGACGAAGTCTGCCTTCTTAGAGAAGAAGTACCCGGCCGCGTCCTGCACGTCCTTCGGTGTGCTCTCCTTGATCACCTTCGTGCCGGTGATATCCTGTTGCTTATACTTGCCTTTGGGCGGCTCCATGAGCGTGCCCTGTTTTTCTTTTGGTTTCGTCATATTCTCCTTTTACTTTTTGATTTCCACGTACTTCACATCCCTGCCGCCGACAGACTCTATCAGGCTGATGGTCTGGGCGGGATCACTCGTCAGGAACGTCGCACCGAAGCGCAGCGCCGTCTTTACCGGGCCCGGGGTGCCCTGCTGCTCTGCCACAGGCTCCGGGGCGGCCGCAACAGGCGCAGGCGCCGCCGCAGCGGTCTTCTGGGCGTCCAGTGCCTTCTGGTCCCGGGCCAACTTCTTCTGCTGCAGGATGAACTTCGCCTGCTCAATAGCCCGGTCAGCATGCGATCTCACCAGTATGTCAAGCTCGGAGTCCGTGGCGGTCTCACCGGCCACAGCGTAGAGGCTGGAAACCTCGGTGCGGGTGTCCTCGAACTTGCGCGAGTAGTCCTCGGCGTCCGCTATGATGTTCGTGCATTCTGTGTCCAGAGCCTCCTGCATTTTATCCACCGATGACTTCCCCTTGATTGACAGGCGTATGCGCTCCTCAACCTCTATCGTGTCGCACCGGTACTTCATGCCGCCCATCTCTAACCGGCACTTAGCGATAGCCGTATTTACGGCGTCGTTCTTAAGCCTCTCCTTACGCGTGGTGACGGCCCGGTTAAACTCCAGGCGCTTCGCCCGCGTGGTTTCAGCCATCTCCTCCAACTCCTTAATGGCCTTAAACACCTTGCCCTTGAGCGCGTCCTCGCGTATGCCGTCCAGGCGTTCCTCAATGCGCTGGCACTCGGTCACGAACTTAGCCGCGTTGGAGAAGTCCTTGTCAGTCTTTACGTCCTCGGCTTGGAAACTGTCCAGCCAGGCCGACCAGGCACCCCGGACCGCCGGCAGCGTGTTCTTCTTTATCGCCCCGGTGATCGTCAGCTCGATGGAGCCGGGGTTAAACAAAACAATGTCCTTGTTTTTTGTCGCTTTCATGGTAAGTAGTCCTTTCGGCAATCTGCCGCTTTGAATGCCGTATGATTCCAGTCGCGTATGATGTCTAAAAAAATCCTCTCATACGGAGACGGGTCAAACGGGTAAACACCAAAGCCCTGATTCCTATCTGTCCACTCCCTCGGACATTGGATAATGCAGGTCTTGCGTATCTTGATTTTTAACATCTCCTCAATGGCAATCTTATAACCTGCCACCTGCGCGAACATCGACGGCCCTACCCACTTGCTCGTTTTGAAGTCCGGCAGCACATACTGCTTTTTTTTGTCGCGAGCCAGGATATCAATGCGGCCGCCGAACTTATACTTGCGGCTCCCGACCACCAACTCGGACGCCACATAGGACAGACCTGACGCCATCCAGAACTGGCAGAATCGATTAAACATATACGACTTCATCGTATCGTAGAATAAGTTCCGTTCATTGTCTGGCATTTCCTTGGTTAAATCCTGCACCTTCAACACTTCGAGCAGGTCGGCGTCCTTCGTCAGCATGTAGTTTGAGCAGATAGCCTTCTGACGATATTTTGTGGCTCCTCCTTTAAGCCACTCATCAATCAGGAAGTGTACTGCGGTTCCGGTCTCCGCTGTCTCGTTTTTGATTTCGTCAGGGTTCTGATAGGTCGTGGTTGTAATCAGGGGAATCTGATCGGCCGGGAAATAGCAAACCATCTTCCCGGTCGTAGGGTGCGCCACCACCCGGTCCCGGAGCAGGCGGCCCGCAGTTATTGCCACCCGCTCCTTGGCCCAGTTCAAGAGCCCCTCCCCGCTGTCAGGGAACCGGTCCACTATCGTTGACACGCGCTTCACGCGCTTGCCGTCAATGTGGTAGCCGTTCAGCCGGAACTCCACTTGGTAGGCCGGTTTGCCGAACTTGACGGGGAAGGACACTCTCATCAGAAGGGCACTTCGTCTGACGAAGCCTCCTGTTTGGGCGCGGCCGCCGGAGCCATCTTCGCCATGCCACCGCCGGGCGTTGTCTTAGCAGGTGCGCCGCCTATCTTTATCTGGACAGGCTTACACCACTTGGTGTTCTGATAGGTTTTCTGCTCAGGTGTCCCCTCGTTTACTGTATAGGGTTCGAGGTAACATTCGGCAGATAAGCGTATGCCAGCCAATCTTTCCGGCTCAAATTTTACTTTGCCGGAGTCAGACAGCCCCATCGCCTTAAACCATTCCTGGGCGCGATAGAGCGCTTTAGGAGTAAGATACATCATGTGGTCATACGCGCTGTGACCATCTTCGGTCTGCAGGGTGAGTTTTAAGAACGGAGTGCCGTTGGCATTTTCCCCGCCCTCAGCTCCCTGTATTACTAAGTTATAACGCTCTCCGGCGTTAAACTTAACAAAACTGCTTTCAGCCTCGTCAAAGTCCACGTCCATATTATTTCGCCTCCTTAAAGAGCTGCTCGAACGCCGCGTAACCGTTGTCACGCGGGATAACTATCTCTTTATCGCGCAACATCGGGTGACGGCTGCCGCGTATGGATTCCATAGTGGCGCGGAATGACAATACTGTCTGGGTTGTCCCTCCGACGTTTTCAAGTCTCATCCGTCCGATATTATCGATACGTGTATACGCGACTCTGGAAGCTCTGCCGTATATATCCAGGCTCTCCATCTTTTTGAGTTTACCGTCCCTATCATACGTCGCCGGCTTTGTGTGCCCCAGAATAACTACATTCTTTGGCAACGCTATCAGGGCTGCCAGTATCCCTGTCACTTCGTTGGAGTACATATCCCACTGCACTCCATCGCGTTTATTTTTGGGGGGTTCGTTTATACCCATAATCCCCAATTTCTCGCAGATAACCCTCGCAGTGATATCTGCGAACTCGTCGATGGTATCCAGCACCACTGTGTTGAACCTGGTATCAGTGCGCAGGTCCTCCATAGCCATGCGTATCCCCTTAATGGGATCCAGCCCTTTCCATAAATGCAGGACAGGACACGAGCCCACGAAGTCGGCACCACCCCTCTCCATCTCCAGCAGTATTGCCTTAGGAAAGCTCGCGCCGAAAGTGGTTATGCCCACCTTGCCCGGTCCCTCAAGCAATAACTTTATTTCTTTTGGAATGCCGGTTATCGGCACATTGTTCTCCGTCGGTAACACTGACTTTCTTTCTGCCATTTTACTACCTCCTTTCTAGCATTTAACAATAAAAATCAGCAGACAATAATACCCAATCTCACCAACTCCCAAAAGCATTTAGCTGTAGCCTCGATATCGAAAGTCGCGTCGTGCGCGCCCTCAAACTCGCGCCCGAACAATTTATTATGCAACTCGGTAAGCGAAGGCCATTTTAAACCGTAAAGACCTGGGATATTACAGAACTTAGTACTTGAAAACATGGTGCATATTTTAATGCGGGGCGGTTTAATCTTGGGATAACAGCCCTTACGGATTATCTCCGCGCCCAGAATCTTATTGTCAAAGGCGATGTTGTGGCCGACCAGGATAGTCGCCTGCGTTATCTGATAATAGATATTGTCAAGGACAGCAGATAGATTCTTTCCTTTCTCGTGCGCAATAACGTCCGTTATTCCGTGAATCTTTGATGCCGCCTCCGGTATAGTAAACCCCTTCGGCTTAACGATGTCGCTGCCGGCCGACTGGCGCACGCCGTCCTTATTAAAAGTTATCCAGGCAAGCTGCACCAGGCGCGGCCAGTTATCCACATCGGTCACAGGCGCCTTCCAGTTTTTCGGAAGGCCGGTTGTTTCGGTATCAAAAAACAGGTACATATTAACTCCTTTAAATCGGGCGGGTTTCCCTTAGTACCTACTTCGGCTTACCCGCCTTTTTGTGTTTCAGGCCCTTTTAATAGTGGGCCGCATATTGGTGCCGGGCGGGCTGTGGGTGTTTGGGTGTAGGTGCGCCGCCCGGCAGATTGTAGGGTGCGTGCTGGATTTGAACCAGCGCTTCGACGAGGTTCGCGCCCTCGTTTACCTCCTTCAGCTTTTAGCCGCCGCACCTATTTGAGAGAGGCAGTTTCCCTTGGGACATTCGGCGCGGTTTCTGTGCGCGCCTACTTCACACTCCCTCTCAAATTGTTAAAGAGCAAAACCGTTAAAACCCCACCGTACCAACTGCGCTGTTAGGTAGATCAGCGCCGCTATCGACACCGCGTTTTCAATTAAATAAAACGGCCCACGGCGAACATGGTCCCGCAAAGGTACGCCGCCGGGGCTCAATATATTGTTTTGGTTTTGCGGGACCATGATTAATATTACCTTAGTTCTGAAATGCTTGTCAACTCTTTTTTCATCAGCCTAGCATTATCTTAATTATCGCCGCGATGGACCCGGCGCGTTCCGCTTCGTCCATGCGGTCAAGTATGGCCTGCAGGCCGTCGCGGACAGCCGGGGATGGTTTAGCCCCGGCACAGGCGGCGCGGAAGCACATGGATATAAAACTGATGGTGTTTTCGTCCATGTTATTTCCCCGCCGCTTTTAAAATGGCGGCGCGGGCCATTTTGGCCTCGTCCGACGTCTCCCATGTGTTTTCTAGCGCTAATGCACATATTTTAAGCGCCTCCAGCATTTCCGGCGCGGCAGCTATTAGCGCCGCGTTTGCTTCCGTTAGAATATATCCCGGCTGGCAGTTTTGCGGCCCCATTACAACATGATAGCCGCCTAATTTCCCCTGGTATTGTGGTTCTGCGTCCGGCCCGTTTATAAGCGGGTGGAGTATCTGCAACCGGCTGCCGTTTTTTACTATTCGGCTTTTGTGTACTTCCCACGGCCCCGGCGTATGCTCTGCTTTTTTAGTGTTCATAATATTTACCTTTTATCATCTCCCTGTTCCGCGCCGGGGTTTGCGCTAAAAAAAGAGAGGCGACCCGTTTTTGAAACTGGCTAGAGAATCGCGGCGGGTCGCCTCAAAGTTATCAATAAAAAAACCGCGATTCAATCTAGCCATACATATAGTATAGCACATGATTACGCACATATCAACCCCTCCAATGTAAAATCTATGTAAAGTCTTTTGCCGACCCCTTGACAAGTCAAGAAATCTGCCTACAAAATGAGATAGAAAAACCGGTAGTGGGCTACTTTGAATCAGAATAAAGAAGATTTACTATATCCTCAATAGACCAAAGTGTCTTTGAAAGTCCCGCTCAAGTATAGTCAAGGCCCAATAAAGACCTAGAGCGCTCAAGTATTTTCTTGACAAAATGATATGGGTCTGCTACAATATAGTAGTTCACCCGGCAAATAGTTGTGGCCCCGCCGGGAGTCGAACCCGGATAAAACCCCTCACAGGGTGACGGTTTAGTAGACCGTTGCTTTATCCATTAAGCTACGGGGCCTGTTACAAAATGTAGTTTAGGGCCGTCCCGGTAGAAGCAACCTTGCTAGGGGAAATCTTCTACCGGGACGCTTTATTTTAGGGGTTGCCTAAGATGTGAAAAAATAACCCGCTTAAAGAGGGGGATATCTTCGGTCCGGGGAGAACCCAGACCGCACCCTTGTTTAAGCGGGATTAAGTTTTTACAACCAGCCGCATTGCTTCGGGAATTTCATTTTCAGGAAATTCCGCAATATCGTTAGCCCTGAATTTATCGCTACCACCATTATGCCCTCGTTCTGTAAATCAATAGCGATACCCTGAATATTTACTACCAGTTTTATTCCGTGCGCGATAGCGAAAGACACAAGCAGTTTCGCCGCAGATACCACAGCTTTTTTAAGCGCGATTCCAAGTAACCAGTTTTTTGCCGAGTCAATTATGTTTGTCATTTTGTTTTCTCCATTTATTTCCCTCCAAACCGCGTAGCTATCGTAAGGTATGGCGTAAATTTCTTAAAGTCGCCGGTAATCAGCGTAGGTGAAATCTGCAAAGGCGGCAAAATCGCAAACCGCAAATACTTCTTCGCAAACTTGGTCTCGCTCAACTTCGCAAATATCGTATCCATCCGCGCCCCTATGGATACCAGATACCCCGCCTTCCCTGTAGAAAGCACATCAGAAGCCCCCATGTTAATTGTGGCGTATTCCCGCCCGGTAGTTGACCCCACAATATAAATCACTGGCACATAAGCCACCCCAAGCTGCTCCCCCGCCATATCCCACGCCAGCCCAATCCGCGCGTCAGCCAGCGGCGCGTTCATGTCAATGGCCTTAATCGGTTCCGATTGCGCCCGCGCCATGCCTGTTCCCGCCAGGAGAGCCAGCACAAGGCCGAATATCGCTGCCTTGACAACTTTAAATAGGTCAGCGCCCAATGTAGCGCCTATCGCCTTAAAAGCCGCAGCGCGCTCATTATAAGAAGATTTCGCGTTAATAGCCTTAATCATCTCGTTCACCTTCTCCCGGTCAACAGGCTCCGGGAATAACTCGGTTGTGTTTATGGTTAAAAGCTTATTTATCCCTGCTTCCAGTTCCTTGTCAGTCTGCTCAGCGGCGGCTTCTCCCACCTTTTCCCAATCAGTCATAAAACCTCCTATTCAAACAATTTGTCCAATTTTGCGCTCACTTCTTTAAGCGGAGTTATCTTCTCTGTGTCCACGCCGTTCTTTTTCAGAATATTCCCGACCAGCTCATCATTCGCCTGTACCGATCGCAGATTACGCGTCACAACCTGATTAGATTGTTCCATTATAGCATAATGCTCCCGCACCGCCGCCCGCAGCTCCGCCATGCTGATATCCAGCTCATCCGTTAATTCTTTCCGTTTGGCCGCTATTAACCGCGCGGCCGCCTCCACAAACCCCTGCAATTCAACAGCTGCGTCTATGGTATTCGCTATCTTACAGGTCTTTCCCCAAAGGTCTCCCTGTTTTGCCATGTTTTTTATGAATCGTGGGATATATACGGCCTGCATGTAATCATCAATCCGGGCCCGGCGCTGGCGCTCATATTCGTCGAGTAGATTAAAATGCGCCGCCTTAGCCGAAGCTATCATAGTCTGTATCTCCCCCGAAAGCATTACGGTCTCTTTCGGTATAGATACGCACCCGCTTAAAAAAACCAAAAGCAATAATTTCTTCATGGTTTCTCCGGCGACACAATTTTCACTCCAAGTAATTCCGCCACCTGCGACAAAAACCCATAAGCCGCCGGTTCGTCGCCTACTGGAAACATAACCGGCTCCGGCATACCCCTTAAATTCGCGCGGCTTATCTCCACATAATCCCGCCCATTGTAACAGGCTATCTCAATAGTGATGGTATCTATTGAGCGTGTAAAAGACTTTTCTGCGTCGTTCATATTTCCTCTATGTGCGGGTAATCCTTAAAGTTTTTCCAGTTCCGCCCCCACGCAACCTTTTTAGTCAGCTTCGCCTGGCGGAAAAACAACCAGGCCGAATCGTAACATTTCGCGTCCCAGGTGGTTTTTCCGTGTATTACCACCGCAAAATCAAAAGCGCGGGCCGGTTTGTAGTTGTGCATTGACTTCTTTTTTATACCGTCAATATTCGTCACTATCGGACCCGGTGTAGTCCGCCCCTGCTTGTAAAGCCTGTTCTGCTCTGCCGGATCCCTGTATGTGCAGGTAAGTACAATATCCCGTACCGGGAACATCCGCTTATACCAGCTCCGGAAATTAAAAAACACCCGCTGCAAAAACGGTGTTAGGTCCCGAATATCCCGTGAAGTCATCCGGTTTTCCCCTTATGTAAAAGGAACCCTGCCGCTGTCATTATCGCCGCCCATGTGGTTACAAGCCAGCGGTCAAGCCATTTAACTGTGTTCTCAACGGTGGCTGTTCGCGCCTCGTGTTTCGCGCAACGCTCCTGCTGTTTAGCCAAATTCGTGAAAAGCGATTCCAAGCCCGTGCGGATTTCAGCGGCGACATTTTCTTTTATCTCTGAAATTTCTTTTCTGGTTTCTGTTATCCGTTTGTGTATTGCGACATTGGAATCCCTGTTTTCAAAATACGACCTCTCCAAAAGCGCAAGGCGGACGCTTGTGTTATCTGTTCTCCGTTCCTCTCCGTTGTATTTTTCTTCCATATTAATGCCACGCCAAATACCCGATATAGATTCCCGCCACAAGCATAATGATAGAGGCGAAAACCCCGCAACCTATTAACTCAAAATCACGGGTGGTCATAATTTCTTAAAACTCCCTTCCTCAAAATATCCGTAAATGCCGTTATCACAAGACACTAAGGCTACAACGTGTCTTTCGCCCCGGCGCATAATCCTTGCCTCGCACCCCGGCCATGTGTTTACAATATCCATAGCTAGTATGGCGAAGTCCTCGCAATCGCCTAGTCTGTCGTGGATTGTTTTGTTAGACGGCTTATTTTCATCGTTGTCGTCGTAATCCCGCCAGTAACTTATTTGATTGCTGAAAAACCACTCCACAGCCTTAATATCATACGGCCTGATTGCGGCATTGACCTCACGGATATTGTTATAGTGCGGAACGGCGCAACCCGACAAAAGGAAAATAAATAGTAGTTTTTTCATGGCGGTGTGCAAGTGCAAGCATCAAAAGTTCCTGCTGTGCAAGTCCCTAAAATCCCAGAGGCTGTTAAACAAAGCGCCGCCCCTTTTGCTGGGGAGCCTGTGCCCATTAATGTTATCGTTCCGCTTGAAATGTCCAGTTTATTTGTAGGGGCAGTTGTGCCTATGCCGACCAGTCCTGCACCATCTATCGTTACACGCGCCGCATGGTTCGTTCCTAAAACCAGCGGTTTTGCATTATACTCCCCGATTATAAGCCCAGTTGCGGAATCACTCTCAATCATTGAAAGGGCAGAATTTGATAACCCATAATATGTACCAGTGTACCCGCTTCCGTTGTGGATTAGTGATAGATTCCCCGAATTACTTGCTAGCGTCAAAGCACTCCCCGCCAAATTTCCAGCGTTTGAATTAGTTATTCTAATCGTTGATGATGCTGCTTGACTCTGTGATATGTCTAAAATTTTCAGAGGATTTGTTGTGCCAATTCCGATATACCCGGTTTTTTCAAAAATTACCGAATCACCTATCGTAGTAGCAGTTAGTGATTTTTGAATATAACCAGTAGAACCCGTTCCGCCTATTGCCCCCACCGCACCAGTTGCCCCCGTCAATCCAGTAACACCGATTCCAGTTGCACCCGTTGAACCCGTTGCACCTACCCCACCAGTAGGCCCAGTTGCCCCTGTCAATCCAGTTATCCCTTGCACACCGGTCACACCTTGCGCGCCGGTGGCTCCTACATCACCGGTATCGCCTTTTGCGCCTGTGGCACCGGTTAAACCTGTAACACCGATTCCCGTTGCGCCAGTCTCTCCCGTTCCGCCTGTGTTTCCTACCGCACCGGTTGCCCCGGTTGCGCCAGTAGGCCCGGTGGCTCCTACCGCGCCGGTCGCGCCTGTGTTACCCACCGCACCGGTCGCTCCCGTTGCGCCCGTCAAGCCGGTTATGCCCTGCGCTCCGGTTGATCCAGTCTGCCCCGTAGCACCTGTTGACCCTGTACCGCCTGTGCCGCCTACTCCACCAGTTGCACCCGTAAGCCCCGTTACTCCTATTCCCGTAGCACCAGTCGCACCCGTAGCACCTACCCCGCCTGTCGGCCCTGTTGCACCTACTGCACCAGTCGCACCTACTGTGCCCACTGTCATGGGAATGAAGCACGGATAAAACACATTTTCGCTAACTAACTGGCTCGCAATTACATTCCCTGGCTGTAGAGTCATTGCGATATTGCCTGATGGTGAACCCGCTAAATCATTGACCCAAATATCAACCACCGCCGCAGGCCATCCGGCTAATTCAGCAGCAACCACTTCCGCAAAACTAGGTAATCTGCCTCCAAAATATGTAGAACAATTTGAATTTGCAGTTACCCATGGGGTAGAACCCACATTTACCGTGTCCTGAATACAACCTAATCTCCGGCCTGCATTGTCTACCGCTGTGAATCCGCCGGGGCATGATAGCACCAAAGCGTTCAATCCTGTAGCACCCGTAGCACCCGTTTGGCCCGTTGCACCTGTAAAGCCTGTAACGCCCCACCCTGTTGCACCTGTCGCACCTGTTGCACCCGTTGAGCCGGTAGCGCCGGTCAGCCCTGTCGCGCCCTGCAAGCCAGTAATGCCTTGCCCTCCGGTAGCACCTGTAGCCCCCGTGCCGCCTGTGGGCCCTGCCACTGTGCTTGCGGCTCCCGTGGAACCTGTAGCGCCAGTCGCACCCGTGTTTCCATCAGCTCCTATTACCCCATCATGCCCCGTCGCGCCGGTTGCGCCGGTTGCGCCGGTGGCGCCGGTAGATCCCGTCGCTCCCGTTGATCCGGTGGCTCCAGTAATTGAAACCGGACTCCCATTGATATAATAATCCCCGGTTATATTTATGTCTCCGCCAACACCGAGCGCATGTGTCGGAGTTGTGGTAGATATCCCAATCTTTCCCCCGGGTCCGTCTAAAATAATTGCCGGCGACGCCGCCGCTGTCTCCGTTGAAGGATATATTTTCAAATAACCGGAAAGATATCCGGTACCGTAAGCCGCGGATGTGCTCGCGCCCGGGGCCTGCCAGAAAGGGACAGCCGCCGATAGATTGCCCGCAAATAAAAGAATCGTCAATATTGTTTTCATAGTGCCTCCGCTACGTGATAGCTTCAAAGCTGGTCAGCGTGATAAATCCGTCCGCGTTTGGCCCCCGGTCTGATTTTCCACAATACAAAAGAAATGCGTCGAGGTCAGTCGGGATACATACGAAAGGAACAGTAGGCGCCGCCAGCGCAGCGGCCTTAAGATTTGCAAAGGTATCACTCTTGATAGCCTCGCCGCCGGATATGAGCCCGAGCAGGTAAACAAAGTTATCCTGGAGGTAGTCGCCTTTCGGAAACTGGCCGTCTGCTATTGTGTGGGGAAGAGCCATTATAAAACCTCCACTAAGTTAAATTTTGTCCTGAACGTATTCGGATCAAACTCGACGCCTTCTATGCGCATGACTATTCCCCAGAAATTATATCTATTTTTGAGGATGTCTTCATCGTAATACTCCAGGTCAGCCCGGCCATACGGCATATCAGTGTCGCCATATAGCCAGCGATAGAGGGCCGTCGGCTCATTAAAATAGAGTGTTACTTTGTCTCCAAGTTCCAACTGCGGTAAAAACATTGCGTCCACCGTACAGCGTTTACGCGGTGTCTTGGTGTAGCTCAGGATAGTGGGCGCTATGGCGTATGCAATATTTACGTTCTGAGCAGGCAAGAGATTACTGGCGGATACCGGGTATTCCCGCGTGCCGTATTTATCTATTGAGTTCGGCTGCGCGTCCGCGCT
>Ga0307380_10004348_pt1 | contig 19199 bp, 32 predicted proteins | sample UN3MG_FD_202239 | JGI IMG/M metagenome (GOLD analysis project Ga0307380, IMG submission 202239) | Soil microbial communities from Risofladan, Vaasa, Finland - UN-3 | ecosystem: Environmental > Terrestrial > Soil > Coastal area > Acid sulfate soil | place: Finland: Risofladan, Vaasa | collected... | reverse complement strand
CGGAAGAGTTGAAACCGTTCAGGGAAAACACTTATCAATCTTTATTGAGGTTCTTAGGAAGGAGGCAGAAATGACCCAGGAAGCAATAAACACGGAAGGGAAGGCGATACTGCACTTGGCGAACCTGAATCTGGAACTCGCCAGGACGAACAGGAGACTCGTGGAAAGGAACGCAGAACTCGCGGATAAGATGCTGAAGCTTCGTGGTCAGCGCGGATGGCTTATTCGCCAGTGCCGCTACCTTGACAAGAAGGTGAACGTGCTGAAAGCAGGTACTTAGAGAAAGGAGAATAGCGATGGGATGGATAATGGTTCCTAAGAAGAAGTGTTCTTCCGTCGATAGGGAAGACTTCCGGATCTGCCACGAATGCGGAGAAAGGATAATGGGAGGCGAGGCTCACATCGTGGTTCACAATAACACGTGGGTCTTTCATCCAGAATGCGGAATCGTATATCAAGCACGGGAACTCAAGCTGGAGAAGGATGTCGCGAGGGAGTTGAAGAAGTTCGCTGCGGAGTGCAAGGAGAAAGGGAAGAAGAGATGAAGCTTAGAGTCATCATTGGCAGTACAGGCCAAGACTGTCTTGTGGAAACAGAAGACGGTGAACCAGTTGAAGGCATTCGCGCTTTTGATGTAAGCTCATCGGTCGGGAAAGCCACAATAATCAAGCTGGAGATACTTGCCTGCAAAGCGATCATCCATTTGAAATCTGGGAAAGAAGGGAAGGAGGCAGGAGTTGAGTAATTTGCGAAGTGATGCTCGGGACTGGCTGAAGAAGGTGCGTGAAGGTCTACCGAGACCTTCGGCAGTAGAACTGGAAACTGCTATGATCTATATCAACTATCTCTGTCGTCAGATAGACCAGATAGAGGAAATGATGCACGACCAAGTTCGGGCACGAGACGTGATGATTGCTGACTTCACGAGCGATACGGCAGAAGGTGCTGGAAGGAACTTGCCTGTCGTATACCGAGAACATGGAGGCGTGACGTATGCCGTATATGGAACGTCCTCCATAAACTACGTGAAGAAACTCGAAGAGCAGATCATGGACATGCTACGGAACCGCGAGAAGGACATCAATGAGCGTTGTCAGCAGATCGCGGTGGATAAGACAAAGAAAGCTATGGAAGATGTCGATAAGAAGAGTGGAGAAGAGAATCGTCCTCCTGGGCTCTATTGCAACCAGCGTGATATCAAGATCGCAGAAGTGGAAGATTTGAATCATACTGATGTTCGTTGTCCCCAATGTGGGGCAGTATACACCCGAAGATAGAAAGGAGAGCAGGAATGAGGAAGGAGACCGCAAGTGAACAGCATTAAGAAGACGCTTGCCAGCATGGGAGAAGGCGACGTCGTTATCCTTGACTATCAGGAGGAGACAGAAGTAGGAATGTGCGACGTGAAAGATTGTTACCATAAGGTTAGATGGGCAGTCTGTGCGATGAGCTCTGTGAACGATGGTGTTATCAGTGAAGTCTGTGACGATCACATGCCGGAGGTAGCTCGCCGCTTTCGTGATAACGTTAGAAGGGAGTTGAGTCAGTGAGGACGAAGAGGAAATGTAGGTACGCAGATCCAGGAGACTGCAACGAAGTTGACGCTGGGATGTGTAGCGGAATTCTGAAAGGAGGTCGGTGCTCAATAGCGACGCAAATGACGAAGGACACACGAGCCGGAATCGAGAAGGACATGAAGGAGGTTAGCGGAAACATATTCAAGGTCTGGGACGTTCCGTCTGCTGAGTTTCGCGTGAGGCAACTTCTTGGGAACGGGAATATGAACCTGTTCTGCAAGAGGGCAGACATCCGGTCTCTTCCAGAAGGGAAATTCAAACCCGGAGAATTGAAGGCTGTTATTAATACAGACGCTCGTCGCATCGTGGTGAACGTGCTGAGTATCGGGGAAGTGAAGAGCGGCGACTTCAAGGGATACTGGCGCATCGTCGTGCGTTCGGTATAAAGAAAGGAACCTGGGATGAACGAGGCAGAAAAAAGGGAATGGCTGGATCTCGGGGCTGGGCTTGGCTTGCTGGTTCCGCAGTACCAGGACAGGATGATGGCCGCGATGCTCAGGCTGGAGAAGGAAGGACTCGCTGGTGACTTGGAACATATCACGGCACTGGCGCTGGTTCGTCTGGTAATGCAGAACGAAGATGAACCGTGGATGCACGAAATATGGAGACGCCTGTCACAGAACTACCACGACACCGAATGCCCAGTCTGTGAAGGTCTTCGAAGCCACCAGTGTGGAGAAGGTATTGTGAAACCGTTCTTTCGGTTCATCGGAAAGTTTTTCGGGAGGAAGCAGAATGGGAATTGAAGAAGACAAACTTATCGCAGAGGCGTTTGGTGTTAAACCAACTCGTATGGAGTGTACAACGTTGGTTGGAAGTGTTTCTACCGATGGTTACCCAGCCTGTAGCACCGAAGATAATGCAGTATGGAAGGTGATAGAACTTATAGAGGATCGTTTTCCTAACGTGTCGTTCTCCTACAGCATCTTCAGGTCGCGGGAGAAAGGCGTATCCGTTACGCTGAACCTAATGATCGACAGGGAGTGTGCCGAGCACGTCGTTAAGACAGGCGGACTGCACGATAACCTGATTGCTCTTACATTCGGGGAAGTCATGCTGGAGAAGTATAGACATGCTGTCTGCAAATCTTGCGGACAGGAATTCAGCGACCTCCTTCCAGAGTGCCCCCAGTGCAAGAGTAAGGAAGAACCACGATTCCATTGGCATTCGAAACTCAGAGGCGTGATTTTGGAATTCTTGGAAGGGAGGAAGCAGAGTGACGGCGACAAGTCAAAGTAGCGGACACCTGATCGAGTTTGATGAATTAGATGGTTGGGTATACTCGGACACGAAGAAGCCCGTCGTCGGCAACGACAGGCCATGTGTGATGTGTGGCCGGAAGACCGTAAGAGTGTTCGTTACAATCCCAGCAGACCTTTCGCATACTGGAAAAGAACGTCTGGCGATGAAGCGGATAGATGCTTGCATCGCACCGATAGTTCTCGCGCTGGAGATGTCAGGGATCCATATGCGAGGTTCTTGCTGTGGCCATGGAAAGGAAGACGGAGGGATTGTTCTACAGGACGGTCGGGTTCTGGTTATTAAGAAAGGAGGGACGGAGTGAAGAAGGAGGCGATCGAGAAGTTCATCGAGGGTAAGAGGGCGGTCGAAGTGGAATACCGAGTCGACGCTGGAGAAGTGTATTCTATCTACGAGAACCCAAAGGTCGTCTGGGGTACACTTAGTTTGACAAGCGGAGACGGAGTTTCTCGAGTCGCGTTAGAGCACATTACTGGGCTTCGAGAGTGGACGCCGAAGGGGGGCTGGGTTCGGAAGGGAGAACCGGATGCATAAGATCTTCAAGTATAAGCTGGAGTTCGATAAGATGGAAGTGCTGATGCCCGTCGGGGCGAAGATTCTTTCCTTCCAGTCCCAGGGAGGCATCCCATGTATTTGGGCGCTGGTGAACACGAATGCGAAGAAGCATCAGCTACGGAAATTCTTTATTGTTGGAACGGGAGAACCAATGACCTCGATGGCATTGGCTGGACTGGAATATATTGGGACTGCCCAGATGAGTTTATATCTTGTCTATCATCTCTTCGAAGTGGTGCGCTAATAGGCGTTTTCGATGCGCTGGCTTAGGGCGTGGGCTATAGTTCGGAAGACGTTTGGGGACTGTGCCGGAGGACTAAAAATAGGCCAAATGGTTACAAAAAGGAAAACAATCTTTGGAGGTCTAAGTCCTTAGAAGCATTAGAGTTCGGGAAATCGATTTTTAGCCCCGAAAAAAGTCCTTCAATCGTCTCGTCGTGTGGTCCTTATGTCAGTTAGGCTGGGTGGGATCGTCGGGGAAGAAAATTGGAAAACAGTCTTTAGTAAGACGACTCCCAAAAGTTGGTGTAAATAGGGACTTTCAAGACGATTCGCGTAGAAGAGGCAAAATCAACATCAAAATAAGTGTGGGGAAAACGGAGGAAATTGGTGTTGAAAACGACCTTAAAATTTAGTCGTCTTTACTAAGACTGTTTTCAGTCCGAAGTCCTTATGGCGAACAGTGTTCGGGAAGGGAAAAAATGGCTGAAAACAAAAATTAGGGAAGGTTGAGGTGAGTGGGAGAGATGGGTCGTCTCATTACTTCCCCCCTAATTTTTAATTTTATAAAGAAGATAAGTAAGCATCTCACTCCCTCAATGGGCTGGGCGGTGTTTTCCTTGTTTTCAGTAGGACTTTTTGTTGAGGAGAAAGTGGGTGGGCATGGGAATTTCGTTATACGTTTTTGTGGTGGTGGAAAAAGATGAGGTCGGAGTTGGCTTTTCTGCGTCTCGATCGCGGCGAGATAAGATTGTTATCGGGTATCGGAATGCGGGACATATCGCCCAGGCTCTCGGGGTTCGGCATCCGTACGCTCGTTGGCTTCGGGACGCTGTGGAATACGAAGAAGCTCTGGACGGGAAGGTAGTGCTATACGGGAAGGTCGTTTCAGAAGGAGGACATAGATGAATGGCGAAGAACTTTTTGGGGGACTAATCGTACCGGAGCGGTTTCGGAAGAAGCGGAAGCATCTTTCTCCGAAGCAGGGATTTTTGATCTTCATGAGCAATCTATTTGGGGCTACGCTCGTAGGGAAGGTGGCGTGGATGCCACGGGAGATCCGAGGAGCCCAGCATAGCTTTCAGGCTAATGTTCGGGGGATATTAGTGACTATAGGCATATATGGGGACGAGTACGTGCTGGACGCCCGAATACTGACTCCGAACGGGAGCGTCTCCGTTGAAGGGATTGCATCGGAGACTCGGCAGAGGGAATTCGGACTTCTATTCTGGGCCATCCTGCAGTCCTTTCCAGTCCGGGAAATGATAAATGTGGGGATGCTGCAATCGTAGCGATCAAACCTTCGTGGTCGACACTCATTTGAGAAAAGATTGAATTCCAAATTGGAAAACAGTCTTTCTCCCACCACATAAGCGTAATTCACTTGCTAACAGGCTGGGTTTGGGTATACTGTAGCGACAGTTCAGAATTGAATTCAATCTTGATATTTACGACGGAAACAGGGCGAAAACAGATGAACAGTGGTGTTACGCGAAAAACTACGAGCTCTCGAAAATCTGCAGACGGGAAGATCCTGTTGAGTCGACGTTCGGATTCGAAGAATCAACTTCGGAAGAAGAAAGGATTGAAACGTAAAAAGACTTATCCTGATGGACACCATCCGAATTCTAAAAAGCGGTGGTGGAAGAAAGGACAGTCTGGTAATCCGAAAGGACGTCCGAGAAAAGATGTCTGCATTACTTCTCTCGTGAAACAATATCTCGGCGAGATCGCAGATTCCAAAACAGGCATTACGCATGAAGCACTTGCGGCAGAAGCTCTGGTCGCTGGGTTGATTGATTTGAATCCGACGGCCGTAAAAGAAGTTCTGGCGCGAGTTGACGGAGCAGTCAAGCAGAAGATTGAAATGGAAGGTTCTTCCAGCGTGGAAATTTCAGTCGGTGATCTTGCACGAGAGTTCCTGAAGCGGAAGAAAAAGAAAAAGAAGAAACCAAAGCGGAGGAAGCATGGCTAATACAGAAGCAGTTTATTATTCTCCGTTATCGTACGACGGAGTCAAGGAAAGACTCCGGCAAGGCAGAGTCGGGGACAAGCACGAAGTCTGTCTTCCGTCAAAGCGCAAAGAATGTGACAGAAGAAAGAAGTGTACTGCTTCGATCGAGACCAGAGATCCAGACTGCTACAAGATCTGCAGAGGCGTTACCAGTCGGGAGTTGATTTGAGGATCGCAACAGACAGAACGAAGGCAGAGCAGATAGACCTCATCATTGAAGGTGCTGAGGCTCTGTCTGACTATCGCGTCTTCATGGAGAAGATACTTGAGTGGAAGTATCCTGGCTTCATGCAAGAGGCGATCAACTACCGAAAAAGATTCAAGAAGACTCTGTGGCTCGCACCACGTGGCCACGGCAAGACGACCGGAGGAACTACCTCATACGCAACTCACAAGATACTCGGCGATCCAGACATCCGAGTCCTCTTAGTAAGCAATACGTTCAGCCAAGCCGAAGACATGGGCGACGAGATCCGGCAGAACCTGGAACGACCGTCAGTCACTGCACGATACGGTACCCAGATGCCTCCTTCCAGTCCGCAGACTGACCCGAAGACGAAGTATCGTTGGAGCAATGGCAAGCTCAGCGTAAGAGATCGGAATCGAGTAGGCAAAGAAAGTACGCTGACCTGCATGGGAGCGTTCGGTCCGGTCATCAGCAAACATAATGATGTGATCCTTCTCGACGATATCGTGGATGAAGAGACTGCCGAAAGCCCGAAGCTACGGAAGAAGCTGGCGAAGTGGTTAAAGAAGACCCTCTTACCTTGCCTCGAACCTGATGGCGAACTTCACATAGTCGGTACTCGTTGGCATCCGCTCGATATCTATCAGACCGTCATGGACGAACTCGACGATTTCAAAGTCATCATCCATAAAGCCTTGAACGAGGACGATGACGGAAACCTCTCCGCGCTCTGGCCTGAGAGGATGAGCGTCAAAGACCTCCTCGGTATTAAGAGACGGAGAGGTTCCATTATATTCAATATGTCGTATCAGAACGACGTCGAGCTCGCGAAAGGAAAGTTCTTCAGGGAAGGTTGGTTCCAGTTCATCAAGTCAGAAGACGTTCCTTCTGGTGGAACGCTCGTACAAGCATACGACCTCGCACTCGGCGAGAAGCCCGACTCCGATTACTTCGCGACGTGTACCTGCCAGACAAGTGTACTCGAAGGTGAGCCAAGGTTCTATATCTTCGGAGCGTTCCGTAAGCGTAGCATGACGTTCAATGAACAGGCTGAGTATGTTCGCAAGAACGCTGGGGACGCGGACAAGGTAGTCATCGAAGACGTTCAGTATCAGAAAGCGCTGAAGCAGGAAGCGTCTCGGATGGGACTTCCTGCGAAAGGATACAACCCGAAGGGAAAGAGTAAGACCATTCGCGGTTATTCACTCACGTCCTTCTTTGAGAATAAGCAGGTCTTCTTCGTGGACTCTATCAACACTCGGGCGATGAGGGATGAGATGCTCGAGTTCCCGGACGGTCAGCATGACGACTACTTCGACGTCTGTGATATGTCAATCAAAGAGTCTGCTCAGTTCATCGGAGGCGTTCGGTTGCTCGATATGGAAGAGCTCACAGAGAAAGAAGACACAAGAGAACAGTACGTGGCCAAGCAGTTAGACGGTTCCGATGAAGCAGATGAAGTCCGTGATGACCTTATAGATCGTGGAGTCGTGTATCCTACGTGCCAGAAGCGTGGTAAGGTTCTGGAAGATGAGATGGCGGAGGGGAAGAATCCCTGCGAGGCCTGCCCAGGACGGAAGGCGTGTCGAGAAGGCTCTTCTCCAGTCCGGGAAGTCGCGGTGAAGGAAGAGTCAGATGTACGAGGCCGAATCATGGAAGATGAAGGTGCGTGGAGGTAGATATGGCTGGACTTAGATTAGTCGGTGAGAATCCTTTGCGGTATGCTGATGCGGAAACTGGAGCAAAACTCGAAGTTCGCAGTCTCATTGATACAGAGACAGGTAGAAAGGTCAGTATTGTGTTTGACGGTGACAAAATGAGTGTGGTACAGATTCATGTCGATTCGCTTAAAACAACTCTATGGAAAAAAACACTGAAGGTTAGTGAAACTGCTTCTGACCCGAGTAGGCCCATCATGAAGACCTGTAGTGCTGCCGAGAAGACAAGAATTGAGAGCATCACTCAAAAAGTATCTGCGGAGGCAATCTAATGTCGATAGTGAACATATTCAACCTGACGCCTTCTCTGATTGACAATAATCAGAAAGTGGATTTGAACGTAGCTGTGGCTGAACTACAATTGTTCTCAGATGAATTCGGTGATGCACTTGATGCTCACTGGACTATCGGTGACGATGGGTGGGGTCATGCTGAAAACGGTTCGGTAGCTGAAGCGGGCGGGGAAGTTGCTTTATCATGTACTGGGGCAGTAGGGGCATATCGGGGTAAAGGCATTCATACTCCGTATGTTTTTAATGACCTGACTGTAGAAGTTGATTACCATAACTGGGTGAAAGGTCCAGGCGACCCACAATTTAACTCCGCGCTTCTTTTAGTACAAAAAGATGCCAACAATGTAGTGGTGATTCGCAGGTACTATGATGGCCCGAATGATTATATCTCTGCACATAAAGGTGTGGGTGGAGTCTTCACTACAATTGGCACATTCAACACACTGGCCTTAGATTTCGGTTTCAGAATAGTGCGAAGTGGTAATAACTTTGACGTATATTACAATGTCGGTGCGGGATGGGTACAACTCGGAGTTACAACTGCCGCAGCAATAGGTGCTGACTGTAGTGTCTATAATTCCCTCTTTGCAAGAGGGGCAGGAACTACAACAGTCGATGATATGTATTGCAGAATTACTGGGTCAGGTTACTATTGGAATGACAACCCCGAAATATACGTCATCGACAACGCACTCGTCGAGTGGGCTTTCGATGCCGTGACAGGTACGTGGAATCTTTCAGGAGCGTCGGCAGTCCTAACTGAGCCGGGAGTCTCAACAGTCAAGTTCAAAGTAGGGTGGTCTGATGACGGTACCTTCGTCGGCACGACTTGGGTCGATGTAGCATGGCAGACAATCGCACAGGTGAACGCCAACGCGGTAGCTGGGCTATACGACGGTCATCGGTATCTGCACGTACAAGCTCAGCACCATTCGACTGGGCCGGATCAACCGACACTAACGAGCTTCTCAATAACTGGAAGCACCGGACTACCAAGAGGACTTACTTATCATAACAGAAGAAGAAGACTCAGATACGACATTCGTTAATGGAAGGGAGAAAAGATGTATAGGCATATGCGAACCAAGGAACTGATGGACGCAGCGATACGAGATATGGTTGCGCTTGAAGGTGCTGTTCTGGACTTCGCAGCACTTGATAAAGGTTCTCGCGCTCCGTCGGATCTCACATATCTTGTGGACAACGATCTCGACCAGGATATCGATGTTCAGATAATCGGCGGAGTATACGATTCCTCGATTCCGGCCTGGGTCTTCAAGATTGATATCGGAGATCCCGTAACAGTGGCGGCGGATACTCTGGCGACGATCGACGTCTTTCCTGGCAATCATTACCACCCAGCATATGGCGTGGAAGTAACAGCGCAAGTAAACCCGACAGTGGACAGCTGTCTGATAAGAGCCGAATACGTCATCGATCAATAAGGACGGGAGAAACGATGGGAATCTTTTCCAACATATGGAAGGCGGTCACGAACCCGAATCGGATATTCTTCCGACGGTTCTTCAACGAGCCTATCTTCTCCACGAAGAATGAGCAGGCGAAAGCCTCGTCGCTTATCTCGCACTATAAGCACTGGGTCTATACTTGCGCTTCTCGGAACTCGACGACCGTCGCCGCGACTCCTCTGCGTCTGTATGTCAAGACGGACGCGGAAGACGTTACTCTCGGTAAGCAGTATAAGTATCTGCGGAAGGGCAGAGACACTAAGCCAATAAGTTTATCTACGAGGCGTTACCTCGAGAAGCAGTCTTATCTAACGAATATTGTTCGGCGAGCAGTAGAGATAGAAGAAGTCGTGAACCATCCGTTCCTAGATCTGTGGAGCGACGTGAACTCGGAAGAGGAAGGCTTCACGATGCTGGAGAAGCTGGAACTCTTCCTCGAACTAACTGGAGACTCTTATCTCTACGTCTTCCGCAACGAGCTTGGGATACCGCAAGAGCTCTGGGTTCTGTATCCGCAATACATGAAGATCGTTCCAGACGAAAAGGAATTCGTCAAAGGCTATATCTACGGATCTTCTCCAGACCGGGAAGTGGCCTTCGATAAGGACGAGATAATCCACTTCAAGTTCCCGAATCCGTACGAGCCTTACTATGGTTTCAGTCCTCTTCAAGGTTGTCTAATGGCGGTCAACCGTAAGGAAGAGATGGATCAGTACGAAGCGAGCATCCTGCATAACTTTGGTCGTCCTGACTTCGTTATCAAAGTCAAAGGTCGCATAACTGATCCAGACGCTCGAGCACTCGCGGAACGGTGGAAGCAACTATACGGAAGACGTGGAAAGAGAGGGAAGCCTGCGATCCTTGATAATGACGCCGAAGTTACCAAACTCGGATGGGGACCGAGGGAAATGGCGTTCCTGAAAGGACACAAGTTTACCAAGGAAGAGATCGCAGGTGCTTATGGCGTTCCTGTGAGCAAACTAACAAGCGAAGACGTCAACAGAGCGAACGCAGACGCAGGAGACTACTCGTGGATGAAGGATGCAATCCTTCCGCGTCTCCGTCGAGTAGCGGAGAAGCTCTCGCAGAAGTTCTTGCCTATGTATGACGGAAGACTCTTCGTCGCGTTTGACAATCCGGTTCCGCAAGATAAAGCGTTCGAACTAACGAAGCAGGAGACCTATCTGAAGAACGGAGTCATGAGCATCAACCAAGTGAGACAACAGATAGGCGAAGAGCCTGTTCCGTGGGGAGAATCACCGTGGTTATCCGTGACGTTGGCTCCTGTCGGGTCGGGCTCTGCTCCTGCTGAACCTGATGAAGATGAAGACGAAGAAGAAATGGAAGAACCAAAGCATCTCGAATCAAAGCAGGGAGAACGACCAGACTTCATTCGACCTCCTCGCCCGAAGCTTCAGGAAATGCAGACGACGATGCAGAAAATATATCGTGAGATGGAAAAGGATATTCTTCAACAAGTTCGGGCAGGACAAGGAGCACCAGAGCTTTCCTGGTTCCACTTCGATACTACGAAGTGGGAGAAGGTCGTTAAGCGGAAGATGGGCCCACCAATCAAGCAGACGCTCGTTGCTGGTGGAGCTCATGGAATCGCGAGGCTAAGATCGGAAAGAAGTTTCGACCTTACGACCGCTTCAGCAATCTTCTCCGAGAAGCAGGCAGGCTTCGACATAAACAATCCTGACGTCCAGCGTTGGCTCAGAAGCTACGTAGCCCACTTCTCCAGTGTGACAACCAAGAACATGGGATTGAGGTTCTCCAAAAATATCGCGCGAGGATTCAAAGAAGGAGAAACACTCAAGCAACTGACAGCACGTACGGAAGCATTCTTCAAGAACATGGAAAGAACGAAGGCGCTTCAGATAGCAAGGTCGGAAGCTTCCAGAGCGCTTCATCATGGTATGGAATTCGCGTGGAAGCAGTCGGGAGTCGTTCTGGGAAAAGAGTGGCTCTGCAATCCTGGGTGATGTGAGTACTGTCAAGAACTTGACGGCAAGGTCGTTGACCTTGGAACGGCATACAGAGAAGAGGGAGAAGGTGTTCAAGCACCTTCAGGACGCGAACTAAGTACAGATTATGAGACGGTTGAAGGACCGCCTCTTCATCCGAATTGTGAATGTACACTTGTTCCAGTGGTTCAATAAGGAGGGATAGCATGGAGCCTGAAATCATTCAGATGGTGACCGAGGTCATTCAGGCCAAAGAAGCACCGAAGCTCGTCACCGAGATCTTCGAGAAGTATGTAGAGGAATTCTCTGCGGAGTATAAAGAGAATCCGGTCTTCGTTCGAAAGAGCTTCGTCTCGAAGGATGACGCGAAGTTTGAAATTGAGCCCGGAGAAAGAGCGGCGATTCGGTGGGTCTCAACGATTCATCTGGACAGGGATTGCGAGATTCTTATGCCAGACGGGTGTCGCCTGGCCGAGTTCCGGAAGGCTCCGCAGGTTCTCTGGGGACATGACTACCGTATGCCTCCCATTGGTCGGGATGCATGGATCAAGAAGTGGCCAAAAGAGAATCCGAAAGGAATCTTGGCGAAGACAATCTACGCGACGACTCCGATGGGTGAAGAGATCTGGACGTTGGTGAAGGGCGGATTCCTTCGTACATCTTCGGTCGGCTTCATTCCCCTGAAGTCCGTACGGAACGGCGAGCAGGGATTTGACAAGCTCTGTGACAAGATTGAGCTGAGCGGACTTACACTTTCAGATCGCAGTAAGATCCGCAGGATATACACCGACTGGCTTCTGCTTGAGCATTCGGATGTGAGCGTTCCGGCAAACATAAACGCACTTAACGTCGCGGTCGGGAAAGGACTTGAGCTCAGCGAGGATCTGCTGAAAGAACTCGGCATTGATAAAGATGACGTCGAAGCGGCGAAGGCTCTCGAGACAGAGCGGGAAGACACCACCGTCGAAGAGGAAGAGACCGATCCTCTAAAGGAGTTCGAAGAGATCCTCAAGCCCTTCCCGAATGAACATGCTTGTCGAATCAATGAACCTGCGAAGTACACGTCATTCGCACGTGACAATAACAAGTTCGGTCCGGGCATCCATGCAATCTGGGGTATCAAAGACGGGAAGAGCGAGCTTCAGAGCATTCGATTCGATAAGAGCAAGTATCCGGCAGCAGAAGCAAAGAAGTGGGCGACGGATCACGGATACAAGTGTAAACCATTCGAAGCTGCAGAACCACCGAAGGAAGGTAACAGCGAAGTCGTAAAGACCGTTCCGGTTATCGAAGAGGTTCCTGCTCCGCCGAAGCCAATCGTGAGGCAGGAAACAGTCGTGGAAGAAATCAAAACTCCGAAGGTGATTCCGATCGTGGAAAGTCCGCGACGGACAGTGGAAGAGTTAGTTAAAGAAGAGGTCGGAAGAAAACTCGGAAAAGTGTAGAGATTGCAGTCATGGTGGTAGAGCAATCAGCACATCAAATTTCCATTCTTTTTAGAAGGAGATAGCAGTGAAAAGAATCAAGCTGCTGAAGACGTGGTTGCACGAGGAGAAGACGTTCGGTCCTGACACTCTCCTCAATGTTGACGAGGACACAGCCAAAGACTTGATCGAGCGTGGCATCGCGATCGAGTACAATCCGGAAGCTGAACAGGCTGCAGAGGAAGCCCAGAGGCTTCAGGAAGAGAAGCAGGCGAAGCTGGTAAAGACTGCCGTAGAGCAGGCGCTCGCCGCGAAGGAACTGGTTGACAAGAGGAAGACGGTCGTAGAGTCCGTCACTCCGAGACTGGACACGAAAGGCGGGTTCCCGAACTTCGGTGAGTTCGCTCACGACGTCTACAAGTCTCGTAACAGAGTCAGTCCGAGACTCCAGGAGTGGGGTTCGAAGCAGACGATGCAGGAAGGCGACGACGCTCAGGGTGGATACCTTGTGCCAGTCGAGTTTTCCGCCAACCTTCTCCAGACTGCACTCGAGCAGACGATCATGGCTCCGAGAGCCACCTTCGTTCCGATGAAGACAAACCGGATCGAGATCCCGGCGATGTTCGACACGGATCACACTGGCGGAGAGTTCTTCGGTGGAGTAACCATCTACCGGACGGGCGAGACAGCCCAGAAGACAAAGTCGAAGCCGACCTTCGGGACGGTTCAGCTGAATCTTCACAAGATCACCGGACTCGCGGCAGTCACCGACTCACTGCTTGAAGACTCGGCGATCTCAATCGAGCCTATCCTGACCAAGACGTTCGGGCAGGCGATGGCGTTCACCATGGATGATGACTTCATCAATGGTACTGGAGTCGCGAGACCTGTCGGCTTCAGGAATTGTGCTTCGCTTATCACAGTCGCGAAGGAAGCTGCTCAGGTAGCAGACACTATCGTGGCAGCGAACGTCCTCAAGATGTACGCGAGGATGCCGGAATCCAGCAAAGCGAACGCGGTCTGGGTCGCCAATCACAATACTCTGCCTCAGCTGGCAGTAATGACGATCGGCACTACTCCAGTCTTCATTCCGGCTGGTGGACTGAGCCAGAAACCGTTCGACACTCTGCTCGGGAAGCCGATTCTCTGGACAGAGAAGGTTCCAACTGTTGGCGATGCTGGCGATATCAATTTCATTGATCCCTCGCAGTATCTCGTCGGTGCGAAGTCTCCTGGTCTGATGCCGAAGGTGGCTGTGAGCATTCACCTGTGGTTCGACTACGACCTGACGGCATTCCGCTTCGTGCTGAGGTACGACGGAGTCTGCTGGTGGAAATCGGCCATGACGCCGAAGAACGGCGACACGATGAGTCCGTTCATCGAACTGGCCGAAAGAGTATAAGACGTAACGCTCGTCTTTAGACGAGTCTACGTTTCGACAACCTTTTATTAAAGGAGATGGAGAATGGAAAAGTTCTCTGACAATATGTTCGCGGGAGTTGGTCTTGAGACGACCGACATCATCGGAGCGAACGCGACGTCTGCGTACCTCAACATGGCGACGTATGATAGCGCGACGTTCCTCGTAGTTCTTGCAGCCACGTGGGATGCAGGGGAAACTCTGGATACCGGGAAGCTCGTGCAGGCCACAGACGCTGGCGGAACTGGTGTCAAGGATATCGCTGGCAAGGCAGTCACGGCTAACGACCCGAGTGCCGCTGGCGAAGTCTACGCTCTCGAATGCAAAGCGAGTGACCTCGACCAGCCGAACAACTTCGACTGGGTCGCCTGCTACGTGGCGAATACTGGAGCGGCAGTGCTTGCCCCAGTGACGATCATCAAGATCGGCCACAACTTGAGGAAGAAGTACGCGAATGTACTCGGAGCTACGGCCCGGATATAACCGCGATTCAAAGATGCTGGGGGAGCTTAGCTCCCTCAGCGTCTTTACTTAAGGAGATCGTCGTGACTTGTGTCGGTAGTAAGTACAAGATAACGGAAGTTCGGGAATCAGACGGCATGATCCGAAAGGTTCCTTATGTGCTTGCTATTAAGATGCAAGAACGAGGGGACGCAGAAATAATTGGAGGTATTAGTTTTATGGCCGAGAAGGAAATTCGAATCAAGAAGACAGACGGATCGATTCACCAACTTCCTATAGAGATCGCAGAAGGACTCATAGCGAAGAAGGAAGCGACTCTCTTCGAAGACACCAAGGTCGCACAGGAAGAAGAACCGGAAGAACCAAAAGAAGAGAAGGCAAAAACCAGTTCCAAAACGAAAAAGAAAAAGAGCTGATCGCCTTCTTGGCTGGTAGGGAGGCGAGTATTTGGATCGCTCATCCGGTGCTCGCCGACCTTCCTTCCAGAACGGAGGACGTATGAAGTTGGTGAAGAAGAGAGACGGTTCCTTTCACAGGCTTCCTGAAGATGAAGCGGAAGAACTGGTGAACGCTGGAAGAGCAAACTATTATGACCTTACGAAAGGTCTGGTAGAAGCTCCAAGCCATAAAGCGTTTCTGGAACCGAAGAGCAAGAAAGACAAGAAGAAAAAGAAAGGCTAACCTATGGCCGATCTCACAACCAAAGCGAAAGTCAAGATATTCATGGGGATCGACGTCGCCGACGTGTCGAAGGACGACCTCATCGATATGCTTGTTCCGGCGATCAGTCGTGAGATGGAAAGATACTGTGGTCGTATCTTCCACCTGACGACTCACAAGGGAAAGGTCTGGAGTCCTGGCAGTAACGTCCTTTATCTACCGAACTATCCCGTGAGAGAGCTACGGCGGATAATGAGAGATGACCTGTTGGTGATCGAGATTGAGAATACGTCTGCAGATGCTACTGGTGCTACAGTTCAGGTCGCCGACGCAGAAAGCGACAATCTTATTCTTTACCTGAACATCGTCGGAGGAGCCAACGCTGGAAATGATCCGATAGATCTAACGGCAATGGCTCCGAACACGTTAGCACAAGTAAAGATAATAGTAGAAGCTCTCGCGAAGAACTGGGCAGTCACTGTTGTCGGTGGTACTGAACTTTATCCAGCTAATGAACTTCTTTACTTGGCAGGAAGTCCGGCACTGACTCCTCTGAGCACTGACTTGTATATCCCGTGGGATGTGATGGAAGATCTCTTGCTGGAGGAAGAGAAGGGAAGAGTTCGCACGAAGATCGGAGCATTCCCAGAAGAGAAATACATCTTCGCAGAATATACTGCTGGCTATACAACTATTCCAGCAGACCTCGAGACTCTTGCTACGAAGATCGTTGCTCAGGCTGTTCGGCAGGCGGAAAAGGATCTCACATTGAAGTCGGAGAAGCTTGGGGACTACGCGTGGACGGCTGGCGACTTCGGTGCTCTCACGATGAACACGATTGAGCAGTTCAGCGGGATGCTCATGAGATGGAAGCGGTTCGCAATAGGTTAGGGGATAATCGTGTCGATATCTGACTTCCTTAATAGAACGGCAACGATCAGTCGGTTTACCGTGGTTGATGACGACTACAGTGATGACGCTGACCGGACGTATGCGAATCTTATCGTTGGTATGTCTGTGAGGATTCGTAAGTTGAACGCCAGTGAAGCGGAGGCTTATCTCAAGAGAAACGTTAAAGCTACTCACAGGATGTACTACCTTCCGCAGACGGAAGCAGTACAAGAGGTAGATAGAGTTGACTCAGAGGGCAAGACTTTCGATATAGTTCACGTGGATGACTGGAACTTCCAGAACATATACTTCATGGTGGACATGGTGGAAATCACATGGGAGTAACATTTAGATTCAGCTCTGGAAAGTTCATTTCAGAAACTGGGAGGCTTCTGAAAGAGGCGACAAATAAGTCTAAGAGAGCTTTGTTGAAGACGGCCGCGGCTATCGTTAGAGAAGCACGAAAGTCGATGGCTCGCCCGAAGAAAGGCAAGATGTACCCGCAAGGCAAAAGAAGAAGTTCAGCACCGACTGGAGGAGTCATCCGAGGAACAGGAGAGCCTCCTGCCGCTCAGCACGGTGGCGCTGGGCTACAAGGACGCATCTCATCTGAACGAGTAAGCGATCGAACGGTTCGTGTAGGAACCGATCTTGCTTATGGAAGACATTTGGAATTCGGAACGGAGAACATGGTCGCGAGACCTTGGTTACGTCCGGCAGTCGCCAAAGAAATAAAGACCTTCGAAAAAGAAATGAAGAGGTCACGATGAAAGCAATCTTCAAGGCTATAAAAGATAAGTGGGATGCATCAGGAACTCTGAACTCGAATAAGTTATTCTTCGAATCGGCTCCACAGAAAACGCCGATGCCCTACGTGGTATATCTTCAGGTAACAGGCATCCCGGACTATACAATGAACACACGGATAGAGGATGACAGATTGCAGTTCTCCATCTTCTCCAGTAAGAACTCTTCAGTGGAAGTACAAGACATCTATGAGAAATTAATCGCAGTCTTCGATGACGTCGTATTAGCTATTCCGGGATACGATCCTGTTCTGTTTGAAAGGGCAGAGACCGTCCCAACAAAGACGCCCGAGGAAGCGTGGCAATATAACGTGGAATATCATTTGATGAACCAGAAGACGTAATTAGAAAGGAGCGGACAGATGACCATATTGATTGCAGATTTTCTTGACCTTGCAGATTCGATAGCTGCACAGATACAAGAGTTGGCAGAGAAGATGGGTACTGGCGTCGAGGCGAATACCGCGTCTCTCGGAGCAGTGAACAGCTATGAATTGATAGCTGGTCTTGGTGTGGGTTCTGAAGACATAATGGTAGATCTGCTTGGCGCTTTCAAGACACAGTTAGAATATGTGTCTACAGATCCGAGCGCTTACAATCGCCACAGAAGCGCAATAAGCGCTCTGAAGAGGCATGTCGGTGGAGTGAGCGCATTTCTCATAGCACAAGATTCGCGAGTGGCTCCAGAATTCAAGAAGGCAATTGAGGAGATAGAAGCAGAGACGCTGGAAGCGGAAAATACATTTTCTCCAGTAGTGGATCCGATGGGAAGTTTAATAGTAGACGGAGCAGATTCGGCTGTATGGACTCCTGGAACGGATATAGATTCGTCACAGTACTATGCCGCGAATTTGGTGCTGGAGAAAACCACGGTCGCTGCTGGTGCTGACGCGATCGACATCTTACTAACCTGCACGAAGTGGGATGGTACCACGGAAGTGAAGACTGTCAGTGTGAATGCCAATGATGCAATCAACACGAAAGACGACATAGGTATTCATGGAACGAATATGTATAAGTCTGTCGCACTTAGCAGCATAGTATGCGCTATCGGCAGCATCGGAGAGGCGTGGAAGGTTATTTCAGAATTGGAAAGGGTCGTAGTACTATAGTGTCAGAGAGGAGGAACGATGGCACACTTAGCTGGTAAGAACGGAACGGTGAAGGTAGGAGCAGGCCCAGGAGTAACGGAAGTTGTTGGTCTGACTTCATGGACGCTGGATCTTGATGCGGATGCACTCGAGACTACAGATTTCATGGCAAACGGTGTTCGCGATTATGTCGCGGGGAATAAAGGAGGTTCTGGTTCCTTCGAGGGGAACTGGGATACAGCTTTAACTCCAGTAGCGAGTCCCCCGAATCTAAACGAAGGCGAGACTGTCGAGTTCAACTGCTATATCAACGCGACAGACTACGTGAACTTCGACGCGATCATTACTGGACTGACGATTTCGTGTCCTCAGCCAGGAGTCGTGACGTTCTCTGGAACGTTCACGGTTAACGGAGCAGTTGACAAGTCTAACCTGATTCCGTAACCCGTAAGGCAGAAAGTCAAGAAGGAGAAATAGGATGAGCGACCTAACAGTAATGGCCGGACTTCCAGTGAGTGTCGAGGTGGGAGACGAGACGTATCTCGTCTCTCCCATGATGCTCAATGACTGGGCAGAACTTGAACGGTGGGCCAGAGAACGCTTCTACGCTGATATGGAAAAGCGCATGGAGGTTAATGACGAGATAAAGAAGATTGTCGAATCTCGTCTCGCGACAATGTCTTATACCGAAGTCATGTTTGAAGCTAACGCGTATCAGGATGATGCTGAAGGGACTACTTATCGTTTGTTCCTTATGTTGAAGCAGAAGCATCCTGATATGACCAAGGAGAAAGCAGGAACGCTCGTCGGTATCCGAGAGTTCAACCAGGCTCAAAGATTGCTCTTGGGAATGACGAAAGAGCCAACGAAGAAAGAGGAAGAAGAGGCTAAGAAAGAGGAGGCGGAAAATAAAGGTCGCCCTACAGGAAGCTGACTTGGCGAACTAAGTTTGCCTTACTCTCCAGAGAGTATGGGTGGACGCCAGAACAGATTCTGAAGCTAACTGATCCTCAGGTCAGCGCTTATTTGAAACTAGTACGGAACATAGATAAGCGAGAATTGGAATATGAGGAAGTTCCTGGGGTAAAAGAATTCATGAACAAGATCGTGAAGTTATATAAGAAAGCTGGACGTGAGATACCTACAATAGAATGAGGTTATCATGGCAACGAAAGTCGGAGAAGCT
>Ga0307380_10004342_pt1 | contig 19210 bp, 15 predicted proteins | sample UN3MG_FD_202239 | JGI IMG/M metagenome (GOLD analysis project Ga0307380, IMG submission 202239) | Soil microbial communities from Risofladan, Vaasa, Finland - UN-3 | ecosystem: Environmental > Terrestrial > Soil > Coastal area > Acid sulfate soil | place: Finland: Risofladan, Vaasa | collected... | reverse complement strand
GAGGTGCTGCGCCGCCTCGGCGACGGGCGTCCCGGGCTCGACGTCGGCGAAGCCGGGCTTGGACGGGGCGCCCGGTTTGACCCTGACCACCGCATCGTCGCCGCAGTAGCGGATCGAGAGTGCCCGCCGAGGAGCGTCGGTCAGGTTGGGGCCGGCTGCGTGCAGCGTCCGGGCGTGATGGACCGTGAGGTCGCCGACCGCGAGATCGAAGCCGAAGACGTCGGGGTCGTCCGGGTCGGGTTGGGGCGGCTGCACTCCGGCGGTGCCACCGATGGGATCGTCGGTCACGAAGAGCGTCGGTCGGAACCGGACGCTCTCACGGTGCGAGCCGCGAAGAAATCGAAGCGACCCCGCCGACCGCGACGCCGGATCGAGCGGGATCCACACCGTGGCCAGTTGGTCGCCCTCGACGTGGAAGTAGCCGTCATCGGTGTGCCACCGGGTCTCGACGCTCGACCCGGCCTCCTTGATCAGGACGCTGTCCTCGTAGAGCCACAGCCGGTCGGTCCTGAGCACTCCGGCGACGAGCGGCCCGATGACCGACGCAGTGGCCAGGTCGGCGAAGGCCGGCCCGGTCCGCCAGTGGTCGACGCCGGCGACGAAGCGAGGGCCCTCCGCACCCGCCAGAGCCGACAGATCAGCCAATTCGGGGCTTCCGTCGAGCGCGTCGACCGCAGCAGAGGCGGCCGCGACCACCTCGGCCGGGACGACCGAGCGCAGGACGCAGGCACCGTCGACCCAGAAGTCGCTCACATCACCCGCTGACGAGCCTGATAGGCCGCAGCCACCGACGCGAGGAACAACTCGGGATGGATCTGCGGCGGGGTGTGGTGGAGGTGGGCAGCGACGCCGGTCGCCAGCTTCACCGACGTGGCGTATCGGGCATCGGGCGAGAAGTCCCAGACCCGCAACAGGAACGATCGGATGAGCGCATACCGCTCGTCGCCCAGTGTGGCGACGTCGAGGCTCGCGACATAGCCCTCACAGCCCTGCGGGGGTGGGAAGGAGAACGACGACATGTCGGTGGTGGCCTGGCGTTCCCGGACCACGATCGTGCCGGCGACGAGGTCGCCGAGCCGTTGGCTCCGCCGGGTGACCAGCACCATCCACATGGCGACCACCCCGACGGGGAGCGGAACCCAGAAGTCGACGAGGCCGAGGGTCCCGCGAATGAACCCGTGCCGGAACTGGACCGGTGCGCCCTCGACGGTGACGACCCGCAGACCGAGGGCCATCTTGCCGAGCGTCCGGCCTCGGGTGACCGTCTCCATGACCACCGGGTACCCGATCAGGACGGCGAGCACCGCCGTCACGACGATGATGATCGCCACGCTCTCGGGAATCGAGCTCGACCCGGCAGCCAGCCCGAGCATGAACAACAAGGTGAACAATGCGATGAACTGCACGGTCAGGTCGAGCGTCATGGCCAGCGTCCGGGATCCGATCCCGGCCTCGTCGAACTCGAGCAGCACCCCTTCGGGGGTGACGATGCCGCGACGATCGTTCATCGGCCGAACGGTAGCTTCGGCGATGTCGTGGATCTTGACCGGTACATCGCAACCCACCAGTCGGGCTGGGAACGTCTCGGCACGCTGAGCGATCGGGCACGACGGTCGATCAGGTCGCTCAGCCCCGCCGAACTCGACGAGATGCTCGGCCTCTACCACCGCACGTCTGCCCACCTGAGCCACGCCCGCGCCCAGTACGCCGACCCTGCGTTGACCCGCCGCCTCACGGCGCTGGTCGCCAAGGCCAACGTCGCCGTCTACGGCACGAAGGCCCGGTCGTGGCGGGCCTTCACGACGTTCTTCAGCCATTCGTTCCCGGCCGCGGTGTGGCAGTCGCGCCGTTTCGTCCTGGCCGCGTTCGTGCTCACGTTCCTGCCGGCGATCGTCATTGCGTTGTGGATCGCCAACAGCGACGCGGCGCTCGAGGCCAGCGCCCCCGATGCCGTGCGTCAGGCCTACGTCGAACAGAACTTCGAGGAGTACTACAAGTCGTCCCCGTCGGCGCAGTTCGCCACCGAGGTGACGGTGAACAACATCCGCGTCGCATTTCTCGCATTCGCCGGCGGCATCCTCTTCTGCGTCGGCACGGCCTACATCCTCGTGTCCAACGGCGCCAACGTCGGCTACATCGCAGGCTGGTTCGTGGTCGCGGACGCCCAACCGTTCTTCTACGGCCTGATCCTTCCCCACGGGCTCCTCGAGCTCACGGCCGTCGTCATCGCGGGCGCGTCCGGGCTCCGGCTCGGGTGGGCGGTCATCGCACCCGGCGACCGGACCCGCGGCCAGTCCGTCGCCGAGGAGGGCAAGCGAGCCGCGGTCATCGTGCTCGGTCTCGTGCTCGTGTTCATCGTCGCCGGCACGATCGAGGGGTTCGTCACCGGCTCCGCGCTCCCCACGTTCGCTCGCGTCGGCATCGGCCTGAGCGTCGAGCTCGCGTTCGTCTCCTACGTCGTGGTGCGCGGCCGCGAAGCCACCGCCCAGGGCTGGACGGGCGAGATGGGCGAACACCTCCGCCTCGTCAAGCGCTGACCACCAGAAGACTCCCCCCGGGTAACATCGACCTCGTGCATCCCGGAGCCCGGCCATGATCAAGATCCACTTCGTCGGCGGCGAGAACCTCGTCGTCGAAGTCGCCGACACTGACGGGTTCCGCAGAGCGCTCGAGAACCCGGAGGGCCTGATCGAGGTCACCCACGACGGCAAGTCGGTGCTGGTACGGGTGCAAGCCATCGCCGCCGTGGTCTTCATCGGCTGAACGACCCGGTGCCATCGGGGCGACCTCAGAGCTTGCCGGTGGCCTTGGCCGCCAGGTAGGCGTCGCCGACCGCGGGGGCCAGGTCGTGGCCCGGAACGTCGACGACGGTGGCACCCAGGGCTCGAAGTCGAGCCGTGGCCCGTGCTCGCTCGTCGAAGGACCGGAGCGCCGCCGCACGTCGATGGGCCTCGGTCGGACCAGGCGGCGACTGGGTCGACCAGGCCACGACCTCGGGATCGCGCACGGCGCCCACCACGACGAGGTGGCTGCGGGCGATCAGCGGCAGGGCCGGTAACAACGACTCGCCGATCGCCTGCTCGACCAGGTCGGTGAGGATGATGAACATCGAGCGGCGACGAAATCGCGACATCGCGTAGGCGAAGGCGCCGCGGTAGTCGCTCTCGGCGAGCTGGGGCTCGAGGTCGTACATCGCCTCGGACACCCGTGACGCCTGCGACGAGTGGTGACTCGGCGGGACGACCGCACGCACCTCGCGGTCGAACGCCACCAGGCCCACCTTGTCGCCGAGGCGGGTGGCGACGGTTGCGATCAGCAACGCCGCGTCCATGGCGAACTCGACCCGGGGCACCCCGCCGACGCGGCCGGCCATCACCCGCCCGTTGTCGAGCAGCACGACGATGTTCTGGTTTCGCTCGGCCCGATAGGTGCGAACGATCGGCTTGGTGGATCGAGCGGTGGCGGCCCAGTCGATGCGGCGGAACTCGTCGTCGGGGGTGTACTCGCGGAGCTGGTCGAAGTCGGTCCCGCCGCCCCGACCCTTGGCCGATCGCAGCCCGATGTCGAGGATGCGGGCCCGCTCGATGCGCAGCGCCGCTTCGTTCCGGGACCGGAACGCCGGATGCACCCGCAAGGTCGCCGGCAGCACGCGGGTCCGCTGGCGAGCACCGAGGCCGAGCGGCCCCTCGACCCGGACGACGAGGTCGTCGATGTCGAACCGGCCCCGGCGGCTGGGGTCGAGAGTCGCCGTCGCCCTCATGGTGCGTCCTGCGGGCAGCGGACCGCTGATCCGTCGAGAGGATGCGCGCAGCGACGGCGCGAAGTCGTCCGCGATGGCGACACGCACGAGCTTGTTGCTCGGGTTCCGGACGGTCCACGTCACCTCGCCGGTCCCGTCGAGCGCGATGATGCCCGGCATCTCGCGTGTCACCTCGATCACGTCGGGACCCGGTCCGAGGAACGCGTCGACGACCGCCACGACCAGCAGCACGCCGTTGACCAGCAGCAGCTTGGGCAGGCTGTCGGGCAACACCAGCATCGCCAGCGACGCAATGGCGGCCAGCGCCGCGAGTCGACGAGTGGGAAGGGGGATCAAGGCGAGTCGGTTCAGCGGGGTGCCGGGACCGACGCGAGGATGCTGTCGAGCACTCCGTCGACCGTCGCCCCCTCGAGCTCGAGCTCGGGGCGGAGCTGCATCCGGTGACGCAGTGCCGGCTTCACGATGGCCTTCACCTCGTCCGGGGTCACGAACGGTCGACCCGACAGCCACGCCCAGGCCTTCGATGCGTGCAGCAGCATGGCGGCGCCGCGGGGTGACACGCCGAGGCTGACCGAGGGCGACTCGCGCGTCGCACGAGCGATGGCGACCAGGTACGCCATCACGGGAGGCTCGACCCGGATCTGCTCGACCTCGAGCCGAGCGGCATCGAGATCGGCTGCGCTCGCCACCGCGCGCACCCCGGCCCCCGCAATGTCGTGCGGGTTCATCCCGGCGTTGTGACGAGCGAGGATCTCCTGTTCCTGTTCGGGGGTCGGGTAGCCGATCACCAGGTTGAAGAGGAACCGGTCGAGCTGGGCTTCCGGGAGCGGGTAGGTGCCCTCGTACTCGACCGGGTTCTGGGTCGCGATCACGATGAACGGGTCGGGCAGGGGCCGCGACCTCCCTTCGACCGAGGCCTGTCGCTCCTCCATGGCCTCGAGGAGCGCGGCCTGGGTCTTCGGGGGTGTCCGGTTGATCTCGTCCGCGATCAGCAGGTTGGTGAAGACCGGGCCCTCACGGAAGCTGAACTCGCCCGAGTCGCCGTCGAAGATCACCTGTCCGATGACGTCGCTCGGCATCAGATCGGGGGTGAACTGCACCCGCTTCACGTCGAGGTCGAACGCCGCCGCCAACGTCTTGACGAGCAACGTCTTGGCCACCCCCGGCACGCCTTCGAGCAGCACGTGGCCCCGAACGAGCATCGCCGCGACGAGCCCCGACAGGATCGCCTCCTGTCCGACGATGACCTTGCCGACCTCGTCGCGCACGGCGAGCACCGCCGCTCTGGGCCCTTCGGGAGCCACTGGCGGTGGCGGTGGGAGCGGCGGAGGAGGGACCGACGAAGGCGGGTCAGCTGGGGGTGGGTTCACCATGGAGGAGCTCCTGTTCGAGGCGGTCGAGTGCGAGGGTGAGGGCGACGAGGTCGTCGTCGGAGGACACCGGGGCGGCGCGAAGCAACCCTTCGACGTCGTGGACGTCGCGGCCGGTCCGGTCGGCCACGGCGGTCGCGACGATGGCGGCATCGGTTGCCGGACCGAGGCCGAGGGCCGCGGCGAACGAACGCGTCGACGCCGCGGCGATCGTCTGTGCCGACAACTGCGGATCGCGGCGCTCGGCCAGGAGATTGCCGACGGCGCTCACGAACTCACTGCTGTCGATCTCGATCGGTTGTGGCTCGGCGACGGGACGGCCCAGCCGGATGGTCCTCCACAGGGCATAGACGACGAAGGCGATCGCGAGCTGCACCAACGCCAGCTTGATGCCGGGTGCGACGAGGTCGGACAGGCTCTTGTCGCCGGTTCCGGGCTCGGGCGGTTCGAGGAACGCGATCCGGGTGCCGGGTTCGGGCGCCAGCACCGTCACCGCCAACGCAGCGTTGTCCTCGCTGCCGAGCGTGCCGTTGGTGAACGCACCCGCCCCTCCGATCGAAACGACGGTGCCCTGTCGCCGGTCGCTCACGACGACGAAGGCCTCGACGCCGTCGCCGAAGCACGACTGGTCGCCGGGGAACACTGCGAGCGGGATGCCGCCGCTCGGGTCGACGCGGTCGAGCCCGGCGAACGCGTCGACGTCGCACTGGTCGGCGCCGATGGAGGCGTCGACGAGGCCGCCGAAGAAGTCGCCGACCGCAGGTTGGGCCCCGAGCGGCGATCCCGGGTCGGTCACCACGAGCGTCCCGCCGGCCTGGACCCACTCGTTCAGGCGCTCGCGATCGATCTCGTCGAGGCGGTCTGCGAGCAGCAGGGCCACGTCGTGATCGCGAGGCACCGACGTGACGTCGACCTCGGCGTCGAACTCCTCGAGCAGCAGTACGAGGCCACGGGTGCCCAACTCGCCGGTGTTGTCGGGGTCGAGTGGTGGCCCGTCGTCGCCCGGCCCGCCCGACAGCAGGACCAGGCCGAAGAGCGCGAGGCCGACGAGAACCCAGGGAACGACGCGACCCCTCATCGCCTGGCTCCGGCAACGACCAGATCGAGCTCGACGAACCGGTCGCGCTCGACCGCGCCCGTCGGCTCGTCGCCGTACCAGGCCCGCTCGAACAGTGTCGAAGCCTCGTCGAAGGCCGGGCCGAGGTCGGGTCGGCGGTCGACGAGCTCGCGGCGGTACTCACCGGTCGTCCGACCGGGGATCTCGTCGAGCACCCCCTCGAGAACGAGCTGGCCGACCACGGCGCGATAGCGGGCCAGCAGACCGTCCTTCCACCGGCCGTCGGCCTCGAATTCGTCGGCCCGGGTCCGCCACTCGGCCGGCGTCCGCGACAACTCGATCATCTCGGGCGTGGTGCCGGTCGCCCGATCGGCCACCACGGTCCGGCTGAACCTCAGCACGAACCACAGGGTCAGCCCGATCGCGACGATGACCACCCCCCAGGCGAACAACGTCCCGGCACCGGTGCCGAGCAGCTCTTCGAACGCGCGGCCGAGCCACTCGCTGATCTGCTCCTGGATCCGGTCGAACAGCGACGGAGGTGGCCGACGGAACTCGACCCTCGAGAGGATCTCGTCGGCCCGCTCGTTGACCGATTCGGGATCGGGGACCGGGAGCGGGAGCTCGCCGATCATGCCGTGTCGAACAGTTCGGGAACCCGCATCTCGATGTCGAGGGCCTCGGTGCGGACTCGCAGATCGAGATAGAGCTCGACGCTCACGAGGGCCACGAACGGGGTGGTGATCAGCGACACCACCGCCGAGCCGACCCCGAGCACGATCCACCCGATGTCGAAGCCGATCACGGCGGCGATGAACGACGGCAAGAGCGTGAGCGCATTCGCGACCACCAGCTCGACGAAGAACGAGAGCAGGATCACCCCGAGCACCGGGCCACGACGGCGAGACGTGAGTTGGTTCGAACGCTTCATCGACGCCAGCGGCCCGACCCTCTCGACCCCGATGACCGGGGCCACGACCGTGAACGCGATGACGGCGAACACCCCGGGGACCACGAACAGGACGAGGCCGACGACCTCGATCACGTGGACGAGCACCCAGGAGATCAGGAGCGCGGGGGTCGCCTTGAGCGCATGGACGAAGGCAGCGCTTCCGTCGACCACCTGCCCGGCACGCTCGGCAGCCACCATCGTCGCCAATGCGGCCGCCACGTAGACCAGCCCGATCGACGGCCCGATGAACGACACGACCTGAAGGGTGGAGTCGCTGCCGGTCTGCCCGTCGGCGAAGAGGCTCGGGTCGCTGCCCGAGAAGGCATCGATGAACGACTCGCCGCCCAGCACGTTGCGCTGGAGGTAGGCGACCACCACGGCGAACGGAACGACGAACAACGCAGAGGTGGTCACGACCTCGCGAGGATGACGCCGGAGGAATCCGAACGCGTGGTCGATGAGCTCGGTCGGGGTGCGCGGCGCGAGGGCAGGGCCACGGGCACGTCGTTCGTCGACGGGCGCAGGCCGCGGAGCACGGTCGATCGGTTGCGGCCGCGGGACGTCGCTCTCCTCGGCCGGAGATGCCCAGTCGGTCACGACGTCACCACCGCAGGATCTCGCAGCGTGACGGTCACGCCCCCGGTGCCCGAGCTCGTGGCGTGCCCGGTCGCATGCACGCCGGTGCGAAGGCGCAACAACACGGTGCCCGCCCATCCCAGCGACGACCACACGACCTCGCCGTCGACGATCTCGACCACGTCTGCGTCCGCCGAGGTGACCAGCCCCGGCACGCCGCGACGTTCGCTCCACAGGCTCCGGACACCGGGGGGTGCCCATGCAGACACGACCTCGGCACTCCATCGGGAGCACAACCGGGCGCGCTCGGCTGCGCTCGGCGGCTCGCCCACCACGATCGCCGTCGTCACGGCGTGACCCTCCACTGCGGCGAACATCGCGTCGATGGCAGCAACTGGACCGGCGATCACCGAGGCGTTTCCGTCGACGAGCACCGCTGGGTCGGGCGAAGTGAGGTGCATGGCGGTCACGCCGCCGGCCCGTGCGCCCAGCGAGAGCTGCCAGAAGGCTGTCTGGTCGGGCGCGAGCCCGACCGTGAGAAGCCGATCGGCGCCCACGACGCCGGCGCGTTGGAGCAGACGTCGGCCCAGATCACCGAGGCGACGCAGGTCCGCGGCCGACCAGCCGGTCCTGAGGATGCCGTCACGTGTCCACAGCAGCGGTTTGTAGCGGGGAGCGAGCCGCTCGTGGTCGAGCTTGGCTCGACCCCCGGTCAGTCGGGCGGCGTGGCAGCGGAGACGAAGGCCGACCGGGCCTTGCGAGCGGATCAGGTCCTGGGTCGGCTCCAACAGGTGGCCTGCTCCGCTGCCGACCTCGTCGAGCGTGGTCGGGCTGACACGCGCGAATTCGTCGAGCCCGGCGATGCGACCGTGATCGACGCCGGCCGCGTCGAGGGCTCGGCGGTGGACCTCCATGTACGGATGGATCTCATCGACGAGGTACCGGCGCAGGGCCCGGAACTGCCGCTTGCGCATCTGGCCGGGGCGGCTCGGCTCGGCGAACATCGTGTGCCGAACGTAGACCAGACTGCACGGGTGGACGGGTACACCGCATCGACCTACGGAGACCGGTTCGCCGACGTCTACGACGACTGGTACTCCGACATCACCGATGCGGAGGCAACAGCTGACCTGGTCGCCGGGCTGGTCGAGCAGGTCACGGAACCGTCGGCCCGATCGGTCCTCGAATTGGGGGTGGGTACCGGTCGTCTCGCACTGCCGCTGCAGGCCCGTGACCTGCACGTGATCGGCGTCGATGCGTCGGACTCGATGCTCGATCAGCTCCGAGCCAAGCCCGGCAGCGACGGCATCGAGCTCCACGCCGCAGATCTCGGTGCGATGGACACCCTCGAACTCGGCCCGGTCGGAGTCGCCCTGTTGGCCTTCAACACGCTGTTCAACCTCACCACCGAGGCCGCCCAGCTCGCATGCCTGACCCGGTGCGTGTCATGGCTGGCAAACGGCGGCTCGGTCGTGGTCGAGGCGTTCGTGCCCGCCGACGACCTGGCCGCGACAGGCCGACGGATCGAGCCGACCCGAGTCGCTGCCGACGAGGTCGTGCTGACGGTGAGCGAGGTGCTCCCAGACGGCCATTCGGTGCACGGTCAACACATCCACGTGCGCGAGTCGGGCATCAGGCTCCGCCCCTGGCAGCTCCGAGTCCTGACCCCGACCGATCTCGACGCGCTCTGCGAACGGGCGGGCCTGACCCTGACAGCTCGCTGGGGCGGGTGGCACCACGAGCCGTTCGGGCCGGACACCGATCGCCACGTGTCGATCTACCGGCCCACCCGATGAAGGGTCGATGACGGCTCATCGCTGCGGCGTTACCCTGCTCGTCGATGTCGCCTGAGCACGTGCGCTGCCGGTGAGCCAACTCCGGTTGAACCCGCTGACGGGTCGCTGGGTCACGATCGCCACCGGCCGAGCCGACCGACCCGAGGACTTCGTCTCTCGCAACCTCGCCGTCGAGTCCGAGCCAGGACGCCAGTGTCCGTTCTGTCCGGGCAACGAAGAGGCGACCCCGCCCGCGCTCGAGACCTACGGCGGCGACGGCGCCTGGCAGGTCCGGGTCGTGCCCAACAAGTACCCCGCGTTCGAGGACGACGCGCCGCTCAGGGTCGAGGAGGTCGGCAAGGTGTTCTCGCAGGCGGGTGCGAGCGGGATCCACGAGGTCCTGGTGTTCTCACCCCACCACCTTCGCGGCTGGGAGGATCTCGATGACAAGCAGTGCGCTCTCGTGATGGCGGCGATCAGAGACCGGATCGAGGAGCACGGTCGCCACGACCCGGTCCGCTACACACAGGTGATCGTGAACCACGGACGTGAGGCCGGCGCATCGCTCGAGCACGGCCACGGTCAGTTGCTCGGCGTCCCGTTCGTACCCACCGAGATCAGCGAGGAGATCGACGGGTTCGCCCGCTACGACGGCGAGTGCCTGCTCTGTGCCACGGTCGAGGAGGAGCTCAACGCCGGGCACCGGGTCGTCCTCGAGAACGACAAGGTCGCAGTGATCTCGCCGTTCTGGAGCGGTGTCCCGTTCGAGATGCTGGTCGTGCCCAGGGGCCATGAACGAGCGGTCGATCACACCCACCCGGGCGAGTTGGTGGCAGCGGGCAGAGCCACTCGCGACGCCCTGGCGCTGCTGCGTGACCGACTCGGTGAGGTCGCCTACAACCTGGTGTTCCACACCGCACCACACCACGACGACGTCGCGTTCCACTGGCACATCCACATCGTTCCGAGGCTGACCACCGCAGCCGGATTCGAGCAGGGCACCGGCGTGCTCATCAACGTCGTCGCACCCGAAGCAGCGACCCAGCACCTGCTTCGCGACTGAGCGTCATCCTGGCGGTGGGGCTCAGCCGCCGCCCTCGCGGACGAGCGCAACACCGTCACGCGCCGCGTCGCCGTTCTCGAGGTGGGTGCGGAGTCGACGGACACCCTCGTCGGTGAGCTCCCAGCACCCGCTCTCGGCGGCTTCGTCGAACACGACGAACAGTGCAAACGTGTCGAGACCCGCCACCTCGATCCCGCCGTCCAGGACCGTTCCCTGGGCGTGGTCCTCCCAGCGGACGTCGACGGCCACCCGTTCGAACCTCGCCGCCTCGTCGGCTCCGGCGAGGAGGGCGCCGCCACCCGCGACGCCGCCGACCAACGTCGCCGTCACCGGACCGCCGGGATGGTCGAGGTCGAGCACGGTGAGGCTCTGGTGCTCTGGCGGTGCGACGACGAGCGCGCCTGCGCACGTCCAGCCCGCCGGGCCACGAGGCGACCTGCGCCGGCCGGGCATCCGGTACAGCCTCGCGGCACCGGCACGTTCGTCGGCGTCGAAGCCGGGGACGTCGAAGTCGACGGTCACCAGCCGGGTTCCCCGCCGAGGCGACAACACGTGCACGAGGCGTTGCAGGGTGGCAGGAGCGAGGTACGTGAAGACGACGTCGGCGTCGAGGTCGACATCGAAGAGATCGCCTGCGATCACCTCGCCGTCGACTTCCCGCGTCTCGAGCGCGGCGCGAGCGAGATCGACGAGCTCGGGATCGCTCTCGACGCCGACCACCCGAGCCCCTCTCTCGGCTGCTGCCACCAGGACCTGCCCGTCGCCACATCCCAGATCGATCAGCACCTCACCGGCGACCAGCCCCGACAGCGACAGGGCCTCCTCGACCGAGGCGAGATCACTGGGTGCCCAGAAGGGCCAGGTGCTGACATCCGCGCTGTTCATCGCGACCCAGTGTGGCGGGCGATGGCCGCAGTGCACGACCTCGGGAACCAGACTCCCCGCCGCAGTCGTCAGATGGGGCACGCTGAGCGCCGACGACCGGGACATCCGCCATGAACCGACAGGCCAGGAACCGACAGGCCAGAAACCGACAGCACGTGCAACGTTGGGTGATCGTGACGCTGTGCCTGGCCATGGTCGCCGGGGCGTGTTCGGGCGGGGAAGACGAACCCGAGGCGGGTGCACGGTCGGAGAACGGAGCGGGGCCCTTCAGCCTCCGCCTGAGCACTGGCGAGCAGACGGGTGCTGCATCGTCGTCCCTGGCCGTCGCCGCCGGCGAGTCGCTGGCCGACGACCGGGTCGCGCAGATCACCGATCGACTGCCGACGCTCGAAGCCGACGACGACGACAAAGCCGACTTCACACGTCCGGCCGAGAGCCTCCCGCCACCCCGGGTGGGCGAGACGATCGAGCTCCCCTTCGGCGTCCCGGCGCAACAGGCCCCGCCCGAGGTGCCGTCGGGTCCGCTCGAGGTGCTCCGTCACCAGCCCGACGGCGACGTTGCGGTTGCGCCGTTCATCAGCGTCACCTTCAGCCAGCCGATGGTGCCGGTCGGCACGCTCGACCAACTCGATCTGACCGACGTGCCGATCGAGGTCACCCCCGAGGTCGACGGTCGCTGGCGATGGATCGGGACCCGCACTCTGCGGCTCGAACACACCACGACCGAGATCGACCGACTTCCTGCGGCGACCGACTACACCGTCACGATCCCGTCGGGCACCGAGTCCGAGACGGGCGGGGCCCTGGCCGAGGAGTTCTCGTTCACGTTCTCGACCCCGCCACCGCAGGTCATCTCGTTCACACCGTCGTTCGAGGTGATCGACACGGCCCCCGTCTTCGTCGCGACGTTCGATCAACGGGTCGACCCCGATGCGGTGCTCGACACGATCGACCTCACCGCCGGTGGCGACACTCGTGGCGTCCGGCTGGCGACCGACGATGAGGTCGAGGCCGACGACGAAGCCCGCGCCCAGGTCGAACAGGCGCTCGACGCCAGGGTCGTCGCCTTCACCCCGGACGCCGCCCTGCCGACTGGCACTGCGATCGAGATCGCCGTCGGGCCCGAAACGCCGTCGGCCGAGGGACCGCTCACCTCGGCCGAGCCGTTCGCCGAGTCGACCCGCACCTACGACGATCTGCGCGTCATCAACACCATCTGCGGCTTCGACGGGTGCCGACCGGGCAGCTTCATGGCGATCGAGTTCAACAACCCCATCGATCCCGAGGCATTCGACTCGGACTCGGTGAGCATCGAGCCCGACGTCGACGCCGCCTTCGCCCCGCAGGGCAACCAGCTCGTGATCCAGGGATCGACGCTCGCGAACACCGAGTACGAGGTCACGCTGCCGGCCGACCTGCTCGACTCGTTCGGCCAGACCCTCGGCGACGACGAGAGGGTCACCTTCGACGTCGGCGAGGCGTCGCCCGTGCTCACGCGGTTTCCACGGCAGGTCATCACCACCGATCCCTTCGCCGACCGCCCACGCGTCCCCATCGTCTCGATCGGCCACGAGTCGCTGCAGGTCACGGTCCACGACGTCGATGCCGCCGACTTCGGCGAGTACGTGTCGTTCGTCGAGCGCTGGGACGGCGAGAACCTCGACGGGTTGCCGGGATGGACCGAGATCTCGTCGGAGACCGTCACCATCGACGAGCCCGCGCAGCTCACCGAGACCAACATCGACGTTCCCGACGGTTTCGTCGTGGTCACGGTCGAGCCGACCCGGTCGTTCGACCGTGACACCGAGGACTACTGGAACAACCGGCCGACGTTCGCGTGGGTTCAGACCACGGGCATCGGCCTCGACGCACTGGCGGATCAGTCCGACCTCGTCACGTGGGCGACCGACCTGAAGACCGGCGCGCCGATCGACGGCGTCACGGTCCGGCCGGCCGCATCGGGACCCGGGGTCATCACTGACGCCGATGGGCTCGCCACGTTGGGGCTCGACGGCGCGCGGTTCCTGCTGGCAGAGCGAGAAGACGACCAGACGATCCTGTTCCCCGAGTTCGGCGGACGGTGGGAGAGCTTCCCCGACCGTGATCAGGCCCGGTGGCACACCTTCGACGGCCGGGGCCTCTTCCGGCCGGGCGACGAGCTCAGGGTCAAGGGCTGGGTGCGCCGCCTGACCCTCGCAACCGACGCACGCATCACCGCCGTCCCCGACGGAGCGACGGTGCGGTACACGGTGCGCGACAACTTCGGCAACGACCTGGCCACCGGAGACCTCGAGCTCACCGAGCACGGGGGCTTCGACCTGACCGCGAACCTTCCCGCCGGGGCCGCGCTCGGCCCCGCGTCCGTCGAGCTGTTCCTGATCGGCGGCACCGACTTCGGCTCGGTCACGTCTCAGCACCCGTTCCAGATCGAGGAGTTCCGCCGTCCTGAATTCGAGGTGCTCACTGCAGCCGAGAGCAGCGAGCCCCAGGTCAGCACGGCTGCGGTGACGGTGTCGGCCGAGGCGACCTCCTTCGCCGGCGGGACCCTCCCCGATGCGCCGATCACCTGGCAGGTCACGACCCGCAACACCACCTACACCCCACCGAACCGACCCGACTTCACGTTCGGGGTCGCTCCGCCACCGTGGCTGTACGAAGACTTCGGATTCGGCGGAGGGATCGACGAGGAGTTCGGCGCGCCCTGTTGCTTCGGTGACGTCCCGTTCGAGGACGATGCCGAGAACTTCACCTACTCGGCCCGCACCGATGCGGCCGGCCGCCATCTCCTCCAGATCGACTTCTCCGGCCAGAGGCCCGACGAGCCGATCATCGTGTCGGCCAACGCCGCGGTCGAGGACGTGAACCGCCAGAGCTTCGGCTCGACGATCGACCTGCTGGTCCACCCCGCCGAGCTGTACGTGGGGCTCCGCAGCGAGCGGAACTTCGTCCGGCAGGGCGAACCACTGGCGGTCGATGCGATCGTCACCGACATCGACGGCGCGCTGGTGGCCGACCGGGAGATCATCGTGACCGCGGCGCGGGTGACCGAGAAGTTCGAGGGCGGCGAGATCGTCGAGGTCGATGTCGATCCGCAGGAGTGCGTCGTGATCAGCGGTGACGATCCGGTGGCGTGCGAGTTCGACACCGTCACCGGCGGCCAGTACCGCATCACCGCCAAGGTCTTCGACGACGAGGAGGGCACGAACACGACCGAGCTGACCCGCTTCGTCAGCGGTGCCGAGGCGGTGGCGACCCGGTCGGTCGACCAGCAGGTCGTCACGCTGGTGCCCGATGCCACCGACCACGCACCCGGCGACACCGCCGAGGTCCTGGTCATCTCTCCGTTCGTCGACGGGCACGGCCTGCTGACGGTGACCCGCGACCGGATCGTCGAGACGCGGAACTTCGAGCTCGACGACGGCTCTGCCGTCCTCGACATCGACCTCACCGACGCCTCGGTGCCGGGTGTCGACGTCCACGTCGACATCGCCGGTTCGGCGCCGCGCATCGGTGCCGACGGCAGGGCCGGCGACGACCTTCCGCCCCGGCCGGCCTTCGCCTCGGGCGATCTGCCGATCAGCGTTCAGGCCACCACCCGCACCCTCGAGGTGACGGCGACCCCGGCCTCCGCCTCGCTCGAGCCGGGAGCGTCGACCTCGGTGGCCGTTTCGGTGGTCGGCCCGGACGGCTCGCCCGCCACAAGCGCCGAAGTTGCCCTCGTGGTCGTCGACGAGGCAGTGCTCTCACTGGTGGGCTACGAACTCGCCGACCCGATCGACTCGTTCTACCAGCGGCTGTCGGGCCAGCTGCGGGTCGATCGCTCGCGCGACGGCATCCTGCTCGACGACCCCGCGACGTTCGGCGAGGACGGCGAGATCGACCCCGACAGCCCCTCGACCACGACCGCCGGCCCGGCCGAGGGAGATGAGGCGAGCACCTTCGACCAGAGCGCGGGCGATCTCGCCGCCACCGACACGGCAGCGCCGGCAGCAGAGCGAAGCGCGCAGGGCGCGGGCTCGAACGGTCAGCCGATCCAGATCCGCGAAGACTTCTCCGAGCTGGTGACCTTCGAGCCGACCGTCGTCACCGGTGCCGACGGCACGGCGACCGTCGACTTCGACCTGCCCGACAGCCTGACCCGCTACCGGGTGATGGCCGTGGCCGTCGACGGCGACGATCAGTTCGGCTCGGGCGAGTCGACCATCACGGCCCGCCTCCCCCTCCAGGTCCGCCCGTCGCCACCTCGGTTCGTCAACTTCGGCGACGTGTTCGAGTTCCCGGTGGTCATCCAGAACCAGTCCGACGAGGCGATCACCGCCGATGTCGTGCTCGAAGCCACCAACCTCTCGGTCACCGGACCTGCGGGCAAGCAGGTCGAGGTTCCTGCCAACGACCGGGTCGAGGTCCGTTTCGACGTGGCGGCCGAGGACGCCGGCACGGCTCGCTTCCGAGCGACCACGGTGAGCGGCGAGTTGTCCGACTCGGCCACCGGCGCGTTCCCGGCCTACACGCCGACCACCACCGAGGCCTTCGCCACCCATGGCGTCATCGACGACGGTGCCGTCGCCCAGCCGCTGCTCAGCCCGGAAGGTGTGATCGAGCAGTTCGGCGGGCTCGAGATCGACACGTCGTCGACCGCGCTCCAGTCACTGACCGACGCCGTCGGCTACCTGACCGACTACCCCTACGACAGTGCCGACGCGTACGCCTCGCGAATCACGGCCCTCGTGTCGCTCCGTGACGTCTTCGAGGCGTTCGCCACGCCCGGCAAGCCGACCCCGGCCGAACTCGATGCCACGATCCGCTCGGACGTGGAGCGTCTCGAGGCGCTCCAGAACGGCGACGGCGGATTCCCCACGTGGCAGGTCGGGCGTCCATCAGAGCCGTATCTCACCGTGCAGGCGACCCATGCGCTCGTCGTCGCCGAGGCCGCCGGCTATCCCGTGAGCGCCGACGTCGAGACCTTGGCGCTCGAGTACCTCCGCACCATCGAGGACCGCTTCCCCCTCGACTGGCCCGACGAGGCCGAGCGGCCGGTCGAGGCGTACGCGCTCAACGTCCGCGACCTCGCCGGCGACCGCGACGCAGCCAAGGCGGCGGCGCTGTACCGCGAAGGCGACCTCGCGCTCGACGCGCTGGCCTGGATATGGCCGGTCGTCGACGATCCGACGATCGACGCCGAGATCGCCCTCGAGTTCGCCAACCGGGTGACCGAGAACCCCGGTGCCGCCTCGTTCACGTCGGGGTACGACGAGAGCGCAGCTGCCCTGGTGCTGGCCTCGGATCGCCGCACCGACGGCATCATCCTCGATGCCCTGATCATCAAGGCGCCCGACAGTGACCTGATCCCCAAGGTCGTCTCGGGCCTGATCGGCAACCAGCGCAAGGGCCGCTGGAACAACGTGCAGGAGAACGGCTTCATCCTGTTGGCCATGAAGCGGTACTTCGACACGTTCGAAGATGTCGAGCCCGCGTTCGTCGCACAGGCGTGGCTCGGCGACGCCTACACCGCCGAGCACGGCCATCTGGGTCGCTCGATCGACACGACCCACACGCTCGTGCCGATGAGCGAGCTGGGTGGCGACCCCGACATCGTGATCGCCAAGAACGGCGCGGGACGTCTCTACTGGCGTCTCGGCCTCCGCTACGCCCCCGACCGCCTCGACCTCGACCCTCGCGAAGAGGGTTTCGTCGTCACCCGGACCTACGAGGCGGTGAACGACGAAGCCGACGTCGTCCTGAACGACGACGGCTCGTGGACGATCGCGCCGGGGGCGATGGTGCGGGTGCGGATCAGCATGGTGGCCGACTCGCAGCGGACGAACATGGCGCTGGTCGACCCGTTGCCGGCAGGCCTCGAGGCGCTCAACCCCGGCCTCGCGGCCTCACCTCGACCTCCGGCCGAGGAGATCGACGAAGGTGAAGTCGACCTGCTCCCGGCACCCTGGTTCGGGTACAGCTGGTTCGACCACCAGAACTTCCGAGACGACCGAACCGAGGCCTACAGCTCGTACCTCCCCGCTGGGGTCTACGAGTACACCTACGTCGCCCGGGCCACCACTCCGGGCACCTTCGTCACGCCACCGGCCAAGGCCGAGGAGATCTACAGCCCCGAGGTCTTCGGCCGGTCCGGCACCGACACCGTGACCGTGGGCTGAGCCGACGTAGCTGTCACACCCCCTGGGGAGACTGTGCTCATGAACAGCACCACCCCCTTCGACTTCGACTCCGACCTCATGGTGTGCAGCGGCCTGTCGATCGAGCATGCCGACGGCAGCACCGAGTGCGAGCACGACTGTGGCCTCCCCCACGACCTCCACTTCCACGTGGCCGGCTGTGGCGAGTTCGGCCTGGTGTGCTCGTGCAACCCCGACGAGAACCTGGCCGGAAGCTGGCTCCTCGCCGCCTGACTCCCGATCTGATCGGCTCAGCCTGCGGGTCGCACCCACGCAACGGTGTGCCGTGGTCCGAGCTCCATGCCGGTGATGCGGATGCGCTCGTGCCGCCACGCGTCGGTGGGGTCGACGTCGGCGACCACCGGCTCCTGCGGCTTCGGGTCGAGCACTTCGCCGATACCCAGTCCGATTGCCACCACCAGGGCCCCCGCGGCCACGGGCTGACTCCGACCTCCCGGCGCCGCACGGTGACCACGGGGCCCCGACTCGATGCGAGCCGCAGCCTCGGCGTCGTACAGCTCGCCCAGGGTCATCGAGGGCGGCGGGACCATCCGACAAGGATAGGTTCGGTCCCCCATGAAACGGATCTGCGTCTTCTGCGGTTCGTCCGACGGCACCGAGCCGACGATCATCGCGGCAGCCGAGGCGCTCGGCGACGTGTTGGTGGCCAACGAGATCGAGCTGGTCTACGGCGGCGCTTCGGTGGGCCTCATGGGCCGGATCGCCGACCGGGTCCTGGCGGGCAACGGCAGGGTGACGGGGGTCATCCCGACCGGGCTGTTCACCAAGGAGGTCGACCATCGGGGGCTGACCGAGTTGATCGAGGTCGGTTCGATGCACGAGCGCAAGCAGCGCATGTACGACCTCAGCGACGCCTTCGTCGCCCTTCCCGGCGGGCTCGGCACGCTCGAGGAACTGGCCGAGATCGCCACATGGGGCCAGCTGGGACTCCACACCAAGCCGATCGCAGTGCTCGACATCGACGGCTTCTGGTCGCCGCTGCTCGAATGGCTCGACACGTCGGTCGCGGCCGGTCTCCTGCGACCCGCGAACCGAGCCCTCATCAGGCGCGCCGCCACGGTCGACGACGTCCTCGATGTCCTGGCCGAACCCGCGATTCCCCGAGCCGAGAAGTGGCTCGACCTCGACGAGACCTGAGCCGACCCGACCCCCTCAGGTGGCCGGCGTCGACAGGCTCAGCGCGAAGTCGCCGGCATCGTCGGTCCACCAGCCGACGAGGTCGAGACCGGCGGCCGCCAACTCGGTTTCGAGTCCGTCCCGCCGGAACTTGGCGCTGATCTCGGTGCGCATCTGTTCGCCTTCGGCGAAGCGCACGTCGAGGTCGATGGCATCGACACGCACCTGCTGATCGGCGAGGCTCCGTAGCCGCATCTCGATCCACTCACGGTCGGCATCCCAGAGAGCGACGTGCTCGAAACGATCGAGGTCGAAGTCGGCCTCGAGCTCGCGATTGACCACGGCCAGCACGTTCTTGTTGAACGCCGCCGTGACACCGGCGGGATCGTCGTAGGCGAGCACCAGCCGGGCGGGATCCTTCACCAGATCGGTACCGAGCAGGAACGTGTCGCCCACCTC
>Ga0307380_10004340_pt1 | contig 19214 bp, 15 predicted proteins | sample UN3MG_FD_202239 | JGI IMG/M metagenome (GOLD analysis project Ga0307380, IMG submission 202239) | Soil microbial communities from Risofladan, Vaasa, Finland - UN-3 | ecosystem: Environmental > Terrestrial > Soil > Coastal area > Acid sulfate soil | place: Finland: Risofladan, Vaasa | collected... | reverse complement strand
CGAACAGCACGATCAAGAACACGGCCACAAGGAAGCCGGGAATGGCGTAGCCGATGACGATGACGCTTGAGGTCCACACATCGAAGCGCGAGCCGTCGCTGACGGCTTTGCGGATGCCGAGCGGGATGGAGATCGCATAGGCGATCAGCGTCATCCAAAGCCCGAGCGAGATGGATACCGGCATGCGCTCGGCAATGAGGTCCAGCACCTTGGTGTCGCGGAAATAGCTCTCGCCGAAATCGAGCGTGATGTACTTCCACAGCATCATGCCGAAGCGCTCATGCGCCGGCTTGTCGAACCCGAATTGCTTTTCCAGGCTGGCGATGAATTCGGGATCGAGCCCTTGCGAGCCGCGATATTTGGAAGGCGCCGCCGAGACGTCGCCCGGCATGCCCTGATTGCCGGCCCCGCCGGCGAAATCACCGCCCCCGCCGCTGAACTTGGCGGTGGCGCCCGGGTCGGTGCCGGCCAGTTGGGCGACCAGCCGTTCCACCGGTCCGCCTGGCGCGAACTGCACGATGACGAACGTCACCAGCATGATGCCAAGCATGGTGGGAATGATCAGAAGGATGCGGCGAAGGATATAGGCGGCCAATGTCGCTAAGATTCCTGTCGCTAAATTTTCCGGCCGTTGCCCCGCCCTGGCGGTCCGGAGATTGTCTCTGAACCCTGATGCTTACTGGATTCTGCTCGGGAGTGAAACCCGGTATCCGGGCCCTTTTCCGTGGGCGAACGCGGCTGCGCCCTCAGAGCCATAGCAGACTCTGAAGGGCTTCGGAACAGCGACAGATGTGGCAGGAAAGTTCGGAAAAGCGCCGGCCTCAGAGGACCGGCACCACGCCCTGATCGGTCTTGAAGGCGATATCGGCGAACTGGCACTTGCCTTCCGTCTGCTGGAAGATGCTGACGGCGATCAACCAGACGCGCACGATCTTCGCCGGCATCGGGCCGCCGATGCGCTCGACATAGTCGGCATAGACGTCGCGCTCCTCCGAGACCCACTTGCCGAGGTCCCCAAGCCTGCTACGGGCGACCACATGGGGCTCGCGGTGAGTCCAGCTCGGAATTGGGCAGCGGAATGTGGTCTCCGGCGGCAGTTCGCAGCTCCAGAAATAGGTAATGTCCTGCCCGTTATCGAACTCCACGGCGACGCTCAGATAGTCGTGGGTCGGAAACGTATCCTCCGCCACCTTCGACGGGAGCTGTTCCATAAGCCACGACCAGGACAGCCGCGTCCCGGGCCTGAACGGCAGCTCGCAGTCCTTGATCAGCAGCGCGCCGTTATTGTCGCTATGGCAGCAGATGGCGTGGTCGCGGCCGTGGTCATCGCAGTCTTTGTAGATCTCGGCCGGGCCGATGAACCAGAGATACTCCCACCCTTCCGGCGCCGGCACCTGGTTGGTGAAGCGGTCGATTTCGGTGGCGATGAGCCCATCCACGTCGCCCGCGGCCGCGAGTCGCTTCAAGGCGTCCAGCGGCTCCGTTTGCCAGCGCTCCACGAGCAGGCTCAAGTTTCCTTCCGCCATGTCATAGGCCTCGACAGGCGTGGCCAGCGTGCCGGTGCGCGATGCAAACTCGCCGGGGAACATGGTGCCAACGCAGAGCCTTCCCCCCTTGTCGACCTTGAAGCTATTCGAGGCACGCGTCCCGCGGAAGATCTCGCCGTCCTCGCCAATTCTGCACCACAGTTGAAGGGCGGTAGGGAACGAGATCGGCAGGCGCTTCAGAGAGGTCTTGCCGGTCGCGAAGGTCGAGACCTGATCGCCCGCTTCCAGATCGATCCCCGTGTCGAGCCATGGCGACTGATCGGACGGCACCTGCAAGAAGTGAGACTCCTTGACGAGCCCGCTTGGCGCCTCCGCCAGAAGTGCCTTGAATTGGACCTGGAACGCGCTGTCATCCAACAGGGGAAGATCTTGCATGAAGTCCTCCCGATAAATGCCTTCCGATGCTCGGAGCGACCGACTATCGTCGGGACCGCTCGGCTTCGGTGTGGGTCTCATCTTTCGGAGGCGACCTTAGCCGAGCCGTCCCGCCAGAACTTGCATGAACCGGCTATGCAGAAATTTCATCCGTTTCACTCGCAACTCTATGTCGGCAAGGGGCGCGCGCTGTATTGCGGGCCGCTTCAGCATCTTGAGGCGCATGGCGACGTCGCACCGGTTCTGCATGTCGGCATCTACGGCCCGTTCAAATTAAAGCTCGGCGATGGCGCTTGGCGACCCTATCGCGTGGCGGTCGTGCCGCCGGGCTTGCGCCACACGCTCGATCTCGCCGGTGGCGTGCAGGGCAAGCTGTTCGTCGACATCGACAGTCCGTCGGCGGGCGCCTTTCGCCGCCGCTTTCCCTATCGCAAAGGGATCGTCGGCGCTTTCCACGATCCCGAGATCGTCGCCGACTTCCAATGGGTGTTCGAGGAGAACCCGCGCCAGCCGGAGGTGGAGCAGCGTTTGGATCTTCTGCTGCCGGCACGCGAGGACGAAAGTCTCATCGACCCGCGCATCCAGAAGATCGTCGCCCTCATCAGAAATGAGCCGGACCGCAATCACACGCAAGCTGAGCTTGGGACTGCTCTTGGTCTGTCGCCCTCGCGCGTGCTGCATCTCTTCAGCGAGCAGGTCGGCGCGCCCTATCGGCGCTATCGCATGTGGAAGCGGTTATGGCTGAGCGCGGAGCGGCTGCATGCCAGCGACAACATGACCATGGCCGCCATGGAAAGCGGCTTTGCCGACGCCACCCATTTCAGTCACGCCTTCCGCGACACGTTCGGCGTCAATCCGGCGCCAGTATTCCGCAAGATCGAGCGCTTCGAGCGGCTGGTCTAGGCCGGCGTGGTTTGCTGATCTCAGGACTTGGGCTTGCGGCTCGCCCGCATGACTAGGCTAACGACGATCCCCGCCCCGAGCAGCGCGGCTAGGATTAGCCATAGCCGCGTGCCGCCGGCCTCCGTTTCCTCGGCCTTGGCCGCGCCCGCCGAGGGTTTGGTCGTGTCGATCTGCGCTGCTTTCGCCTCGTCGAACCACCAGGTATCGAGAATGCCCCGATCGTATTTCGGTTTCGTCTCGGGCCGCGAGAACTTTTCCCAATAGGCGACCGAGTTCGAGCCCTTGTACCAATGGGGCACCCAGTAGTGCCCGGCCCGCAGCACGCGGTCGAGCGCGCGCGCCGCAATGGTCATGTCCTCGCGGGTCTTGGCCGCCACCACGCGTTCGATCAGCGCGTCCACGGCAGGGTCCTTGATGCCGGCGAGATTGAGCGAGCCGTCCTGATCCGCGGCCTGAGAACCGAAATAGCTCCTGAGCTCGACGCCCGGCGTGTTGCGCATCGAATAGCGCTGGCTGGTGATGTCGAAGTCGAAGTCCTTCAGCCGCTGCTGATATTGCGCGGGATCGACCATGCGTAGGCGCGCATCGATGCCCAGCAGTTTGAGGTTTTTGACATAGGGCGCGGCGATACGCTCCATGACCGGCTCGAACATCAGCAATTCGAGCTTGAACGGCTCGCCCTTGCCGTTGACGCGGACGCCGTTCTTGACCGTCCATCCCGCCTCGTCGAGCAATTTTCCGGCCTCCACGAAGAGCGCGCGGTTCCGGCCCGAGCCGTCGGTTTCCGGCGGCACATAAACCGGCCCCAGCGTGTCTTCCGGCACGGGCACGCCGAGCCCCTGCATCAAAGCCCGCTCGGCGTCCGAGGGCTCGCCTTGCGCCTTCATCGGCGAGTTCTCGAAGTAGCTCTGCGTACGGTCGTAGAGTCCGTAGAACATGTTGCGGTTGGTCCACTCGAAATCAAAAGCAAGATCGAGCGCCTCGCGCACACGGGGATCCTTGAGCGTGTCCCGGCGCGTGTTGATGAAAAAGCCTTGCGTGCCGGATGGCGTCTCGTCGGGCAGCACCTCTTTCTTCACGCGGCCGTCGCGGATCGCCGGGAAGTCGTACTCGGTCGCCCAGACTTTCGAGGTGAACTCCTCGCGGAAGTCGTAAGTGCCGGCCTTGAACGCCTCCATGCCGGCGGTGCGGTCGCGGAAATATTCGTAGCGGATCTTGTCGAAGTTCCAGCGCCCCTTGTTGACCGGAAGATCCTTGGCCCAATAGTCCGGGTTGCGCCGGTAAACGATGGTGCGGCCTTGCATCATCTGATCCACCAGATACGGGCCCGAGCCGAGCGGCACGTCGAGCGTGGTCTGATCGAACGGTCTGGTCGCGTAGTAGGCCTTGGACAGAATCGGCAACTCGGCCACGGTGAGCGGCAGGTCGCGCACCAGCTCGCCCTGGAAGGCGTAGCGCACGGTCTGCGGGTCCAGCGCCTCCGCCTTCACCACGTCGCGGAGCGTCTGGTGGTAGATCGGGTGGCCCTTCTCCTTCAGCGTCTCGAACGAGAACACCACATCGTCGGCGGTGACCGAACTGCCGTCGGCGAAGCGCGCCTCGGGCCGCAAGTGGAATGTCACCGACAGGCCGTCGTCGGCGACCTCGGCGCTTTCCGCCACGAGCCCGTAGACCGCGTCGGGCTCGTCCGTCGCGCGGACCATCAGCGAATCGAACAGCAGCTCCAGCCCCTGCGCCGCGTCGCCTTTGAGAATGTAGTTGTTGAGGCTGTTGAAGGTGGTGACGCCGCCCCAGCCCACCAGCGTGAAGGTGCCGCCCTTCGGCGCATTCGGATTGACGTAGGCGAAATGGTCGAAATCGGGCGGGTAGGCGAGGTCGCCAAAGGCCGACAGGCCGTGCGTGCGTTCCGCCGCCGTGCTAGGGTTCCCGGCCAGCGCCAGCAGCAGAAGCGCGCCGGCGGCGAGGCTTGAGACTGCGCGCGCGCCGCCCATCAACGCTTCGACGGTCCCGGCAGCCGCTCCCCCAATTTCTCGTCATACCACCACACCTGGATGAAGCCCGGCGTTAGCCCCGGCAGCTTCTCGGGCTGGCCGTAGCGATCCCAATAAGCGATGCGGACATTGGGCGAGAACCATTGGGGCACCACGAAGTCGTTCCACAGCAGCACGCGGTCAAGCGCGTGGGTGGCGGCGATGAGCTCTTCGCGGTTCTTGGCGTAGATGACATGGTCGACCAGCTTGTCGATCGCCGGGTCTTTGATGCCGATCATGTTCATGCTGCCTTCGCGGTCGGCCGCCTCGGTGCCCCAGAAGTCGCGCTGCTCGTTACCGGGAGAGTCCGACTGGGCGAAGGTCGAGACGATGATGTCGTAGTCGAAGCCGTTGAGCCGGCGCGTGTATTGCGCGGAGTCGACGAGCCGGATCGAACCCTTGATGCCGAGCCGCTCCAGATTGCGCAAATAGGGCTGCACGATGCGCTCGAACAGCGGCGACACGAGCAGGAACTCGACCGTCATGGTCTGGCCGGTCTTCACATTGGTGAGTTTGCCGTTCTTAACCTGCCAGCCGGCCTCTTTGAGCAGCGTCACCGCCTTGCGCAAGTTCCCGCGCATGTCGGCCTGCTCGTCGTTCACGGGATTCTTGTGGATCTCGGTGAACACCGCCGCCGGCACCTGATCCTTCACGCCATTCAGGATGTCGAGTTCGCGGCCCGTGGGCGGCGCCTGCGGCGCGGCCAGCTCGCTATTCTCGAAATAGCTGCCGACCCGCTCATACTGGCCATAGAACAAATTCTTGTTGGCCCATTCGAAGTTGAAAGCGAGATTGAACGCTTGGCGCACGCGGCGGTCCTGAAACTGCGGCCGCCGCAGGTTGAGCACGAAGGCCTGCATCGGCTGCGTGCGCTGGATCTTCACCTCTTGGCGCTCGACGTAGCCGTCGCGAACGGCGGGGAAGTCGTACCCCGTCGCCCAGTTCTTCGCGCTCGTTTCCTGCCAGTAGTCGAGATTGCCCGCCTTGAAGCTCTCGAACGCCACGGTCAAGTCGCGATAGTAGTCGAAGCGAATCTCGTCGTAATTCCACTGGCCTTTGTTGACGGCCAGATCCTTGCCCCAGTAGTCGGCCACGCGCTCGTAAACGACCGAACGGCCGGGCGAGGCTTCCTTGAGTCGGTAAGGGCCCGAGCCGAGCGGCGGCTCTAGCGTTGTCTTCATCGGATCGCGCGGCTCGCCGTTCGCGTTCTTCCCCGTCCAATAATGCTTCGGCAGGACGGTGAGCTGACCCATGATCATGGGCAGCTCGCGATTGCCCTTGCTGTCGAAATAGAAGGTGACCTCATTGTCGGCGGTCGCTTCGGCGCGGGTGACATTTTTGTAGTAGAGCCCCATGCGCGGGTTGGCCGTCTTGTTTACCTCGAGGCTGTAGATCACGTCGTCAGTCGTGATCGGCGTGCCGTCATGCCAGCGAGCCTCCTTGCGGAGCTTGAAGGTGACCGAGGAATAGTCGTCCGGATAGGACGCGCATTCGGCGATCAGCCCGTAGGAGGTCGAGGCCTCGTCGATGCTGTCGCTCATCAGGGTCTCGGTAACGAGGCTCAGCCCCGCCGCCTGCTCGCCGCGGTAGAGCACCGGGTTGAGGCTGTCGAAGCCGCCGATCGAGGCGATCCGAGCTCTCCCGCCCTTCGGCGCATCCGGATTCACATAGTCGAAATGGCTGAAATCGGCGGGGTATTTCGGTTCGCCGACCAGCGACACCGCATGGTGGCAGGTGGGCGTGTCCTCGGCGTAGGCCGGGCCGATGATGAGGGTGGTGAGGGCTGTGGCGAGGGCGAGGGCGAGGCGAAGCAAGGTCATGAGCGGCGGGACGGGCTCCATATGGATGGGATTAGCCTCTCTGGCTGCTCCTCAAGACGCGCCGTCAGGCAAGCGCCGGAAGCGCCGAAAGGCTCGGGAAAGCTAGCATGGCGCGGCTTTTGACCAAATGAATTATCGGTCATCTACTTGGGCCCGGGGACCGGCGGAGCACAAAAAAGGGCCTCCCGCGGGAGGCCCTTTCTGATTTGGTTTGGTTTGGGCCTAGAGGCCGTCCGGCGCCCCATCGGGATAGACCGGCTGGGGCTGGGACACCGAAGCGGGCTCGCCATTGGACGGCTCTGACGGCGCATCGTCGGCTACGGAAGGCGATACGACGATGACCTCGTCCATCTCTTCCATCACCCCTTCGACGGCCGGCTCATCGGCCGCCGCCTCGTCCGGATAGACCGGCTGGGGCTGGGACTCTGAAGCAGGCTCGCCAACCGACGGCTCTGACGGCGCATCTTCAGCGACGGTGGGCGACACGACGATGGTCTCCTCCATCACCTCTTCCTCCATCACCGCCTCAGGCTCATCGGCAGTTTCAGGCGCCTCGGCAGCCGGCTCTTCAGCAGCCGGCTCCTCGGTCGCCGCAGGCGCTTCCATTGCGGGCTCCTCGGCGGCAGGTTCTTCCGCTGCAGGTTCTTCCGCTGCAGGTTCTTCCGCTGCAGGTTCTTCCGCTGCAGGTTCTTCCGCTGCAGGTTCTGCCGCTGCAGGTTCTGCCGCTGCGGGTTCTTCAGCAGCGGCGGGCTCCTCGGCAGCGGGCTCGTCAGCCGCAGGCAACGGGATAGGATCGTCGCTCAGCGTGCGCAGATAGGCGATCACCTCGGCGCGTTTCTGGGCGTCCGGAATGCCCGGGAAGGCCATGGTGGTGCCGGGAGCGAAATCCGCCGGTTTGGTCAGCCAATGATCGAGATTTTCGTAGGTCCACTCGTCGCCCTCATGCTTCTTGAGCGCGGGCGTGTAGGTGAAGCCCTCATGCGCGGCGATCTTGTGGCCGACGACGCCCCAGAGATTTGGGCCGACCAGCATGGCGCCGCCCTTGTCGACGGTGTGGCAGACCTTGCAGAGCGCGGCGCCGGCCTCGCCCTTCGCCGGATCGGCTGTGGCGACCAGCGTGAGGATCTCGGCCTGACCGGAAGCGGCTTCGTCGCCAGGCGCCTCGCCTGACTCTTCCGTAGCAGCCTCCTCGGCCTTGGGCTCGGGAATCGGCAGCGGGCTGTCGCTATTCTTGTTCAAGAAGGCGATGACGTCGGCGCGCTTCTTGACGTCCGGAATGCCCGGGAAGGCCATGCTGGTGCCCGCGGCGAAGGCCTGCGGGTTGGTCAGCCAATGGTCGAGATTCTCGAAGGTCCAATCGCCTTCCTTGCCCTTGAGCGCCGGGGTGTAGGTGACGCCCTCGTGCGAGGCGATCTTGTGGCCGACCATGCCATAAAGATTCGGCCCGATCATCGTGGGGCCGCCCTTGTCGAAGCTGTGGCACACTTTGCAGAGCGCGACGTCTTGTTCGCCTTGGGCCGCGTCCGCGGTCTGCAGCGCGGCGATGATCTCCGATCCGCCGCCACCGCCGGGCTTCTCCGCCTTGCCGTGTGGCGCCTCGCCCCCCGCAACCTCGAAGCCGGGCTTCTCGGGCGGGTGCTCTTCATATGCGATGTTGATGAGCGTTCTTGTACCAAAGAACAGCAGCAGCGCGACCAGCACTGCCATAGCGATTTTGTTGAGATAGTAATACTTCATGCCGATGTCCCCCCAGCAGGCAAAGGCCACTTCTTTGTAGCTCTTGCGACGCGGCGTGAGACTATAGGGGCGATCCGACTGTTGCAACTCAGAGAATTGTCGCGCTTGCGTTCTGTCACAAGGTCGTTGTCTCGAGCTAACCAACGGAAACTCATGTCAAATTCTCTCATTGTCATACCCGCCAGGCTGAGCGCGACGAGACTGCCCAACAAGCCCATGGCGGAGATCGCCGGAGAACCGATGATCGTCCATGTTTGGCGGAGGGCGGTGGAGGCGGATTGCGGTCCCGTGCTGGTTGCCGCCGACGCCCAGGAGATTTGCGATGCCGTGGCCAAGGCGGGCGGCGAGGCGGCGATGACCCGCCCCGACCATGCCAGCGGCTCGGATCGCATCCATGAGGCCGTCCTCACCGTCGATCCGGACCGGTGCATCGAGACGATCGTCAATCTGCAAGGCGACCTGCCGACGCTCGATCCGAAGCTGGTGCGAACCTGCGTCGCCGCCCTGGAGGAGGGGGAGGCGGATATCGGCACCATCGCCGCGGAGATCGTCCGCGAGGAGGAGCGCACCAACCCCAACGTGGTCAAGGTGATCGGCTCGCCGCTCGGGCGCGGCGGTGTCCTCAACGCGCTTTATTTCACGCGCGCCACGGCCCCTTACGGCGACGGTCCGCTCTATCACCACATCGGCATCTACGCCTACCGGCGCACGGCGCTGGACCGCTTCGTGGGGTTGCCGCCCTCGCCGCTGGAGACACGCGAGAAGCTCGAGCAGCTCCGCGCCCTGGAAGCGGGTATGCGCATTCATGTCGGCCTCGTTGACACTGTCCCGCTCGGTGTCGATACTCCCGCCGACCTTGCACGGGCGCGCGAACTTCTTGAATCTCGCAGCTAAAACGCGCCCACCCCAGAGCAAAAGACCCTCCTGAAAAGACCATGGCCAGATCGCGCTTGAACAAAATCGCCTTCCAGGGCGAGCCCGGCGCCAACTCGCATCTGGCCGCGCGCGACGCCTATCCGCGCATGGAAGCGATGCCCTGCGCCACCTTCGAGGATGCGCTGGCCGCGGTGAAGACCGGTAGGGCGAAGCTCGCCATGATCCCCATCGAGAACTCGGTGGCCGGCCGCGTCGCCGACATCCACCATCTCCTGCCCCATTCGGGCCTCTACATCGTCGCCGAGCATTTCGAGCGGGTGCGGCACCAATTGCTGATGCTGCCACGCGCTAAGCTGACCAGGCTCAGGACCGTGCACAGCCACATCATGGCGCTTGGGCAGTGCCGCAAGGCGATTGCCGCCCTGAAGCTGACGCCCGTGGTCGAGGCCGATACGGCAGGCGCCGCCCGTCATGTGAGCGAGATGGACGATCCGACCCAATCGGCCATCGCCTCAAAGCTTGCCGCGGAAATCTATGGGCTCAAGGTGGCCAAGAAGGATATCGAGGACGCCACCCACAATACCACGCGCTTCGTGGTGCTCGCCGCCAAGCCGCAGCGGACCAAGGCGGACGACGGTCCCATCATCACCAGTTTCGTGTTCCGCGTGCGCAACGTGCCGGCGGCGCTGTACAAGGCGATGGGCGGCTTCGCCACCAACGGCGTCAACATGACGAAGCTCGAATCCTACCAACTCGAGGGCTCGTTCAACGCCACCATGTTCTATGCGGACATCGAGGGCCATCCGGCCGAGCGCCGGGTCAAGCTCGCCATGGAGGAGCTCGGCTTCTTCACCAGCGAGGTGACCGTGCTCGGCTCATATCCGGCGAGCCCCTTCCGCGCCGACCTCAAGGTCTGACGTCAGAAACGGCCGTCAGGATTTGCGCATCTTCTTGGCGATGCGCTCAGCCTCGTTCAAATCCGCCTGCGGCATGAACGGCTTGTTGGTCCAGCCCGGCCGCGATGAGGTGGGCTTGTACTCGCCGGGCTCGCACTTCGTCACCGGATGAGCGGCAATCTCGGCCGCGAGGCGCGCCGCTTCTTCTTCGCGCGTCTCTCCCGTCAACACCCGCTTCGTCGGCCGCCGCACGAAATTCGGTCTCGTCTTTTTGTCTAAGCTCATTGAGTGTCTCCGGTTGGCTGTCGGACTTGGCAGGTGAGTGACATTCCGCGTTCATGTGGTCAAGGTCGGGCGCGTTTACCAGAAGCGGCCGCTCGCGCCCACGACGATCGTGACAAGCCCGAGCGCAAGATTGACCGCGACAATAAGGCGAATTTGATGCAACCGCTTGGCGGCGTCGGGAAAGTTCTTGTTTTCCACAGCGGCGCCAAAACGCCGCCAAGGTCCGAAGAAGAGATGTCCGAACATCAGCATCATCACGATGCCGATGCCCTGCATGACATGGATGTGCAGGCCGACGCCCGCGAACCCGCCGAGATAGCCAAAGATCCTGCCGTAGCCGGACGCGAGTAGCGCAACGATGCACAGCCACACCCAAGGGAAGAAACGGCGGAACACGCCGCGCCAAAGGGTCAGCCGAATCTCAGGCTCAAGCGGTCCCGCGGCCGGGCGCAGCGCCACATAGGCGAAGTACATGCCGCCGACCCAAACGACGGCGGCAAGGATATGGAGCGCGATGAGCAGTGACACGGCGCGACGCTAGCACACCGTGCCGCGCGACCACGTCGATTTTTCGTCGCAACCCTCTCGGCATTGACGGCTAACGGTCTTTGTCAGGCTTGCCCTTCTTCTTCTTCTTTTCATCCGTCTCGGCCGGTGCAGCAGCGGTTTGTCCGCCGCGCGCCGCCGCTGCGCCCTGGCCGGGTCCTTTGGGGGGTTTCGGTGCGGCCAGTCCCTTGGCTCCCGATGCGCCGGACCTGCCGGGCTGCGCTTGTGGTCGAGCCTTGAGACTCGCCTCGGGCTTTGGCTTCGACTTCGGCTTTGCTTCCGCCTTTGGTGCAGGCTTTGGCTTCGGCTTAGCTTCGGCCTTTGGCTTCGGTGCCGCCTTAGGTTTTGCTTCAGTCTTCGGCTTCGGTGCCGCCTTCGGTTTCGGCGCAGCGTCGGGCTTGGGTGTCGCACCGGCCTGAGGCGCGGCCTTGGACTTCGCCTCAGGTCGTGGCTTGGGCTTTGCCTCGTTGTTTGGTGCAGGCTTGGGCTCGGCCTGCTTCGTCCCCGGCTCGGGGGGAGCGGCACTCGGTGCCGCGGGTGGTTCCGGTGCAGCTTGCGGCGCGACGGGCGCGGCGTCCGGCTCGGGCTTCGGCACGTCCGCAATCGGAGGCTTCGGCTGCGAGTCCTTCTCTGCGGGCTCTGCCTCTGCGGGCTCTGCGGGTGCGGGAGCCGCCGGAGGTTTGGGCGCGGCTTTGGGCAGCGCGTCGCTGTCTTCTGGAGGCGGCGGCGCCTTGCTCTTAGGGCCCGAAGGCGTTTTTGGGCCGTACTTGTCCGCCTCCGGCGCTGGTTTCTTGCGACCGGGTTTCTCTCGCATATCCGCCGGGGCCTGCTTTTGGGCGGGCGGGACGAGAGTTGGGCTCTCCGGCGTCGACTCGCTCTCGGGGGCCTTTTCCTCAGGAGGAGGCGCCGCCTCCGGACCGGGGCTCTGCTCCTCCGGCGCCGGCGTCACAGGCTCACGTGCCTCTGGCTGCTGAGCGTCGGCGTCTGCCGGCTCGGTGTCCTGAGCAGGTGCAGGCGGCTGTTCCGCGCCCTTCTTGTTCTTCTTCGCGTCCTTCGGCGGAGAGCTGGTCTCAACCTCTGGCGTTGAGACATCCTGCGCAGGGACTGGCGCAGGCTTCGGCGCGTCGGACGGTGGCGGCGGTGCGTCGGACTCGGCGCCCTTCGGCAGCGCGGGATCGAGCGGGGGCGCCGCATCCGCGCCGGGCTCGCCGGTCGCTATGCCGCCGTCGGTTCCTCCCTCGGCAGCCTTGCCCTTCCGGTCTTTGGCCCCTCTGCGCTTCTTGACCGCGTCCTGCACCTCCGGCGGGGAGAGCCTATCTTCGGTCGTGGCCTCGCCCTCGGCCTGCGCCTTGGTCTCGCTCGTCGCGGCAACCTCTTCGACAGTCTTCGCCTCGGGCGGCGCGAGCGCGGCGGGCGTGTCTTGCGCGTCGGGCTGATAAACCTCGATGGCATCGTCCTCGACCTTGCCGGCCGATGCCACATTTGCGGTCCGCGCGATCCGCCGCTTGACGACCTTCTTCTTCGTCTTCTGCTCGACGTAGTTGACGTTGACCACGTTGTTCACGATCGTCGTATTGTTGACGATGGTGGTGTGGCCGACCGGGCGGGTGCGGTCGAGATCACGACGCCGGTCGTGATCGCGGACGTAATAGCGCGGCAGATCGTCGGAGAGGAAGTCGCGCGACGGAACGACCGACCAGTAATAGTCGGGCACGTCGCCGAACGAGATATTGATCCCGCTACCGCTGCCGTTGCGGTCGTAGCCTCGATCGTAGCCGCGGTCGTAAGAGGGCGGGAGAGGGGCCCAGGCGAGGTAGTCGTCGGACTGGCGCCATGACACCCAGGCAGGGGCCCAGCGATTGCCCGGCACCCAGAACCAGCCGACGCGGTCCGAGAAGCCCCACCGGCCGTAATGATAGGTCGCCCAGCCGAACGGCTCATTGGAGACCCACGTCCATCCTCGGTCGGTGTAGACCCATCGTCCGCGCGTATAGGGACGCCAGTCTCGACCGACGCGGGCGGGCACCCAGACATATTGACCTTGGATCCAGGTCCACGACCCGTGCGGTGCCAGGCGGTTGTAGAAGACGTTGTCATCCACCCAGCCCTCCTCGCTGGGACGGTCCCAGCGTCCGCGATCGCCGTAGAAGGGCTCGTCGCGGTAATAGGAATCCCAGTAGGCGCCTATGTTGAAGGTGACGGGCTGATAGCCAAGCCGCGGTGCATAGTCGCGCAGCAGGTAGTAGTCGCCCTCAAGTAGCCCGACAGATAGATGGATCGCATCCAGCCGCGGTAGTTGCGGAAGACGCTGTCGCACCATGTGTAGTCCGGCAAGCAGCCGAGAATCGCGATCGGCGCATCGGCGGGCACGGTCATGATGACGGGATAGTCTGTGCCCGGGCCGGCGCGCAGATTGACGTTTGTGATGGGGTAGCCGTTGGGCTGCTGCGCCATGGCGGGGCCGGCGAGCAATGCCGTGAAGCCCGCGCCCGCGACAAAAAGCGCGCGAACGGCGGCTTTGAGGAGGATCATCAATTTTAAGCCTTTCTGGAATCCTGGACCGGCATGCGTCTAACGCGCCGTAACCCCTTAGGTTCGTTTGTACCGTCTGGATGGATTGGGGCGGGCCTTGGGCGCCGCTGGGGTCATATGGTGGACCGGGTTGCCACGGGGCCCCCGTTCCCCGATATACTGCCCCAGGGAGGTTGGCAGCAGGCGCGTGCCTCGCCAACCGGGTCAGGTCCGGAAGGAAGCAGCCCCAACGAGCGTTTCGCGGGTTGTTCGTCCAGCCTCCCACCTTGCCTCATGCGTCCAGTAGAGTGTGGCGGGGCGTCTGTTGCTGCCCCGAATCGTCCTGAAGCCGTGGCGTGAGTGCGACCCTCGATGGCCGAATCCAAAAATCAAGCAAAGAGCGCGCCTGAAAGCCATGCGGCGCTCGCCCGCAAATACCGCCCGCAAGTCTTCGCCGAGCTGATCGGCCAGGAGGCTATCGTGCGGACGCTGCGCAATGCCTTTGCCACGGGCCGCATCGCGCAGGCCTATATGCTCACCGGCGTGCGCGGCGTCGGCAAGACCACGACCGCCCGCCTCATCGCCCGCGCGCTCAACTACGAAGGCCCGAACGGCGAGGGCGCCACGCTCGACATCGAGACGGAAGGCGCTCATTGCCGCGCCATTCTGGAGAGCCGCCATCTCGATGTGGTCGAGATGGACGCCGCCTCCCATACCGGCATCGACGATGTGCGCGAGCTCATCGATAGCGCGCACTACAAGCCGAACTCGGCCCGCTACAAGGTTTACATCATCGACGAGGTGCACATGCTGTCGAAGCAGGCCTTCAACGGCCTGCTCAAGACGCTGGAAGAACCGCCCGAGCATGTGAAGTTCATCTTCGCCACCACAGAAGTGCGCAAGGTTCCGGTTACGGTCCTGTCGCGCTGCCAGCGCTTCGACCTGCGGCGCATCGAGATCGAGGTGCTGATGGAGCATCTCGCCCGCATCGTGAAAGCGGAGAAGGCGGAAGCCGACCCGGCGGCCTTGGCGCTCATCGCCCGCGCGGCGGAAGGCTCCGTGCGCGACGCCCTGTCGATCCTCGACCGCGCCATCGCTTTCGGCTCCGGCAAGGTAGAAGCAGGCTCTTTGCGTGAACTGCTCGGCCTTGCCGACCGCAGCCGCATCTTCGATCTGCTGGAGACCGTGCTCAAGGGCGACGCGGGGGCTGCGCTCACCACCCTCGATCAATTGAATCGCGACGGCGCCGAGCCCGGCCAGGTCGTCACCGATCTCGCCGACGCGGTGCATGCGGTGACGCTGGTCAAGGCGGCGGGGCCCGCGAGCGCCGATCCTGCCGCCAGCGAAGCCGAACGCGCGCGTACCGCCGATCTCGCCAGGCGCCTGTCCATGCCGGTCCTGGCGCGAGCCTGGCAGATGCTGCTCAAGGGCCATGACGAGGTCCGCAATTCCCCACGCCCGCTGGCCGCCGCCGACATGGTGCTGGTGCGGCTCGCCTATGCCGCCGACCTGCCGCCGCCGGGTGAACTGGCCCGCCAACTGAAAGAGGGCGGTAGCGCGCAGCCCAAGTCTATCGACAAGACTCCCGACACGGCGCCTGAGCCGGCACCGGCAGAAAGTTCGGCGCGCGCGCCAAGCGCTGCCGTCGAAGACAGCCCGGCACGGCACGAGAGTCCGCCATGGGACGAAGCGCCGCCCGCGCATGACGAGATCCCGGACACTCTTCCGGACCCCGACCTTGACCCGGACGCAGACTTCGCGCCGGAACCGCCGCCGCCGGCCTTGAACAGTTTTGAGGACGTGGTCGCGCTGGCCGAGGCCAAGCGCGAGTTGAAGCTCAAGAATGCCCTGCTGGAGCAAGTCCGGCTCGTGCACTTCAAGCCGGGCAATATCGAGCTCAATCCGCTGCCCACGGCGCCCCAGCAACTCACCCAAGAGCTGATGCGCAAGCTCAGAGCCTGGACCGGGCGGGTATGGATCGTCGCCGTTAGCGACCACGAAGGGGCCGAGCCGCTGGGCGCCACGCGCCGCGCGGCAGCCGAGCGCGAGATCGATCTGGTCCGCGCCCATCCGGCGGTCAAACAGGTGCTGCAACATTTTCCGGGCGCCCGTATCGCCGATGTGCGTCCGACCACGCCAGCCGCCGAAGATGACGGTGGCGACGGGGAGCCGGAGCAATTCACGGAGGACGGAACGAACTAGATGAAAAACTTCGCCCAGATGATGAAACAGGCGCAGGAGCTGCAAGGCCGGATGGCCGACATGCAGGCCGAGATGGAGCGAACCCTGTGCGAGGGCCGCGCCGGCGGCGGCATGGTAGTGGTGACCTTGAACGGCAAAGGCGAGATGTCCGGGGTCAAAATCGATGCCTCCCTGCTCAAGCCGGAAGAGGGCGAGATTCTCGAGGATCTGATCTCGGCCGCCCATGCCGACGCCAAGGCCAAGGTCGAAGAGACCATGAAGGAGAAGATGCAGGCGCTCACCGGTGGCCTGCCCCTCCCGCCCGGTCTCAAGCTGTTTTGACGACTGATCGCTGATGGCGCGCGCGGCGGCAGGCCCGGAGATTGAGCGGCTGATCCAGCTTCTGGCGCGGCTGCCGGGGCTCGGTCCCCGCTCGGCGCGGCGCGCGGCGCTGCATCTCGTGAAGAAGAAGGAGCAGCTGCTCATCCCGCTCACCGACGCTCTGGCCGAGACGCGCGACACCATCCTCACCTGCGACACGTGCGGCAATATCGATACCCACAGCCCGTGCACGCTGTGTTGCGATCATGTGCGCGACCGCTCGATGATCTGTGTGGTGGAGGAGGTCGGCGATCTGTGGGCGCTGGAGCGCGCCTCCGTCATCAACGGGCTCTACCATGTGCTGGGCGGTACCTTGTCGCCGCTCGACGGCATCGGGCCGGGCGATCTGCACATCGCCAAGCTGATCGAGCGCGCCCGCGATCCGCAAGTTACCGAAGTGCTGCTGGCGCTCAACGCCACCGTCGAGGGCCAGTCCACGGCGCATTATCTGATGGACCAGCTCGCCGGCTGCAACGTCGCGGTGTCGCGGCTCGCGCAAGGCGTGCCCATCGGCGGCGAGCTCGACTATCTCGACGAGGGCACGCTGGCCGCAGCCGTCAAAGCCCGCAAGGCCATGTGAGGCCATCGAGCCCGTCCCCAAATTCGCTCATGCCAAAACGCCTCGTCATCGTCTCCGACAAAATGCAGCAGGGTTATCGCTACGAATTGAGCGCGCCCACCGGCCGCCAGTTCGACCCGGAGTTCACGCCCGAGCTGACGCCGCGCGAGATGCTGCGGCTCGGCGTGTTCGGCGGCAAGTACATGACCGACACCCGCAAGGAGTTTCCCGAAAGCTGGTTCGCCGGCGCCAAGCTTGCGCAGAACGGCCGCGACCGCTCGCTCAACTATTTTGGCGTCGACGCCAGCCAGCCGCTATCGGTCTGGCGCGCGAAGGGCTGGATCCATCCCGACGATCCGCGCGGCTGGTTCCAATGGTATTGCCGCTATTATCTGGGGCGCCGGATGGCGGACGAGGACCGGCGGCAGATCAAACGCTGGAAGGCGATGCGCCGGCACGTGCGACAGATTGAGCAAAACTGCGAGCCGGGCGATCCGTTCTGCCGCCCGAGACAGCGGCAGGCGCTCCTGCATTGGGCCTATGACAGCCGCAAGATTTGACGTGTCTCAGGCCAGCAGCCGGTCGATCGTCATGTCGACTTTTCCTTCAGGCGTTCGAGCTCCTCGAGCTCTTCGGCGTCGGGCTCGCCTTCGCTCCAGGGCGCCACCTTGAACAACAACAGCAGGCCGGGGACCGCGACGATGGCGCAGAGGATGAAGAATTGTGTCCACCCGACCGCTTCCACGATGAAGCCGGTCGATGCATTGGCCAGCGTGCGCGGAACGGCGATGAAGCTGCTGAACAGGGCGAATTGCGTGGCCGTAAAGGCCCTGCTGGTTTCCCTGGCCATGAAGGCCGTCAGCGCGATCGTGCCAAGGCCGACGCCCAGATATTCCCCGCTGACCACGACGAACAGCCCCGGCAGCGAATGCCCGGCCTGGCTCAGCCAAATATACGGAACGATGGTGAACAGCTGCACGAAGCCGAACAGCCACAGGGCCCGGTTGATACTCACCTTGAGCATGATGATGCCGCCAAGCACGCCACCGGCGATGCTGGCCCACAGGCCCGCGACCTTGGCCACGGAACCGATCTCGCTCAGGCTGTAACCCATGTCGATGTAGAAGGGCGTGGCCAGCGCCGTGGCCATGTTGTCTCCCAGCTTGTAGAGAAACAGGAAGGCCAGGATGGCCAACCCGGCCTTGATCCCGCCGTCGCGGCTGAAAAACTCCACGAAGGGATCGATCACCGCCTCGCGCAGACTGTGCGGCGCCAGCGCGTCATCGCTGACTTCCTTGATCATCAACGTGGTCACGATGCCGACCAGCATGAAGGCGCCGGTGACCCAGAACACCACCGTCCAAGGTTGGTGGTCGGCCAGGATCAAGGCCAGAGAGCCCGGCACCAGTCCGGATAGACGGTAGGCATTCACGAAGATGGACGTGCCGGTCCCCAGCTCGTCGTCGGCCAGCAGCTCGCGCCGGTAAGCGTCGATGACGATGTCCTGGCTGGCGCCAAACAGCGCGACAACGAAGACGACCGCCACGATGGCTTGGAGCGAGATGGATGGATCGAACTGGCCCAACATGCCGATCGCAACCAGCAGCACAAGCTGCGTCAGGATCGCCCAGCCCCGCCGCCGCCCCAAGAACGGCAGCTTGTAGCGGTCCATCAGGGGGGACCACACGAATTTCCAGGTATAGGGCAGCCCGATCAGGGCGAATAGACCGATGGTGGCGAGGTTCACGTCGTTGCTGCGCAACCAGGCCGGCACCAGGGAAATTAGGACATAGAGCGGCATTCCCGAGGTGAAGCCCAGGAAGATGCAGGCGAGCATCTTCCGGTTGAACAGAATCTTCGTCCAACTGCGCGGCGCTTCAGTCAAGTGGAGGTCCCCCGGTGGCCGTGATCGTTAACGCTCATAGCAGGCCGTTGCCGCGCCGTCATGCCTCCGCATGAGGGCGGGACTATGCTGAATGGATGCGAGCAGAGGCGTTCTGTACGGATCAGTGGAGTGCAAGGAGGACAGGACATGGTGCGCGTCGTCGGCATCGATCATCTCGCCGTCAGGGTGAGTGACTACGAGAAATCCAAGGCGTTCTACGGCAAGCTCTTCCCGTTCCTCGGTTTCAAGGTGCTGGGCAAGTACGGCGACATGATCGGCTGGACCAACGGCAAGACCCGTTACTGGATCGGGCAGGCCGAAGCGGAAGCCAAGGAGCGCGGCTACCGTATCGGCGATATCGGTTTCCATCACTATGCCTTCGAGCTCAGGAGCCGGAAGGACGTCGATGATCTGGAGGCTTTTCTTAAGCGGGAGGGCGCGGAGATCGTCGATCCCGCGGACGAGTATTACGATGACTATTACGCCGTGTTCTTCCTCGATCCCGACGGGCTGAAGCTCGAAGGTATGAAATGGGGCGAAGCGACAGCCAAGGCGAAGGCCGCGCGCAAACGCAGCGCAAAGCGCGGTAGCGCAAAAAGCAGCGCCGCGGCCAAGACGTCAGCCAAATCTGCAACGGCAGCCAACGCCAAGAAGACCGCCAAGCTCAAGAAGGCCGCCAAGA
>Ga0307380_10004339_pt1 | contig 19216 bp, 35 predicted proteins | sample UN3MG_FD_202239 | JGI IMG/M metagenome (GOLD analysis project Ga0307380, IMG submission 202239) | Soil microbial communities from Risofladan, Vaasa, Finland - UN-3 | ecosystem: Environmental > Terrestrial > Soil > Coastal area > Acid sulfate soil | place: Finland: Risofladan, Vaasa | collected... | reverse complement strand
CGATAAAAGCTGAGGAAGCACCAATATATATTCCTGCAAAGAAGGTAAAATAGTCTCCAATCGACAATTCTTTCAGTTTCATGCTTCCTCTTTCTTCTTCCCCGGCGTGAACCAACTGAGGATACCGCCTTTCTTCGACTTCCCGCCACTTGTAATCTGCTGCTTCTGATTCACATCCATGCTTTCTCTCCGGATATTCGTATACTGCATCTTCCGGTCAAAACCACCGATCTCCGGGTTACTCCGGCACATCTGATACTCTGATGTCGTCCGGATCTTGATATCAGTCGCATACTCACGCATATACGGGATGTCACGCGCCATCCGTGTGCTGTCAAATTCGCCCAGGTGACGCAGGTTATCAGGTCGTTTCGTGTTACTGTTCACCACATGCGTCCCGAAGAAAGATACGTTCGGGTCGAACTTCTCCTTCTGTATCTTCGCTATCTCCGCCTGTATCTGATACTGGATCAACGCCTGCTGGGCATCATCTACTTTCCCTGCTCTGTCAAGATCACCCTCCGGGGTGTCCCCTGGTTTGTATTCTGGCATCCGCATCTCATCGATCTTTTGTTGAATATCAGCTAGAGGGTTCTCCTCGTCTTCATCATCATCTTCTGTTAAAACAGGCTCATCCGTCATAAAAAACAAATCACCTTACTATAAATAAGAGATAACCATGAATCCCATTATCAAAAACCCAAGACCAGTCCCGAAAGCGGTACCTCCCAACCAACCAACAACATAGTTTGTATTGATCTTCTTCTGGATGATCCTTTCAATGATATGCTCTTCTTCAGGGTGCCCCTCAAGAAGCTTCAATAATTTCTCTTGCCTTTTATATTCATCAGCGTTTCGTACATGCTTGTACGTCTTATAATTCAACCACGTGCTTAATGACATATCCTTTTTTCTCCTTATTTCTTTCCTTTTTGTTTTCGTAGGAATAAAAGAATCTTATAATATCGTTCATCTTCCTCATAATTATTTGATGTTATAAGAGCAAAAATGAAAAATACCGCGAATAGGAATCCCGCTATCATTGTTATAAAAAGAAGTTTCCATAAGAATGCTTCGTTTAATGCAGAGAAATCCATATTTATTATTTTTATTGATATGTACGCGAATAAAAGGAAGAAGCCGGTGTATGCGAAATAGTATATCCAACTGAATATATTTGAGTGTTTTATACGGTCTTCAAGAAGTTCATCGCTTGCATCATAATCCTTTGTTTTTCTGTCTAACATGTTTTTACCTTCCTTTTATGGTCCTTCTTTCCAATGTTTACCTAACATATCCAATGATTTTATCGCAGCCAGCATCAACGTAAAAACAGCGAACGCGATAGGAAGCCATGCTAACGGCTCATACTCCTTCACATGATACGTGATGATCTCATCGGTCACTGAAGAATAATAACTACTAGATGCCGTCAAAATACATGCGGCAGCGATAAAAAAAAGCACTACTGAAGCACCCAGGAGTATCACGATAAGGTTATCTGATTTCGTCTCCTCGTTCTCCTCCACCTGGTTCGTATCCCGCTCCTCGTACAAGGCGAACACCATGCAGAAGAACGCGAACATAAAAAGCAACACGCCAATGATTATCTCCATGTCTATGTGGCCTCCTTTGTTTTCTTCCGGGCGTTAATAAAAACATAGATGACGACAAGGACGCCAGTCACCAAGAATAATGAGCTGAGGAGGGATTGCAGCACCAGTTGGTATGGCGCAAGCGCGTAACAGATGAATACGAACCCCATGAACAGGAACATGAACATCCCGAACAGGCTTATCCGTCGTTCCGTCTTCATCTCCAGCTCCTCACGTATCCCGTCAAGTATCTCATCTCGTACTCCCTGATGGATGAGGTTGTTCAACCATCGGTTCAGATCGCCCTTCGGGATATTGTGCTCCACCCATTGTTCATCTTCGACGTCATCAAAACGAAAGGTCCGCGGCTCACTGCTCATCTTTGTCTCTATGTCACAAAACAGGTGTGTCTTTTAAATACATTATCAGGGAACATCTTATATATGATGAAAAAGTATTTATACCACCTAGTATATTACTATGGTGTATGAATAAGATGGAATGTGAGCGTTGCGGTCATACCTGGGTGAAACGGATTGATAAGCCTGTGGTCTGCCCTAGGTGTAAAAGCCCGTATTGGAACCGGAAAAGTGAGGTATAATGTATACGATTGACGGATACATCAGGTTCTTTATTTGTATTGGAGTTACTGTTGTTGGAATTGTTGTTTCAGGGATGATACATAACTGGTGGATGAATAAAAAACATGAACAGAAGGGATAAAATGAAAAGACTGTGGTTATGGTGGCTGATTGGTGCTCTACTTTTTGGATTTTCTATATTTTTAACGTGGCATTTTCAGCATACCAGAATTTCATATTATATTGAACTAGTTTGTGTTGTTATAATATATTTATGTTCATGGGTTGCGTTTGTGACATTAAGTGATAAACCCTTTGATTCTCACGTTGTTGAGGGATAAAAGATGAAGAAGATAATAAAATTAATTGAAGGCGAATATTACTGGGTGAAAGATAACTATGGAGATTTAGAGGTATCAAGGTATTCAGGGAACGAATGGAATTGCATGGGTATTGAGTATGGTGTCGAAAAAGATAAATTAACTCCTATAAAACACATTAGGAAACCATGAACTTGAGGGGTAGAAAAATGAATCCATATGATTGTATTGGAGGAGTGTCGCTTATCCTAGCAATATTGATTTGTTTACCTTGGATGTTAAATGAGTTTGGGCGAGAGCAAACTATTATTGCAGATTGCTTCGTTATTGGAATCTTTTTAATTGGAATTTATACTGTTGAACGAGGAAAGAGAAAGATTTTTGGTAAAAACCATGAGATTGAGGGATAAGAAATGTGGTTTGACGGTATAGGATTAATTGTATTAATCTATGATTTGATAGTCATTACCATATCATTTATTTTTCTTTTTTATAATGAATTTATTGATGAAATCCATACGGAGCGGGGATAGAAATGGTTGAATTATGTATCGATGGCTCAATTATCACCAAAGAACTGTGCGAGGGCTGTCGCCTTCTTTGCAGTAAGAAAAACCAGTATGTTGAGGGATTAAAAAATGAAGTTACCAATAAAGAAGAAATATTTTGACCTTATTAAATCAGGAGATAAAAACGTAGAATATCGAGATGGTCATATTACTTTTATTTGCGAAGAGACAAAAGAGCAATTAAGAAAAGAAGTGAATCGAGTTTTTCTTACAAGACGTTCTTCAATATCACCTGAATTAAATGATGATTCCTGTTTCACTGAAGATATTTTAATCGGATTTGATTTGGTTGACGCTCCGAATAAACCATTAAAACGTGATGTTGAGGGATACTAATGTGGTGGACAGGTGACTTTGGAAGAATAGGAATATTCAGCTTCACATCAGCCAATGACCTCCTTGCATACCCTTTTGTGAAACTATATCTTATCATAAAACATGTTTACATCAAACGAAAACAGAGGAAACTTGAACATAAACTCTTTCATTAAAAAAGCCAGGATGTACCAAGACACACTACTTTTCAACCACCGCCTCAAAAAACAGGTGAGACAACGATCCTACCGCGTCTTCCTACAGCGGAACACAGGATACCTCCCCAGCATCCCCTGTCTCCTACGATGGCGCACGACCCTTCTAGCAATGAGCCTGGGGTGCATCGGTGTCACCAGCCTTTTCGTATTCATCGACTACCCCAGGTTCATCCTCTACGACATCATCATCCTCGGACCAGACCTAGAGGGGATCACCTCGATACCCATCCTCATGGGATCCGGTTTCATCATCCTGTTCAGCTTCAGCATGATGATCGACTTTGTGGTCTATAGAAGAGGTGGACACGGGATGTTCATCAACTAGCTATTCTGTGGATTCCGAGTACGCTGAATAAATCTTTGAGATACAAAGAAGCAACAGCACCAAGAATACAAGGAACGACACTAAAAAGATGTAGATAACGCTCGTGGTGAACAACGCGATGATACCAGCGACAGCACACCCGAGGATGAGTTTAAGAGGATTCATAGAACTTAAACCAGATATTTTTCAGCCTTTCATTAATCTGCTAGATACATATAGTCAATCTTGTATTTCTTGCCATATTTTCGTTTCAAACCACGTACATATCGAGCAGCAGCTGTTCGCTTTGTGAATGACTTTCGATTCCGGTTTTCAGCTGCACTTGTGGTCCCCCAATGAACATTATATTTATTATTCCCCGTGCAATATTTACTGGATGTCGATATTGACATTACTGGCTTTCGATGTTTACTTCTCTTTTTAACCATATTTCTCCTTATAGTATATCCATGATGTTCTTACTCACCGTGTTCGCACGCTTACCTGCGCTGCCGAATGCCTTCCGGTTCTGCTTACTGTTCAGTTTCTTCCAGATACGCACACCGGAGTCCATAGTCTTCCTGGTTCGTTTGTATGCTTTCTTCAGTTTCTTCCGATGACTTGTTTTCTTCTTCTTCTTTTTGACGAGAGCGGACTCCCGATATCTTTTCACCATATTATTTCTTCCTCTTTTTATGAGTTTTTTTGTGTTTTCTGCAAGGCATGATACTCATTTATCTCTTCGCGTATTTTATCGCATTCTGTTTTGTTTTAAACCATTTCCTTCTTTTTCCTAGAACAGTCCAAGCGAACATAGAGTTTGCCTTGTTTTTTTTAGGGAGATATACAACACGGACTTTCTTTCCATTACTAGATGTTGCCATTCCTTGATAATATTTAGTCATGATCTACCATCCTTTGAACGCGTCTAACACTTTCTTCGATGCACCCATGAGACTCGGCACACCAGCTAACGATGAACCAATCCTGAAGACGTTCATCGAAGTGGGATCACCGGAGAGAGCGCCAAGATTCCCTGCGACCAGTCCCGCGGTCCCGTAACCGAGTGTTTCCGTCATCATCATCGAATAGATGTTATCCTTCTTCTTTTTACTCATATATTCCTCTTTTTTATCTTATGCTCATACTCCCAACGACCAACAGGAGTAACGCCTGCTTTGTTGCAGAGTGTTTTATCAAAAGTAACAAACAAATTACACATTCCCCCGCAGGGGTACACATCACATTCACGATAATGACATTCCCCGTTTTGATTGCGAAGACACATCTGAGCGATAGACGCATCAAAAACCATACATGCTCTCCCCTGACAATAGATCACGGATGCTTTTCTTCAACGGGTTTATCCCCACAGTTAATTGATTAGAAGCAAACTCATACGTCTCTTTCTTATCTCTACTTAGATTCCAGTCTATCCCATGCTCGATATCGAAATCACTTTCTCTTGCTTTACGGATTATCTGCATGGTCTGTATGTGAGTCATCCCTGACTGCTCTTGGATGCGTGATGCCATAGATTTCTCATGAATATCAACGGGCTTAAGAAGATTCCTGCTCCTTGTCGCCTTTGAATACCCTAATCTCGATGGTAGATAAGACATTGATATTTTAGGTGTTCTAATAATATTTGATACTGATAAAATGCTACGATGATGAGAGGATTTATTCTTATTCTTCCAGCTTCTGCTAGAGAATACTCTATGCTGGCTTGCTATAAGCCCACTCTTATGTTTCCTCTTGCATCGTAAACAATAATACATGATTCCACAGGTTTTTTATTTCTTTATATGATGTTCTTTCCTATAGGATCGTTCCCATTTCTGACGGCTATGCTGTACCTGATCTTGATGCCAACCAAGGCTTGTATGCCGTATTTTCTTCCTGGTTGTCACTCGATAGGTTTTCATCCGGCCTTTCTTTGTGCCTGGGATGTAGTTCACTTTTGTTACAGTGATACGTTTTCCTTTTGCTTTTCTTTTCGCTGCATGGGCTGATCCCGCTCTTATTCTTCTTGATGTCAATTTTTCACCTCCGTTTTTTCTTCCTGGTAATCACCTGGTAGGATTTCATCCGGCCTCGTTTCGTGCCAGGGATGTAATTCACCTTAGTGACCGTCACTTTTTTGCTTTTGCCTTTTCGTTTCGCCGCTTTGGCTGATCCGGCACGTACTCGTTTTGTGGTCATAGTTTGTATTCACCTCCGTTTGCTTTTTACAATCGCATGAAACTTCCAAAGCCCCTTTACAGGATGTTTGTTGAATCTCACTGATTTAATATTACTTTTTTTGATATGGCGCGCTGAATGCAGTTTGTTCTTCGCATCATCGATCCGTTTCCTATACGTGTATCCTGTGTATTCGCATTGCGTCATTTCTTTTTACATCCGTTTCTTTCTATGATGATATGTAACAGAATAAAGATACATACCGTTTCTTTTCGGTTTCTGTAGTTTATTGATTCTGGTTATCACGATTGATTTTTTCGCCCTGTTTTTTACTGTTTGTGCTGTTCTTCCTCTTAGATGCATGTTTGTCATGTTCTACCTTCGTTTCTTTTTATTTTATTCTTTTAACTTTTCCAGTGAGTAAGCTTTTTAAATTCAGACGAATAGTTTTTTGTGTTCTACTACCAACAAAATATCCGCTTTTGCATTTATAAACTGGTTTTTTCATTGACCTGCCCGCTTTCAAAGCAGCCTTCTTTGTTTTATAAAAACCAAATTTTGGCATCTTTTATCTCCTCCGTTTCTTTTTTACTTGTGAATAGATACCACGATGCTTCGTTTTTCTGAGACCCGTTGGCCTGTTTTTGGTTGTTCGCATCACTGACACATGTTCATATGGATTATCAAACATATTCCATTGCCTGCATTCAAGTCTCGCTGCTTTCACCGTTGGCTTTTTTTTCCAGAAAGTAGTTTTCTTCCCATGAAATTTTTCTTTATACTTTACCCATACCATTTTTCTACCTTCGTTTCTCCATTATTGTATATGAGAATAAACTTTGTATAAATCTCCATGTTTTTTGTATTTTTTAGGAACATTGTTTAATTTAGTTCCTACTTTACGGTGTTGGCTGTTGCTATGGGAACCCCAATACCATCCTCGTTCTCTTCTAGCAACTTTTTTAGCTTTTCCTTTATTAACATGTCTTGCATCAACAATGAATGTTTTTGCATTTCTATGACTCGTTGATAAGACTCTAAACTTTCTTGTTGTCATTTTCTATCATTTCTCCATGATCGGCACATACACACGATACCGAGTAAAACCCAACCGAGACAAACGACCAAGCTGATTACCCTTACTCATATTCCACCGCAACTTCTCAATATACGGCTCAACCCGCTTAGACCCCACCTTCTCCTGCCACTGCATCACAAAAGCCTCCGCGTCCTTCTTATGTCTGAACTTCGCCACACGCTTATAATTCTTACCGTTATGGAAGAACTGCCGATGCTGACCAGAGCCATCCTCAACCTTCTTACTCATCGTTTCCGTCTCCTGAAATAAACACGATAATGCCCTTTCATCGGTAAAACCTGAGCATATGATCTCGGAAGACCTCGCACCCGATGTCTCAACTGCTTAGCGAGTTTCTTAGCCTTTGTTTTAGAAATATTCTGGCTAGCGAGTTTATACCTATGGCCATCAATTATCTTATACCCAGGAACACGTTTATTACTCATTTAACCCACACTCGATAACAAGTACGTTTATTCCCCCATGCTGCGCCTTTTGTTCCTTTTTCTACAACACAATGCCTAAACCTATGTCGTATATCATTTGCTCGTTTTTGTGCCAATTTTTTAGATGAATATGTAGCAACTCTTGACCATCCTTTTGTATATCCTGGTCTATCCGTCAAGGAATCATACCTCCGATAACAGCAATAGGAGAACTAACCTTATCCTTAACATATTTCACCGTAACATTATACCCAAAAGTAACACATCCATACTTCCGAAGCTTATGGATGTCTGAATCGTCAATGCAAACCACCTGTTTCTTACTCATGGACACACACCAGTAAGAGAGAAACACATGGGGCCAACCATCGGCCAACCCATGTCAGAATAACCGCTCACCCGCCGAAACCTCCGCCAATTGCGCCTATGATCGTACTACCGATCAGGACTATTCCTAAAATCCCTAACAGGATTGCACAGATAGTCATGAACATCTGCAACTGAGCAATAGTATTGTTAGTTGCGTTCCAATCAGCAAGAACCACCATAGCAGAAGCGTTATACGCTACATGCGGAGCACCATCGCTACCAAATTTATGATAGTTTCCTGGAGGTGGAACAGATTTCAAACTATTCATCACCATTGTTACAACGAATAATAATATAGCGGATCCAATGAGGACACCGCCGACAGCAGCGATTATACTTTTATTACCTGTTTGTCTTTTCGCCATATCTTTTTTTCCTTTTATCAATCATCAAATTCTTTTTCACCACGTTGGTGTGGGAACCACAACGGCCATCCCATCAGCATCTAGCCACGGACTATTCTACCCGCCAAATCCACCGCCAATTGCGCCTATGATCGTACTACCGATCAGGACTATTCCTAAAATCCCTAACAGGATTGCACAGATAGTCATGAAGGTCTTCAATTGGGTGATGGTTCCGTTCAGAGCAGCCCAGTCAGCATACACAGCTGCGCCAAGCCCACCGGCGTGGGAATACGCGGCAGTCATGAGATTATTCAAAATCATGGACACGACGAACAATAATATCGCCGATCCAATCAGAACACCTCCGACTGCTCCTATGATGCTGCTTCTAGCTCCAGTTCTCTTTGCCATGTTTCTAGCCTCCGAATCCACCGCCAATTGCGCCTATGATCGTACTACCGATCAGGACTATTCCTAAAATCCCTAACAGGATTGCACAGATAGTCATGAAGGTCTTGATTTGATCAATGGTCGCGTTGGTGGCGTTCCAGTCCGCATGTTGCGCAGCCGTCATCGTTAATGTATGTGTTGCGTACGCAAATTTCAGATTGTTCAAAATCATGGTCACGACGAACAATAATATCGCCGAGCCAATCAGAACACCTCCGACTGCGGATATGATGCTTTTATTTCCACTTGTTTGTTTTGCCATTTAGCAAACTCCAGCTTTTTATTTACAATGGTTAAAAGGTGGCCTCGATTTATATACTGTTTACTGTATTCTTTGTATTCTCCTTGTATTCATATAAAAAGGGAATGTTTATATATATAGTAATGTATTACATATTAGGGTGATATAGTTATGAAAACCGTAAGTCTTCATTTTGAGCAAGAACAATATAACAGATTGATTAAAGCTAAGGGTGATATGACTTGGATTGATTTTGTGATGACTCTTGCAGAAGGAAAATAATTATGGCGATAACCAAAAGATGTGGTCGATGTAAACAAATTAAAAATATCGAACAATTTAATGAATTAAAATCCCCCAAAAATGGTTTTAATTCAAATTGTAAAACATGTATTATTTATTATAAAGACTGGGTTAAAAAGAATCCAGAAAAAGCACGTAAAAAACAAAAAAGATGGTATATAAGCGATCTTGAAAAACATCGTGAAGATGCAAAGATATATTCTCATTCTGAAAAGGGTCAGCAACAAATAAAACAACGAATATTTGTTTTAAAGAATACTGTTTTTAATCATTACTCTCCTGGTGGTATTAAATGTGCTTTATCAGAAGCGAATCATCCTGGTTATGATTGCATTGATTTTGAGGTTCTATCGATTGATCATGTTAATGGTAATGGGGCAAACCATAGACGAGAGATAAAAGTATCTGGGAATAGGTTTTATCTTTGGTTGATTCAGCATGGTTTCCCGGAAGGGTATCGTGTGTTGTGTTATAATTGTCAACAGAAAGAAAAGATTAGGCTTAAATTACTTACGGGCAACAGGTCGAATCATCCTACGAAGTATTAGATCCCCGGGAACTTTATCCGCAACGCTGAATCCAGTATGCTGTCATCAAAGGCATATATCACACTTCGACCGTCTTTTCGTTCTACACCCGGGATGTTGAGCTTACAAAGTGTCTTCCTCTGTGTGTCTTCGTTGTAGAGGCTGATGAATCCTTTGTCTCGCCAGGGTTTGATGTAATGTCCGAGGCTGCGGTTGGTTTTGATGTCTGGCAGCTCGATTTCTCTGAGGTCGATGAGTGAATCCATGAGGTCGATGATGTTTTTCCTGCTTCTGGGTACTGCTATTTTATACATGGTCATCCTTATTTTTTCCCAACAAAAAACGTATACAACAAAAATCCTATGCTGAATGCCGCGAGTACGACAACGATGAAAGTGAAGAACTCTGCGCTCATGATACCAACTGGTGTCGCGCTGAATATCCCACCGAACAATATCACCATCAGAAGGAGGAACACGAGTGGGACTGTGGTGTTGTTGTATTTGATGTAGAGTGCGCCTGCGAGTCCGCCAAGGACGATAGCGAAGAACCATCCTCCGAGGAACCAGCTCCAGGCGTACGTGAAGATGCGGAGGAAGTCGATGTTAGGGACCCGGCTGTTGTCAACGAGATCAGTGAGCCGTGGCATGTCCGGTAGTGGGTTGCTCCAGTTAAACATGTGTTTGCTGGCCTCCTGAACTGATCTGGATGATAGCGTTGATGAAGATGAGAGTGGATGCTACGAAGAAGATGGTGAAGAACACGCCCATGCCGATGCCTTTTAACAAGGAAGATATTATTGATGTTGTCATAAGCCAACTTCCCCAGAATACACCAGTAAAGAAAACTATTGATAATCCTTTATCTGTCACTGGGTTGCTGTTGAGGATAACAACCGTTGCAGCAGCAAAAAGTCCAGCAAGCACCGTCATCGCTGATAAGCCAAATCCGAATATATAGAAATTTTCTGTTGCGAACCACTCAGCGATTTGACTGTATCCCGATGTAGATCCGGGTACTATGTCTACAATACCCATTGTGAAAATTATCATGAATCCGCAGTTGATGAAGATGAGGACCATCGCCATATCGTATGCTTTCACCCGTAGACCTCCTCTTTCTTCGTGCTGATGGTCAGGATCAACCCCAGCGCGATGATCGCGGCTGCCACTGTCCAGTTCAATACCGTATTCGGAATCAATCCTAGTGGCCCTTTGAGTATCCCTATGAGTAGTCCCATGAGAACCAGTCCGAAGCCTGCGAACCGTGGGCTGAGTGTGAACAAACCCACTGTTACGACAAATGTGATAAGAAGCGCGATGTAGGATACCACGGTCTCTCCCGTGGTGGTGATGACGAAGATCGGGCTGCGGCCCAGGGTGTTTATTAGTTTGTTATCCAGGTTGCTGACGCTGGTATCCGATGGCCAGATAAGGTACGTGTAGGTGTTGATGTCACCGTATCTGTAGGTGTCGAACCCTGTTTTCTTGAACATGCATTTCACGTAGTATTTCCCGGTGACGTTCGTTACCGTGTAACTGATGGTCCCTCCTGCTGGTGTCGTGAAGTTCCCTAGGTACAGGCTGGTGAGTGCGCCTGTGGTGTTATGTACCCGGTAGACCTGCATGGAGAACCAGTCTAGTTGACTGTCGCTGCTGGTGATGTTGTAGTAGAACGTGAAGCTCCCGTATTGGTTCCTGTTGATGGGGTCTATGTTGCTGGTGAGGTTCACCCAGATGTCGTCTCCACCAGGGGGTGACGGGTAGATCATGAATTGTTTGATGAGCCCCTGGTCGACGATGTTCGGCTCCCACCAGTAGGTAGCATCAATGAAATCATCTGCGGTGATCTTTATCATGTATAGCTGATAGGGGAATAACCGTATGCTTCCTTCTCCGTTCCCGTCTGATACGAAACCACCGATGTACGTGAAGTTCCCTGTGGTGTTGAACATCTTGTAGAATTTCACAAGAGCGTTAGTGACAGGGTATTGATACTCGTTCCATATCTGCACCACGTATGATGCTGAAGCGTTCTCTTGTGTGGTATTCCATCCTGGCGGGTGTAATGGTGGTAGGTAGAAGCTGAGGTTGTAGAAGAGGTTAGGGATGATGGTGATCGGGTAGAGTTTCGAGTAGTAGCTAATGTTACTGACGTAGAACAACGTGTTCGTCCCGTAGGGTATCTGGCTGATGTTGAAACTGTAATACCCGTAGACGTTGTTGAACTGCACGGGATGAAGGCCAAGGCTGTCGGTCACGAGCATGCTAGCGTTGATGACCTGCCAGGGTTTGCTCTCGTTGTAGACGATGAGGGTGATGCCTCCCCAGGGGATATGAATACCAGATGAGAAACGACTTAATCCGCCCCATACCGTGAAACTGAACAAGGTGAAGTAATAAGTGGAGTTAAAGGTGATGTTATGACCCCAGCATAACGAACCTGTGTTATTATATGCTAAGGTTCCATCTGTGACCAAGGTTGGGTAGGCGATGTTACTCTGTCGGATGATCGTCCTGTTCGCCCCGTTCCCAGTGACCCATGTTATTTTTACTGAGTTGTTTGCGAATGTTGGTATTATGTTCAGGAAAACAGGGACATCAGGGTTCGTGAGGGTGTACCGTAGGTTTCCCTTTGTCATGTTTCCTTTCGTATCGTTCGCATTTGCTTTATAATAATATAGATATCCTGATGCCAGAGAATGCTGTGTTATAGAGAAATTACCGCTTGATGATATATCACTATTTGTTGTGTTGCTCCCGTAGGCGTATGTATTCGGTTCATGTCCCCATATTTTAAACATGATGTCTCTTGATGATTGATTCGTTGTTACTGGTGGGCTTCCTTGCACTCGTATCGCCCATCCGTTTGTATATGTCGGTGAGGATGCATCGATTCGTATTCTAATATAATTCGTATAAAAACCGCTATATGATAACATGAAACAGTACATTGTGTTGGTTTTAAGATGATACGGGGACATCGTGAAATTATACCAACCCCCAGATGCGCTTGTTGTTATTCCACTGCAATCTTTTGTTCCTGATGATAACGCTGCTCCGGTTGGTAAACCTGTTACGTTAGCATCATAAAGGTTTATGGCCACTGTTCCAGGCGAGCCATATCGTAATATTTTTACTGATACGTTATAATTATAATATCGTTGTGTCTCTGTCCTGAATGTTTCTCCCCATGCTGTAGAATATTGTACTGCCTGGCTTTCGTCATCTCCTGTTGTATATGATGTTTCTATTACTGTTGAGTTTAAGAAAGATGTGTCTAATGCGGGGCTCATCCCGTATTTAAAGTATGTCTTCATGCTTTTATCGGTTGCTAGCCATCCTTTGAAATCTATCCATGATGCTCCACAATACGATGCTCCGGTGTTGTCTGTCTCTGCGAGGGATACATTTAATGATGTCCCGTATAATACTGATACGCTATTGTATGGCTTCAGGGTGTAGTAGTATCGTATGGCTGGGTCTTTCAATGTATCATTAAAATAAGCAAGAGCCCCAGTATAGATATTTGATGCGCTTGAAAGGTATTCTGTTGTGCTTCTCCATACCTCCGTTGTTGTACAGTTTGCTCCCTTTGTCCAACTGAGATTTATGCTGCTGCTGGTCGTCCAGTTTGCTTTAGCCTGGCTTACGGTTATCGCTGTTGTTGGTGGCCCGATTGGCGCAGTGGTTGTCGTGAAATGATAGACTGCTGTTGTGACTGTCGTGGAGTTTGTCGCAGTTATCTTCCACCAGTATTTCGTTGAATAACCACTTGCAGACATGTAAGTATTTGATAATGATAGATTATGCGTGTCGTTCCCAAAGACGATAGTATTCCATATCCCTGTCGCGTTTCCTTTCACGGTGTAGTTGAATGCGTATCCGTTTGTCTCGTTGATTGTCTCATTAACATTGGGTTGCAGAGCTATTCCCGTTGATGTGTTTGCTGGTCCTATCCCTGAGAAAACAAATGATGGTAATGCTGGCGCTAGTGTCGTAAAATAATAGGTTTCGTTATGCCAGGTTGTATCGTTTACTGCGGTTACTTTCCACCAGTATTTCGTTAAGTATGCTGTCGCGGTATGGTCGGTGTGTGTGTATGTCCCGTTGTTCTGGTTGTTTCCTGTCACAAGGTCTAACCACGCTCCGGTGGTGTTCTCTTTTATGGTGTAGTTGAACTGGTATCCGTGTGTCTCATGGATATGTACTGAGAGCGTTGGTGTTAATGTCGCTCCTGTCGTGGTGTTCGCGGGGAATACCCCTGTGAATGTGAATGATGGTGCTGGTGGCGGTAATGATCCCACGTATTCGTATGCCCCGATGTCGTATCCTGATATTTGTGGTCTGCTGTTGCTCTCGTAATCATAGGGGACTGTATAGGTTGCTGATGCTGCGTCTATCGCTGGGGAGGTTGCGTTGATGTTAATGTCACCTGTGTTATTGTTATGGAAATCAGGGTCGCCAACAACTGATCCTGTCCCAAAACCACTTCCAGCGCTATATTCTATCCCGCTTGTTGTTCCCTGTGTATGATAAAAAGAGTTATTTGCTAACGTGAAGCTCGTCTGGGTAGAAAGAAGGTCGGAGAAATAAATCTGATACTGGCATTTCTCCGAGACAAGGATATTGTTTGCGATTAAACAGTTTGCTACTGTCGTGCCCCCAAGTTCCACGATGATATCCTTCGCATACGCAGTATCCCCTCCCATCACATAAATGGTGTTATAGAAGAATCTGATGTTCCATATCTTGCATCCTGTCGTCCCAGGTGAGTAAATGATGTTGAAACCATAGTTATACAGAGTTGATGCAGTGAGATAAAAGATGTTGTTGTAGATGTCTATATTGTATTCTAGGTTATTGTCCTGTTCGTTGTTGATGACTAACGCCCTGATGTTATTGGTTGCTCGTGCGCCACCAGTGAAGTTATTGTTCCGTATAATGATATCATGGACTGAACGGTTCACTGAAGACTCTCCGCTCATCTTCAAAGACATATAATATTTATTTACAAAGGTGTTATACTGGATAACCCCGTAACAAGTGCCTGAACTTAACGATAGCCCTTGTTTGGTGAACTCCTTCATGGTGTTATTCTCATAGATGAAATGTTTCGCGTCTTTCAATGTTACTACTTCGTTCATCGTTGCATTTGTTTGTACTCTGAAGAATGAGCAGTTGTTGATGTTCCAGTATTGACAGGGGATGGTAGTTATTGATTCCTCTGAATATAACCATATTGCTCTATCTGTGATGTTGAACCATTCGCAATCAGAGAATGTGATGTTGCTGTTGCTTCCTGCGCCTGGATATGCATGGCCATATACCGCGTTCACTGAGCAGTTACTGAAGTTAAGTCCTATGAAGGTGATGTTGTTCCAATATGTTGTCGGGTATACAAAGAGTTTTATCAGCGCTGAGCTTCCGGTGAGCGCACAGTATTTCCCGTCTATCACTACTTTCTCACCGTTGTACGCGGTGATGGTGATATGTGATCTGTTTATCAGATAGTAATGTGTCCCAGCGCCCATGTTGTACTGGCTGTAGTCTCCTCCGCGTATGCAGATGGTATCTCCTGTGGTGCTGGCGTTGATGGCTTTGCGAAGTGTCGCAAAAGGCGCGGTGATACTACCTGTGCCTGTGACATCGGAACCCGCAGGAACATTTGTTGATAGCGAAACGAACCATCCCGTAGGAATGCCCGGGTCGTAGAGTTTATTGTTTCTTGATGTCCCTGTCTGGTTCAGATAAAGAGTCCCTGATGCTGAGGATGTCTGCGGGTAATCTGTTCCATTCGTTATGATGATGTAATCATAGGATGGTCGCAGCCCGTTGATGATATATTGTGTCGCTCCATATGCGTGTTGTTCTGTGAAGTTCATGATGTATCCTGTGCTGCCTTTGGGATATGATTTGATGGTGCTGAAATTAATGTGTGTATTGTGCGGCGCGGTAGTGTTGAATCCTATGCCGTTCACGCTGAACCAATGCGTAGAGATAGAAACATTGTCTACGGTGATTGGTGTGGTGACGCTGTAGTATTCGTTATCACAATGATACACGACAGTAGGGTCCCATACAAGAGCAGACACGGGGATAAACACAATAACATTTAACAAAAACAAAAAAGCGTAGAGTAGTGCTATCGGTTTACCCAACGTGTTCTTCAAAATAATTAACTCCTTTATCCGTGTGTCCAAATCCATGCTGCACCAGAATACACAGCGATGTCGCCAGTGGTGATATTCACAGCCATCGACCCAGCGACATAATACGCAGGGGGATAGATCGGCAGAGTCATCGAGGGTGAACCAAGGTTAAGCGCGATAGTGCTGTCCGTTGGTGATGTTGTATAGGTTATCGTGCCTGTATTGTTCGCAACATCATTTCCAATGACTGTTAGCCATTTGTTTGTCCCAGTGAATTTAAGACCGGGTGTACATCCTGTTATTTTGTTGTTTGATATCATTAAACTTCGTCCATTGTTAGAAGAGATACCATAACTGCTTGACCCAGCAATCTGGTTATCTTTTATTGTGTTGTTATTAACTCCGTTTAAAGAAATCCCTCGTGTTCCACCAACAATAATATTATGGTCTATAGCATTATTTGTTACTGTTGCCGATGTTGAAGTGACGATGCCATAGGCTGTGTGTCCAATTATAGTATTGTGATGTATATCAGAATACGAAATAGGTGCTAAAATATAGATGCCCATCCCCCTATATGAGTTATCAACATGTCCACCGATGACATTCATTATTATATTATCACTACAAATCGATCTTGCTCCGCCCATCACAATACCATAATCAGTGACGTTTTCTATTCTGTTCCCTATTATTATACTGCCATCCTGCCCGCATAATATCGGTTTTGCATATGCTCTATTGGCAGCAGCGATACCAGCATGTGCGTAACAGGATGAGTTTAAATTATGGATTAAATTTCCCATTACTGTGTTATTGGAACCATCGCCATTCTCCATCCATACCCCTGTTGCTGTCTCTCCCGTCATCGTACAACCTTGAACGATATTATCACGACAATAATAATTACTCGCTGAGTTGCTTTCAAATGCAACGCCACTCCCCCAACAATCAATAAAATGGGAGTTTGTTATCTTAAAGAACCTACCGCCAACAAAGACACCAGCTGGGTAATCACCAACATATTTTTCTGTATCGATAAATGTACAAGCATCTACTATGATGTTTTCAAGTCCCGTTGTTTGTCCAGCGAACCGCCATGTCCAGATACAATCACTTAGAGAACGTCTAAAAAGACAATCCCGAAATGTTATATTGTTTGTATTTGCGCTCAACCCAATTATAAAAGAATACTGAGTCCAGGTGTTCGAGACGTTGTTCCCATCGAAAGTTATCCCTGTCATCTTAATATGATGTCGCCCTGATGTTGGTCCACCTGGACCCGCTGCATCATGTCCGTTCCATCCAGCTACGAACATCGTGTCATCCCAGCCATTTGCTCGATAGAAAATAGTATTATTGACCCCATACCCCCGTATCTCGGTATAATTAACAAGATTCACAGGTTTCGTCAATGTCAGGTTGCCTGGAGCTTCTACCCATCCACCATTCGTGGAGTTAAGATCATAATATGCCAGATAAAAGTTTGCCCCTGTCGCTGTCCAACTATTTCCTTTGCTGTTCGTAATCGTTGTGTAAATCGTATCAGATGAATCGGTTATTGTTCGTACTGCGAACACAGACCCGATGCTTACTGCGATTAGAATACTGACTGCTACGATTGCCTCTATCTTGGTTCTAAACTTCAATATTTTTTTCATTTTCTTTGACCAATCCATTCTTTCTCTTTTTTAATACAAAAAAAATAATTCTTTTAATCCTGTTCCTCCTCGTACTTATGCGCCATAGCCCAAAACCAGACGAACAACAAGAAGATACCGACGATGAACGCGGCAGCCAGGAAATACGGTATCGTAAGCAACGATGGCGCTATCTCCGATACATCACCATTACTAGGGCTACTGGGATAACTGTCGATGAGCGCGTCAACCAAGTACTCCACGGGCCATGAGAGGACCACGTACCCGATGATGAACACTACGATGCTGATGATGAGGATGATTGTCGCCAGAAACATTTGTTTCCCATTCATATTTTTATGCACTCTCCTTGTATCGTCTTTTTTGATAACTCATAAGCAACCAGAAGATAAGACCAAACAAAATAGCAAGCATGACACCTTTGGGCCAGATGTAACCCAGGAGGCTCATCGCGTACGCCCGGGGCATGCTCACATCAGTGCTGATGGTGCTGTCTGTGCTGAGTCCCAGCTGGAAGAACGGCACGAGTACCTCACCTAGTATAAGGATGAGGAAACCTGCGACTACGATTGACATGAAAAAAAACAGTACTGGGTTTATACTCCCCTCATGATTTGCTGTTAATCGTCTCATAGTATCCCCTCGGTGCTAACCGAAAGGATATCATACAGTTCTACCGGATGTGTCCGGTGTCGCGCTCCTTTCTTCTTCCTTCTCCGGCCACCGTAGCCGCCACCAGGCCAACTGGAGAACCCACTAATGGGGAGAAAGGGGATGAACGGGACAGTGACAGCGGGAATAATCGTGGATACCGTTGGTGGAATAGCCGATGGAACAGAAAGAACATCCTGAATATCGAAAACAGGTGTTGGAGTTGGCCGATGGATATTAATCTGCCCGATACGTTGTACTTGTAAAGAAAGAACGTCCTGAAGAGAAGATTGAACAGAAAGAGAAAGAGAATACTGAGCAGACGATTGAACGTTTAAATGTTTTGATAGATTTAAACTTGGCTGTCTTTGAACACTGAGTATATTTTTACTCTGAGTCCCAAGAACATTAAAAGACAACAATGATGATAATGGTTTTGTTGTAACTTTACTTAAAACAGTAGCCCTTGGGATAGCACCAGTCCACCGTGCAGATGACTGTATACCATATTCTAATGATTCAATATCGGAAAGAGCTATCCCTTTTCTACTAATCATTTTAGGGAAAGCGCCTTGATAACCCCGTGTTTTAGCAAACAAATCACTGGAACCACCAGGCAATCTAAAATCAGTGGCTCCTTGAAAACCTTTTACTCCGGTTGTATCCAAACCCATTGACCCCCCACTGAAACTATCCGTGGTCACATCAAATACCCTCCTGTATTCCTTTCCCAATCCATAAACATCATAGAACACTGACTGTTGCCTTGACGATATAAAAGAAATGTCTACTGGACTTTTAATTGTCATTAAACCCGTTTTAGTAGGAATTGATGTATCGCCGAAGACTAATTTATTTACCGACGTTCCGTGATAACCATTCTTTCCGAAATTCCATGTTTTATAG